>Ga0335075_10007306_pt1 | contig 16981 bp, 9 predicted proteins | sample Lox_Sample_24_FD_206723 | JGI IMG/M metagenome (GOLD analysis project Ga0335075, IMG submission 206723) | Soil microbial communities from Loxahatchee National Wildlife Refuge, Florida, United States - Lox_Sample_2.4 | ecosystem: Environmental > Terrestrial > Soil > Wetlands | place: USA: Florida...
CCGGCCGTAGCCAGATCGCCTTGTTCGACGAATCGGGCGCCGCGCACCAAATGCACCTGGGGATAGTTGGCTGCCAACATGAAATAGCCTGAGTGATGCGTGGTCGCGTATTTTCCATTCAGCAAACCTGTTTTGGCCAGCACAAAGGCGCCGGTACAAACCGACATTGTCACGTCCGCGTCCTTTGACGCCATACGAATCCACTCGTACATCTCATCGGAAGCGCTATCGTCGTCCATGGCCGGAATCACAATCATTTTCGGCTGAGGAGCACTTTTAAAGTCGTAATCGGGCACAACCTTCATATTTCCGCGAACGATCACGGGGGCCGATGTCGCCGCCACCGTGCAAGGAGCAAACAGTGGCGTTCCGTCCTTCGTTGCTGCGCCGGCAAAGACCTCCAGTGGCCCACAGAAATCCAGGACCTCCGCATCTTTGCCGAGCACAAACGCGGCGGGCAGCTTTCCTCCAAAAGGAACTGAAAGCGGCGAGGTCGTATCCGCAGCCGGTCCCGATGTCGAAGCCTGTGCCGTCGCTTTCCTGCCGCAAATCGAACTCATCCCCGCAGCAAGACCAGCCGCCGCCGAGTGTTTCAAGAGCTCTCTTCTGTTCATGGAGATTCCCGCCTTTCCTGTGATCGAACTCACTCCTTATTCAGGTGGATCTTCAGCGTTACATAAGCCGATATCGGCTGGGTGGGCATGACGACCGCGAATCCGAAGTACTCGTAGGGATCATAGGCGCGGCGGTCGGCCAGATTCACGGCTGAACCTTCGACGGTGTAGCGGCGGCCGAAGTCGTAAGCGGCTTGTGCATCCACCGCGGCATAGCCCGGTACCGTGACGGTGTTGGGCAGCGTGTCCTGGCGCGCACCAAAGGCGGTCACACCGGCGCCGAATGCGAAGCCGGCGGCAGGTCCGTTTTGGAAGCGATAGCGCGCGGCCACGCGCCCGCTGTTACGAGGAACGCGCGCGAGCTCGTTGCCGATCGGGATCGCGTTGTCCTGGGTGACGGTTGCTTCGGTGTAAGCGTAGTTTGCCAGCAGCGAGAATGCCCGCATCGGCTCCCAGGTGAGGTCCGTTTCCGCGCCGAACGCTCTCTGCTGGCCAGTCTGAACGGAGAGGAAGGGGTTGGCCGGGTCAGGTGTCGCGACGTTGTTTCGCGTCTGGTCAAAGCCGGAGATGGTGCCGGAGAGACCGTATCTTGCAAGCGCCAGTTTCACGCCACCTTCGAAGTTCTGCGAGGTTTCAGGCTTCGGCGGCGCCGAACCGATGAAGCCGAACGAGCCGCGGAAGGCGGTGGCGTAGCCGGCGTAGAGTGCGACTCCATGAGCGACATCGAGGGTGGCCCCAACGCGAGGCGAAGCATGGTGATAGGTCTGGTCGGTGGCCTGTTCACGCTCGCGAAACTCAAGCTGGGTGTAGCGGAACGATCCTATGAGGTGCAGCCGGGTGTAGGTGGCCTGGTCCTGCCCATAGAGTGCAGTCGTGGCGTAGCGATCCGTCTGGGTGAGGTTGATTGGGGTCAAAGGGCCGAAGGAGAGGTCGTACACCGGATGGGCAAGATCGATTTCGCCGACCGGAATACCAGAGAAGCCCATGTAGGAAGCGAAGTTGGTGTGGTCGTAGCTCGCGCCGGCGAGCAGTCCGTGCCGGCCGCCGAGACCACGGAGGTTTGCCGCTAAGTTGGTGTCGATGACCTCTTCGTGCACCGGATTCCGCGGCATGTCCATTGTGAGGATGGGGTAGACCGTGGGCTTTGCCGGGTCGGGAGGATAGAGTGCCGGATACACAAAGCTGCCATACTCGCCAAACTGACCGTAGTAGTAACGTGCGCCGGTATGCCATCGCAGATTATCCGTGAAGGCATGGTCGAAGGTTGCGGTGGCGGTGCGATTATCCGTTCTTGTGTGAGGCTGACCGATGGGCGCTCCGGGGAATGCGGTCCGATCAAGCTCTCCGGCAAGGGCCTGTGCCGCAGGCAGGCCGGAATACTCAAGCTGGTATCGATGTCCGAACTGGCCCTGTACGAGCAAGCTGGTTTTCGGATCGAATGCGACGAAGAGGCTCGGCTGCGCGGCCCATCGATCGGCGCCGACCTCGTCGATCCAGCTGCCGTTGTTTAAATATTCGCACGCAATGCGAGCGCCAACCTTTTTCGATACGGGTATATTCACGTCCGCATATGGGTCGACCGCGGAATAACTGCCTCCCCGCATCGCCAGCTCGCCGCTCAGCGAACTTGTTTCCGGGCGCTCCGAAATAATGGTGACAAGGCCACCCAATGGAGAGCCCAGCCCGCCGCCGTAAAGGGCCGAGGATGGTCCTTTGAGGACGTCGATGCGCGAGACGCCGATGAGGCTGGTGGGATCGTTCCATGACTGGGTCGCGCCGAAGGAGGGCAGCCCGTCCTCGTAGATTTCCGCGGGGAATCCATGGATGAGCGGCGAAACGAAGCCGATCTCCTGCGGCTTAGCAGGGGTAACACCGGAGACGTTGACGAGCGCCTCGGCCAGGGTATGGGTATCCTGATCCGCGATCAGGGCATGTGTGACGGCTTCAACCGACTGCGGGATGTTGATGAGCGGAGTATTGGTGCGGGTGGCCGACCTGGTATCGGACGCGGCATAGGCAGCAGAGGCCGCTTCCACCTGGATTGTCTCGCTCGCGGAGCCCACCTTCAGTTTTGCGTTCACGTTCAGCGATTGACTGGAATCGAGGACGATGCTGGATTCTTCGAAGGTGGCGAAGCCCGGCGCGGCAACCCTCACGCTGTATTGAGCCGGAGGCAGGGACAGGAAGATGTAATATCCGGAGCCGCTGGTGGTGACGGTGGTCTGAAGGCCAGTACTGACCTGAGTGGCTGTGACACCGGCACCACGAATCGCGGCGCCGGTAGCATCGACCACTGTTCCCGAGATCGAGCCGGAGCTCTGCGCGAAAAGCGGGAGGGCGCAGAGGAGGCAGAGCGCGGACAGCGCCGTCCATCTCGCCCGGCACCTCCTCCAGTTTTCCAGCAACGCACACAACGGGGGGATTCTCATTCCAACCTTTCGTTCACGGTCACGGATCGAGTGCTCCGTTCCTGGTTCATCGCTCTTCCTCTGCCTGTCTCATCGCCGGCGAAGACAAGGAACAGCCATTTCTCCAGCAGCGGGAAGAACAAATCCGACCGTGCGAATCCGCTGTGGGGAACAGAGGTGCAATATCGCGAGAGAGCCTCAAGCCAAACTTACATTGCAGAAACGCTCAATGCCGTTCCTGAAGCTGCGGCATTTTGTCGCATTGCCGACAGAAAAGTGTCGGGGCATAGTGTGCGAACAGGCGCTTTCTGCCCAGGGAGTGAGGCGTGCGCATCCGGATCTCGATTCGAGTCGCGGTAGTTCTGTTCCTCACTGCTCTGGCATGCACTGCGCAGCCTGGTCTTTGTCAGAGTGAAACTCGGGCGGAGAACGAACAGCGCATCGCCTCTCTTCTGAGGATCAGCAGGCCTTCGAACGGTTCCGATTTTGGATGTCAGGCCTGTTCCAGGAGGAGTTGCCTCCTGCGGGTTTGTCTGCAGAAGCCCGGCAGGACGCACTGCTCTCAGGATTCGCGGCGTGGCTCGGCAGCAGCGGTTTCACGCCAGGCGAAGTAGACAAACAGGTCGCGTTCGTCAGGAGACGGGGATCTGCCGACGTAGCCGAGTTCTGGAATAAGTATCTGGTCACCGAAAGACGGGATTGGGTGAACTCGCAGCCGAATGGCTTTCTGGTGGAGATGGTCAAAGGACGGAAGCCCGGAAGAGCCCTCGATGTCTCAATGGGAGAAGGGCGCAATACGATTTGGCTGGCACAGCAAGGGTGGGACACAACCGGGTTCGATCCGGCCGACCAGGCGGTCGCCGCGGCCAGGAAAAGAGCGGAAGAGCTGGGCGTGAAGATTCACACCGAGGTTACAACCGACGAGCAGTTCGACTGGGGCGAGAACAAGTGGGACCTGATCGTACTTTCCTACGCGGGCTGCAGCCAGCTCGCGCGTCAGGTTGAAAAGGCACTCAAGCCAGGCGGACTCCTGGTAGAAGAAGCATTCCATACCGATGCCCTCAGGACGATGAAGATCGGCGGGTCTCTATGCGGACCGGGGGAATTGCCGCATGCTTTTCAGGGCCTGAGAATCATACGTTACGAAGAGCCGGTGGCCAAACCGGATTTTGCTCCGCGCCCGGTGAGAGTCGTGCGGTTCGCTGCGGAGAAACCGACGGAGTAGCTCCCTGGTCAGGTCCAAAGACTCAATCCGGGCAGTTATGCTGTACAGGTGGCGCTCGATTCCGGTCAATTTGTTGAAGGCATCACGATGAACGGGCGCATCATGTCGTTGTCCTCGTGTTCCGCCACATGGCAGTGAAATACATATTTTCCTGTGTATCCTTCGAATCGGACCAGAATCGTCAGGACTTCGCCTGGATCGACGATCGCCGTATCCTTCCATCCCATCTCGCCTGGCGGCGGCTGGCGATCCAATCCAACGAGTTCGAGACGGCCCCGCGCGAGCGCCGGACCATTGAACCCCTGCCTTTCGAGGATCTGAAACTGCACAAGATGCAAATGCATCGGGTCGTCCATCCATTGCATGAGACGGTCAATCGAGACCCCGGAGAGCCGGAACATTTCGATCTCCGGCTGCCGTCTGCTCCATTGATTACGAAGGTCTGAACGCGAGGAAGATGGTCGGGATTGGTCGCAATTTACAGAAGAATGCTATGCGTACTATTGTGGTTCTGAACGATCCCGGTCCCTATGCGCTTCAACAGGAGGTAAGGACATGGAAACAGTTCAAAATGGACAGTGCGGTCTCTGCAGTCACTTCGGAGAACACCACAAGAAGACGGATGTGCTCGTCAGCATCCGGACTACCCACCAGGCCGACCTTAAGATCGTGGATGAATGCGGCCATCCGAAGCATGCCGATCTGCACCTGAAGGTCACGCCAATCAGCGGCTGCGACGGCTTTGCACGGGCAGCGGCGGCGTGACCGAACCAGGAATCCGGAAAACAAAACCGCGGCTCGTGGATCCGGGCCGCGGTTGTTCCCGGAGGTTGTTCGCTGCGGGGACGAGACAGAAACGATGCAACTGTCTAGAAATAATGCCGCCAGTACAGCTGCACCGCCAGCACAACAATTCCGGCTGCCATTTGGAAAGCGGAACTGATCACGAGCTCGCGCATCGCCGGCCGGGTTCCTCTTTGCCGCGCCACCATGGGAAGATTCATCGAAGCGCTCGCCATCGACGTCAGCACCGTCGCGATGCCAGCTTGTTCAGGTGTCACCATGTGGTGCATGGCCAGATTCGCGGCGGCCGCCGTGCTGCTGGCGCTGCTGACAAAGCCACCGAACAGACTTGCGACTTCAAACCCTGCGCTTCCAAAGTGACGCTCTCCGAGAGTGGCGACTACCTGGACGACAAGAAATAGCATTGCCAGGCGCAGCACTTTCAGGAGCGAAATCGGTGAGCGCAGCTCCAGTGCCGGGGGTGCTTCAGCGCTGTCCGCCTTGCGGTAATCGCGATATATCCAGATGCCAGCGACAGCCGTCATGCCCAAGAGCGGCAGAACCGCTGTGCTCAGGGCTGCGTAGCCGAAGATGGCCAGAATCGTGATGTTGCGCAGGAACATGGCCACCGATGTCAGTAGCACTACCGGGACTGTCAGAAAACCCAGATCCGTAGCTGAGAGCGTGGATGCCAATTCGGCGGCAGACGCTGTCGAGTTCACCAACCCGCCAAGGACCGCCGTCAGATACACGCCGCGCGATCCGTAAACGCGCAGCAGGACATAATTCATGAACCCAAGACAGGCGATCACGACAACGATAATCCAGGCATCCCGAGGCTCGACCAAATTCCAGGGATCGATATAGCGATTGGGCAGCAGCGGCCAGACGACGAATCCAAGAAGCGCCAGCAGGATCGCGCTTCGCACTTCCTGCTGCGTCAGTCCACCGGCGAAGGCGCGAAATTGTGGCTTGAGTGCCAGCAGCATGGCGATCAGAATCGAGCAGGCGACCGGCGTAAAGATGTGGCCCTCCCCGACCAGAATGCCGAGAAAGAAGATGAGCACCAGCGCGAGCGATGTGGTGGCCTCGAGCTTGCGAGCGACGGTAATGCTGCGGAGATTCGCTAATGCGATCAGGATGAGCACGGCGACTCCGCCGACCACGATGGCCGCAGGGCCGAGAAGGAAACAGAGCAAACCAAGAAGCGCCGCCATCGCGAAGGTGCGCGCTCCGATGTCCTTGTTGGACCATTCCCGCTCGAAGCCAACCAGAAGGCCGACGGCCACACTAATCGCGACTTTCACGGCAATGTCAGACACCGGAAACGGCTGGTGCGGGCCGTGAAACGATTTGAGCCAATCCTGCATCGGCGTACCTCCGGAGGCACCTTAGCCGCGCTCTGCTTCTGGTGAGATGCGGCGGCCCTTGGGCCCAGAAGTGATGCCGCATTGCTGGCGCCTGAGATTCTCTGTTTGGAGCCGCCCAGCGGCGTGCTCAGAAATCGAATTTGAGGGCGCCCTGGAGTATACGCGGTGGAGCGGCGTTGATGACCTGGCCGAATGTCGAACTGCCAATGTTGCCGTCGACCGCCTGTGGTCCGAAGAACTGGGTGTGATTGAAGACGTTGAACGCCTCCACGCGGAAGAGCAGGCTCTTTGATTCCGTAAAGTGCAGGTTCCTGGCAACCGCCATATCGTAATTCTGCGCGCCTGGGCCGTAGAAGAAGCGCCGCTTCGAGGTCCCGGGTTCGCCCAGCGCGTTCATGCTGAAAGAGCTCGTATCGAAGAATTTGTTTCCATTCGAACGCGGATCTTTGCCAAGGTGAATCGGACCGCCGTTGTAATCCGGCTCATCGATGCTTGAGTTGTTTACGCCATTCGGATTGGTTCCAATCAGGGAGTTGTCGCCGTTGTTGATCATGGTGACAGGAAAGCCAGTCGAGACGTGGGCGATGCCTGACAGCGACCAGCCGCGCGTCAGCCGGCTGGGGCGAAAGAGCTGGTCGAAAGGCAGCTGATAGTCGTAGCTGACGACGAAGTTGTGCTTGATGTCATAGGAAGAGATGGCATAGCTCAGCGCCGGGTTGAAGGGATTGACCTCTTCACCGATGTTCGATGATTCATCCATGGACTTGCCATAAGTATAGGAGGCATCCAACTCCAGCCGACGAGAGGTGTGGCGCGCGCTGAGTTCCAGCGCATTGTAGTTGGCATGGCCGATATTCGACTGGAGAGCATTGCTGCCGAAGTTTGGCCCCAACTGCTGGCGCGTCCCGTTCACGATGCCGCCGGCAGCGGGGTAGTAGACCGTATCCTCGCCATAAGGGCCGCAGGTCAGCGTCCCAAACATCACGTCGCTCGGTTGGCTCAGGCTAAGGCAGAGGGCCGGATTTCCAGGATTCTCGGCGATCAGCGCGCGCTCGCGGTGCGTGGCAGAGCCGACGTAGGTTGCATCGAGGACCGTCTTTGCTCCCGCTTGCCGCTCCAGTGAAAGCGACCACTCTTCGGTATACGGCGTGTGATTGTGAATGTCGTATCCCGGAATGCCGCTGATTGGTTCGTAGGAAGGCCAGTTGATATTGGGGTCAGGATGGCTGCGCGAGGAGTTGAGCGGCGCGAACGTGTACGGAAAGGGCTGGCCGTTATTGACTCCATCGGCTGCGCCGATGAAGGGCGTTGCGAAGAGCGGAGGCTCCGGGCTCGAGTAAGTCGTTCCATAAGGAGCGTTCGCTGCCAGCACGCCGATCGAAGTCGCATCGATAGCAGTATAAAAGTCGCCGAAGCTGGCGCGAACGCTGGTCGTGCCAGTCCTGCCAACGAGCCTTCCGAGGAACGTTCCGTTGTCTCCCTGCGGAGACCACGCAACGCCCACCCGCGGGGAGAAGTCCAGTTCATCGATCGGAGCCAGAGTGTTCGGAATCCCCGGATCGCCCGGATAGAGGATACCCGGAGGCGCGCCTGGAAAGACGACCGATTGGGCACCGGGAACGAATGTCGAGATCTGGTTATACTTCTCCGACCACGGAGCAATGCGGTCCCAGCGCAATCCGTAGTTGAGGGTCAGGTTCTGCATGGCATGCCAACTGTCCTGCGCGAAGACTCCCACGTACTTGTTGCGGTCGTAGAAGGGGTTGAGCTGGCTCTGGTTGTACTGGCTGGGCACGCCGACGAGAAAATCGGCGAAATCGACGCCCGTCTCCTGTCCGGCAAAGACAAAGCTGCCGTTGAATTGGGCGATCGGAGCGGCATTGACCTGATCGGCGTGGAACTCCGCCCCGAACTTCATGGTGTGGTTACCCAGCACCTTCGCAAAGCTGTCCGATGTCTGATAGGTGTTATTGACCTGAATGAGCTGGTTGGCGGCCGCTCCGGTCGAATAGGCATTGAAGTTGAGGTTCTCGACGCTCTGTCCCCTGGGATCGAGAGCCACGATGCTGTTGGTTCCATCCGCGTTGACGAATCCCTGCGAGGCAAGACTGACGCCAAGGCCGCCGATGGGCTGCCCGAGATTCGTGTTGTCGCGCATGAAGCTCAGGTGGAACTCGTTGACCATGCTCGCGCCGAAGCTCTTCGTATCGCCAAGGGTGAGAAGCTGTGCGCGACCCGTGGTGGCCGCGGAGAAGCCCGGCACGCTGGCGCCACTCTGCGCTACCGGATAGGGATTGACGAGGTAGAAGTCGTCGATGAAGTAGTACCCGGACATCAGACCCCAGCGCGTATTCCAGTCGATCCGCGCGCCGGCCTTGTCGTCCCGTACCGTCTGGTTGTAGGCGGAGGTAGTAAATCCGTTCGCATTATTCGGCGCCGGGATGTACTGCAGCATCCGCTGTGCCGGGACCGACCAGGCTCTTTGTGGAATGACGGCGTTCGGGAAAACGCATGTGGAAGATGAGGCGCAGCCAGGCAGATAGTACGGTTCGCCTGCCACAACCTGATAGCCGAGTTCCTGAGTCAGGATGTTGGCGAAATAGGGTCCGCTGACAAGGCCGTTCAACTGGTTCCCTGCCTGTCCTGTCGTTAGGTCGGAGAGATCGCCGGTACGGTCGGCATTGGACGGTACCGCGATGATGCCCGTGTCGACGCCCATTGTCTGTCGCGTGCCCTGGTAGTCAAGGAAGAAGAAGAGCTTGTCTCGCCGGATCGGGCCGCCGACGGTGCCTCCAAACTGGTTCTGCCGAAAGGTGCCGCGCGTTGGCGAAAAGTAGTTGCGCGCATCGAGGTCGGTATTGCGCAGAAAGTCGAAGGCGCTTCCGTGAAACTCATTGGTTCCGGACCTGGTGACAACGCTGATCTGGCCACCACTGTACTCGCCATATTCCGCGTCGAAGTTGCTGGTGATAATACGAAATTCCGCAATCGCGTCGAGGTTGGGGATGACAGCCGTTCCCTGGTTGACGTCCTCTTCGACATCGCTGCCATTCACGCTGAAGTAGTTGGCTGTCTCCCGCTGACCATTAACGGATTGGTTGCCGGAGTTGAGAGTGCCCGAAGGGTCCAGAATCGTGGCGCCCACGTCCTGTACTGTCATATCGGTGATCGCCGTCTGGGGAGCGACACCGGGTTGCAGTGAGAGCAGGTCCGTATAGCTGCGACCGTTGAGCGGAACAGAGATCATCTGCCGGCCGGTAATCACCTGGCCGAGCTGCGTGCTCGCGGTTTCAACGTGCAGCGTGTTGTCGGTGACCGTAACGCTTTGAGAGACACTGCCGACCACAAGCGAGGCGTCCAGAGTGAGCGCCGCGTTCGTGTCGAGCGTAATTGCCTTACGCACATACCCCTGAAATCCGAAAGCGTACACGTCCAGCTGATAGTGGCCGACCGGCAGCACCGGGAAGGTGTAATAACCTTTGCGGTCCGTGCGGGTCTCGTAGGAAAGCCCGGTATTTGTCTCCTTCACCGTGACGTGCGCGTTCGGGACCACGCTTCCCGACGGATCCTTCACCGTGCCTGAGATGCTTCCGCTGACGCTGGCCCAAAGCGCAGCAACCGACAAAAGGACAACGATGCAAACGACTCCTGCGTTCCGGACCAGGATGGGAATGGCTCTGCTCGACATGATTTCTCTCCTTTTCTCTCTCAGGGGCAGGAGCCCTTACTGGATGGTGATGGGCATGCTGATGCTGGTCTGATACTGGGACGAGCCGCTCCCCGCGGCGCCGCTGACCACAACCATGTAAGTCCCCTTTGCAGATCCGGGATCGGTCCTGGCCGAGCTGCCGCCGCAACCAATGACTGTGAAAGCAAACGCCAGTATTGCGAACAAGCTCAGCGCAGTGTTCCGCCATCTGCGCTTTGGAAGAATCAGGAGGAAGATGCATGCGAGACTGGCGCCGCCACCAGCAGCCAGCCATCCTGGCCGGCCGTTCAACTTGCTGCTGGCCGGATGCGACGGCGTTGTATTGACCGTGAGTTGTACTTGCCCAGTGCCGGTGATCGAGGCTGGGTTGATGAAGCAGGCAGACTCTGTCAGGGTCGAGGGCAGCGTGCAGGTGAGATTGATGAGGTTGGTATAGTTGTTGGCCACATTCACGTTAACTGTGGCGATGGCCGCTGCTCCTGCGCTCGCGGTTGATCCGGAGGAGGTCAGCCCGAACGGCGAGACCGTGACCGGAATCGATGGTGACGCCACTTCGGTGTAGGTCGTGTCGCCCTCGTAGAACGCCACTAGATTGTTGCTGCCGACATTTCCGTCCACCTGCGTGGTCAGCGTTGCCACACCGTCAGTGACGGGTGTCGGATCACCAACGTTCTCTCCGTTTAGCTGGAACTGAACGAGGCCCGTGGGGGTCGGATTTCCCGTGCTCGCGTCCACCACATTCGCTGTCAGCGTGACATTCTGATTCGGAGCGATGCTTGATGCAGATGCGGCCACCGTTGCCGTTGCAGCCGAGCCCGGAGGCAGCACTTCGATTTCGCCCATCATGCCGCCATCTTCGTGCTCGAGGATGTGGCAGTGATAGACAAAGGTTCCGACGATATTCGGATCGCTGAAATCCATGCGAACCGTAATGCTGGGGTAGGGTCCAGTCCCGCTCCAGTAGGGAATGTCCATCGTGTCGCGCAATGCCGGGTCGTTGACCGGCTGCCCGTCAATATCGAGAACCTGGAAATGAAGCTGATGGATATGGAAGACGTGATCTTCCTGGGCCCGGTTCTGGATCGTCCAGTCTTCGACGGTGCCCGCGTGAACCACAATGTTCGGCTGCTGATTCATCGTGAAAATTGCCGGTGTCTGGCCCTCTTCCGTGATGTAGAACGTCGTGGGACTATTTGGATTTGCCGGATTTTGCAGAACCTCAGAGAAATAAAGGTTGCGATGGGCCGCTGGGGTGAGGTTCGCCAGGCTGTCATTGAGCGTGGTATTCACGGAGCCATCCACGGACGGCATTTGGGCGGGGGGCGGGGCATTGCTCTGGCCCACGACGTTGGCGATCGGCCGCGTCGGATCGAAATCACCATCCGGACCGGTATTCTGGTATTGGGTGATCAACTGCGCGGTGTCGCCGACATTGGGTGTCGTCACCACAAACTCCGCGCGCGCACCTGGCCCCAGCTGAAGCGTGGTCATCGTGCTCGCGGTCCCCGAAGAGAGCGGATACCCGTCAATCGCGTAGACCTGCATGGGCTGCGGCGTGCCGTTGACGATGTATTGAAGGTTCAGGATGGTGTCGGCAGCGCTGTTCACGACGCGCCACAGTTCCTGCTCTCCCGGAGTAGTCGCAATGACCGCCGGCGTGTAGTTCGGATACGTGATGGGAACGTAGTTGAGTGAAAGATCCCACGCCGGGATGTTGTTGTCGTTCGCTTCTGACGCAGGCAGGTTCTGGTCGCGGATGACCAGGGTCCGCGTGGGCATGTTGGCAAGCGACGGGAAGACATTCTGGAGGCCCTGCACGATCAGCGCGCCGGTCGCGCCACCCTGCACCTGGCCCTCTGAGATGCCGTGCGGATGCGGGTGATACCAGTAAAGGCCGGGCGGCTCCTGGACTGGAATCTGCACGTTGTAGTCGAAGCTCTGTCCCGGCTGGACCAGAGTGTGAACGACTTCATCCTGTCCGCAGACCGGAGCGATGTCGGTCCCGTGAAAATGGATGTTAGTTACGTTCGTACCCATGGTGCCGTTGCAGGCGGGGCTGGTGCCTGTCGTGGCATCGTTGTTGGAGAGCGTCATCTTCATGCTCGCCATGTTGTCGGCTGCGTTCGACGCCGCGGCTGCTGGAAGATCGTTCGTGAAGTGAATGTTCAGGTTGTCGCCGGGATTCACAACCAGCGTTGGAGCTTCCAGCGGCGCACTGGTTCCCGGATTAGCAACATAGCAGTACCGGACAAGCCCCTGGGAATCGGTCACGGTGTAGAAGCCGATCGTGACCTCGAGCACTCCATTCTGGCTCTGCAGTATGGGAGGATCAGAAACGGTCGAACCCGTCGTGTACCTTGCGCAGACTCGATCGGCAGCGGTCGTCCCGACCACAGCAGGAGAAGTCAGTTTCGAGAGATCCTGAGCCGAGACCGCCCCGCGGCCCGGATACTTGCGCTGCGTTTGGGCCGGGGCAAAGGCCGTCAGACCAATAGCCACCACGATCAGAAACACAAAGCGAAGACGCCATGACAGCGGAGCAACAAAATCGATCATTTCCTTGCCTCACAAAGAACACAATTTGCCATCCGAACTGTAAGTGAATCCGGCAGCTCGAACAGTTGTTGAATCCTTGCGGGCAGGACCCTATAGTGAAGGCAGCCCGCAGTCGATCTGGCTGTGGTCCCCAGGTCCCCGCGGCTCTCCGCCAAGAGTTGGCCGCGGGGATCTGACATTCATCCTGCTACTGCAGATGTTTCTTTTGCTTTGCAGCGCAGGCGCCGCAAAGTCCCCCTGCTTCCAGACGGATTACCTGAATCTCAAACTGGTTCGCCGCGGCGATCTCCTGCTTTAACCGCTCAAAGGCGGGAGTCGCGAATTCGATGATCTTTCCGCATTCGAAGCAGGCAAGATGAAGGTGATCCTGTTTGGTCCTGACCTCGTAGTAGTGCTTCTCGCCGTCGAGGTGCATTAGATCGAGTTCGTCGATCATGCCCAGTTTCTTCAGCAGTTCGATGGTCCGATAGACGGTCGCGCGGTTAATTCCTGGCTCCCTCTCACAGGCCTGCTTCAGCAGGCTTTCTGCATCGAGATGGGTGGTCGCCTCCTGAATTGTCTCGATCAGAGCGCGGCGCTGCGCCGTCAGGCGTATCCCTCTGGCTTCTACCTGATGCAGCAATTCATGGCGCGGGAACAACGGCAGCACCTCTAATTGCGACACGGTCGCAACAAAGAATATAGGACCAATCTGGTCCCATTCCTATATACGACAAATTTGGTCCTCATTACAAGAGCGTCATCTGAAATTCACTTTTCGCATTGCGGATCGCAGGCTGGCAGCAGGACTGAAATAAGCAGGTGCGGCTGAAAATGCGTCTAGCAGGAGTTCCAAAAGAAGCAATTGCAAGCACAAAGAGAGGCGTCGGTCTGTGACGCCCATCACAAATCGCTGGTCTGCTTCCGAGTATGTTCCTCTCAATAATCCTCAATGCAGTGTCTCTGACGGGTGAAGTCGCTCCCGGATTCGGAGGGCGATGCTGCACACTACTGCAGGTTGTTCCACCGAAATCGGTGAAGGTGAGCGAGTCGGGTGACCAAAGGCAGGGAGGCAAAATACCGGCTCATTGCACAGTATGTTCGTGGAGATATTGAGGGTCCATGGCACCTGATCGCATATGGAAACGGCAAGGCGTTCCCCCCGTGTCGTTTCCAATCCGTTGAGGAGTTAATGCAAACGATGCGTCTGGCTCTGCCTGATCGCGATCCGGGCCTGCCCGCGACCGGCGTCGAGCGAGGAGAAAGCTACATTTTGTTCAGCGAAGACATAACGCTTGACGACGCGCAGCTGTCAATTCTGGGCTTGTTGCCATCAAATCCATAATCAGAGACATTCTCCCGTTCCTCGCTATTATTCGGCCCCTTCCGCCAAAGAACAGGCGATGTCCGTCCGCTCCGCTTGTCGCAGCCCGTCAGCGGTTTAGACCAGGCCGCCCATCCGCGGATCGCTGAAGCTTGGGCGTCCGGTTTCGACGTGACCGGAGAAGCTCGCTTTCCCGTCGGAACCGGCAGCCTTCACGGTGAAGTCATACCAGCTATGGCTTCGGCTCAGGTGCAGTGTCACCACTTTCTCGCGGCCTGAGTGCACCTCATGCGACCAGACGCGGGAGTCCAGGGAATCATCCTCGATGGTTGCCCTTATGCTCTGGCCGCTCGTGTTCCGCAGATGTACTCGCACGTTGCCGGTGTGCTTGACCGCCCCGGCTTCATACTCCAGATAGACCTGCAGCGGATACGCGGCATGGCTGCCACAAAACGAGCGATAGAAGCCGTTCGGCCCATGCACATCGATCACGTACTTCGCGTCATCAAAGAGAGCCAGAGGAAACTGCTGCGTCTGCGTATCTCCAGCGCGAACCGCCCAGGTCGCCGCGCGCACGCCGTCGATCTCGCCTTCGGTCCCGTGCTTCAGGTTGCGCAGGTAGACGTTGAAGGGCGCACCTGCCGCGCCGTTGCCAAATAGTGTGTCTCCGGCTGTCATCCGCAATTCGAAAGCTGCGCCGTCCTCGCTCAACGCGCCGTCGGCATGCAGTTCATAAGGAATCGCGCAGGCGCGGCGGATGCCTGGTTCCTGGTGCGGCACGAGGGGAGAATCCGCAGGGGAGCGGTTGATCTGCGCAATCCCAGATGTATCCAGAGGCTTGTAATTCGACGGGATCTCCTTATAGCGGGACTTCTGAATGCTAACGACGAACTGGTCACGGTTCAGAAAGTCCAGTTCCGGCTCCTTCGGGTCATAGGGGCGAAAGACCGAGGTCAGATTGCCGGAAATGGCGCGCCGCCATGCGCTGATGTTCTCCTCGCGCACCGTCTTGCCGAACTTCTGCTGGACGAATTGCTCGAGAAACATGAGCGTTGAGGTGTGGTCGAAGAGCTGCGAATTGACCCAGCCGCCCCGGCTCCACGGCGAAGCGATGATCATCGGGACGCGGAAGCCCATCCCAATGGGGCCGGTTCGCGCTTCTTTCTCCGGAACGCCCTGCACGAGTTCATCTTCCTTATAGGTGTATTCGAGGCCGGTGTCGATGCCTGTCGAAGCACCGCCTGTCCACGGACGCTTCGGATCAGCCGCGACAAACGACGGCGCGTGATCGAAGTAGCCGTCGTTCTCGTCGTAGGTGAGGATGAAGATGGTCTTCTTCCAGACTTCGGGGTTCTTCGTCAGAATGTCCATCACCTCGGACACGTACCATGCTCCGTACCAGGGCGAGGTGGGATGATCGGAGAAGTTTTCGGGAGCCGTTAGCCAGGAGATAGTGGGCAGGTTGCCCCCTTCCACATCCTTTCGAAACTGATGGAAGATATCGCCTCCAGGCACCTTCATGGTGCGATGGGTTCCCGCATCGTCGAATTGCAACTCCGCAAGCGCGTGGTAATCAGGGTCGCCGGTGTTGGTGACGAACGCGGCATGAAACAGGGCGCGCTGGTCTTCGGTGAGCTCTTGATAACGCGCCTCGCCGCTCTGCGCCAGGGCTGCCCGGAAGAGGTTGACGCGGTCCTGTTCTCGTCTCAGGCGATCGCGCAGTTGTGCGGCTTCGGATGGATTGGTCTCCGCAGCGATGCGGGCCTCAAGCTTCTGCATTTCTTCGGAAGACTCCGCAATCCACCGCTGCGCAGCCGCGGCGAAGCCGGGGTAAGCCTCGACGTTGTAGGCGGCAAAGCACTCGAGAATGTTGTCGCCGAAGTTCGAAAGCCAGGCGTCTTCTTCGCCGATAAGCGGGGACCGGCTCAATTCGTTCTGGTAGGACTTCCAGGAAATACCGGCTTCCTGCAGGCGTTCGGGGAAGGTCTTCCAGACCATACCGCCATCATCAATTTCCTCGTTCCGGATGAAGACTCGGGAATCGACGCTCTGGCGGTCGCGGACGGTCCCGGTCCAGAGAAAGCAGCGGTTGGGCGAGGTGCTGGTCATCACCGAGCAGTAGTGCTGGTCGCACACGGTGAATGCATCGGCGAGCGCGTAGTAGAAAGGCAGATCCTCGCGCGTGTAATGGCCCATCGTCATGGGAACGTCTGTGTAGTCAACATCTCCGGAGCGCTTGGCGTCGATCCAGTGGTCGTGCCGGCCTTCATTCCAAGCGTCCACCTGGCTGTTCCGCGAATGGGGCAGCGACCCCATCCAGGTGATGCGGGTATCCCTGATATCAAGACGCCAGGGTGCGTAAGAAGCTCCAGCCTGGCTGGTCTGCACGAAGACCGAATTTCCGTTCGGCAAGCGGATGGCGCGGGGATCGTTGAAGCCGCGGACGCCGCGCAGCGCGCCGAACGTGTGGTCGAAGGAGCGATTCTCCTGCATCAAAATTACGATGTGCTCGGCATCGAGAAACGTGGAGCCGGGCTCCGGCTCGATCGCGTACGCCCGTTGAATCGAGTCGGGAGTGAATCCGGATGCAGCTGAAGCCGCCGACAACATAGCAGCCAGTTTCAGGAAATCGCGTCGCGTCTGCATACTCAACTTTTCCTACAACAGTATTGTCGATGGATGAACGAGTCTCTCGCAACCGGTGCCGGGCCAATATCACCGGACTCCACTTGCAGGGATGCGGCGTGCTCACTCCACTATTGCCGGCTCGTGCTCTTCGGCAACGGATTTCAGCAGCAGATCCAACAGTTTTTTGTGAGGCTCTATTGAAAAGTGGCTGTCCCATTCGCGCTGCAGCACGAGGCCATGAAACGCGGCGATCACGAAGGATGCGAGTGCGTCGATGTCGGCCCACTTCGCGATGGCGCCTTGCCTCTGAGCCTCCAGGAGGACTCCGGAAAGAAGCTTGCGAGGCTCCTCGAAACTGCGGCGAACAATCTTTCGCACCTCGGGG
>Ga0335075_10007307_pt1 | contig 16981 bp, 15 predicted proteins | sample Lox_Sample_24_FD_206723 | JGI IMG/M metagenome (GOLD analysis project Ga0335075, IMG submission 206723) | Soil microbial communities from Loxahatchee National Wildlife Refuge, Florida, United States - Lox_Sample_2.4 | ecosystem: Environmental > Terrestrial > Soil > Wetlands | place: USA...
GCCGCGTTCACGATCGCGAGGCTCGGCTGGCCGCGCGCGCGGGCGTGGTGGAATTGGCAGACACGCCAGATTTAGGTTCTGGTGGCGCAAGCCGTGGGGGTTCAAGTCCCTCCGCCCGCACCACCGGTCCGGCTGGCTTTTATTTCCAGGAGGATGATCCGGCCGATGCAGGTGACCGAAACCCTGTCCGAGGGGCTGAAACGGGCCTTCACAGTGGTGGTGCCAGGGTCCGAGATCGAATCGCGCCGCACCGCGCGGCTGACCGATCTCGGCAAGACGCTGCGGCTGCCCGGGTTTCGGCCGGGCAAGGTGCCGTTGCCGATCGTCCGCCAACGCTACGGCACCGCGGTGACGGCCGAGGTGCTGGAAGAATCGGTCAACCAGGCCACGCAGGACCTGCTGACCGAGCGCAAGCTGCGGCCGGCTCAGGCGCCGAAGATCGACATGCTGAACATGGACCCCGGCGCGGCGACGGGGGCGGCAAAGGACCTGGAATTCAAGCTCGAATTCGAGACCCTGCCGGATATCGTGCTGCCGGATCTGGGACAGATCGCACTGACCCGCCGCAAGGCGGAGGTGGCGCCGGAGACCGTTGACAAGGCGCTGGCGGACCTCGCCAAGCGCAACACCACGCTGGACGAGATTGCGCCGGACGAACTCGCCGCCCGCGCCGAGGCGCCCGGTGCCGCCAAGGGCGAGTGGTTGACGATCGATTACGAGGGCAAGGTCGACGGCGTGGCGTTCCCGAACGGCAGTGCCAAGGACGTGAACGTCGAAGTCGGCGGTGCCACCGGCTTCATCCCCGGCTTCCAGGAGCAATTGGAAGGGATGCAGCCGGGCGAGAGCAGGACGATCGCAGTCACGTTCCCGGAGGAGTACGGCAACAAGGATTTGGCGGGGAAGGCGGCGACCTTCGATATCACGGCGAAGAAGCTGTCCCGCGCCGTGGTGCCGGAGGTGGACGACGAGCTGGCGAAGAAGCTGGCGTTCGACGACGTGGCGGAGCTGCGGTCGATGATGGAGCGCCGCATCCGGGGCGAGTACGACGGGCTGTCCCGCATGCGGCTGAAGCGCGATCTGCTGGATGCGCTGGCGGCGCGGGCGTCGTTCGAGGCGCCGCAGGGGATGGTGGACCTGGAGTTCAACCAGATCTGGCAGCGGCTGGAGGCGGCTCGCAAGGATGGGACGCTGGATGAGGACGACAAGGGGAAGGACGAAGCGACGTTGCGGGCGGACTATCGCGCTATCGCCGAGCGGCGGGTGAAGCTGGGGCTGGTGCTGGCGGAGATCGGCCGGGCGAACGGGATCGCCGTCACGCCGGAGGAACTGAACCGGGCGAAGCGGGCCGAAGCCGCGCGGTATCCGGGCCAGGAAGCCCAGATGATGGAGTTCTTCCGCAAGTATCCGCAGATGGAGGAGACGCTGCGGGGGCCGATCTTCGAGGAGAAGGTGGTCGATTTCGTCCTCGAGCTGGCGCAGGTGACGGACGAGACGGTCACGCCGGAGGCACTGGCCGCGGATCCGCCCCTGCCTGCGGCCATCGTCAAGCCGGCGGAGGAAACTGCAGCGGCCGAGGTGGTGGAGACCGCGCCGCCGGCGAGCGAAGCGGTGCAGGAAGGGTCGGAGACGTAGGGGCGGAATGGTCGGTATTTGTCGTTCCGCCTCGCCCATACCCCTATTCCTGGCCTTGGTGCGCACGCCCCAAGCCCAAACGGGGAGGGGGGATTTAACAGGCCGGGTGCCCCGCCAAATATCCGGGCTGGTTGGATTCCGGCACGGAACCAACTATTTATGAGCCCTCATCCCGCTTGAAGGTGTGACCCCCATGCGCGACCGCGACCCCATCGAGATCTACAACAACAACCTGGTGCCGATGGTGGTGGAGCAAACCGCCCGGGGGGAGCGGGCGTTCGACATCTACTCGCTGTTGCTGAAGCAGCGGATCATTTTCCTGACGGGCGCCGTGTTCGACCAGGTCAGCTCGCTGATCTGCGCCCAGTTCCTGTATCTGGAGTCGGACAACCCCAGCAAGGAAATCTCGTTCTACATCAACAGCCCGGGTGGCGTGGTGTCGTCCGGTCTCGCGATCTATGACACGATGCAATATATCCGCAGCCCGGTCAGCACGCTGTGCATCGGCCAGGCCGCCTCGATGGGCAGCCTCCTGCTCGCCGCGGGGGCGAAGAACCGGCGGTTCGCGCTGCCGAACTCCCGCATCATGGTGCATCAGCCGTCCGGCGGCGCTCAGGGCCAGGCAACCGACATCGAGATTCAGGCGCGGGAAATCCTGGCGCTGCGCAAGCGGCTCAATGAGATCTACGTGCGCCATACCGGCCAGCCGATCGAGGCGATCGAGCGCAAGCTGGAGCGCGATAGCTACCTGTCCGCCGAGGAGGCACGCGATTTCGGGCTGGTGGACGAAGTGGTGGAATACCGCCCGCCTGCGGCGGATGACGCAAGCAAGGGGTGACGCAGCAGGGAAGGGAAGGCGGGGGTTAATCGTGGCTCCTCCTGCCCTTGCGAAAAGGGGGCCGGAGAAGGCCAGGCGGGCAACGTCCGTCGTGACGGGTCCGCTCCGGCCAAACCTTCGTTCGCTGGGCGGCCCGAGCCGGCAAGGGGAGGGGGCGCCTTGGCTTTTCTCCCCCTTGCCGAATTTTCGGTTTCTACCGCCCCGTTCCCTCGCCACCTGTCACGCCCGTGTAGCATCTGGCAGGCTTTGCTTGTCCCGCTGGCCGCCGGGGGTTACACTAACCAGTCAGGCTCCGGATCCTCCCGGGGCAGGAGTACGCTGAGGCATGAGTAAATCCGGCGATTCCAAGAACACCCTGTATTGCTCGTTCTGCGGCAAGTCCCAGCACGAGGTCCGCAAGCTTATCGCCGGGCCCACCGTCTTCATCTGCGACGAGTGCGTCGAGCTCTGCATGGATATCATCCGTGAGGAGCATAAGACCCATCTCGTGAAGTCGCGCGACGGCGTTCCCACCCCGCGCGAGATCTGCAAGGTGCTGGACGACTACGTGATCGGCCAGGATCACGCCAAGCGTGTGCTGTCGGTGGCAGTCCACAACCACTACAAGCGGCTCGCGCACGGCCAGAAGAACAACGACGTCGAGATCGCCAAGTCCAACATTTTGCTCGTTGGTCCGACGGGTTCCGGCAAGACGCTGCTGGCGCAGACGCTGGCACGCATCCTGGACGTTCCGTTTACCATGGCGGACGCAACGACCCTGACCGAGGCCGGCTATGTCGGCGAGGATGTCGAGAATATCATTCTCAAACTGTTGCAATCGGCCGATTACAACGTCGAGCGGGCGCAACGCGGCATCGTCTATATCGACGAGGTCGATAAGATCAGCCGGAAGTCGGACAACCCCTCCATCACGCGGGATGTGTCCGGCGAAGGCGTGCAGCAGGCGCTGCTGAAGATCATGGAAGGCACCATCGCCTCGGTGCCGCCGCAGGGTGGGCGCAAGCATCCGCAGCAGGAATTCCTTCAGGTCGATACGACCAACATCCTGTTCATTTGCGGCGGCGCGTTCTCGGGCCTGGAGAAGATCATCAGTGCGCGCGGCAAGGGGGCCGGCATCGGCTTCGGCGCCGAGGTCCGGTCGCCGGACGACCGGCGGATGGGTGCCATCCTGCGCGAGGTGGAACCGGAAGACCTGCTGAAATTCGGGCTGATCCCGGAATTCATCGGCCGCTTGCCCGTGGTCGCCACGCTGGACGACCTGGACGAGGGGGCACTGATGGAAATCCTGACCAAGCCGAAAAACGCGCTGATCAAGCAATACGGCCGCTTGTTCGAGATGGAAGGCGTTAAGCTGACCTTCACCGAGGACGCGCTAAAGTCAGTGTCCACCCGGGCCATCGCACGGAAAACCGGCGCCCGGGGGCTGCGCTCCATCATGGAGCAAATCCTGTTGGGTACGATGTTCGAGCTGCCGGGACTGGATGGCGTGGAGGAGGTGGTCATCAACCGCGAGGTTGCCGAATCCCGGGCCAACCCACTGTACCTGTATGGGAAAGAACGGGCGGAAAGCAGCGCCTGAACGCCGGGCGGCACGGCACCGCGCTGGCGGGATCGTGATCGCATATTTCAAGGGGTTGCACCATGCCAGTGGGCCGCCGATATCCTGCCCTGAGAATCGAGCCTGAAAGCCTCGTTCTGGTGGGGACCGTGCCACAACTGGGCGGCTTCTGCCCCGACTGTCCATAAAAGGAGGTCCATAATGACAGAGTCCGATCGGCCAGGACCGGAGGGACCGGCACGCCCGGAACAAACGCCGGCGGCAGCGCCCGTGCGCGGCGACCTGATGCCCGTCCTGCCTTTGCGCGACATCGTCGTGTTCCCGCATATGATCGTCCCGCTGTTCGTTGGCCGCGAAAAGTCGGTGCGTGCGCTGGAAGCGGTGATGCGCGACGACAAGCAGATCCTGCTGGTGGCGCAGAAGAATGCTGCGCAGGATGACCCGTCCGCCGACGATATCTATCGCGTCGGCACCGTTTCCACGATCCTCCAGCTTCTGAAACTGCCGGACGGCACCGTGAAGGTGCTGGTGGAAGGCGGACGCCGCGCCAAGATCGTGGCCTTCAAGGAAACCGAGTCGTATTTCGAGTCCTACACTGCCCCGCTGCCGGATCAGGTGGGCGAGGCGAAGGAACTGGAAGCGCTGGGCCGCACCGTGGTCGCGCAGTTCGAGCAATACATCAAGCTCAACAAGAAGATCGCGCCGGAGGTGCTGGTTTCGCTGAACCAGATCGAAGAATCCTCGAAGCTCGCCGATACGGTCGCCAGCCACCTGAACCTGAAGATCCCCGAGAAGCAGGAACTGCTGGAGATCACCAAGGTCAGCGAGCGGCTGGAGAAGGTCTTCGGACACATGGAGTCCGAAATCGGCGTGCTGCAGGTGGAGAAGCGCATCCGCAACCGCGTCAAGCGGCAGATGGAGAAGACGCAGCGCGAGTACTACCTGAACGAGCAATTGAAGGCGATTCAGAAGGAACTTGGCGAAGGCGAGGACGGCAAGGACGAGAACGCCGAACTCGAATCCAAGATCAAGAAGACCAAGCTGTCGAAGGAAGCGCGCGACAAGGCCATGACGGAGCTGAAGAAGCTCAAGACCATGAGCCCGATGAGCGCGGAAGCGACTGTGGTGCGCAACTACCTGGACTGGATGCTGTCGATCCCCTGGAAGAAGCGCAGCAAGATCCGCAACGACGTTGTGGCGGCAGAGAAGGTGCTGGAAGCCGACCACTATGGCCTGGAGAAGGTGAAGGAGCGGATTATCGAGTACCTGGCGGTGCAGGCGCGTTCGCCGAAGGTGCGCGGGCCGATCCTGTGCCTGGTGGGACCGCCCGGTGTCGGCAAGACGTCACTGGGAAAATCGATCGCCAAGGCGACGGGGCGGAACTTCGTGCGCATGTCGCTGGGCGGCGTGCGGGACGAGGCGGAAATCCGCGGTCACCGGCGGACGTATATCGGCTCGATGCCCGGCAAGGTCATCCAGGGCATGAAGAAGGCCAAGACATCGAACCCCCTGTTCTTGCTCGACGAAGTCGACAAGCTGGGCGCCGATTGGCGTGGCGATCCGTCGTCCGCGCTGCTGGAGGTGTTGGACCCGGAGCAGAATTCGACCTTCAACGACCACTATCTGGAGGTGGATTACGATCTGTCGGACGTGATGTTCGTCACCACGGCCAACAGCCTGCGGATGCCGCAGCCGTTGATGGACCGGATGGAGATCATTCGCATCCCCGGTTACACCGAGGATGAAAAGGTGGAGATCGCCAAGCGCCATCTGATTGCCAAGCAGTCGGAAGCGCATGGCCTGAAGACCGACGAATGGCACATCTCGGAGGACGCGCTGCGCGACCTGATCCGTTACTACACGCGCGAAGCGGGCGTGCGGAACATGGAGCGCGAGATCGCCAACATTGCCCGCAAGGCGGTGAAGGAACTGGTCACCAACAAGGCTACCAAGAAGATCACGATCACCCGCAAGAACCTGGAGAAGTTTGCCGGCGTGCGGAAGTTCCGCTTCGGCGAGACCGAGGCCGAGGACATGGTCGGAGTCGTCACCGGCCTGGCCTGGACAGAGGTCGGCGGCGAGATTCTGACGATCGAATCGGTGCTGCTGCCCGGCAAGGGCAACGTGAAGCAGACCGGCAAGCTGGGCGACGTGATGCAGGAGAGCGTGTCGGCGGCACTGAGCTATGTGCGCAGCCGCTCACAGCGGTTCGGCATCAAGCCGCCCTTGTTCGAAAAGCGCGACATCCACGTGCACGTGCCGGAGGGCGCCACGCCGAAGGACGGGCCTTCCGCCGGCATTGCGATGGCGACATCGATCGTGTCGGTGCTCACCGGGATTCCGGTGCGGCGTGACGTGGCGATGACAGGCGAGATCACGTTGCGCGGCCGCGTGCTGCCGATCGGCGGGTTGAAGGAGAAGCTGCTGGCCGCTTTGCGGGCCGGGATCACGACAGTGTTCATCCCGAAGGAGAACGAGAAGGACCTGGCGGAAATTCCGGACAACGTGAAGAAGAACCTGAAGCTGATCCCGGTCGCCGACGTGGACGAGGTGATCGCCCAGGCCCTGGTCCGCAGGCCGGAGCCGATCGAGTGGGAGGAGCCGCCGGAAGTCACCGTTCCGGCCGTGCCTCCGCCGGCCGCCGAGGGCGTTCCAGCCTCGCTGCCGCACTGATCGCTCTTGCGGTTCGTGAAAGTTGCTCCCCTTCCTGTTCGCAGGAGGGGGAGAGTTTTGCGTGATGCTCACACCAGCGTGACGGAATATTGGATGCACGCGTCTGCTGTGTGTGCGGAAGCCCGAATTCATTGGGGCGTGCGTATTGACGCGCCAGAAACCGCGCCCCTAGTGTCGCGCCCCGGTGGCCGGCCGGCGACCCCGGGCCGGCCGCGAGTCTGTCGTGACCACGGGAGGAGAGGGAGTCAAAAGTGAACAAGATGGATCTCATCGCCACTGTCGCGGAAGAGACCGAGCTGTCACGGGCCAAGGCCACCGAAGTGGTGGACGCGGTCCTGGGCGCCATCGAGGGTGCGTTGAAAAAGCAGGACGAAGTCCGGCTGGTCGGCTTCGGCACCTTCGCCACGGCGCAGCGCAAGGCCGGCACCGGCCGCAACCCGCGCACCGGCGAGGAGATGCAGATTCCCGCTTCCACCACGGTGCGCTTCAAGCCCGGCAAGAGCCTGAAGGACGCAGTACAGTAGACAGTCTCTAGCTTTCAGTCGTTGGAATTTAGGGATCAGGCGGCAGGGTTCTGGGCGTGGCCGCTGGCGGCTTTTGGCGGCTGGTGGCTTTTGGCGCCTGGCGGCTTTAGGGCCGCTGGTGACTTTTGGCCTGGATCTGATGACTGGCCACCGAAGACTGGCGACTGTCGGGCGGTTAGCTCAGCGGTAGAGCGTCTCGTTTACACCGAGAGGGCCGGCGGTTCGAACCCGTCACCGCCCACCATCGTCAGGATTGCGGCGCGGTAGGTACGCACTACGAGACCGTCGATGAAGGCGTCGTCCGGCCTGGCCCGCAGTGTAGAGGTCTGCGTCGCGGTCTCGACCGCGCTCAACAGCCGTTCGATCTCGGCTGCCACGGCGTGGTAAGGGTGTTCGCCGCGCTTGATGGCCAGGATCTCGGCGGCGTCGCCCAGGGGCAGCGTGATCCGGCCCGTCGCCAGCAATTCCAGCGCCTCGCGCCCGACCCGCACGGCGTGCGACAGCGCCTTCCAGTCGACGCCTTCATTCCGTTCCGCCTGCAGCGCGCGTTCGCCGTAGCGATCGACCAGCCGCTGCACGACCTCCCGGGCGCCCTTGATCGTGCCGGGGAATGGCATCTTGCGGCCGCAGACTTCCAGGTGGCGGATCAGCCGATCCCCTGGCGCCGGCACATCGACCAGGCTGGTATGGTCCGTAGCCGCCGCCAGCGCGGCAAGCTCGGGTTCGATGACCGCCAGCTTGGCGGTGGTGCCATGCCCTGGCCTCGGCGGCGGACAGCAACGCCAGCGCCTGGCGCGCCGCCGCGACGCGTGAGCCCCTTGATGCCGTATTTGTTCGCCTGCTGGCGGCAATACCGCACAAAGAACGAGGCACGGCGCGTCACCAACCGGCCGGTGTTGGCCTGCAGCTCGCGCCACAGCGGGTCGGGTTCCCGCAGCATTGCCGAGTCGGGGGCGAACAGCATGTCGAGCGCCACCGTCTGGCCTTCGGCCAGCAGTTCGAGATAGCGCTGCAGGCTGTAGGCCTCGCTCTCGACAGCGCCGGGCGCGTTCTTCCGGTCTGCGGACTTCGCGCCGGGGGCAACGATGGCGTGCCGCACGCGCTGCAACAGGATATCCTTTGCTGCGGGAATGAAGACGCTCTTGGTGTCCAGGTCCGATTGCTCCGTGGCGGTGCCATAGAGGTGGGAGCCGAAGCGCATCTCGACGATCAGGTGCATCATCCGGTTCTCGTCGCCGTACAGCCGACGCAGCCACCGCCCGGGTGTGCCGGCGTGCGATCAGCCGATGGAGTCCTTCGCCCAGTTAGGAACATCCATGCTTTCCACGGCTGCTCAACATAGGAACCCCGCCCCGCTATCCGCAATCGGCCGCCCTTGACCACCCGCCCCAAGCGGCCCTAAAGCCTCCGCCTCCCCGTTGCGGGTGTAGCTCAGTTGGTTAGAGCGTCGGCCTGTCACGCCGAAGGTCGCGGGTTCGAGCCCCGTCACTCGCGCCAGGGTGAAACTGGTATTACCGGGCGTGGCCCTATGGCGGCCTGCGCAACTAGGGGGTAAGGTCCGCCGCCTGCTGCGCCGCGGAAACTCCCTCCGCGGCCGGCTCGGCCTGCCGAGCGAGAGCGACATGCAACCAGTTCTTTTCGGTTACCTGCCGGTCCTGGTGTTCCTCATCATTGCCGGCGTGATTGCCGTCGCCATGGTCGGCGGCTCCCTGCTGGTGGCCCGCCAGAAGCCATACCCCGAGAAGCTGTCCGCCTATGAATGTGGCTTCGAGCCGTTCGACGATGCCCGGCGGAAATTCGACGTCCGCTACTATTTGGTGGCAATTTTGTTCATTATTTTCGATCTCGAAGTTGCTTTCCTGTTCCCCTGGGCGGTGGCGCTGAAGGGCATCGGCGCCTTCGGCTTCTGGTCGATGATCGGCTTCCTTGCGGTCCTGACCGTCGGTTTCATCTATGAGTGGTGCAAGGGCGCGCTGGAATGGGAGTGAGTTCGTGAGCAGTGATGCAACAATCGCGTGGAATCGGGACGCGCTGCCCCCGGGGCCAGAGCAAGATGCGGTGGTGAAGGGAATCACCGGCGAGATTGCCGGCAAGGGCTTCATCGTTGCCAATCTCGACAAGGTCGTGAACTGGGCGCGCACCGGCAGCCTGTGGCCGATGACCTTTGGCCTGGCCTGCTGCGCCGTGGAGATGATCCACGCCTATATGCCGCGGTACGATCTCGATCGGCTGGGCATTATTCCGCGCGCGTCGCCGCGCCAGAGCGACGTGATGATCGTGGCCGGCACGCTGACCAACAAGATGGCCCCGGCGTTGCGCAAGGTGTACGACCAGATGCCGGAGCCGCGCTGGGTGATCAGCATGGGAAGCTGCGCCAACGGCGGCGGCTACTACCACTATTCGTACTCCGTCGTTCGCGGCTGTGACCGCGTGGTGCCGGTGGATGTCTATGTCCCCGGCTGCCCTCCGACCGCGGAGGCGCTGGTGTACGGCATCATGCAATTGCAGAAAAAGATTCGCCGGACGGGGACGATCCTGCGTGGGTGAGACAGCAACAACGCACTGGTCCGAGGCGCTGCGCTCGCTGCCGGGCGTGCGGGACGTTCGGATCGAGAAGGACGAAGTGGTCGTCGATGCCGACCGGGCGACGCTGCTTTCGCTGATGATGAGGTTGCGTGACGATCCGCGATTTGCCTTCGAGCAAGCCATGGATGTCTGCGGCGTCGATTGGCCGGAACGGCCGGAACGCTTCGATGTCGTGTACAACCTGCTTTCGGTATCCTGGAACCGGCGCCTGCGGGTGATCGTCACCGCCGATGAAACGACGCCGGTGCCTTCGGTTTACACGGTCTGGCCCTGCGCCACCTGGTGGGAGCGGGAGACCTACGATCTGTTTGGGGTCGTGTTCTCCGACCAGCCGGACCTGCGCCGCATCCTGACCGATTATGGCTTCGAAGGTCATCCGATGCGCAAGGACTTCCCGCTGACCGGCTATGTCGAAGTGCGCTACGACGAAGACCGCAAGGCGGTGGTGTATGAGCCGGTGAAGCTGACGCAGGACTGGCGCAGTTTCGATTTCCTCTCACCATGGGAAGGCGTGACCATGCTGCCCGGCGACGAGAAGGTGCATGGCGAGCGGCTGGCCGAACGGAAAAACACCCTGCCCACGCCGACCGATCCGCCGAAGGCCTGACGCGCCATGAGCGATCTTTCTTCCGCAGTCGCACCGCGGCCCACCGCCTCCAAGGTGGTCGAGTTCGACAGCACGATGATCAATTTCGGGCCGCAGCATCCTGCCGCGCATGGCGTGCTGCGGCTGATCCTGCAAATGGACGGCGAGGTGGTGGAGCGCGCCGATCCGCATATCGGCCTGCTGCATCGCGGGACCGAGAAGCTGATGGAATACCGCACGTATATGCAGAACGTGCCGTATTTCGATCGGCTGGATTACGTCTCCCCCATGTGCGAGGAGCACAGCTACGCCCTTGCGGTGGAAAAGCTGCTGGGCATCGAGGTGCCGGAACGGGCGCAATGGATCCGGGTGATGTTCGCCGAGATCACCCGCGTGCTGAACCATCTGCTGAACCTGACCACCTATGCGCTGGATGTCGGCGCCATTACGCCGAGCCTCTGGGGCTTCGAGGAACGCGAGAAGCTGATGGAGTTCTACGAGGCGGCGTCCGGTGCCCGCCTGCACTCCAACTACTTCCGCCCGGGTGGCGTGTCGCGCGACCTTCCGGCGGGATTGGAAGAGCGTATCGCCGCCTGGGCCGAGACCTATCCGAAATTCATCGATGATCTGGCCGAGCTGCTGACGGCCAACCGCATCTGGAAGCAGCGCACCGTCGATATCGGCGTGTTCAGCGCCGAGCAAGCGCTGGCCTGGGGTTTCAGCGGCCCGCCGCTGCGCGCATCCGGCGTGCCCTGGGACCTGCGCCGTGCCCAGCCGTACGACAAGTATGCCGAGGTGGATTTCATCGTTCCCGTTGGCCGCAACGGCGACTGCTACGATCGCTACCTGCTGCGCATGGTGGAGATGCGCGAGTCGGTGAAGATCATCCAGCAGTGCCTGGCAAAGATGAAGCCGGGGCCTGTGAAGGTGCAGGATCGCAAGTTCAGCCCGCCGCACCGCTCGGAGATGAAGCGCTCGATGGAAGCGCTGATCCATCATTTCAAGCTTTATACCGAAGGCTATCACGTCCCGCCCGGCGCGACCTATACCGCGACGGAAAGCCCGAAGGGCGAGTTCGCCGTCTACCTCGTGGCGGACGGCACCAACCGGCCGTACCGCTGCAAGATCCGGCCGACCGGCTTCGCGTTTTTGCAGGCGATCGACGTGATGGCCAAGCGGCACATGCTGGCCGATGTCTGCGCAATCATCGGATCTCTGGACGTCGTGTTCGGCGAAATCGACAGGTAGGCCATGGCCGACAGCAACGATAGAACGATAGAGCAACCGGCGCATTTCGAATTCGACGCCGAGAGCGAGGCGGAGATTGCGCACCACGTGGCGAAATACCCGCCCGGCAAGCAGGCCAGTGCGGTGATCCCGGTACTGTATATCGCGCAGAACCAGATGAAGCGGCACACCGGCAGCGCGTGGATTCCGCGCGTGGCGATGGACGCGACCGCGCGGCGGCTGGGGATGGCGCCGATCCGGGTTTACGAAGTCGCCACCTTCTATCTGATGTTCAACCTGAAGCCGATCGGCAAGTATCACTTGCAGGTCTGCACCACCACGCCCTGCTGGCTGCGCGGGTCCGACGAAGTCACCGCCGCCTGCCGCGAAGCGACCGGCATCCGTGCTTTCGGCGAGACCAGCGAGGATGGCATGTTCTCGATGACCGAGGTCGAGTGTCTTGGCGCCTGCGTCAATGCTCCGATCCTGCAGGTGGACGACGATTTTTACGAAGACATGGACGGGCCGCGTACCATGCAGTTGCTGGACGCGCTGCGCCGGGGTGAGAGACCGAAGCCAGGGTCCGTGATCGGCCGCCAGAATTCGGCGCCCGAAGGCGGGCCGAATACGCTGACCACGCTGCAATTCTCGTCGCCAGCGGGAGAGTGAGGGATGCTGAAGGACCAGGACCGCATCTTCACCAATCTCTACGGTTTCTACGATCCGATGCTGAAGGGCGCGCGGGCGCGCGGCGACTGGGACGGGACGAAAGCGATCCTGGAAAAGGGCCGCGATGCGATCGTCGAGGAGATCAAGGCCTCCGGCCTGCGCGGCCGCGGCGGTGCGGGATTTCCGACCGGGCTGAAATGGTCGTTCATGCCGAAGCAGTCCGATCGGCCGTGCTACCTGGTGATCAATGCCGATGAAAGCGAGCCGGGGACCTGCAAGGATCGCGACATCATCCGCCACGACCCGCACAAGCTGATCGAGGGCGCGCTGGTCGCGTCTTTCGCGATGGGCGCGCATGCGTCGTACATCTACATCCGCGGCGAGTTCTATAATGAATCGAAGGTGCTGGAGGCGGCGATTGACGAGGCTTATGCGGCCGGCCTGATCGGCAAGAACGCCTGCGGTTCCGGCTGGGATTTCGATCTGTATGTGCACCGCGGTGCCGGCGCCTATATCTGCGGCGAGGAAACCGGGCTGTTGGAAAGCCTGGAAGGCAAGAAAGGTCAGCCGCGGCTGAAGCCGCCTTTCCCTGCGGCTGTGGGGCTGTATGGCTGTCCGTCCACCGTGAACAATGTGGAGAGCATTGCCGTCGCGCCGACCATCATGCGGCGGGGCGCGGGGTGGTTCAATGCGCTCGGCCGGCCGAAGAATTCGGGCGAGAAGGTGTTCTGCATTTCAGGCCACGTGAACAAGCCGTGCAATGTGGAGGAGGAGCTCGGCATTCCGCTGCGCGAGTTGATCGAACGCTATGCCGGCGGCGTGCGCGGCGGGTGGGACAATCTGCTGGCCGTGATCCCGGGCGGTGCGTCGGTGCCGGTGATCCCGAAAAGCATCTGCGACGACGTGCTGATGGATTTCGATTCGCTGCGCGACGTGAAGAGCGGGTTGGGTACGGCGGCAGTGATCGTGATGGACAAGTCCACCGACATCATCAAGGCGATCGCGCGGCTGTCGAAATTCTACATGCATGAGAGCTGCGGCCAGTGCACGCCCTGCCGCGAAGGCACCGGCTGGATGTGGCGCGTGATGACCCGCATGGTGGAAGGCCGTGCCGAGCCGGAGGAGATCGACACGCTGGACCAGGTCACCCGGCAGGTGGAAGGGCACACGATCTGTGCGCTGGGCGATGCGGCGGCCTGGCCGATCCAGGGGCTGATCCGGCATTTCAAGCCGGAGATGGAGGCGCGGATCAAGGCGTACAAGGCACGCTCCGGTGGGGCGCCGGTGCGTTTGGCGGCGGAGTAACAGATGTCATTCTACCGTCGATGTCATTGCGAAGAGCGAAGCGACGAAGCAATCTCGTTCGATGGGACGCGAAAAGGGTTTGCTCGACCGGGATTGCTTCGTCGCTTCGCTCCTCGCAATGACATGATACTTGCTCCTCGCAATGACATGATATTTGCTCCTTGCAATGACATGATATTCGCTCCTCGCAATGACATGATAATCGTTCGGGACATCGGATAATGGCCAAGCTCACCATCGACGGCATCGAAGTCGAAGTCCCCAACGGCTCGTCTGTCATCCAGGCATGCGAAGCCGCCGGCATCGAGATTCCTCGCTTCTGCTACCACGAGCGCCTGTCCATCGCCGGCAACTGCCGCATGTGCCTGGTGGAGATCGAGAAGGCCCCGCCCAAGCCGATCTCCTCCTGCACCTATCCCGTCGCCGACGGCATGGTCGTGCACACCGATTCCCCCATGGTCCGCAACGGCCGCCGCGGCGTGATGGAATTCCTGCTGGTCAACCACCCGCTCGATTGCCCGATCTGCGACCAGGGCGGCGAGTGCGACCTGCAGGACCAAGCCATGGGCTACGGCATGGACCACTCGCGCTATGCCGAGAACAAGCGCGCGGTGAAGGACAAGAACCTCGGCCCGCTGGTGAAGACCGTGATGACGCGCTGCATCCATTGCACGCGCTGCATCCGCTTCATTACCGAGGTCGCCGGCGTACCCGATCTCGGCGCCACCAGCCGCGGCGAGCACATGGAAGTGGGCACCTACGTGGAGAAGGCGCTGAGTTCCGAGCTTTCCGCCAATATCATCGACCTGTGCCCGGTCGGGGCTCTGACGTCGAAGCCTTATGCCTTCGTCGCCCGATCCTGGGAGCTGAACAAGGTCGACAGCGTCGATGTGCTCGATGCGGTGGGCTGCAACATCAGGATCGATTCCCGCGGCCCCGAAGTGCTGCGCATCTTGCCGCGCCTGAACGAGGACGTGAACGAGGAGTGGCTCGGCGACAAGTCGCGCTTCTCCGTCGATGGCCTGAAGCGCCGGCGTCTCGATCGCCCCTGGGGCCGGCGCGATGGCCAGTTGCAGCCCGCGACCTGGTCCGAAGCCTTCGGCGCCATTGCCGAGAAGCTGCATGGTGTCACCGGCGAGCGCATCGGCGCCGTCGCCGGCGACCTGTGCGATGCCGAAAGCATGCTGGCGCTGAAGGAACTGATGGTCGCGCTGGGCTCGCAGAACCTGGATTGCCGCCAGGACGGCGCGCGGCTGGATGCATCGCGCCGCGATTTCTACACCTTCAACACCACCATCGCCGGCATCGATGAATCCGACGCCCTGCTGATCGTCGGCAGCAATCCGCGCAAGGAAGCGCCGGTGCTGAATGCGCGCATCCGCAAGCGCTGGCTGGCGAACGAAATGCCGATCGGGCTGATCGGCAGCGAGACCGACCTGACCTACGCCGTGCAGCACCTTGGGAACGCACCATCGGTGCTGAATGCGCTGCATGACGGCTCGCACAATTTCGCCAAGCTGCTGCGCGATGCCAGGCATCCGATGATCGTTGTCGGCCAGGCGGCGCTGGCGCGTCCGGACGGTGCCGCGCTGCTGGCGGCCTGCTGGCGCCTCGCGGCGGAGATCGGCGCGCTCGCCCCCGACTGGCATGGCTTCAACGTGCTGCACACCGCCGCGGCACGTGTCGGCGCGCTGGACCTGGGCTTCGTTCCCGGCCCCAACGGCAAACGGCTCGCGCAGATGTTGGGCGGTGGTGTCGAAGTGCTGTGGTTGCTCGGCGCCGACGAATTCGACACGGGGCAGATCGGCCCCAAGACATTCGTGATCTACCAAGGCCACCACGGCGACGCCGGCGCGCGCCGCGCCGACGTCATCCTGCCCGGCGCCGCCTATACGGAAAAGCCTGGCACCTATGTCAACACGGAAGGCCGCGTGCAACGCGGTTACCGCTCCATCTATCCCCCCGGCGAGGCGCGCGAGGACTGGGCCATCCTGCGTGCCTTCAGCGAGGTGATCGGCCGCCGCCTGCCCTACGACACGATCGAAGCCGTTCGTGCGCGCCTGGAGCAGGTGAATCCGGTGTTTGGAAGAGTGGGGTTCCTGCCGCGGTTCGGCGCAGCGGATCAGTCCGGTCCCGCCGGCGATCCTGCGGCCCTTGGCGACGCGCCATTCGTGCCTGCTGTTGCCAACTACTACCAGACCGACCCGATCAGCCGCGCCAGCCCTACCATGGCGGCCTGCACGGCCAGCGCCGCAGCGCCCACGCTTGAGGCGGCGGAGTAGCGGCCGATGCAGCACTTCTTCTACGACACCGATATCGGCCTGCTGATCCTTACCTTCGGCGAGGCCCTCCTCCTTTTGGTGCCGCTGCTGATCGGCGTCGCCTACCTGACCTATGCCGAGCGCAAGGTCCTGGCGGCCATGCAACTTCGCAAGGGCCCCAACGTCGTCGGGCCGTTCGGATTGTGGCAGCCCTTCGCCGATGCGCTGAAAATGCTGATGAAGGAGACGGTGATCCCCTCGGGCGCCAACCGTTTCTTGTTCCTGATCGCGCCGATGCTCACGTTCAGCCTGGCGATGCTCGCCTGGGCGGTGATCCCGGTGAACGACGGCTGGGCGATCGCCAATATCAATGTCGGAATTCTCTATCTGTTTGCGATCAGCTCGCTGGGCGTCTACGGTATTATTATCGCCGGCTGGGCATCCAATTCGAAATACGCCTTCCTCGGCGCATTGCGGTCCGCGGCGCAGATGGTGAGCTACGAAGTCTCCATGGGCTTCGTGCTGGTCACCGTATTGCTCTGCGCCGGCAGCCTGAATCTGACGCAGATCGTGGAATCGCAGAACCATTACTGGCTCGGCTTCATCCCGGCCTGGTACTGCTTCCCGCTGCTGCCGATGTTCGTGGTGTTCTTCATCTCGACGCTGGCCGAAACCAACCGCGCCCCGTTCGACCTGCCGGAAGGCGAAAGCGAGATTGTTGCCGGCTTCTTCGTCGAATACAGCGCCATGAGCTTCGCGCTGTTCTTTCTCGGCGAATACGCCAACATGTTCCTGATGAGCGGAATGACCACCATTCTGTTCTTGGGGGGCTGGCTGCCGCCCTTCCCGGTGGCGCCGTTTACCTGGATCCCCGGTGTGATCTGGTTCGTGCTGAAGGTCTGCGTCGTTCTCTTCTTCTTCCTGTGGGTACGCGCGACCTTCCCGCGTTATCGCTACGACCAGCTCATGCGCCTGGGTTGGAAGGTGTTCCTGCCGCTGTCGTTGCTGTGGCTGGTGATCACCGCCGCGGCGCTGATGGCGTTCGGATGGTGGCCGACCTATGCGTAGGTCACTGCCATGTCATTGCGAGGAGCGGAGCGACGTAACAAACAACGGCGGGGG
>Ga0335075_10007309_pt1 | contig 16979 bp, 12 predicted proteins | sample Lox_Sample_24_FD_206723 | JGI IMG/M metagenome (GOLD analysis project Ga0335075, IMG submission 206723) | Soil microbial communities from Loxahatchee National Wildlife Refuge, Florida, United States - Lox_Sample_2.4 | ecosystem: Environmental > Terrestrial > Soil > Wetlands | place: USA...
TGAAGCTGGCCTCAGGGCTTTTTGCCGACGCCTGCCAGCGCGGGGATCTGGTTGTCCGCGGGCTTCACACCGGGGCCCGGGCGCCACTGCTGGAGCTCCACGAGTCCTGGCTCAACCAGTTCCAGGCCGTCGAAGAAGCGGAGGATCTCCGCGCGGGTCCGCACTGTCGTCTGGTTGTCCGGCAGGCGGCTGTTGTAGGTGTCGGCCGCGTCGGAGATCGTGTCGCCCATCACGTCCAGGGTCGGCTGCGAGACCACCAGGTAGCTGCCAGACGGCAGGGGGTCCATGATCGTCCGGATCAGCTGCCATGGGTCGGCCTCGTCCGGGATGAACTGGAGGATCTGCAGCAGCGATACGGCCACCGGGCGGCCGAAGTCGAGCGTCCGCGCCGCTCCCTCGAGGATGTCATCTGGCTCGCGCAGGTCGGCCTGGATGTAGTCGGACGCGCCTTCGGGTGTGCTGGTCATCAGACTCGTGGCGTGCAGCAGCACCACTGGGTCGTTGTCCACGTAGACGACGCGCGACTCGGGCGCCAGCCGCTGGGCGACTTCGTGCGTGTTGTCCGCGGTAGGCAGACCGGTGCCGATGTCGAGGAACTGCCTGACACCCTCGCCGACCAGGTACGCGACCGCCCGGCCCAGGAAGGCGCGGTTCATCCGGACGCCCGTGATAATGCCGGGGAACACCTTGATGAACGCCTCGGCTGCCTCCCGGTCGACGGCGAAATTGTCCTTCCCGCCGAGCCAGTAGTCGTAGACCCGTGCCGGGCTCGGCACCTTCGTGTTAATCCCCGGGGGCGCCGCCGGCTCGTTTTCGGAAGCCACATAGCGATCCTAGCGTGCCGGCTCAGCCCCCCTGAAACTTCTCATTTCCGCCATCCGGAGCCGGAGATGTAGAGGCCGGACGCCGCACGGCGCGACAATCGCGCCATGCCAGCTTTCGATGACGGACTCGCCGAGACCGAGATACCAACCGGACAAACCGCGGAAACCGACGTGCTCATCGTCGGCTCCGGGCCGGCCGGCGGCGCTGCCGCGCTGTGCCTCGCGACACTCGGCGTGCCGAACATCATGATCACCAAGTACCGGTGGACCGCCAACACGCCGCGGGCGCACATCACCAACCAGCGCGCGATGGAGATCTTCCGCGACCTCGGCGTCGAAGACCAGGTGAAGGCGGACGCCACGCCGCACGCGCTCGTCGGCGACACGGTGTTCTGCACCTCCATCGCGGGCGAGGAGATCGGCCGGATCCGCACCTGGGGCACTCACCCGGCAAGGGAAGCCGACTACCAGCTCGCCAGCCCCTGCCTGGTCTGCGACATCCCGCAGACCTACCTGGAGCCGATCCTGGTCAAGAACGCCACCGCGCGCGGCACCCAGAGCAGGTTCTCCACCGAGTACCTCAGCCACACCCAGGACGAGGAAGGCGTCACCACGACGGTACGAGACCGGCTCACCGGCGCGGTGTACAGCATCCGGTCCAAGTACCTGATCGGCGCCGACGGGGCCCGGTCCAAGGTGGCCGAAGACATCGGCCTCCCCTACGAGGGCCAGATGGACATCGCCGGGTCGATGAACATCACGTTCAAGGCCGACATCTCGGCCTACGTCGAGACCCGCCCCAGCGTCCTGTACTGGGTCATCCAGCCCGGCAGCGACGTCGGCGGGATCGGCGCCGGCCTGGTCCGCATGGTCCGCCCGTGGAACGAATGGCTGATCGTCTGGGGCTACGACATCAGCCAGCCGCCGCCAGACGTCGACGCCGAGAAGGCCACCGAGATCGCCAGGAACCTCCTTGGCATGCCCGACCTGGACATCGAGATCACCGGTACGAGCCTCTGGGGCAACAACGAGATGTACGCCACCCACCTGCAGAAGGAGCGCGTGTTCGCGGCCGGGGACGCGATCCACCGGCACCCGCCGTCCAACGGGCTCGGCTCCAACACCTCCGTGCAGGACTCCTACAACCTCGCCTGGAAGCTCGCGGCCGTCCTCCGCGGCCAGGCCGGGCCCGGGCTTCTCGAGACGTACTCCACCGAGCGGGCCCCGGTCGCGAAGCAGATCGTCACTCGTGCCAACAAGTCCAGCCGCGAGTTCGGCCAGTTCTTTGAGGTGCTCGGCCTGACGGAGGCCGAGACCGAGCAGGAGATGCGGGAGCAGATCGAGGAACGCAAGGCCAACACCCCGCGCGGCCGCGCGAAGCGCGAAGCCCTGGTCGCGGCGATGGAGCTCAAGGACTACGAGTTCAACGCCCACGGGGTGGATCTCGGACAGTTCTACGAGTCAGCCGCGATCGTTCCGGATGGATCTCAGCGGCCTCAGCCAGCGCGGGATCCGGAGCTTTACTACGAGCCCTCCACCGTCCCCGGCTCGCACCTGCCGCACGTGTGGGTCGGCGACGCCGCGCACAAGGTCTCCACCCTCGACCTAGCCCCCTACGGCAGCTTCACGCTGATCACCGGCATCGCCGGCGAGGCGTGGGCGAGCGCCGCGCAGAAGGTCGGCGACGAACTGAACGTCCCCATCTCCACGGTGATCATCGGCCCGGGCCGCGAGGTCACCGACATCTACTACGACTGGGCGCGGATCCGCGAGATCGCGGAGGACGGCGTGCTGCTGGTCCGCCCCGACAAGCACATCGGCTGGCGCTCGATGTCCCTCCCCAGCGACCCGGAAAAGGACCTGCGCGAGGCTCTCAGGCACATCCTCAGCCGGTAAGCCACTGGTCCAAGGCCGGTTCCAACGAGTCACCGTTGGCTACCGCTTGGCCTCCATTGACAAGAAGACCTTCGCTGACGTCGCAGACGACCGTGCTGCAGCCCGGAAGTTCCGGTTGGTCACGCGGACGTTCGGCCGCTCCCACATCGATCCCGGCTGAGTCACGATCGAGATGCAGTCGATCAGCAGGGGACTCGCCCAGTTGATGATCTCCTGGCCGATGCAAGCGAGCCCGGCGTCACGACTAAGTTCCACGAAGCGGTCCGCAGTCATTGAACGGCCCCGCGCCTGGTGCCAGTTGGCTTCCCCCGCCCTCGTCAGGACAGCCTTCCCCCACGGATTCCTCAGGACGGCCTTCCCGCACGCTTTACCGACAAGAGTTAGCCCATCCAGCAGTCCGCTCGCGGCCCGGTAGGCACCTATGTTGGAGTGATGAATGAACGCGACGCCGTCTTTGCTGAGGATTCGGCGGGATTCGTTCAGATACGCGCCGATAACATCGTCTTCAACGTGAACCAGTGAATCGAAACTGAACACGAAGTCGACCGAACCATCAGGAACCATCGGCAAAGACCGGCCATCATTGACTTCAAATCGAACGCTCTCATGGCCACTGAAACGCTCCGTGCAGGCCGCAACGCAGCTTTCAGCAAGATCAACGCCAAGGTAGGTGCCGCACTGGGGAATCAGCTGCTCGGTCCAGCGTCCGAACCCGGGCGCGATCTCGACAATAGAGCTGGCTGGCAGGAACCGGGCGATGCGCGGAAGGACGCATGAGCGCCATTGGGCCTCGCTCCCACCCCATGGGGCCGACCATTCATCGCCGGCCTGGGCCCAATCGTAGTTGCGGCCCCAAAAATCCAGGTTCCAGTCTAGGGTTGGCATAAAAGGAGGCTATCAGCCGTTCACAGCCCGCGCTAGTAGCCCGCACGAATTCACGTGCACCCCCATGGGAGGCGCTCGTTTGAGCGCATTTGGCCGGATAAGTCGGCCACGGCGCGAGAGGCGGATCCGGCGCGAGACAAGTCACATCGCGTCATATCGCACGGCGCGCGGCCGGCCGGACCAAGGCTAGAGATCAGCAGGTCACGGCGTCGCAGGCCTAGCGGCCAGCTGACGTGGCCCAAACGACGTGGGAAATATACGCCAGGCTGCGGAGGCAGGATCCCCAATACCCAGCATAGATTCTAAGATACGAAAAGATGATGAGAGCGGCCTGCAAGGGGAACAGGTAATATGCCCTCATTTACCGCCATGGACATCTCCGTCTCCGGCTCGGCCGGCATTAGGAGGAACTGGGTCAGGCCCGGGTCTAGATAGCCAAGGGGGGAGCATGGCAGTTCCGAGCGACTCACTAGCACCATGGCCGCGCGTGTCCGTCGTAATTCCAACTCTGAATGAGGCCCGTAACCTGCCTCATGTATTGAGCGCACTACCCTCCGATATATATGAGGTCATAGTTGTTGATGGTCACTCCGTGGACGACACCCTGGCAGTCGCGCGTAATCTGAGACCAGATGCTCGCATCGTGATGCAAACGCGCATCGGCAAAGGCAACGCCCTTGCTTGCGGATGCGCGGCGGCCACTGGCGATATTATCGCGATGATCGACGCCGACGGCTCCACCGACGCCAGTGAGATCCCGGGCTTCGTGCTAGCTCTTCTCGACGGAGCTGACTTCGCCAAGGGAACGCGATTCGCTAAGGGTGGGGGCAGTGAGGACATCACCCGCCTGCGCGCTCTCGGGAACCGCCTGCTGACTGGCTTGGTCAATGTGCTCTACGGCACCAGGTACACAGATTTGTGCTACGGCTTCAACGTCTTCTGGCAAAGCCGCCTTCCGGTCCTGGGATTCAGTGCCAGGACTGTCTTGCCGGCCGATAGCAGCACGTGCTCGTGGGGCGATGGCTTTGAGATCGAGACACTCATCAACATCCGTATCGCGGCAGCGGGCCTTGCTGTCGCTGAGGTTCCTAGCTTCGAGCATTCCCGGTTGTATGGCGTCAGCAACCTGAGCGCCGTCAGTGACGGGATCCGGGTGCTCCGCACCATCCTGTACGAGCGGTTCATTGTGCCCCGTCACATGCGGCGGTTCCCAGGCCGACGCCGCCTGAGACCCGTGAGCGGCGCGCCGCGCCATCCCCAGGTGGACGTTCCCGGCCAGTCATCGCCGGACTCAGACTCCTCCGCCCACCTGAACGGGAACAGGCCACGCAGTGCAGTCAGGCGACCCCAGCTAGAGGGCCTGGCGTCGAGCATGCGCCAGAAGCCCAGGCCGGAAGGTTAACAAGGGAGACAGGCCCGTGGTAGCAGGTTCTTCGGAGGCTCATGAGACGGCTCCGTCAATGGCGGAACTGGTTGCCCCTGTCACCGTGGCCGAGATCGAGCTGACTGAGCCTGCCACTGTCACCCACGTGTCGGTCGCCGCGCCCATCGAGGACAGTCTTACGCCCCAGGCACTCGTTCTCGTGCGCCTGCATGACAGGCCCGTGGGGATCATCGTGGTTGACGCTCCGGCAGGCACTGTCAATGCCTCATCGTGCGCTGAGGCAGCGTGGGCATCGCTCGGAACGAGCCTCCGTTCCCACGTAGCCTCAGATGGCTTGCCGGCCGGTCAGCCAGCCGAGGCGGCAACTGATCCACCGCTCATCTCAGTCGTGGTCGCGACGCGAGAACGGCCCCAGTCACTGGCGAAGTGCCTGGATTCCCTCTCGCGCATGGATTACCCGAACTACGAAGTCGTGGTCGTGGACAACGCCCCGGTAACCAATGCGACAGCGTCGTTCATGGCCGAACGAGCCGAGGAGAACCTGTGCTACGTACGCGAGCCGCGACGCGGCCTGGCTTCCGCCCATAACTGCGGGCTGGAGCAGGCAACAGGCTCGATCGTCGCGTTCACCGACGATGACGTGATACTGGACCGGAAGTGGCTGACTGAAATTTCACGAGGCTTCCTGGCTGCCCCCGATGTGGCCTGCGTTACCGGCCTGATCATGCCCGCTGAGCTCCAGACCCAGGCCCAGCTCATGCTGGAAACGCACGGTCATTTCGGCAAAGGCTTCGAGCAGCGGGTCGTCGACTGCGGCACGCGCCGTCCCGCCGATCCGCTATTCCCCTTCACGACCGGCAAGCTTGGCTCGGGCGCCAATATGGCTTTCCGTACCGACCGTCTGCGCCAGCTCGGCGGCTTCGATCCCGCGACAGGAACGGGCACCGTGGCCCGGGGCGGCGATGATCTCGCTGCCTTCTTCTCAGTGCTGGCCGCCGGGCACTCGCTCGTGTACCAGCCCACCGCGGTGGCCTGGCATCACCACAGACGGGACGTGGAGGCTCTCCGCAATCAGGCATCCGGCTACGGCACAGGACTGGGCGCCTATCTCACCAGCGCCCTGGTCAATCATCCCGCCATGGCTGTCCAGGCCCTGCGCCTAGCGCCAGCGGGCCTGCACTACGCCTTCCATCCGGCTTCCCCGCGCAATGCCCGCGTCGGCAGTTCCTGGCCACGCCAGCTCGTCTGGCGTGAGCGGCGAGGACTAGTCCTCGGTCCGCTCGCGTACGGCGTCAGCCGGTTGCGTAGCCGCGGGGCGCGCCGTCCGGACGGCACACGGCGACCATCGCCAATGACGCAGGCAAATACCGGGTTCGCCCCGGTGCCTCACGAGGAGAGTTCGCGCTAATGGGCGAAACGCCAATCCTGCTCTATCACTCCGTCTGCGCTGATCCGCCAGACTGGATCGCTCCGTACACCGTCAGCCCGGAGACCTTCTCCGCTCATCTGGATGCGATCACGGCCAGTGGCCGTCAGCCCCTCACCGTCTCGCAGTATGCCGATGGCCTGCGCGGAACCTCCAGCCTTCCTCCGGCGGCCGTACTCATCACCATCGATGACGGTTTCGCCGACTTCGCCGACAACGCACTCCCGGCGCTGGTCGACCGGAAGATGCCCAGCACGCTTTATGTCACGACGGGCGCGCTGGCCGACCGGCGCCAGGAAAGCGTGCTGCCGCCCGCGCGCATGCTCCGCAGCACGGACCTGCCGGGACTGGAGTCCGCGGGCGTTGAGATCGGCGCACACTCCAATACCCACCGTCAGATGGATGTCCTGTCGGCCGCCGAGGTAAGGCGTGAGCTGTCGCTCAGCGGCACGCTGCTGGCCCAGATTCTCGGGCACGACATCCGCAGCTTCGCGTACCCACACGGATACTGGCGGCGGCAGATCCTTCCCCAAGTGAAAGAAACCGGTTTCGACTCGGCCTGCGCTGTCGGTAATTCGCTCAGCACCGCCAAGAATCAGATTCTGGCGCTGCCGCGGCTGATGGTCATGGCTCACACCGGTGCGCAGACCTTGGCGGCCTGGCTAGCCGGGTCCAGGCCGCCGGTTACATCCCGGAGCTACCGGGCGTCGGCCCTTGCCTGGCGCCTGTACCGCCGGGCCAGAGCGATGCGATCCGCGGAATACCGACCATAGGCGGTGACTACTGTGGCAGCAACTGGCACGCCAAAGTTCGCGCGTGGGGGACCCCGCTTGCGCGGCATTATCCGCAAGTACTGGAATGCTTTCGAAGAAAAGCTATCGCCCTATCAATCCGGCCGGACCGTGCTACGCGGCATCGGTGCGCTGGCGCTCCGGCTGCAGTACCGCGAGCGCTGCGACATCTCTTTCGTAGACGGCGCATGGGAGTACTACTGGCCCGATGCGACGATAATCTCGCCGCGAGTGATCCTGCAGTGGGCGCGTCCGGAGCAGTTCGGGCTTGAAACTCGTGCGCGGCTCGAGGATGCCTACTGCTTTGAGTACCTTCCCCAAGCCGGCGACACCGTTCTCAACGTTGGCGCCGGCTTGGGCTGCGAACTCTTCGCATTCTCTCGCCTTGTCCGCCCGAACGGAAAGATATTCGCCTTCGAGCCACATCCATTGACCTTTAGCCTCGTGAGCCGGGCTGCTGCCGCCAATAACTGGCCCAACGTGGAACTCATCAACGCCGCAATCGTTGATAATTCGGGTTCGACGATGATCAGCGATGAGGCCGACTTCACAGTCCGCAGCGTGGTCACTGGCTCGGGCATTGAGGTGCCTGCCATCTCGATCGATGACTTCATAGAAAAGCGCGGGATCGAGCGCGTCGACTTCTTGACCATGAATATCGAGGGAGCCGAGCGGCTCGCTATACGCGGCATGGAACGTTCGTTTGCCAAAGTCGCCCACGTCTGTATCTGCTGCCATGACTTCATCGGCGATCCCGAGAAGGCTACGAGAAATGTGGTCATCGCCTGGCTCGAACAGCACGGATTCGTTGTTACCGTTCAGCAGACCAGCCCATGGCCATCCGTCCGGGATTACGTCTATGGGAGCAGAGCAATCGATGCGAAGCCGAGTCAGGGAAGCGCAATCTCAGCGCAGCGAACATTATCGATGATGCAACCGAGAGACGGTGCTACCACACCCGGATGTAGTCGACCAGCAAGTCGACGGGGAACCGCACATTGTCTGGCGGTGCACCAGCTATCCCGCCGATCGCAAGATCCAAGATCATAGACATCGGAACCCTTGAGTTGAAGCACCAGTTGGCCAGCTGCGCGGGCTCTACCGTCAGGTACTCCACCCCATCCTTATAGAAGGTGAAACCCCCCGAATTCCACCACGTGCGCCAGGTGTGCCAGTCATCATCCACGGGAACTGCTGCGTCCTTCGTGAGCACGCCCGTCCCCGCGTTATCCGGAGTGTGTACAGACGACACCACGACGGAGCCGTGATTGTTCTCCAGCATGTCCACCTCTCCGCACGCGGGCCAGCCCACCGACGGGAAGTTGGCCCCGATCATCCACCAGGTGGGCCATAGTCCACGCTGGATGTCGAGCTTTATACGGGCCTCGAACGTGCCGCCGTACTTGCTGAACTTCCCCAGGGTATTAAGCCGAGCACTGCGGTAGGCGGTGACGGTCCGGCCGTCGAGGATCCGGACGCTCTTCGTGGCACGGATCACCAGGTTCCCGTTTCCGTCCTGGAAGCTATTCGCCCGTGAGGACGTATAGGCTTCGAGCTCGTTATCGCCCCATCCGGCCCCTACGTTGTATCCCCATTTCGACGGGTCCGGGGCACTGCCCGCTGGCCCATCGAAGTCGTCCGCGAACGCATAGGTAACCGCGGACTGGTCGGTCGTGGTGCCGCATGACGTGAGCTGTGTCATGGCCGCCGCCCCGAAGAAAGCCGCCATGGACACGAAGGCGCGCCGGTTCATCGTCCGCTCGGGATGCGGTGCGGCCGCGTTCTTGGTCCGCGGCGTGAAACCAAGCTCGGTAACGGGACATAGGAGCAGCGACTCCAGTGCGGCCTGGTGGGCGGGCCGCGGCCAGGGCGGCGAATCGGACTCCCAGCGACGCACGGTCCGCTCAGTAACCGACAACTGCAGGCCCATGCGCCGCCCTGCGTCCGCGACAGCGTCCGCAAGGGCTCGCTGCGATCGCAGTCCGAGTCCTTGCCTTGCGTTGCGGAGCCGAGAGTTGCCCAGACCGGAGTTGCTCATCCCCTGTCTCACGATACCGTCTGCGACCGCCCGAGCCCGTGGTGGTCAATGTCATGCCGCAGCATCGTGCGGACCGCGGATTCCGCGTGCGTGCGGGGCACGACAACGCGGAACAGGTAAGTCCCGTCGCGATTGAACACCACTTGCCAGTCGGGGCTCGCCTTGAGCACCCTCAGCCACGCATTCGCGTGCGCCAGGGTTTCGAGGCCGTAGTCAACCCCGTAGACCGCAGACGCTGGTGACCACACAGCGTAGAGATCGCCCACCGGTCCTCTGGTGGCTGCTGCGTAGCCGACGTATTGCCGGGCCAGAGTTTCGGCGTCGGCCGCGTTCGGCCGGCCGACATCGAAAGTAGGCTCCGTTACGACGTCCCTCCACTCTAGAAAATGGTGCGGCTGCGGAAAGGTGGCACTGATCGGAAGATCCCCGTATCCGAGGCTGAGGATGTAACTGCTGGCCGGCGCGTGGGCTTGGTAAAACTGGAGCGCTTGAAGGTCGCCCGGGCGGATTACAGTTGCGTTGTCCAAGCCGAACATGGCGACGAGGTACGTCCCGAGCAATCCCACCGAGACGGCGCCGAACACGGCGGACGTCCATCGCGGCGGACTGCTTGGAAGAGCCTCCATAGCAACCAATGCCAGCCACGGGATGCCGAACAGCGCCGACCGGAAGATTCCCTCCTGGCTATAGGGAACGACGCTGATGATGATGAGCCCCAAGCCGGAGCTGATCATAAAACCCCACGTCTGCGGTCGGCGCACGGTGCGCGCGAAGCCAAGAGCAGCCAGGGAGATCAGCACTAGAAGCCCTAGCAGCAACGCATGAGAGCTCTCGTTGACGATCGGCAAGCGCTGCAGCCCGGGAGTCGCGATCGTCTTCGGCGGAGTGAAATTAGACAGGTTCCCGATATCGTGCAACGTCACGTAGCCTGCCAGCAAGCCCCTGTTGAGTACTGCCCAGAGGACGGCAGGAAGAAGGCACGTTGCCGGTATATACCATGGCCGTACCGCACGGAAGATAACGAGAATTATCAGCACGCCGCCCGCAACATATGGGCTCAGTTCGTGTGTGACCGCAAGCGAGCAGCCCGCGAATACGAGCAGCCCGATTCGCATACGGTTACTGAGACCGGGGCAGTCGTCCCCCAGCGCCAGCCCGTAGACGCCCAAGACAAGGACGAATCCGACTGACTGGGGGGAGAAGTAGTCCTGGCCGATTGCGTTAACGAGCACGACAAGGGTCATACCGACCCAGATCCGGTAGCTGGAGTTGATCAGCCGCCCGAAGAAGAACCGCAGCTCAGCCAGCCCCACGAGCCCGACGACAAAGGGCCAGCAGGTAGCGAGGCCAAGTGAGTTGTGTATTCCGGCGAGGTCGCATACCCACGCGACCGCGGAAAAGAAGCCAGAATATGCTTCATAGATGTTGACCCCTGGGTCAAGGTGGTGCGCACTCAGAATCATCTGCACGAGATCGACATGCTTCGCAGCCGACTGGGATCTCGGCAAGCCATACACCAACGCGGGTGTCAACGTGAGGGCAGCGACCAACGACACGAGGGCGAACCCAGCGTGCACCTCGCTCTTGCCGCGGGCGAGCACGATCCCCACCAGCAGCAAGACGAGACCCGCATACCAAAGCGGGGAGATCACCGGCAGGAATCCCCCGATTCCCGGAACGATATGGCCCCTATTCAGCGCCGCAACGCACCACAGCACCGTTCCGCCGACCGTGCACGCGATCGAGATGTCGAACGCGGTCGTCCAACCGGACCGCAGCGAGCGGAAGACTTCTGAGCCGCGCAGCCCAGCCAGCGCGCGGCGGCATGCTTGAACATGGATGCCGACCGCGACAGCGCCGACGATCACCGCGGCCGCCAAGGGGTGCCACAGAGGCGTCAACACCATCACGCTCCCTATGAGCGTGAGCACCGACATCCCCACAATCCCGGCGACACCAAGCCGCACCGCGAGACTGGACCGCTCTGACAGCTGCAGCGGTGCCGTTCCGACACCGAAGAACACCGCGCCCAGGACGCCGATGAGACGTAGGACACCGACGTTCAGCGGGTAACCGACAGCGAGCAGAATGAGCGAGGCTGCGAATAGAGCGCTGAGCCCGAGCGTCGTGAGCCCGCGTCTCTGCGACCCCTCGCCCGGTGGGACGAGAGAAGTCACCACCGGCTCGCGGTCAAGCGTTTCCGGTGCTGTGCTCACGCCGGAACCATGCTGCTCTTTTGACTGGGCCGTGGTGGCCGTGAGTTCCTCGAGGAAGTCGGCGAGCTCAGCGGCGTCGTACTGCGGCTCGTTGCCTGCCATGGCGATGATGTCGATGTCGCGACCCCTGAGCTTCGCCCGATGCTTGGCAGCCCGCCAGTTAATGTTGATCCTCTCCTTCCGCCACCCGTCCGGGGTCAGCCCGGCCTCGAACGCCTGCTTGATGGTCATGAGGTTCTGCGGCTCCACGGCTGCATCTGGCCCAACTGATCCCAGGTATTGCCCCGACGGGTGGCTCCGCTGCAGCCGTGTCCGAATCCCGAGGGCGGAATCCGCCAGCCACCGGCGCACCGGACTGGGCGCGGGCGCCGGGTCCGCCCGCGGCCTGACCGCATGGAGAATCGTCGGGAACCGAATGATCGCCACGGCGAGACTGCCAGCGAGGCAGCCCAGCCCCACCCCGTTAATCCCCAGGTGTTTCAGCAGTAGCCAGCTCCCGGCCAGTACGAACACGGCCAGCACGCCTTGGGTGTATGCGGCACGGCTAACCCGGCCGACTAGCCGGTCCAGTGTGCACGCAATGTTCACAAGGCCGACGGGGATGGCGGTGAGCGCGAGCAGGCCCAGCAGCAAGGACGCCTGGGCTGCGTACGCGGACCCGTAGATGCGCAGAATGGGGTTTGCCGCCACGATCAGCAGGGCCACGCTCGGTATGAGGAATACCGCACACCTGACGATGACACCCCGAGTCAGTTCCGGCAGCAGGTGAGGTGCCGTTGCTCCTTCGACCAGCAGGGACCAGGCGAAGTTAAATGACACGAGCGACAGCGCGGAGGCGATCGTCCAAGCGACGTAAAAGGTGCCGTTTGCCGCCGCCCCCAAAGCCGACAGGACCAGCAGCGGCAGCAAGTTCCAGTAGGCCTGGCCGATCAGAGCGCCCGCATAATCGATAGAAGCGAAGCGGACGACCTCGCGAGCGCGCAGCCCAGCCGTCGCGGCAGAGAGATCCCGGTCTTTCAGGTAACGGTTGAAGATGAGCCAGTTGATGACCGGGACGATGAGCACGAGGGGGGCCATCCAGGACACGAAGATCCCGGTCGCGGGCAGCAACACAGCGATACCCACGAGCAGAACCAGCTTGAACACCCCGTAGACAACATTCTCGATCGGGACGACGACCGAGCGGTGCAGTCCCACGAGGACGGCGTCCTCGAGGTTGAAAACCCCCCAGACGACAGTGCCGGCGACGAACAGGACAGCCAAGAACGCTGAATCGCCCAGGAATCGCCAGTTCGTGTTCAGCCGGGGAAGAATCGTGACGAACGCAAGGCCTACGGCCAGGGCGATAAGCGCGCTCGCCCCATAACCGTAAGTGATGAAACGGGAGGCCGACCGCCCTGCCCGGGGCAGGAACCGGGGCAGCGCGTTGTGCAGGTTGAGTTGCGCGACGCTTGACACCAAGATCAGCGCGGCGACGAGCGCCGCACCACGCCCTAGCGCTTGCGCATCGTACAGGTGGGCCGCGATCGCCCAGTAGACGAAACCGATTAGCGTTGTCCCAGCGGTATTGGCGAGGAGCGCATAGCCACTGCCGTAGAGCGGGCTCCGCAGCGCGTCGAGCGCCCGTCCGCCTAGGTTGCGGATGGGGGGAGCCTTCACAACTCGCGTGGTCACGTGGACTCATCCCGCCAAATCGTGACCGTGGGAGCTCCTAACTGGATAACGTGTGCGGCCGGTCAGATAACCCGCCGTAACTACAGCTAGTCCCCCGATAGCCACAGTCATTCTCATGAATGCGGCGGAGTCGCCAGTGGCACCGCAACGAAGGTCCCGCAAGAGCGTAGCGGGGATCACTACAGCGACATGGCGTCGCTCCTGCTCCAGTCCGGCCGAGGCGCCAGCGAGTCGTACCACCGCGGCCTTTGACAGGCCCTCATGCCAGCAGCGGCGCAGGAAATAACTGAATTTCAGGCGCTCCCTCCCGACGTGATGGTCCACCGTCGCGGCGGGAACGTAGAGGACGACTGATTTCGGTCGACTGGCAGTGAGACGGATGGCTAGCTCTGTCTCATCGCAGCGTTGCAGGTTGCCACCCCGCTGTCCCACTGAAGCGTTGAAGCCTCCGACGTCGAGTGCCAGACGGGTCCGCAGGCTCATGTTGGCACCGATCGGGTTGCGCACGCGGCCCACCGACTCCGGCAAGCCCAGATAGCTGCAGCCAACAACCCAGTCGAATGTGGGTGGCAACCACCGCGGGCGGTGGCCCTGCCACCATGGTCGTACGCTGCCCCCAGTAGCCACTACATCCACATCGGGGCGGCTGTACGGCTGGACGAGAGACGCCAGCCAGCCCGTTCGCGCCTCGGCGTCATCGTCGAGAAAGGCCGTGATGGGCTCAGTGGCCGCCCGTAGCCCGGTGTTGCGCGCACCGCACAGTCCTGGCGGGCCGCCGTTGTCTAGGACTGTCACTCTGGAGAACTCACGACGCGCTCGCGCTGCTAGGCCGGCATTGTGATCCACCACCAGCAATACCTGAACCGGCCTTGGAATTTGATTGAACACCGACTCGATGGCGGCGCGAGTCTGTTCCCAGCGCTGTTCTGTATAGGCACAAATGACGACGCTCACTGCCAACTTGGCATCATCACCGGGTGCTTCCTCTGCCGTTTGGGCATGGAATAGGCTGTCACTCATGCAATGCTCCCATGGACTGTACGATCCATCCTGCAGCTCGCCATTCTCGGAGTGGTAGCACATTACGCGCGTCGAAGATCCGCGGGATACGCACCACAGAGCGGAGTCCGGCCGGGTCGAGCTCGCGGTACTGACTCCATTCGGTCAGATGGAGCACGATGTCCGAATCTTCACAAGTCTTTTCTGGCTCGTCGACGTAGTCGAGCTCTGGATATGCCTGCCGGGCGTTATCATTGGCTTCCGGATCGTGTACTCGGACCGTCGCGCCCTCCAACTGTATGGCCATTGCTACCTTGAGGGCAGGAGACTCGCGCACGTCGTCGGTGTTAGGCTTGAACGCGGCTCCCAGCACTGCGACATTTCGTTTAGCGAAAGACCCATCCACCAATTCTCGTGCCAGGTCGACGGCCCGTTGTACGCGCGCATCGTTAATTGCGTCAACCTCGTGCAGGAACTGTACTGAGTCACCCAGGCCGAGTTCACGTGCGCGCGCCATCAATGCCCGGATGTCCTTAGGCAGGCAGCCGCCCCCGAACCCGAGCCCTGCAGATAGAAATTGGCGGCCGATCCGGCTGTCGTGTCCAAGGACATCTGCGAGCGTCACGACATCCGCTCCAGCGGCCTTGCATACGTCTGCCATGGCGTTAATGAAGGACACCTTGGTTGCCAAGAAGGCGTTAGCCGCCACCTTGGCCAGTTCAGCCGTAGCCAAATCGGTGGTGATGTACGGCACACCCGCGTCTATGATCGGCGCGTAGACCGCCCGTAGCTTAGCGTCCGCCTCATCTGAGGTTAGCCCCACCACCAGCCTGTCAGGGCGAAGCGTATCTTGCACGGCGAGCCCTTCCCGGAGGAATTCCGGGTTCCAAGCCAGGCTGGCGGCAATGCCCCTCCCGGTAAGCTCGTTGAGCCGGGCAGCCAACCTAGAGGCGGTCCCGACCGGAACCGTTGACTTGCCCACCACCAGGCAGTCGCGAGTGACATTTGACGCGAGTTCCTCTATCACGGCTTCTATGTAACTGAGGTCGGCGCTAAGCGAGCCGGGAAGTTGAGGTGTACCGACACAGATAAAGTGCGTGTCGGCGAACTTGGTGGCCTCGGCCAGAGAGGTATTGAAGCGGAGTTTTCCTGAGCTTACCGTCTTTACTAGAAGGTCACTCAGCCCTGGCTCATAAAATGGTGATCGTCCGTCTGCCAAGGCAGTTATCCTGCGGGCATCCGTATCTATGCCAAGCACTTCATGCCCGAGTTCAGCCATGCATGCTGCGTGAACCGCCCCCAAATAGCCAGTGCCAATTACGGAAATGCGCACTCTTTCCCCCCCTGTTTACTGCTTAGGTTAGCAGCCGACGCATATCCGTTTGGATGCATGCTCTGGAACCGCCATGCATCACGGCACATAGCCCGGAGATTTCTTTGAGTCCGCCAGCCCCACAATTTCTCCACCCGGCACGCGTCAGCAATGAGCGTCCCGACATCACCGGCTTGCCTGGCTACTATTCGATACGGGATCGTCTCACCGCTTATTTCCTCGAACGTGGCAATGAGCTGCAAGACCGAGACGCCCGTGCCAGTTCCGAGGTTGAATTCTTGTTTACCCGTTTCGTCATCGAGGTGATCCAAGGAGATACAGTGCGCCTCCGCCACATCCATGACGTGGATATAATCCCGAACCCCGGTGCCATCGATCGTGTCGTAGTCGTCGCCATACACCTCTAGGCACTCAAGCCTTCCTACTGCCACCTGCATCATGTATGGCAATATATTGCTTGGAATGCCTCGCGGATCTTCGCCAAGGAATCCGCTCGGGTGCGCGCCGATCGGATTGAAGTAGCGGAGTGCGATGACGGAGAGGCTTGGGTGTCGCCGGCACGCGTCATCTAGGATCTGCTCACACATGAGCTTGGAGCGTGCGTAGGGATTTGTCGGCGCAGCCTCGGCGTCCTCGGAGATCGGGGTACTGTACTGGTCGCCGTAGATGGAGCACGAAGATGAGAAGATTAGGCGGCCCACGCCGTGCCTCAACATGGCAGTAACGAGGCTGATGGTGCAACCGACATTGATGCCGTAGTAATCAAGTGGAAGATGTACCGATTCGCGAACGGATTTCTTGGCTGCGAAATGTATAACTGCCTCGATCTGATGCGTCGTGAATACATCATCCAGCGCACGCTGATCGCGTATATCCATCTCATAGAGAGTTACATTCCTACCGGACACGCCATAAAGGGCAGCCAATGCCGCTGACGAGCTGTTCGAGTAGTCATCTGCCACCACAACGTCATGTCCGCGCCGCAATAGCTCGACGCAGGTGTGGCTTCCGATGAAGCCGGCCCCTCCCGTCACCAAGATTGCCATGGGTTCCTTTCAGGCCAAATGCCATGATCGTTCAGAATGCGCTCAGTCGATAACGCCATTAATCCTGGAGTGACAGTCAGTCAGGACACCGAATCCCGGGATCGAAAGGTAGCTTTCCCGGGAAAAACGTTGTGGCCTAGGTTCAAGGCTTGCGTACCCGAGCATAAATACGCTCCAATTCGGCACCATTCTAGTTCCATGAGCGCGACTACTACGCCCGCCAGGTGCTGAATTGCAGTCAGTGTAATCCCACCCCTTTCCTCCGCAAGAGTCACTGCCTCCAGGCCCTCAAGACACAGCAGAATAGACATTGACGTTGCCAGAAGATTCCGCACACCTTCTCTGTCCCCATGGCAGGCGGCTCTCGTCAGTCCTTATTACACTGCACAAATCTACGCTGGCTATTGAGAGCTTGCCTCGGCAGACTGGCGTAGATGTCCCACGTCGTTTGGCCCGTGAACCGGCCG
>Ga0335075_10007310_pt1 | contig 16976 bp, 18 predicted proteins | sample Lox_Sample_24_FD_206723 | JGI IMG/M metagenome (GOLD analysis project Ga0335075, IMG submission 206723) | Soil microbial communities from Loxahatchee National Wildlife Refuge, Florida, United States - Lox_Sample_2.4 | ecosystem: Environmental > Terrestrial > Soil > Wetlands | place: USA...
CCACATTGTCAGAAATAGCTCAACATCCCTGGATGTCCAAGGGTGGCGAAGGACCCATAGAAAACTATTTTCCAACTAGACTTCCCCTTACTTTACCTCTTGACGAAGAAGTAATACGGGGGATGAAGGGTTTTGAATTCGGAACGGAGGATGAAATTCGCTCGCATCTCACTTCTATCATTCAATCTCCAGCTTACCAGAAGGCCTGTGACCAATACGCTCGTCTTTTGGAAGCCGCGACGTCTTCAGCTATTGCTGAGAAGTCGGAAAAGCGGAACCCTTTCTCTCTCGAATTCTACAAAAGAAGGAATTCAAGTGTCTCCGGTGTCTCGGTGGAGAATGGATTTGCTTCAACATCTTCACTCCAATTCGATGATCCGACAAACGCCTTCGACCCCCTGCTTTCGATCTACTATCTTGTTCGAGAAAAACAGGAGCGCGATCGGCAGCTTGCTGAACCGGCTATTCGATCTAACACTGCTCTTGCATCCCCCAAAGCCGAAAGGACGCTTCGGCTACCTACTATCCCGATCCCAGAAGCGGCTCATACAGGCGATGCAAACTATGAAATTGTCAATCCTGCAGGAAAAACAGGATATCAACCTCCCCCAACTCGCAATAGAACCAAGTCTAGAGGCGACGATGAGTCAAGCGCCCTTCCTTCTACTCCTCCAGCAGTAGATTATACCCCAACATCTCCAAAGTCTCGCTTGCTGGAGGATGTTGCGTCCGTGGCAAAAAGCAGCGGTCTTTTGAGGAGAATCAGCCACAAATGGTCGAAAGAGCCTGTTAAAGATGTGCGTAAAGAGTCCAAAGCATCTACAACCATTTCCAACGCACCTCAGATTGAAATTGCAGCTCCATCAAAAGCACTTACGGGAAGACCATCGCGAGAGATTGACCAATATGCCCCTTCCAGTCCTCATCAATTATCGCCTCATGCTGGAACCACAAGTTTGGGCCGCTCTACCTCTGTTTCAGAAGCGGATTATCGGAAAAGACGGGCGGGTGCAGTATCAGATGATGAAACCTCCACAGGAAGACACAGCGAATGGCCTTCCAGCCCCCAAACACCAACTTCCACAACATCCACAAAATCTAATCCCGGTAGTCGAACACGCTCAGTCGGTCACGCTAGACATGCCACGATATCTGCTGCTCGAAGAGCGAATGACAGATATGACCGCGAATTTTGGTCGGGTCCTTTGGCTGGACCTTCAACTATTCCAGAAGAAGGAAAAGAGACAGCCCAAGATCTTAGTGGCCGCCCAAATTCTTCACGGGATGAATTTACGCGCCCGGTTCATCTGAAAGGTCTTTTCAGCGTAGCCACAACCTCGACTAAGTCCGTTGCCAAGATGAGAACCGATCTCACTCGAGTTCTCGATCAATTTGGCATTACACATGAAGAAATTAAGGGAGGCTTCTTTTGTGTGCATCGACCCAGCATAGCTTTTGACTCGATTCAAGAAACACCGTCTCATTCGGAGGACTCTTCCTCGGCGAAGAAAGTTAGGCGAAGATTGAGTTTGGGTGCTCCGATCGCAGCAGCAGCCCAACTTGCTGGCTTTGGCGAGAGGAAAATAAAACACGAAGGCGAGAGTGATATCTCAGGAGATTCAGTTAGCGATCTTCATGGTCGTAGTGAGCTCGCAGCACCAGAGGACATGGCCGTCCAGTTCGAGATTTATATTGTGAAATTTCCGTGGTTGTCTCTGCATGGGATACAGTTCAAACGAGTAGGTGGGGATGTTTGGCAGTATAAGAATGCATGTGTTAAGATTCTGGCGGAGTTGAACTGGTAATGGATGTGTACACCCAATTTTGGATCACTGCTAGTTGTATGTGGAGGAGGGCATTGGTGGATTGAACAGCATTTTATTTCGCAATAGTTAATCTGTACTATAAACGCCGGGACTGAATTGACTTGTCTACATTGTATGCACAATTTTTTTATTTTCACATGAGCATTTAGCCGAGTTGCCATTTTCGCATTTTCGGAAGGATGTGCAAGAGTCTCACGATTTCACGTTGCGATGTCTTCAATATGAGAGGTCGCATGTATAATCACTCTGCTATTCTTAAAATCTCAATACTCCTGCAATTGATATTTATCGACTCTAGTCATACAGCAGAAATTCAAAAAGAAAGATAGCAAGTACTTGTCATGATGAGCCGTCAAGAATCGGCATCTTCCAATCGTGCTCTCTGTTCGTGGATCCACTGCACAGCATCTGTAGCACTGTCAAGTAGCAAGTCAAATCTGCTTTTTCCAGAATTATCTTCACCAAAAAACCCGTCGCTATCAATGAGAGAGGTCTCAAAGGGGAAGTACATGGTTTTATCCCACAACGCTGGCGCCTTGGAAAGTTAGTATAGAACAAATTTGGGAAGCACCTTGCCAATGGAGAGATCCTTGGCTTCACTAGAAAAATCAGTCTCATCAGCACATGTGTATCTTACGCCCAAAGAGACTGCCAACGGGGATCAAAGAGGGCAGCTCCTATCCGTTCATCCAATGGTCGCCTGTGGAGAGTAATCTCAACTCCGCTAGGAAGCGAACTTGCAACGGATTTAACGTCGAAATATTCATATTTCGTGAGTTCCAGCACAAAAGGAGTGGATTTGAACCAGCTCCGAAACTTTTCAAGTTAGAGATATGGTTCCAAGTAGATTACCTTTGTTTTTTGGACCACCGAATCAACTACGACATTTGGTAAATTGGAGAAGCATGCTCGCCCGTTTTCGCTGTTCGTTAGATCTCACTTCGAAAAAGGATTCTATACTCAAGGCGGATCCGATTGATGAAGTGCTCAAACATTGGATCACGAGCTGCATCAATATGTTTGGCGAACGTCAGGTTAAGTTGCCATGCCAAACCGCTGCGGATGAATCAATAAGGTGAATAGGAGGAGAAATACGTTTGCACCACAAAAGTGTTGAGCTCGGCAGCTCGGTGACGAGGGCCAGTCAACTTCCAAGCCATTGCTTTCCTTGTATCTGGGTCCATATCAAGATCGAGCCTCAAGTGAGTTCCATCATTGTCGGCAAGGTGCAAATCCACTCGAAGGCTAGTAGAGCATTTGTCGCCTCTCGTATTAAACCGTTCAAATTCAGAAATTGCAGCTTTGATGAGATCTGAATGAACGTTTGGCGGACCGACGCTACGATGTCAGAATTGCCAAAATTCGGATATTACTATCTCACCAATTCACTCTGGATCTTAGGGTCTCTCATGAGCCTTGTAAATCTCTCGAGCTCGTGGTATTCAGTTTGACGTCCGGGATATCTAGTTATATTATGCTCCAACGAGGGGGAAAGTACTGAAAAAGCACAGGAGTTCCAATTTGCACTGACAGCTTAACATCTCCTCTGTAATACACGAGGTTGTCCAAAGCTTGTTGCATAAATGCGCGGAGATATGCTCGATTAGTCAAGATGATACTGCATTGTCAGCATGCAGCTGGAGAAAAAGCAAACGTTTCTCTCTTCTCGCGAAATGCCATACGAAAGTCTTGCAGCTCAGTTGGAGAACGCGATGCACCTTGGGAATCGCGGGTGAGCTTGAAAGTTGCGCTGCCCCGAGTCAGATCAAAAGTAAAGTACAGTCAGATACCCATTCCATCCAGGCTGCTTCTTTATCATGACTTCGCGGCCTATCAAGATATGCTCCTTGTCGTACATGACCTCAGGAAGGGCATATTGGACATCAGGAGGGTGAACGACATGAACAGAAAGATGCCGCGACTTGATACGGAGCGCCTTATGTCAGCTGTTTAGAGTTGAGCTCTTACGGACGCGCGTTCCAAGTAAATATTACAGAGTCGCTGAACTGCTTCTTCCACGAGACCCCCATCTTGACCGAGGATTCGCAAAACCTTTGTTAGCAGAGCTTGGGAATAAGACCTACCGAAAAATTACGCGAGAACAAAATATAGACCCTGCAATCTCTGCGAATGGGATCGAGATCCTCTAAATTCATTCCAAGGACTTGAAGCGGATCGATTCCATCTTGTGGCCAGTCAAATATACCCTTTTATTAGCTCAGAAGCAGAGGAATAGACAATATACGGAAATTTTGCTTCAGGGTCGGGCATTCCCTGGAATCGCCTCAATTCTTCCAATCGGCGTTCCGCTCTTTCTTTTCGTTTGAGTTGTTTTTCCGTCAGATCTCTGTCTGGTTTAGACCATCCTCGAGTTTTGCGAGGGGAAGTTTCAGCGTCAGCAATTATGGCGTCAGCAAAACATTTGAAGTCTGAATGAGCCTTTCTGGCATTCTTTTCTTCGCCCCAAATTTTGATGAGCTGCATCAGCGTGCTTCATTAGAGATAGTACCTCAGATCCAGGTTGATAGTTGCAAACGATGTTATTCTTATCAGCAATATGTTTCAAGTTTTCGTAGCGTTGACCGAAAAATCTGGCATAAAAATGTGCTTTTTGCGACTCCGCAGCGAAAACGGGCATCTCGAATGATGCTATTTCGTCAGATGATACATTATAGGAAGTCATTCTACCTCTGGGTGGTTGTTGCATCAACATCCGATGTCGTTGAGTATTCGGTTCCGACATGACGGACGGCGCGATACTGTCTGAAGCACGTTCGTCTTCTCCAATCCAGTCATCTGATGCAGGTTCGGAATCAAAGTCTGAATCATTGTCATGCGGCGGACCAGGTTCCCTGGCAGACAGATGGGGCTCAAAGACTGCCTTTCCAACGTTTTGGGTAATCAAACCAGTCGAGACATTGGACTTCGAAGTTGATGGCAAATTATGTTTGTCACTATTCTTCAGCGACGATTTGCTGGAGGCCACAGATTCCTCAAAATTAGCCTTGATATCAGGATGAATGTGTATACCGTATCAATTTCCCACTCGGGTCGAGCGCGGTTCCTCTAAACAATGAAAGTTAGAAATCTTGTCAGATGGCAATGTGTGTATTGTAACTACCTCGTATCTATGACAAGTTAGCAGACACTTAAGTGTAGACAAGTTACTTGACATCCTTGAGGTGGGCCGTTGCTTCGCTTATAGCACCCTTGGCCGCTTGCCAAGCACGAATTGCGTTTTCGTTGACTTTGGCTGACATCTGGTCAAGTCCTCAGAACAAAAATTCGAGTGGAGAGTCCAGTGTTGGACAAAGGGAGAAGAAATATTTCTGTGAGTTGAACTTTGAAATCAGATGTCGTGAGATGAAATTCGTTGAACGTCTTGTGCAAGCAGGGGAGGCCTTAAAGCTCAAATTAAGTAAATTTATGGCACATTTACCACGGGATACATCAAAGGTGTACCGTCCAGCAGATCAGCTCCTGGTCCGAGGCTACAGAGTCGACTTTTTCATTCCTTTTTGTCTTCCCAATGCATCAAAGCCGACGCCGAAGAGAAATGAGATTCTTGTAAGCGCCCCTACGTAAACAAACGCAATATTTCCCCAATCTATAGCAGACCAACGATCAATCCTCCAGTAAATATCCAATCCTAACTTGGAGACACTGTAAAGGTGACCAAAATCAGCTATGAGGAGCCCAAGCAAGAGCGTGCGCCAGACTCGCAGGTCTGAAGTTGACCGGAGTACAAGGGCCTCATTGATAGCAAACAACAGATAAAGGTTGGCTAACTGAATGAGAGCAACTTGGGTTCCGATGGGAACGCCTTCGGCCGGAAAGGACGAGCCGGGGTGGGTGAGTTTGAGGTACAATTGAGGATCAAAGGCGACAATTGCGCCTAATAGAGCTGAGAATGGCTCAATATACAGCAAGAATACACGATAGTACACCGGAATAACAGCCGGTTCTCTCCAGGTGGTCATTGTAGTGATGGCAGGACTGGCTTGATTGCCGAGTCGAGTATGGTTATTTATTTTCTCAGGTACTTCTACTTTATTACCGTTTATCAGTTATGCGGTTTACATAATTGGTGTAATATTGTGTGACAGAGCCAATTTGAGCTCGTCCAATGAGCGAGACGCCAAGTCATCCCGCCGCCGATTCTTCAATTTATTCGATTCCTTTGGTGCCTGCCTAGGTTTGCCCGCGCAATTTGGTCATTTTTCAACAAAAAGAAGACGCCGACAAGAAGCGTCAATCAGAACAGCCGAGTCCCTTCTGTTGTTCAGTAACTGCAGCAGTAGCAGCATCATCGTCATTATGGATGTCAAGCACTTGAAGATCCCCACTGCCAGAACCATCCATGATGGCCCCCTTGAGATGCCATTCTGGGGTTGGCCCACTGCGACCATTGACTGGTGTGAAGAAAGTATGAACTCACCGTCTTATGTTCCCTTGACAATCTCAGAGATCCTTTGTCTTGAGTGCTCTCGACTGACATCGCGATCAATTTAGATTACAAAATAACGCCCTACATCGCAGAGTTTGCTAATACTCTCACAAATGCTTTCTTCAGTAAGCAGCCTTTTGTCGCATATATTACTCTGCAGAGTTGATCTCTTCTAGTTTCATTGGCATCTTACGGTTTTGTCCATGCCATTCGACAGAAATTCCATCCGTGGTTCATTGCCACTCAGCTTGGATTTCTCCTCGTTGGTGTCGGGTCCTGGCTCTTCCATGCTACTTTACGATATGAGGTTAGTCTTTTGCGTATCTTCCACTAATCGGCCTAGTTTCAATTACTTGATGAACTTCCAAGTGAAGCCCTTGTGCACTTCAATCTGACAATATAGTGATTTGGACAACTTGTATCATGGCTGCCATGGTCTGGAGTTGGGGTGTCTCGAATATCGCTGCATATTTAGTTTACATCTCACTCGTACTAAGCGCGACGGCAATCACCGTCATCTACATGCACATCAAAGACCCTACATTTCATCAAGTCGCTTATGCTGTGTTGACTGCTCTCGTCCTCACGCGAAGCATTTATCTCCTTCATACACGCGTAGACAATGCTGAGGCAAGAAAGAACATGTGGTGGACAATTTTTATTGGTGTCTCCACTTTTCTCACTGGATTCATTCTCTGGATCATAGACAATGAGTGCTGTAGCTTCCTTCGCTCCGTCAGGAATGAGATCGGCATTCCTTGGGCTTTTCTCTTGGGTACTGTCCACCTGCTTCTGTCTTGTTAACTAGTAGAATTCCATGGTTGGTGGTATATTTCTCCATCTTAATTCCTTCCTAATCTCAATAGGCATATCCTTACAGGACTGGGAGTTTATTATTACATACAGTTCTTGCTTTATCTTCGTATTTGTTTGGAGGGGAAAAGGCAGCAATTCACCTTGAAGTGGCTTTATGGAATGTTGCCCCATGTAGATAGGATAACGGATCCATACCAGGGAAAAATGTCAAATGGCACGGCGCATTTGAATGGGTTTAAGCAGGAATAGATGGAAAGATTATTTAGAATGGACATCTGAATGAACTTTTATCATGGGAAATTCACTTCTGGTGCACGCGTGGTTTTACCGAGCGTAGGTAGGAAGGATACTACGTGAATTAAATAATGACGTATCGATCGATCTTCGGCATTTAAACCACACCCCCTGAGTCCTGACAGCTATCACGCCAGCATGGGTGCATCTTTCAAGGAACGGCAATCCGCTTTTCTTTGCGGCAACCTGCCGGACTATGATACCAACTTTGCAAAAGAAGAAGTACGTTGCTCTTCATTGCCTCTATTCGTACTAACTCTGGAGGATCTTTCCGAGTTCGCTCGGGCAATTAGCGCCTCAGACTACCCAGATCCCGAGCTCGAATACATCGTTACGTCTCTGAACGAATGGCAAGTGCCTAAAGAGCGGCCGCTCAGAAGCAGGAATGCATCCACTCGAACTGCAGATGAGGGTCGAGAAGGCTATAGCTATCGCCTTTTGCGATGGCCTGCTTTTGTATCGACCACCTTCGAACCAAGCTCATACGCATAGATCATAGTGCTGGGTTGGCTAGCATGGCTCACGTTCTCTCCAGACAACAATTGTGGACACTGATGTGATCCAGGTTTTGTTATCTTGGTGTACGACTCTATGTAAATCTGACAGAATTTTTCATCACATGGTATCGTTTTCTATCTAAATTTTCTGACTTGCGATAGGAGAGGCACACGGCAGTATGGATTCTATAACTTTTGAGTGTTTCTTACAGTTTATAGGCGGTTGAGAGAGAACTTACGGCGCGCACGCAGCTTTGGAGAATGGAAAGCTGCCGCGGCCGACTTGGATCAACATCTCTCCAACGACCTCTGGTGCGAGGAGGAGCAATATGCTTACTACGACTACCATCTGATTCGGCGTGTATTGAAGAACCTCAAAACTCTTCGTGAGAGCGGAAATGTGGAAGAATTAAAAGGCGTGCTGGAGTCCTGTATCAAAGCGAATTTTGGTAGTGTTACTCCCCGTGTCAGACTGAACGTATTGTTTCACAGGAGGCATAGAGAGTCCGAGACTTTATAGCCAGACTTACTTCGGTACTAAACGGCTACTTGAGGAGTACTTGGACGAAGGTGAACTGTGGTGAAGAGTTGTGACTAACGTCTCTAGTCGAGAGCTGTCTTAAATACCTAAACGAGCTACCGAGTCTCGCAGGTGAAGAGAAGAAGGTCCTGTTCCGTCATCTCGCTCGTAACTACGGGAGAACAGTCATCCCCTTCCTTTCCACTCTCATGGTAGGCCCTTTGTCTCTCCGGTGGAGCTTGCCTCGCATATTATCATTTTGTGAAGCCCGTATACATTCTTACGCTAATTGTGCAGGGTGTCGTCAAGTAACGATTGCATGGTGTGTACTGCTAACCTTGAAGAGCGCTACTGGACGAAGGTTTACTACCAAACGTGAGGACATTACGTCTCTCTGAGCTTATGTTGTAGGTGATTACGGGAACCAGTGGGGGAGGCTTGATTGCAGCTTTGGCGTGTACGCGAACAGATGTATGTCCCTACAAAGGCAGTGGGCTCACATGGCACAGGATGAGCTGAAGCAACTGCTCGTTCCAGAATTGGCAGACAAAATAACTGCATGCCATGAAACAACCCTGGTATCTATCTCACATCTTCTAATTTTCTGATGTAAGGAATGGTTATATAGGTGGTATATCTCCTTATTTAATCCCATATTATAAAGGAATCTCAATGAATGTAAGGTGGAAAACCGGGTCAAGGTTTGATGCTATCGATTGGGCTCGGCGTTGTACTTGGTACTACTTCTTTACATATGGTATCTGAAGCATCTTAGGTTCACTCGTGGCTCAATGACGTTCAAAGAGGTAGGCTTTGGGGGCTCTTGGGTTTTAATCTTCAGGCATACGAACGCACCGGTAGAATCCTGAATGTCAGCGTGATCCCTTTCGATACACACTCCCCTCCAAAGGTTTATGAACGATAGATTAATGGCTGAACCTAGCTTATCAACTACCTAACCGCTCCAGACTGCGTGATTTGGTCATCCCTCCTTGCAAGCGCTGCTGTTCCGGGAATTCTATCGCCAGTCTCATCTTCTCATTCCTCGCGAGCTAATCCTACATAGGTAGTCCTAATGATGAAAACCAAGAGTGGGAAAATTGCTCCTTACAACTTTGGTCATAAGGTGGCAGTGTATTCAATAAAACCAGCTAACCACAGTGGAAAGATGGTTCTCTGCGGACAGATATACCTCTAGAAACGCTGTGCCCCTTGTTTCTCGATATTCACTAATGTTTCAGAAAGACGTGCAAACCTTTGGTCTCGTGTCGCTGACAAGTTCCAGATACTTCAACATCAATTTTTCAATCGTCAGTCAAACAAATCCCCACATCGCCTTGTTCTTCTTTTCTGGTAAATTATTGATCTAGCTAGAGTTTGACAGTGTAGCGCGTGGAGCGGTGGGAAGACCAGTCAGTCAGTACAGCCAAGATTTGTCGATAACCACTGATTGTACAGCCGAAAGGGCAAAGGGTGGAGAGGGGGATTCGTGGGAAGTGCTTTAGAGCAATACATCAAGGTTGTGTGACGGCTTACGTTGTGCTGACATCGATAGCTCGATCTGACGGTATTTCTTCTTCACCCAATGGCGGCTAAATTATGAGAAATGGCTTCGGGTAGCGCGCGATTTAGAACTTACCCCTAGGTGGTTTGGAATCTCCTGGGAGCAGATCTGGCTGCAGGTAGACTACGAGCTGCATCTTTAACTAATTTTCCAGCGATTTGAAGGCACGATAACGATATGGGTTCCTCTATTATTGTCTCATTCTAATCTGATCTACAGCCGAAGATTTCCATAAGCGACTTCTGGTATATTTTGAGGTACATCATTCATGAATGCTCTCATTGTTCAGTGACCCGACAAGAGAACAATTAGCACATAAGTTGTTGATAGGCCAACGGGCGACTTGGCCTAAATTGCACATGGTAACTCTGAAGATTTTCTGAGCTTAATCAGATCTCACATCGATTGAAACTGGAACAACAGATCGAAAGGGGGAGAGCGGCGTCTAGGTCAAATAAATTCAACAGAACAAGTGTGATCGACAACGAAAACTCACATGGTACTGTCCTGAGCGGCAGCGAACTGGACTCGGTAAAACGAAGGAAGCCCGTTCCTAGCAAAGCCGGTGTGGGTGTGAGAAACAGCGGATCAAGCTCGCGAAATGGAGACGGATCTTATTCACAGTCTGAAAATCCTTCTACTGACGAGGAGCTCCAGCATATGTCTCGGCCTAGACAACGTGAGTGATACCCTGGCACACTTTTTACTGGGATGGAATTGTTTCTGTGCTATTAGGAAATAAATTGGAACCTGTACTTTGCTTACAATGAGAAATTGACACAGCCTCTTATATCCAACAGATCTGAATTGTAAACGAACGACCCGACGCTTTGTATGAAATCTGCCTCTATATCGAAATGCAACATGAGCTTCTCGAGCTCGGAACTCGCAACTACCCTCTACGCAAGCTCCAAATATCGAACTACCTCCCAATCTGTGATCGCTTCTTCAAATTGCCGGATTTCGTGCAGTCTCGTTCCACCAAAATGTGCCACGAACTCATCCCCCAGCACCTCTCTTGCGAGACTGGATTTAGACATGAATTTTTCCGTTGCAGCCGCCAATGTCTTCGGTAGTCGTTCACCTTTCAGGTCTGAAGATGCCCCTGCAGCAAGGGGTGGGATTTTTATGTGTAGCTTTTGTTCGATACCTCGAAAGCCCAAAGCCAACAGGGCTGCGAGCTGAACATAAGATTAACCTTGGACGCCAGATTTCTTTACCGAATAATGAGGATGCATATCAGCACCAGGGACTCGCACCTCTAGTCGGGTGGCTTTCGCCGGGGCAGTCTAAACGTTACCCGAAAATCGGAGAAGAAGGATCTACCGGTGGACCAATCAGCCTGACCGATGCGACCCGATTTTCAAAACCCCATGAGACTGTAACCGGAGCCCAGTAATTCTCTACGAGTCGTTTATATCTGGATCAATTTCGATAGCAAAATGAGACGTACGAATTAATATTTGGTGCCAACATCGGCATGATCTGAAAAAATCAGCGTTAATCCAGAACGAAGCTCACGTCTGGAAGTCCTTCGAGAATACCAGCCAAGCTATTGAAGTCAGACAGATCAAAAAGAAACTCACAATTGACGACCAATGTCACTCAGGAATCTGATGTCGCTCCATTCGGCATCTCGATCTTCTTCTTCGCGGACAAACAAATTCTTGCCGCTTTCGGAATCGACCAAGGAAATATGAATGTGCCCACTCGTTCCTGGTAATCCAGGATGAGGCTTCGCCATAAAACTGGGCATTATACCATGCATGGCGCCTAGCTGTTTTGATGAAAGTTTAAACAGGGCAGCTCTATCTGCCATCTCCATTGCATCTAAGATCAGACCCGAATTTATGAGACGCAACCTCCAAAAGCTAGAGCAACCTCAAAGACACCTGGCCCTGTTTCCGTGTGCAGACCTTCAAGGGGGACTCTGAACTGGGTGCATAAGTCGAAGAGTTCATAGAAGTAATTTTGATTCAGAGACGGTCGAAGAAGAGAATAGCCATGCATTCCAGGAGTAAGTGGCTTGGAACATTAGAGTGGTCGTGATTTGCGTCAAAAATACCTTCAAGTCGTGTCCTCGTTTCTTATCCAGGCTGTCAGCTGTTTCGTCAAAATGATCTAAACAATCAGTCTGGCCACAAGCTTCGAAATGACAGAACTCGTACTCAATCCCAGCCTTCGCTCGAAAGCCAAAGTCTGCAAGCCGAACGACTAAGTCGCGAAGAAGGCTCCTTGGACAAGCGCATACTATTCGAAGTGATCAGCGAAACATCCAGAACATTACTGAAGTTACTTGATTCGTGGGTTTCACTGTTGGCAAAGAACACCTCCAGTTAGCAACAGACGGTGACGTGAAGATTTACAAGGAAGAAAGGGATGCTGTTTTCCCAGGGAATACGGCGGAGAGTCGAGAGATCTATGTTTGCTTCGATGTCCATGTAACCTTTTGGTCAACGACTGCCAGGAATATGACCAACCATTTCGAGAGTTCGAAATCAAAAGTTCCTCAGTGTAAAGCTATTATGAGCTCGATTTGGGGATTGCTTGGCACCTTGTCATGTATGTCCCACCCGAATATCACGCTAAAGGTCAATCAATTCGTACCGCAAAACCCTACTGGATACCTGCAGAAGCCAAAGCCCGACTTTGCTGCCGATAGAAACTTCTCTTTCGACATAATTTTCCCTCGTATGACGCCGTCAGCATCGATTCCGGCCACTTTGACTTTGGTGTCGTTCACTAGCTCGATTTCAAGCTCTTCCAGCGCTGTGAAAGCCATGATGACAAGATCGATCGGTGATCGGCGGTACGGAACAAGGAAAACAAAAGTTTCTGAAGCCCGCACGAAGTGCAGCTGAATTGAACTTGAAACAAACAAGTTACCAACGTGTTTTTATCGAAAAACTGTGCCGTGAATTATTATTTATCAAATTTTTGGGATTTGATGCTGCAGATGCGCATCTACTAACATCACTAGCAGTTAGCTTTCTCTCGTGCAATTTCAACGTCGTGCAATTCCGTTGAAATTGCTCACTGCGGCTGGCAGGCTATAGTACAGCAGTAGTCATGCTTTACAGCCTGTCTGGAGCGGAACCACTGTAAATGCCGTGCATGCAACAGCTTGATTCCAAGCATGCACGGCTACTAGCAGTCCCTGGTTAGCTAGTAATAACAGCAGCTGCAGATATATGCATAGTTAGGCTGCAGCTTCTAGTTCTACTAGCTAAAACGGGAGAGATTTGTGCCTTAATACCATAATATATACCAGCTAGCTATAGCTAGGATGCTGGGCAATCAATGCACTTGGACGACCTGCAAAAACACCTTAGAACGTCGACCCAAATTGCATATTGTCATGACATGCTTTCTCGGCTAAGGCACACAAGATGTACATAAAACACGCATGGAAGACTGCGGCAAAATGCATAAATATTCACTTTTAAATGGCCGCAATCCAATACCTAAAGCTAGTCTAGTGCTTTCGGCCAACTTGAATTTGATTAACAGATCGAAATTTAGTCGAGAGGAATTGGCCATGCGTGAGGATAAGTCCGTGCTTCTGCTGAAATCCTCGAACAAATATAATGCATGGAAAATTAGCGTCGATCAATCGATGCTGCTGCATGTCGAAAGCCGCAAATTTCGATGCAACCGACCGGGCTAGTTTCAAGTTCTGACTGGCAGCTGCTGGACGATCAATGCTACAGCCACAAGCTTACCACCCCTTACCTACGATCGAAGGTTACCAAAACCCTTCGTTTCCAAATCCTTCTCCATCACTCACTGCTGTCTTCTCTGTGCGGCCGATACAGAAAAATAATTATTGAAGGACATTCTCCTCGAATTCGATGCTACCTCTAATGAAACCATACGTCGAGAGACACAACGAAAAGACGTCCACGTTTCAAAACACGGCGTCTGCTAAACCCGCCCTACTTTCCTAGCTTCGGCTCTCAGACAGACTCATATCCTTACTATGATAGACACGCGATTCATACAAGCTCAACGCCGTGCTGCAAGGTGCGTCTTAACTTTATTTCTACAGCAAAGACTAATGGTACATCAGGACCGCTGGAGAGGCTTCAGCGTCTGGGAGCGTCCGGCAGAGACGCAACCTTCGGTCTGGACGAGGGGGACCTGTTGAGCATCCTGGATCTCCAACTATCGCTGCCAGACCGGTCTTGAGTTCTGAGGAGGGAAAGAATAATCAGTCGGATAGCTTATTCACCGATGTGTCACCGCCGACTAGGCCCATTATTCGCCTCCCAGACTCTGGGGCTAATGATGATATGGGATCACTTGCACTTGCGACGTCTAATCTGTCTATTCAGGCTCATACTCAAGTTGAAATACCTGCTCCTAGCTCGCGGGGAGGGAATCGGGGTCGCCGTCGAGGAAGGCCGAACAGATCCAAGCGAGGCTCTCCGCAAAGGAGCTTTCAGCCAAGAACATCATCCGAAGAGCTTCACATCGATATGAATCGTCTCATATTGTCGCCTTTGAACGAAATGAGTCCTCCCGACCAGCCCCAGAGAGGGACTATTCCGGCTCATCTACCTCTTGAAATTGTTGAGACATCCGCAAAAGCAAATCAAAACATTTCGAATATTTCTGCTGTGCCCATTTCCACTGGCAGTCATGAGACGTCGAATCTCGTGCGGAGCGAAGATACAGATTTTGGAAGCGATATTACTCGCGGAGTGGTACAGGAAGGGAAACTGTACAACCACAAAAACACAGAGAAACCTGGTGTCGCCAAAGCCTCAGAACAATCGAAATTGAAGAAGGACAAGGATATGCTTGCACCGAATTCTGAATCATCTCAACCCGGTCTGTTGCGGATCCATCCTCACAAGTCTGATGCTGGTAACCACCAACAGAGACATCGTGGAGGACTTCTCTTGATAGGCAGTGCTGCCATAAAGTCTACCCCTTCGAATGTCAAGGCCCCGAAGGGACGAGGTGAATACAGCAGAGTAGCGCCGGTTAAAGATAATCAAAGTGTTTCGCTCTGGAATCCTGACAACATCCCCCCCAGGCTAACCACGACAGGGGTGGTTTATGACAGACCGAAGGTTGTACTTTCAGCGGAGGACATCCTGCGTGAAGTCAAAGCAGCACACCAAGAGATTCAGGCCATAGAGGGGAGACTTACATCTATCTACGAGCAACCGGAAAATGGTGTTGATCTGAGTCGCAATCAATCTCGAACATCTTTTCCAAACAATCCCGGCGAATACTGTAAGATTCACAGAGAGTACTCCCCCTACCGAGCGTCAGCTAATCGAAGGCTTCTTGAAGTGTTTCATACGTTCTTCATTATGAGCCAACATCCCTCTGCATCTTCGACTGTTCGGCGATTGGCCCGACGACACGATATGCTCAGTCGTTACTGGAGGAACGGGATTGTCCAACTGCTAGAGCATTTACGCTTACGACTGCCCTCCACTGAAGCTCACATGGAATCTTTTATTTTTATGGCGTATACTTTGACAGGGGTTCTTTTGCAAGACGTGCCTACGTTTCAAAGGACGTGGATGGAATGTCTAGGCGGGTTAGCGCAATATTTATACGAAGTTGAAGAAATCGACTTGGAGAGGAAAGACCATTGGAAAGACCTCGCCTCACAATGGTATTGGAAGGCTATTTATCTAGATGGTGGTACGGAAGGACGCTTGTTTCACCACTTGGGTACACTAAATAATTCCGATCTTCTTTCACAGATGTATTATTTTGCTAAAAGGTATTACCTTCCTTGTTGGACCCTGCTGATCATAGTTTGACGGTCCGCCATGGATTTATTGGTGCCACAGAATCCCTTATAGCCATGGTTGATCCAATTCTACACACCAGACCAGCAAATTGGCGTACCTGTTTTGTGAAGCTCTGTGGCATAATATTTACTCAATCACAAGTAGATTTGTTCGACAATGTGTTGGATCAATTTTGGAATAGTTTGGATAATGATCCTCCGTCTCAAGTGCAGTGGGGTCAAATGGCCATTACGACGGTCACAGCACTGTACCAATTCAACTGCAAAAATTATCTCTTTCACGAAGCCCTGGGCGGGAGAAAACGAGCGACAATCGATAAATTTGCGTCACTTGAAGAACTCCATTCCGGCGAGCAGTTCCTTCCGACATCTCAGGCCGATCAAAGGGGTCACCACTGGGATTTCGACTCGAGGCAGCTCGAACACCTGCGGAATACCTCCGATGTTTTCAATCCGGATGAAGCTAAAACAACATCGGTGTCCGGAATCACCTTTGAGCAGTCTTGCAAACTAGCGTTTGGCCTGTTATCCGAAGTCCTGCGTGGATTCGACGATGTCAATTCGATTTTTCTTCATATTTGGCTAGTGTTTCTCCTTTCTATTGCCAGCCATCCGCCTGTCCTAAAGTTGTTGGAACCGAATGTTCCTTGGCAAGAATTGGCCCAAATTTTAAATCAATTGAAAACTGAATTGGAGGACAATTTGGAGAAACCGGTCTCACTGGAACAACTCGCGAAGATGGAGATAGCAGGCCCAGTTCTACTTGAGGATCTTATGATACCGGGCTTAGAGTGGTCGGAACGACTGTTCCCCCAGGAGGCTTTAGAGAACGTCGACCTGCTGGAGATGTCCTTGACGAAGGACACAGGAGTAAGAAGGGGAAGGATCCTCTGTCTTGGAATTCAGCTGACAAAGGTTTTTCTCTCCCAAATTATTTCTTGGTTGACCCTAGGTTTGCGACTGCCTTGAAATTGCGGACCGTGAACCATTTTTGTTTAGGATATCTGATGCGCTCGCAATGCGCGTAGCAGAGGCGGAGGCAAAAGATTCTGAAGCAAGCGACGGTCTCCGACAAACTGTGGAAGCGTTCCGCCAACAACCTCTTGATAATTCCATGGTTACCGAAGGGGAGAACCAAGGAGATGCCAATAGCCTAGATGAAAGACAATTCCTGAGCGTACGCTTCCGCGAATGCTCAGCTGAAAAATGACTGTAGGCTCGGAGACATGAGCTGAA
>Ga0335075_10007311_pt1 | contig 16975 bp, 15 predicted proteins | sample Lox_Sample_24_FD_206723 | JGI IMG/M metagenome (GOLD analysis project Ga0335075, IMG submission 206723) | Soil microbial communities from Loxahatchee National Wildlife Refuge, Florida, United States - Lox_Sample_2.4 | ecosystem: Environmental > Terrestrial > Soil > Wetlands | place: USA...
CGCGGTGTCCGACTGGTCGCGGCAGCCGGCACCGTTGGTGCCGCTGTATCTGCGTCGGCCCGATGCCAAGACGATCGCCGAGCGGGCGGCGGCCTCCCGATGACCGCCTGCAGCGAACCCGTGACCGTCGGCGCGCTCACGCGCGCCGACGCCGAGCGCTGCGCCGAACTCGAGGCCGTGCTGTTTCCCGGTGATGACCCTTGGCCGACAGCCGCTTTCGTCCGTGAGCTCGGCGCCCCGCACAATCACTACGTGGCCGCCCGGACCGCGGACACGTTGATCGGCTACGGCGGAATCTCGCGCTTGGGCCGCACCCCGCCGTTCGAGTACGAGGTGCACACCATCGGCGTCGACCCCGCTTATCAGCGTCGCGGTGTCGGCCGCCGCCTGCTGGACGAGCTGCTGAACATCGCGGCGGGCGGGGTCATCTATCTGGAGGTCCGCACCGACAACGACGCGGCGATCGCGCTGTATCGCAGCGTCGGCTTCACCAAAGTCGGTGTGCGCCGCCGGTATTACCGTGTCAGCGGCGCCGACGCGTACACGATGCGGCGGGAGGCAACGTGACGATCATCCTGGCCATCGAAACCTCTTGCGACGAAACGGGTGTCGGCATCGCCTTGCTCGGCGGCGACGGCGCCGTCACGCTGTTGGCCGACGAGGTGGCCTCCAGCGTCGACGAGCACGTCCGGTTCGGCGGCGTCGTACCCGAAATCGCGTCGAGGGCTCACCTCGAGGCGCTCGGTCCGGCCATGCGTCGCGCGCTGGCCACCGCGGGCGTGGATAAGCCCGACGTGGTCGCCGCCACCATCGGCCCGGGGCTGGCCGGCGCGCTGCTGGTGGGAGTGGCTGCGGCCAAAGCCTATTCGGCCGCCTGGGAGGTGCCGTTCTACGCGGTGAACCACCTCGGTGGGCACCTGGCCGCCGACGTCTACGAACACGGGCCGCTGCCCGAGAGCGTCGCGCTGCTGGTGTCCGGCGGACACACCCACCTGCTGCACGTGCGATCGCTGGGCGAGCCGATCGTCGAACTGGGCAGCACCGTCGACGACGCCGCGGGGGAGGCCTACGACAAGGTGGCCCGGCTGCTGGGCCTGGGTTACCCGGGGGGCAAGCTGCTCGACGAGTTGGCGCAGACCGGCGACCGGGACGCGATCGTGTTTCCCCGCGGCATGACGGGCCCGCGCGACGAGCCACACGCGTTCAGCTTCTCCGGTCTCAAGACCGCGGTCGCGCGACACGTCGAGAGCCATCCGGACGCGCCGACCGCCGATGTCGCCGCGGGATTCCAGGAAGCCGTCGCCGATGTGTTGACCATGAAGGCGGTCCGCGCCGCCACCGAGCTTGGGGTGTCGACGCTGCTCATCGCGGGCGGGGTGGCCGCAAATTCGCGGCTGCGTGAGCTGGCCGCGCAGCGCTGCGAAGCGGCCGGCCTGACGCTGCGCATCCCAGGACTGCGGCTATGCACCGACAACGGGGCGATGATCGCGTCCTTCGCGGCGCACCTGCTGGCCGCGGGTGCGCCGTCGTCGCCGCTGGATGTGGCCAGCGACCCGGGCCTGCCGGTGGTCAAAGGCCAAGTCAGCTGACAGCGAAGAAGCACCGGGTGGATCTTGAGTGCTAGCACTCGCATGTATAGAGTGCTAGGTGGCAATCGGACAACCCCTGCGCCGGCACCCGCGACGACGACGTGTGGGCACGGACGAGAGCCGAAGCACCTGGTAAATCGGGGCAACCGCCCCGGACCTGCTACCAACTAAGTGGAGGGCTCCAATCGTGGCGAGCGTGAACATCAAGCCACTCGAGGACAAGATCCTCGTACAGGCCAACGAGGCCGAGACCACGACCGCATCCGGTCTGGTCATTCCCGACACCGCCAAGGAAAAGCCCCAAGAGGGCAAAGTCGTCGCCGTCGGCCCCGGCCGGTGGGATGAGGACGGCTCGAAGCGGATTCCGCTGGACGTGTCCAAGGGCGACACCGTCATCTACAGCAAGTACGGCGGCACCGAGATCAAGTACAACGGCGAGGAGTACCTGATCCTGTCGGCACGCGACGTGCTGGCCGTTGTCGACAAGTAGCTAGAGGCGTGCTCCGCCCCGGCGATCCCCACCTCAACGCGTGGGTGATTTCCGGGGCGGACCGCTTTCCGGACGAGACAAGAAAGACTTATGAGCAAGCAGATTGAGTTCAACGAGACCGCGCGACGGGCGATGGAAGCCGGAGTGGACAAGCTCGCCGACGCCGTCCGGGTGACGCTTGGCCCGCGTGGCCGGCATGTGGTACTGGCCAAGGCTTTTGGCGGGCCCACTGTGACCAACGACGGTGTGACCGTTGCCCGCGAGATTGACCTGGAAGACCCGTTCGAGAACCTCGGCGCCCAGCTGGTGAAGTCGGTGGCCACCAAGACCAACGACGTCGCCGGTGACGGCACCACCACCGCTACCGTGCTGGCGCAGGCGATCATCCGCAACGGTCTGCGCAACGTCGCGGCCGGTGCCAACCCGATCGCGCTCGGCCTGGGCATCGGCAAGGCCGCCGACGCGGTCTCCGAGGCGCTGCTGGCCGCAGCCACGCCGGTATCCGGCAAGAAGGGCATCGCCCAGGTGGCCACCGTGTCGTCGCGCGACGAGCAGATCGGTGAGCTGGTCGGCGAGGCAATGACCAAGGTCGGCCACGATGGCGTGGTCAGCGTCGAGGAGTCGTCGACGCTGAACACCGAGCTGGAGTTCACCGAGGGCGTCGGCTTCGACAAGGGTTTCCTCTCGGCGTACTTCGTCACCGACTTCGACGCACAGCAGGCGGTGCTCGAGGACGCCGTGATCCTGTTGCACCGCGACAAGATCAGCTCGCTGCCCGACTTCCTGCCGCTGCTGGAGAAGGTCGCCGAGGCCGGCAAGCCGCTGCTGGTGATCGCGGAGGACGTCGAGGGCGAGCCGCTGTCGACGCTGGTGGTCAATGCGATCCGCAAGACGCTGAAGGCGGTCGCGGTCAAGGCGCCGTTCTTCGGCGACCGCCGCAAGGCGTTCCTGGAGGACCTGGCGATCGTCACCGGCGGCCAGGTGGTCAACCCCGACGTCGGGCTGGCGCTGCGTGACGTCGGGCTCGAAGTACTCGGCTCGGCCCGCCGCGTGGTGGTCAGCAAGGACGACACCGTGATCGTCGAGGGTGGCGGCGACGCCAAGGCCATCGACGACCGCGCCAAGCAACTCCGGGCCGAGATCGAGAGCACCGACTCCGACTGGGATCGCGAGAAGCTGGAGGAGCGGCTGGCCAAGCTGGCCGGCGGGGTTGCCGTCATCAAGGTCGGCGCCGCCACCGAGACCGCGCTCAAGGAGCGCAAGGAAAGCGTCGAGGACGCAGTCGCCGCGGCCAAGGCCGCCGTTGAGGAAGGCATCGTCGCCGGTGGTGGGTCCGCGCTGCTGCATGCCCGCAAAGCGCTTGCCGGACTGCATGATTCGCTGTCCGGCGACGAGGCCAGTGGCGTCCAGGTGTTCTCCGACTCGCTCAGTGCGCCGCTGTACTGGATCGCGACCAACGCCGGCGTGGACGGCGCGGTGGTGGTCAACAAGGTCGCCGAGCAGTCGGCCGGCCACGGCTTCAACGCGGCGACGTTGAAGTACGGCGATCTGGCTGCCGACGGGGTCATCGACCCGGTCAAGGTCACCCGGTCCGCGGTGCTCAACGCGGCGTCGGTGGCACGCATGGTGCTGACCACCGAGACCGCAATTGTCGACAAGCCCGCCGAGGAGGCCGAGCACGCCGGTCACCACCACGGCCACGCTCACTAGACACGCGGGAGCAGACGCAAAGCCCCCGCACGCTCCGGCGTGTAGGGGGCTTTTGCGTGTGGTCGCCAATCAAGCATTATTGGGCCGGACAGCACGCGTTTAAGTGATCTCGTTTGCGAGGTAACGGTCATGGGTTTACGCCAGCGGATGTTGGCGATGGTCGCCGGGCAACTCGGCCGGCCTCATGGTCTGGTGGGCCGCGGCGTTGCGGTACTGCTCAACCGTGGCAATCGTCAGGCGTTGGCTGGCGCCGTCGATGCGGCGGGAGCAACTGCCGGGAAGACGGTGGCCGACATCGGTTTTGGTGGCGGACTAGGGCTCGATCTGTTTCTGCGGCGGGTTGGTCCGCAGGGCACCGTCTACGGTGTGGAGGTCGCCGAGGACATGCTCACGCGCGCCCGGGCGCGCTTCGCCACCCAGATCGCGGCTGGCCGGATAAGGCTTGTCAATGGGTCGCTGACCGCGTTGCCGCTCGACGATAGGGCGCTCGACGCGGCGATCTCGGTCAACACTGTGTATTTCGTGTCAGACCTTGACGCCGCCTGTGCTGAACTTGCTCGTGTGCTGCGACCCGGTGGCCGAGCAGTGTTGGGGATCGGTGATCCTGACGCGATGGCCCGCTTGCCTTTCACTGCCTACGGTTTCAAGTTGCGCCCGATCGCCGAGATCATCGCTGCCTTGAAAAGCGCGGGGTTTACGGATGTCGAGCAGCGCCGCCTCGACGAGGTGGCGATCTCTCACCATCTGCTCGTTGTTCGCGCGGGCTAGACCGCGGCAACGCACTGGACGCGCGGCATTCCCTTTTCGTTGGCGGTGCTACATCGCGCACCACCGAGACCGCGGTGGTCGACAAGCCCGCCGACGAGGACGAGCACGCCGGTCACCACCACGGCCACGCTCACTAGACACGCAACAGCGAATCACCCCCGGTCCCCGCGGCCGGGGGTGTTGTGTTTATTGGCATGGATCGCATTTGGAAGCCGAGTAGGCGGGTCATCACCACGGCTTAAGGGAAGAACTGCAAGGCGTCAGTGCCCTTGATGTACCACCAGCCGTTGATCGCGTTCCGCGGGATGGTGGGTCCGACCGTGCCCCTGCCCCAGTAGTAATCGCCGTAGTCGCTGAGGCCGAGTTGAAGGCCACGTATGTCGATGTTGATGATCGGGCCCATCGCTGCCGGGGTTCCGATATCCGTTGCGTTAGCGGCGTTTATCCATGACTGGACGATCGTCTGCGGCTCGAAGTCGATGAATAACACCTGCAAGCCCAGGAAGTTACGGACGAAGTCTGACACGAACGGGTTGCTATCCGCGGCTTCCGTATCGAAGGCGAGAACGCTGTGGAGGCCGTTGAAGGCTTGGCCCCAGCTCAACCATGGCGAGGATGCGCTTGCATCATTTTCAAGGAGGTTGCACGCGTACATCGGCAGCCATTGCAGTCGATCGTTGGGATATGGGGCACCCCATGAGCCGGCGAACGGGACATCGTAGTTTTGGCTGCCGATCTCAACAGTGGTGGAAGAAGTCGGCACCCCAACGTAGGCACCCGCCGAGGAGTTGTACTGGGACGGCGCGGCACCCGGATACATCTCAGCAAAGACATACGGATTCGCATCGCCGATGTAGAAGACGATGTTCGCCGTGTTGATGCCCCAGTTGCTGTAGTCGGCGTCTCCGTTGATCCATGGGGTAGAGCCGAGCGCACCGGGCGTCTTGGGCTCGATGTAATCACCGGGCCATGACGAGTCGGCTTGCCAGCAGAACCGCTGCGACCCGCCACCCAGCGCGCCCATCGCGTTCTGCCAGGCGACGCGGTCTCCTGTCCACGCGCCTGGGTCGTTGGGGCTTTCGCACCCGTAGGTGACGGAGTTGTGCGTGGCCGGCGCCGGACGGGCGGTAACCGCCAGTGACGTGTCGGCTTGGGCTGACACACCGTTGGCGTCGACCACAGTGACGGACACGCGCTCGTTCCGAGTCATCGACTGCGCGGGCATAATTTCACGCAGGTCTCGAGTGAGTGGCTCATAACTCACGGCTGCGCCCCGCTCGGTCGAAGTATCGGGGTTCGATGCCCCCCACAGGAATGAGTAGGGTGCCGTGCCGCCGGACACTCGTGCGCGCGCCTCGATGCGTGAGCCGTCGACTGCACGTGCCGAGAGGCTGACCGATGGGACGAAACGGGTGTCGTCGATGGCCGGGATCAGGCGGACCCGGGACGTGAGCGGGTGGTCGGTTCCCCGTTCCGGGTGAGTCATCATCCGGGTGACGGTGACCGCGTACCACGGGATGATCTCGCTCGGCCGCCAGTACGGTGCGCCACTCAAAGCATTGCGCAGACTCGGCGCTAGGTAGACCAGCCGAAGATCGACCGTAACGTCGTCGGGTATCGAACACGAGATCCGTTGGCGGACAACGTCGGCATCGATGATCGCCACCGACGGGCCCGACTCGAGCACTCGTGTCGCATGAATCAGACGAGTGACGTTTCCATCCGCGGCAAAAGACATCTGAATCTGGGCGCCCGGGCCGACCAACGGGTACCCGTCGACGGTGAAGCGGTAGCTGACATGGGTGTCGAGCAGCGTTTGCCGTTGCTCCTGCTCGGCGCCGTCCGTGCCGACGGCCACAGTGGTGAACACCGTGTGGCCGACCTGGGGCCTGGCCGAAGCTGGCGTTAGCCCGGCGCTCTCGAGGGCGGCGGCGGCCGATTTCAACGCCGAGTCGTCGTCGTATGGCGCATGCCGGTCGAGCGCCGCGTAGTCGATGCCGGTGACCGTGATTGGGATCTCCGGATGATGGTTCGTGGTGGCGTCGGTGAAGCGCCTGACGATATCCGGGTCGTCGATTCGGACTCTTGGAACGGCGAGGTACTTGTCGCGGTCGACGAATGACGCCTCGCCGTCGAGCCATCTCAACGCTTTTGCGGGGATCTTGAGCGCCTCCGCCAGCTGCTGAGCCTCGGACTCCTTGATCCCCGTAGTCGCTACCCGGTACACCGGCAGCTGGCTGGCGCACTCTTGCATGATTTGCTCCGTTCTGCCGCCGATTGGCGGGGTAATCATTGAGCTTGAAGCGGTGCGATGCGGGCAATCGCGTGGTCCGCTCACTGGACCGCATCTGTGGTGACGCTTGAGCGGGTCTTCTGCCTCGACCCGGTCCGGTAGCCGGACCGATGGGCTTGACGCGCTGGCGTTCGCGGTGCACTGTGATAGCCGTCACATGACCACTGGTCATACCCGGCAGGAAGGGGAGCTCATGACCACGAAGGACAAGTACACCGACGTGCCCGCGCCCTACTCGTGGGAGGTCCCGAGTGCCGGCGACGCGCGCTTCACCTGGGAGTACGACGACGGCCGCGCACGGCTCCTGTCCCTGTACCAAAAGGGAAAGGACAAGCAGTGGGATGCCCAGTCGCGCATCGACTGGACACAGGACGTCGACCCGACCAACCCGATCGCGCTGCCCGACGAGTTCCATCCGCTGTTCGGCAGCCCGATGTGGAACTCCGCCGACGACGCCCGTCGCGCCGAGATGCGCCTGCACTTCCAGGCTTGGCAGTTCTCCCAGTTCCTGCACGGCGAGCAGGGGGCTATGGTGTGCGCGGCCAAAATCGTCGAGGTCGTCCCGGACCTGGACGCGAAGTTCTACGCGGCCACCCAGACCATGGACGAGGCGCGGCACGTCGAGGCGTTCTCGCGATTCCTGCAGGAGAAGATCGACCTGGTCTACCCGATCAACAAGCACCTGACGGCGCTGCTTGACGACACGCTGCGCGACTCTCGTTGGGACATGCCCTATCTCGGCATGCAGGTGCTCATCGAAGGGCTTGCACTCGCCGCCTTCGGGGTGCTGCGTGACATGTCGGCACAGGACTCGCTGGCCAAGTCGGTGCTGGCCTATGTCATGCAGGACGAGGCCCGGCACGTCGCGTTCGGCCGAATCTCGCTGAAGGACTACTACTCCCAGCTGACCGAGGCCGAGCGGGCCGAGCGTGAAGAGTTCGTCGTCGACGCCTGTTACCTGATGCGCGACCGGTTCCGCGGCGAGGAGGTCTTCGAGACCCTCGGCATGGACGTCCAAAAGTGTGCCGAGTGGGTTGATCAGTCGCCGCTGATGATTGGGTTCCGCTCGCATCTTTTCAGCCGAATCGTGCCAATCGTCAAGGACATTGGCTTGTGGGGCGACAAGGTGCAGAAGGCCTTCAGGGACATGGGTGTGCTGGAATTGGGCAACTCCGACATCGAGGCGCTGATGAAGGCCGACGAGGATCAGGCCGACGCGCTGGAAAAGGCACACGCCGAGATGGCCGCGCGGGCCCTCGAGGTGGACGAGGCGATCGCCGCGGGCGCGAGCTAACAGGGCAGGCCGTGGCCCGCTCGCCGCGCCACCGCCGCCCCTCCTCCGAGGCAGTGCTGGGCCTTGTTCATACCTGCTCCGTGCCCGCCGCCGCCTCCCGGCTAGGTCCCGTGCTGGCCGCTGGCGAATCCCGCGTGGGCGGCCGACATCACCTCGACCTGTTGCTGGCGTGGCAACGCGCCAAGCATCGCCAGCCTGTCGCGAACCTCCGCGCCGGGGACGAAAGACGGTGTGACGCCCAAGGTTTCGAAGGCCTCCTCGACCACGATGGTCGGCGCGATAGCGGGAGGCATCGAGCCGTCTTGCGGGGCGGCGGCGCGGAAGTTCGGCGTGTCGATGGCGGGTCCGATCACGGACAACACGTCGACGCCCTCGTCGCGCCACTCCGCCCACAGCGCCTCACCGAGCACCATGTCGAACGCCTTCGACGCGCCGTAGGCGGCGTTGTATGCGGGGCCGGCGAGCCCGGCCGCGGAGGCCATCAGCACCAGGCCGCCGCGCTTTCGCTCGAGCATCCGTCGTCCGAAGTGCTCACAGACGACGGCCGGACCCAGGCAGTTCACCGCGATGATCCGCTGCAGTGATTCCACGCCTTGGCTCTTGAACGGTCCGGTGTATTCGGCGGCCGCGTTGTAGACGACGAGCCCGACTTCGAGGGGGTCGGTGACGGCGCGCAGCTCAGCGAGGAAGTTCGGTGCCGCGAGATCGACTGCGACGGCGTGCGTCGCGACCCCGTGCTGCGCCGCGATGTCGCGCGCGACCCGCTGGCACAACTCCGCCCGGCGCGCGGCGACAACGACGTTGAGCTCGCGCCGGGCGGCGCCGTGTGCATAGGCCTCGCCGAGGCCTTCGGACGCACCCAACACCACGGCCCATGGTTCGTACCGGTCGAAGAATTTCACACGTTCACCTTCTATTTCGTTGTGCGCCTTGGCATTCACCAACAGGTGTAGCCGCCGTCGATCACGAGGTCGGACCCGGTCATGTAGCTCGACGCGTCGCTCGCGAGAAAGAGGTACACGCCGATGAGTTCCTCCGGCCGGCCCAGGCGCCCGAGCGGGATCTTCGGTTCCCACTTCGGGTGGTACTCGGTCAACGGCTCGACCAGTTCGGTGAGGATGTAGCCCGGGCTGACGCTGTTGACCCGGATGTTGTGCGGGGCGAACTCCATGGCCATCGCCTTGGTCAGATGGATGACGGCCGCTTTCGACGCGCAGTAGTGGCCCACCTGCTGCGGGGTGTTGATGATGTGGCCCGACATCGACGCGGTGGTGATGATGGTTCCCGCACGTTGCTGGGCGACCATGGCCTTCGCCGCGGCCTGCGCGGTGAGGAAGACGCCGTTGACGTTGGTGTTCTGGATCTTTTGGAACTCGTCCAGCGACATATCCAGCAGGCGCTCGACGGTGATGATCCCGGCGTTGCACACCGCGATGTCGATCCCGCCCAACTCGTCGGTCGCGCGGTCGAACATCGCGGCCACCTGCTCGGCCTGGGTGACGTCGCAGATGACGGGTACCGCCGTCCCACCCTCGGCGGCGATCTCGTCGGCCACCGTCTGCAGCGTCTCGGGATGTCGGCCCGCGAGCGCGACTGCGGCCCCGGCTTGCGCGTACGCCAGCGCGACCTGCTTACCGATGCCGCTCGAAGCGCCAGTCACCAGAGCGTTCTTGCCGCGCAGCTGAAACAGATTTGCCACGTCCACTGTCGCTCACAACCCTTCCCGGCAGCCCCTCGGAACTCTAACGCGACAGGTCAAGCGGCCCAGCGAATTCGGACAACGTCGGCAACACCGTGAATTATCGTGGCCGCATGTCGTCCTCGGTGAGCACTCCGAAGTCCGCCCGCGCCTGGGAGTTCGTCCAACAGACGATCGCCGACGTCACGAAAATCATCACCGAGGACGCCGAAACCCAGCAGGAACTCCTCGAGGGCATGCGGGCGATCGCCCGGGCGTCATCGCTGTGCGCACAGTTGTCGGTCGAGGCGGACCCGCTGCAGCCGCGGTTCTTCGACATGTGCAGTCCGACCCGGATGATCGGCGGGCCGAATCCCGACGGCAACTACTACCTGGCGATGATTCGTGGCGACCGCCGCTATCGGATCTCGGGGAAGCGCGGCTCGACGCCCTATCTCGGATTCCAGATCCTGGCCGGCACCGGTTTGACCCCGCGCCGGATGTCCGGCTACGTCAGTGACAGCCAATTGCGATTGGCCGACGGCGAATTCGCGCTCCTGCTGTCCGCGGACGAGCCGGCTGACCACGCCGGCGAGCAGTGGGTGCAGATCCCCGAGGACGCGTCGTCCGTCGTGGTGCGCGAGTACATCGGCGATTTCGCGACGCAGAAGCAAGGATCGCTGCACATCGAGGACCTCGACGCCGAGCCGGTGACACCGCCGACCGACGACGAATTGGCCGAACAGTTCACCGCGATGGGCTGGACGCTGCTCAAGCTGCTGACCCTGCATCGCACCATCAAGCCCGAGTTGCTGGAGAATCCCAACGCATTGGTCACCGCCGAGGCCGCCGAGCTCGGGGCCGCCGACACCACCCCGGACAACCTCTACATGATCGGCACGTTCCGGCTCGAACCCGATCAGGCACTGGTGCTCGACATCGATCCGCCCGACACCTCCTATTGGAATGTCACGCTGGAAAACGTGTGGCACGAATGCCTGGAGCCGCGCCGACGGCACAGCTCGGTCACCAATAGTGGACTGAGCGCCGATGGCGACGGTCGGGTCCGGATCGCCATCGGTGCCGAGGACTTCGGCTACGGGCATTGGCTCGACACCGGCGGCCGTCATCGCGGGTTCGTGGTGCTGCGGTGGCTGCACAACCCGAACCCGCCCGATGTCAAAGTTTCTGTGCGGCAACGGGATGCAACGCGATGAGCCTCGAGCAGCGATTCGATTTCGACCGCATGGTTCACACGGCCTGCGACGAAACCGGGCACAGCGATTTCGGTGGCGACGAGTGGCAGTCCGGACTGCACAGGGTCATCGAGGGGCTGGTCAACGAGGCGCGGCTGTCGCCCATTGGTGTCGAGATCGCCCACGCCGACGTCATGCGGGCGCTGAAGAACCGGCTGGGCATCATTGCCTGGCGCACAAGCCATCCCGACGTCGCGGCCGGGCCCGTCACGCAACCGATCTTCATTCTCGGGCAACCCCGCACCGGCAGCACAATCCTCTTCGACCTGCTGTGTCAGGATCCGCAGCTGCGCGCACCTCTGACCTGGGAGGTCGACGAACCGTGCCCGGTGCCGCAGCCGGACACCTATGACTCGGATCCCCGGATCGCACAGGTGCAGGCCAGCATCGAGATGTCCGAGCAGATCATGCCCGGCTTCCTGGCCCATCATCCGATGGGCGCGCTGGTCGGACAGGAATGCGTCCGCATCACCGCCAGCGAGTTCACCAGCATGATCTACTCGGTCCAGTACCGCATCCCGAGCTACCAGCAGTGGTGGCTGCATGAATCCGACCAAACCGCGGCGTATCGGTTCCACCGAATCTTCCTGCAGCACTTACAGTCCGGAGTCCCGGGCCAGTGGCTGCTGAAGTCGCCGGCACACACCTGGCACCTGGACACGCTGCTGACGGAGTACCCCGACGCGGTGATCGTGCAGTTGCACCGCGACCCGCTCAACGTCATCTCATCGATCGCGGCTCTGACGCATCATCTCCGGAAGATGAGCAGCGACGAATCCAGCATCGCCGACTGTGCGGCGCAGTCCGTCGAAGAGATCACGATCGGGCTCGCGCGCGAGATGGATCTGCGGGACCGCGGCGTCGTCCCGCCGGATCGGATCGTCGACGTTCGGTTCTCCGATTTCATGAGCGACCCGTGGTCGACCATCAAGGGCATTTACGGCAGGTTGGGCCGTGAACTGAGCCCGGACGGCGAGGGCAAGATGCGTGCGTTCCTGGCCAGCCATCCCACCGACGGCGGCGGCAAGAGATACACCTGGTCGGACACCGGTCTCGATGCCGCGGAAGTTCGTGAGCGGGTACGGGACTACCAGGAACGCTACGACGTGCCGACGGAAAGCTTGCGCTGAGTCGCGATGTCTTCCTGTGTGTACCAACATGGGAGTAGCCCAACTGAGCCACCCGGGAGCAAAGCATGAGCATGGCGTACCTGGCCCAACCAGAGCAGCAACAGCAATTGGAATGGCTCGACGGCGGCACACTGGCAATTTTGCTGGACGGCAAGGCCACAAATGGCCAGTTGATGGTCGGACGCTTCGACGTCAGCGAGGGCGAAGCGCCCCCGTATCACAAACACACGCGTGAGGACGAGGTCTTCATGCTGATCAAGGGCACCGCGTTGCTCTGGCTCGACGACGAGGAAATGGAGCTGTCGGAAGGCGGAATCGTGTTCTTGCCCAAGAACATTCCGCACGCGTACCGCATCACGTCGAAGAAAGCGGATCTGTTGATGATCAACACCCCCGCGGGAATCGAAGGCATGTTCCGCTATGCCGGTCGTGATAAAGCGACGCCACGGCCAGACGGTTTCGAAATCTTGCCCGAACGGATGGCCGAGGGGGCCGACAAGTTCGGACAGATCATTCTTGGCCCGCCGCGCTGAGCCTAGCCTGAAAGCCCAAGCGGCCCAGCCAGTTCCGCCAGCGTCGGCAACACCTTTTCCGGGTCGCCGTGCACAAGAAGCGCGACATGGTCGGCGCCGGCGTTCAGGTGCTCGGCCAACTGATCGGCGACCTGGGCGGGCGTGCCGTGCGCGACAACGGCATCGATGAACTTGTCGCTGCCAGGACGGGTGACATCCGTGTCGGTGAAACCGAGCCGCCTCCAATTGCTCACGTAGTTCGTCAGGCTGAAGTAGCGGTCCAGGGCCGCGCGGCCAATCGCGCGCGCTTCATCGACGTCGCTGTTCAGCACTACGTTGTGCACGGGTGCCAGCAGCGCGTTCGGCCCGATGAGGGCGCGGGCCTGTGCGGTGTGTTCGGGGGTCGCGTTGGCCGGATGGGCCCCGGCGCTGCGTGCGGCGGACAGCTTCAGCACCCTCGGCCCGAGGGCGGCGACCACCCGCTGGTCTGCGGGTACGCCGTATTCGTCAAGTTCGTCGAGGTATGACACCAGCGCGTCGTAGGGTTTGCGGTACTCCGTGACAGCTTCGGGGTGGCCGACCCCGACCCCGAGTACGAAGCGACCGGGATACGCGGTGTTGATCCGGTGGAACGACTCGGCGACGGGTCTCGCGGCCGCCGTCCAGATGTTGACGATGCCGGTGGCCACCTTCAGCTGGTTCGTCGCCGCCAGAATTGGCTCGACGAAGGACAATTCGGCCGGAGGTGAACCGCCGACCCAAACCGTGCCGTAGCCCAATCGTTCGATTTCCCGGGCCTGGGTGGGAGTGGCACCCATGCCGAAGAAACCGTATCGGCCGAGTCTGCTGGTAGCGCTGCTTGGTGTAGTCACCCGTACTGCAACCCCCGCGCCACGCGCGGCTATTCCGGCGCCGGCCAGATTGCTGCCGACAGCCGCGCGACTGTACCAGCGTTGACCAAATATCTGTTCCGATTTAGAGTCGGCTTCGAAACGAGGGCGAGGAGAAATCCGTGGCGATCGATTTCGACGGCCAAGTCGCGGTTGTCACCGGGGCGGGTCGCGGCCTGGGTCGGCTTTACGCGTTGGAACTCGCCAGGCGCGGCGCCTCGGTGGTGGTCAACGACGTCGGGGGAACCATGCATGGCGACGGCGCCGACCAGAGCGTCGCCGATCTCGTCGTCGACGAGATCACGCAGTCCGGGGGATCGGCTGTCGCATCGCATGATTCGGTGAACAGCCGAAGTGGCGGCGAGGCGATCGTGCAGACCGCGCTCGAGCATTTCGGCCGGCTTGACGCAGTGGTCAACAATGCCGGCATCTTCAACAGCGTCCCGTTCGAGGAGCTGTCGGACACCGATTGGCATCGGATGCTGGACGTTCACCTCAACGGCGGCTTCTACGTGAGCCAGCCCGCGTACCGGGTGATGAAATCACAGGGGTACGGGCGGTTCGTCTTCATCTCGTCGTCGGCGGGCGTGTTCGGGCAGCCCATGGAAGCCCACTACGCGGCGGCCAAGACCGGGCTGGTCGGGCTGAGCAACGTCATCGCCATTGAGGGCAGCGTCCACAATATTCAGTCCAACACCGTGCTGCCCACCGGCTTCTCGCGGATGGTCACCGAAACGGTGAACGACCCTGAGGCCGTGGCACAGTCGGCGTTTCTCAACTCCATCAAACCCGAGCTGGTGGTGCCGCTCGTCGTCTTTCTGGCGAGTCGGGCATGCGAATTCACTCACCAGAATTACTCGGCGTGCGCGGGCCGATTCGCCCGCGTCTTCTTCGGCCTAGGCAAGGGCTGGCTCGCCGATGGCGACACACCGCCGACCGCCGACGACGTCGCCGCTCATCTGTCCGAGGTGTCCGCGACCGACCCGTATACCGTTCCCGGTGCGATCTTCGACGAGGTTTTCGAGGTCTGCGACCGGCTGGGTATCAACGTCTGAACGGAAGTCTCATCGTGGATGCTGAATTGCTGCTGACGACAACAAGATCGGTGCGCAAGACGTTCGACCTCGAGGCTCCGGTCGACCGCGACGATATTCGCGACTGCCTACGCATTGCGCTGCAGGCGGCGAACGGGACGAATCAGCAGACCTGGCATTGGCTGACGATCTTCGATGAGCAACTGCGGCGAGACGTAGCTGCCCTTTACCGTGACGCCTACCTGCAGCGAGTAGGCGGACAGCTGGTGGCCGAGTTCATGCCCGCCGGCACACCCGAGTCTCGCCTGATGTCGTCCACGGAATGGCTCGTCGAGCACATGGCCGAGGTCCCGCTGCTGGTGATCCCCTGCTTCCAGCCGTATCTACCGCGCACGGATGGCGACGAGGCGTTTTTTCTCGCGACGACGTACGGTTCGATTTTTCCCGCGGTGTGGAACTTCCAACTCGCCCTGCACGATCGCGGATACGGCTCCTGCATGACCACGCTGCACCTCTTCCATGAAGCGAGAATCCATGAGCTGCTGGGCATTCCAGACTCATACAGTCAAAGTTGCCTGCTGCCGGTAGGCCACTTACCCGACGGGAAAACCTTCAAGCCCGCGTCACGGCGGCCCGTGGAAGAGGTAGTGACCGTCGATCGTTGGGACGGCGCAGCAATCTAGGGCTCGTTGACTACTGACGAACCGCCCCTTTAAGCTGGAACAGATATTTGGTCAGCAAGGGTTCATGTGGAGGTTGCCGTGGCGGAAGGCGCTGACGCCGACCCGCTACGCGGCTTCGGCATGCTTGCGTCCGCGCTGGCCGGGCGTCCCGTCGCGGTCGCGGCGCAGCGCCCCGGTGAGTCACCGTGGACTGATGGCCAGACGGTGTTCGTCGACGCCGCACTGCCGGCGCGCTCGAGCCTGGCGGCGATAGCGGTACAGGCGTCGATGATCGCAGCGGGCAGCCTCGACCCCGACATCGTGCGCCCATTGGCCCGCCACTCCCGTTTGGGCAGAAGGTATTTGGCCGTCGAGGGGCACCGCGCCCTGATCGCGAACGTCGACGTGCTGCCCAGGCTGTTGGCCTCGGTTGGTGACCCTGACGTCGCCAGCCGCAGCGACTCGCCCGCCGCGTCGCTGAACTTGGCATCCGGAAGCGCAGCGATCGACGACCCGCCGGCCGAGTTCGGCGTGATCCGCGCCGCCAAGGTGCTGGCCGCATCCGCACGAAATGCCAAATCCACCGAGCAGGAGGCGCCCGGACATGTGCCGCGCAGCCAACGCGCCCAGGAATTGGCGGACCTCGACGATGACGAGGTCGACGACAGCGACGATCCCGATTTGTTCACCAGCCCGATCGGCGGCGGTGGCTTCATCGGCAAGTGGCTGAAGAAGATGCTGTCGTCCGCGCGGAAAACCGGCAGCGGCGGTGGGCCGCCCGGAGCGGATTCGCCGACGCACCGCACCAACACCGGCAAGCGCGGCGCGCACGCGGTGTCGTCGCTGGCCACCGCCGCGACCGAGAACGTCGTCGACCACGAGGCGGACCTCGACTCCCGCGGCGTCAAGTACCCGGAATGGGATGTCAACCGGAGGAGCTACCGACCGCGGTGGTGCACGGTGCTCGAAATCGAGCCGGTGATCAAGGGATCGGCGACCCAGGCGATCGACGACGCCATCGGGTTGCGGCGCCCGCTGGCCCGGCTGGGCATGGGTCTGCACCGCCGGCACCGCCAACCGCAGGGCGACGACATCGACATCGACGCCGCGGTCGAAGCGACCGTTGAACTCGCGGCCGGGTCGGTGCCCGACGAGGCGGTGTACCTCGACAGCTTGCGGCGCCAGCGCGACCTGTCGGTGCTGCTGCTGTTGGATGTTTCGGGCTCGACGGCCGAGGCCGGCACCGTGGGACGAACCGTGCACGAGCAACAGCGGGCCGCCGTCGCCAACCTCACCGTCGCGCTGCACGATCTGGGCGATCGCGTCGCGCTCTACGCCTATTACTCGCAGGGCCGTGGCGCGGTAAGCATGGTCCCCGTCAAGCGGTTTGACGACCACCTCGACACCGAGGTGATCCGGCGGTTGAACAGCCTGGAACCCGGCGCCTATTCGCGGCTGGGCGCGGCGATCCGGCACGGGTCGGCGGTACTGGAGGCCCGCGGAGGCACGTCGCGGCGGCTGTTGGTGGTGCTGTCCGACGGGCTGGCCTATGACCACAGCTACGAGCGCGCCTATGGTGCCGCGGACGCGCGCCGCGCGTTGACCGAGGCACGCCGCCGCGGAACCGGCTGCGTCTGCCTGACCATCGGCGCGGGCACCGATGTGGAAT
>Ga0335075_10007312_pt1 | contig 16975 bp, 17 predicted proteins | sample Lox_Sample_24_FD_206723 | JGI IMG/M metagenome (GOLD analysis project Ga0335075, IMG submission 206723) | Soil microbial communities from Loxahatchee National Wildlife Refuge, Florida, United States - Lox_Sample_2.4 | ecosystem: Environmental > Terrestrial > Soil > Wetlands | place: USA...
CGGTGGCTCACGCCGACTCGGCATTTCAGGGCAGGGCGTAGGTGTCCGGCCCGGCGGCGACGACCAGGCCGTCCTCGACGAGGCCGGCCAGGCAGCGGACCCGCTGGGCCTCCTCGCTCCAGACGGCGTCGAGCCGGCTGCGGTGCACGGGCCCGTCGTCGTCGCGCAGCACCGCCAGCAGCCGGCCCCGGCACTGCCGGTCGGTCCCGGCCCACGACTGCACCTTCCGCGGCGGCCCGTCGTACGCCGGGAAGCCGGCAGCCCTCCAGGTGCAGCCATCGGCCACCGGGCAGGCCGAGCAGCGGGGCTTGGCGGCCGTGCAGACCAGCGCGCCGAGCTCCATCAACGCGATCGACCAGGTGGCCGCGGTCGGCTCGTCGAGGGGCAGCAGCTCGGCGGCCACCTCACGCTCCGCTCTGGTGACGCTCGGTGCGGGCAGCTCGGAGCCCCGCACGACCCGGGCCAGGACCCGGCGGACGTTGGTGTCGAGGACGACGTGCCGCCTGCCGAAGCCGAAGGTGGCGATCGCGGCGGCGGTGTAGTCGCCGATGCCGGGCAGCGCCAGGAGGTCGTCGTACGACGACGGCACCTCGCCGCCGTGCTCGGCGACGATCGCGGTGGCCGCCGCGTGCAGCCGCAGCGCGCGACGCGGGTAGCCGAGCCGGCCCCACGCCCGGACCGCCTCGCCAACCGGCTCCGCGGCGAGGTCGGCGGGCCGGGGCCATCGCTCGAGCCACGCCTCGTGCACGGGCAGCACCCGGTTGACCGGCGTCTGCTGGAGCATGAACTCCGAGACCATCACCGACCACGGGGACGCCTGGGGACCCCGCCAGGGGAGCTCGCGCGCGTGGACGTCGTACCACTCGAGCAGGGGGTCGTGGAGGTCGCTCATCGCGACCATTCTGACCCGTCCCGCCGACGGTCGGTGTGGCAGCCCGACGAGCGGTGGCGCGCTGGATAGCGTTGACCCCATGACTGCCCGGAACCGCCCGCCGATGACCCGTGGGCCGCTCCCGGCGAGGGTCTACTGGCGCCGGCGCCTCGCCGTGCTGGCTGTCGCGATGCTGCTGGTGCTCGGTGTCGCCCGTCTGCTCGGGGCCGGCAGCGACGGCTCCTCCGGTGGCGACACGGCCAGCCTGGCGGACGCGCCCGCCTCCGCGACGAACAGCCCGACCGAGACCCGCTCGACCGGTCGGGCGACTCCGGTCGGTCCGAGCGCACCGGCGGCCACCCCCACGCCGACGCCCACGCCGACCGAGCCTGTCCTGGCCACCCCCGACGGCCCGTGCGCCGACGGGGACATCGCCGTGACTCCCGAGGTGAGGACGGCGATCGCCGGCCCACGCCACGGCGCCACGATCGACCTGCAGTTGCGCACGATCTCCGCCGAGGCGTGCACGTGGAAGGTCAACCCGCGGTCGCTGACGCTGAAGATTACCTCCGGCAAGGACGACATCTGGAGCAGCCGCGAGTGCCCCCGGGTCCTGCCCCGGCAGGAGGTGACCGTCCGGCGGGCCGTCTCCACGACTCTCAGCGTCGCCTGGAACGCCAAGCGCTCCGACGAGGACTGCTCGAAGGTCACGGCCTGGGCGCTCCCGGGCTGGTACCACGTCTCGGCGGCCGCGCTCGCCGGTGAGCCGTCCGAGGTGCAGTTCGAGCTGCTCGCCCCCCAGCCCGCCGTCGTCACCCAGACCGCGGAGCCGAAGCAGGACACGGGCAAGAAGGGCAAGAAGACCCGGAAGAACAAGCGGGACGACACCGCCCCCACCGAGGAGCCCGCCTCGTCCGGGGAGCCCAGCGGAGCGGTCGAGCCCGACCTGGGCTAGTCGGGCTCAGCGCCCCGGTTACACGTACCTGGTCTCGACACGCCGGTCGCGACCTCGTGCCTCGGTCGCGCGGCTCGCTCGACCACCATCAACGCTACGAGTAACAGGGACGCAAGCGCCCCGGTTACACGTAGCGTTCCAGAATGGTCGACTCGGCGAGCCGGGAGAGACCCTCGCGGACGCTGCGGGCGCGCAGCTCGCCGACGCCCTCGACGGCCTGCAGGTCGTCGATGCCGGCCGAGAGCAGCTTCTGCAGGGTGCCGAAGTGGTCGACGAGGCGGTCGACGACCGAGCCGGGCAGCCGCGGCACCTTGGCCAGCAGCCGGTAGCCGCGGGGCGCCACGGCGCCGTCGAGGTGTTCGCCGTTGCCGAGGCCCAGCACCCGCGCGGCGGAGGCGGGGTCGACCAGTTCGGTGGCGGACAGCGCCTCCAGCTTGGTCAGCAGCTCCTCGGGGCTGCGGGTACGCCGTCCCGAGGGGAGGTAGTCGCGGATGACCAGCTCGCGCTCGGCGTCGACGCCGGTGACGAGCTCCTCCAGCTGCAGGGACAGCAGCCGGCCGTCGGTGCCGAGCTCGAGCACGTAGTCCTCGATCTCGCGGGCGATCCGGGTGACCATCTCGAGGCGCTGGGCGACGACGGCGACGTCGCGCACCGTCACCAGGTCCTCGATCTCCAGGGCGGAGAGGGTGCTGGAGACCTCGTCGAGCCGGAGCTTGTAGCGCTCCAGGGTCGCCAGGGCCTGGTTCGCGCGGGACAGGATCTGCCCGGAGTCCTCGAGGACGTGGCGGGTCTCGCCGACGTACGCCGCGATGATCTGCATCGACTGGGAGACCGAGATGACGGGGAAGCCGGTCTGGCGGGCGACCCGGTCGGCCGTGCGGTGGCGGGTGCCGGTCTCCTCCGAGGGGATGGTGTGGTCGGGCATCAGGTGGACGGCCGCCCGGATGATCCGGGTCAGGTCCTTGTCGACGATGATGCCGCCGTCCATCTTGGCGAGCTCGCGCAGGCCGGTCGCGGTGAACGGCACGTCCAGCACGAAGCCTCCGGTCGAGATCGACTCGACGGTCTTGTCGTTGCCGAGCACCACCAGGGCGCCGGTGCGCCCGCGCAGGATGCGCTCCAGTCCGTCGCGCATCGCGGTCCCGGGGGCGATCAAGGCAAGCGTGGCCCGGAGGCGGAGCACCTCGTCCGTGCGGTCGGTGGGCAAGCCAGGTCCCTTCGTCACCCTGCGGCAGCACCTTGCCGCTAGCGCACACCCTAACCGTCGGCGACCTCCCGCAAGGGCGTCTGCCGTCCGTCCGTCACCTTGAGCAGACGCAGGGCGGTGTCGACGTCGGGAACCTCGATCACCCGCATGCCGTCGACGGTGCGCGGTTCGTGGCGCTGGGCGGCCCACGAGGGGGAGCGGCTGCCCGGCTGGGCGGGGACGACCGCGACCTGGAAGCCCAGTCGCGCCGCCTCGGCGAGCCGCTGCGGGAGGTCGCGGACCCGGCGCAGCTCACCCGCGAGCCCGATCTCGCCCATCGCCACGACGCCCCGGGGCGGGATCGCGCCCTGGCTCGCGGAGGCGAGGGCCACGGCGACGGCCAGGTCGACAGCGGGCTCGGTGAGCTTGGCGCCCCCGACCGTGGAGGCGAACACGTCCTGGCTGTGCAGCCGCAGGCCGCAGTGTTGCTGCAGCACGGCCAGCACCATCGCCATCCGTGCGCCGTCGAGGCCCGAGGTGGTACGTCGGGGGCGCTCCAGCGGCGACTGGGTGACCAGGGCCTGCACCTCGGCCAGCAGCGGCCGGCGGCCCTCCATGGTCACGGCCACGCAGGTGCCGGGCACCTGGGTGTGGTGGTTCTCGACGAACAGCCCCGTGGGATCGGTGACCGCGCTGATGCCTTCGCTGGAGAGGTCGAAGCAGCCCACCTCGTCGATCGGGCCGAAGCGGTTCTTCATCGCCCGGACCATCCGGAAGCGGGAGTTGCGGTCGCCCTCGAAGTGCAGCACGACGTCGACGAGGTGCTCCAGCACGCGCGGGCCGGCGATCGAGCCGTCCTTGGTGACGTGGCCAACCATCACGGTGGTGATGTTGCGGGTTTTGGCGACCCGGATCAGCGCGGCGGCGACCTCCTTGACCTGGGTGACCCCGCCGGGGACGCCCTCGATGCCGGAGGCGCCGATGGTCTGCACGGAGTCGACGACCAGCAGGCTCGGCCGGACCTCCTCGATGTGGGTGAGCACGGCGCCGAGATCGGTCTCGGCGGCGAGGTAGAGCTCGTCGTGGACCCCGCGGGTGCGGTCGGCACGCAGCCGCACCTGGGACGCGGACTCCTCGCCGGTGACGTAGAGCGTGCGGTGCTGGTGGCGGGCGGTCTGCGCCGCGACCTCGAGGAGGAGGGTGCTCTTGCCGACGCCGGGCTCGCCCGCGAGCAGGATCGCCGCCCCCGGGACCAGGCCGCCGCCGAGCACCCGGTCGAGCTCCGGCACCCCGCTGGAGCGGAACGCCGACTCGGTCACCGAGACCTGGCCGATCGGGACGGCCCGGGTCGTCACCGGCGCCGCGGCGGTGCGCATCGTGGGCGCCGCGGCCTCGGCCACCGAGCCCCATGCCTGGCACTCCCCGCAGCGGCCGACCCACTTGCCGGTCTCCCAGCCGCACTCGGCGCAGCGGTAGGCGGGGCGCTGTTTGGGTGCGGGCTTCGGCATGCCCCCGACGGTAGGGGACGGCGCCGACAACCGCCGGTCCGGCCGCCGCGACGCTCCGGCCGGACCTCCGCGGTCGCCGTACAGGCGCCCCGGTGCGTCGATATGCTGGCTTGGAACGATCAAGACGCAGTCCGCAGAGGGAGTGAAGGTCGGATGGGCAGGATCCCTGGTCGGGTCCCGTCGGCACCGCCGACCCTCGCCGACGTCGCCGAGCTCGCCGGGGTCTCCCGGCAGACCGTCTCCAACGCCGTCAACAACCCCGACCTGCTGCGCAGCGACACCCTGCAGCGGGTGCAGGAGGCGATCACCTCGCTCGGCTACCTGCCGAACCGGGCCGCCCGCAACCTGCGCACCCGTGCCTCCCACCTGATCGGCCTGCGGATCACCGCGGTCCAGGAGGGTACGGCGAACGCCACGATGGACCGCTTCGTGCACTCCCTGGTCGACAGCTCCCGCGAGGCCGGCTACCACGTGCTGCTCTTCTCGGGCGAGCCCGGCGACCCGCTCGCGGGGTACGACGACCTGCTGCGGTCCACGGCCGTGGACGCGTTCGTCGTCACCGACACCTACCTCGGCAACCCGCAGGCGACCTGGCTGGGGTCGCGGCGGGCGCCGTTCGTGGCCTTCGGCCGGCCCTGGGCCGACCCGGACGCCGCGCACCCGTGGGTCGACGTCGACGGCGCCGCGGGCTGCGACCTGGCGACCTCCCACCTGCTCGACAAGGGCCACCAGCGGGTCGCCTGGATCGGCTGGCGCAAGGACTCCTACATCGGGGAGGACCGGCGCTCGGGCTGGAGCCGCGCCATGCGCTCGCGCGGCCTGCCGACGACGGGCCTGGCCTCCCGCGTCGAGGACACCGTCGCCTCGGGCCGGGAGGCGAGCGCGGTGCTGCTCGACGAGGCCAACCCGACGGCGTTCGTCTGCGCCAGCGACACCCTGGCCATGGGGGTGCTGAACACCCTCGCCGAGCGGGGCCTGGCCGCCGGCCGCGACATCGCCGTGGTCGGCTTCGACGACTCCCAGGTCGCGCAGGTGGTCCCGCCGGGCCTCACCTCGGTGCGCCAGCCGCTGGAGGACGTCGCCGCCGAGGTCGTCACGGCCCTCGAGAAGCTGCTCGGACATCCCCCGACCGCCCACCGCGGCGTGCTCCTCACGCCGACACTGGCGGTGCGGGGGACGTCCTGACGGGCGTCAGCCCAGCCGCACCCGAAGCGTGCCCCGGGACGGGGCCAGCGCGTCGGTGCCGGCGAAGCGCACCTGCACCGTCACCGTGCCGCTGAGCGCACGGCGGGCGAGCGCGGCCCGGACCGGCTTGATCCGGAGCGAGCCGGTGAACCGGCAGGCGCCGTCGACGCTGCGCAGGGCGAGGGTGCGCGCGCCGCGTACCGCGACCTTGCGCCGGGTGCCGTCGACGCGCACCGTGCCGTGGGCGGTGACGCTCACCGACCCGCGGCACGCGGCGGCCGCGCCGTCGAGCCGACCCGAGACGACAGTGGCGTAGGGCCGCTTCCGGTCCCGCTTCGGCGTGGCGGTGGCCCGGACCGAGGTCGCGGTCACGGTCGGCGCCGGGTCGACCGGCGCCGCCGGCGGCAGGGTCCAGTCACCGTCCAGGGGCGTGATCGAGATGCGGTTGCCCGCGAGCGCGGTCGTGTCGGCGCCCTGGCGGGTCTCGGCGGCCGGGGTGCCGGCGGTGACCTGGTAGGTGCCGCCCGTGCTCGGGACGTCGCCGGTGTAGGTCAGCCCGATGTCGTTCGAGGCGCCCAGGACGGTCCTGACCGGCGCGCCGAGCGTCGCGCCTGCCTCGACGAACGGGTGGTTGACGTTGAGCAGCAGGTCGCCGTCCAGGTCGTCCGCGGCGACCAGGTCCCCGAGCAGCTCGACGGCGTACGCCGCGGTCTGCGCGAAGGGCACGTTCGGGATCTGGGCCAGGTCGTGGGGCACCTCCGCACTGAACGCGATCGCGGGGACCGCGTGCTCGTGCGCGGTGACGACGGCGCCGACGGTGCCGGAGTGGTTCGCGGTGGTGCCGACGTTCTGCCCGAAGTTCACGCCCGAGAGCACGACGTCCGGGCCGCCGACCCAGTGCGTGGCGGCGAAGCGACCGAGGGCGACGTACACCGCGTCCGACGGCGACGCCGAGGGCGTCTCGGACGTGCAGGCGTCGGCGGCCTGGCAGACGCCGAACACCGCCCCGGCAGCACCGGCGCCGGCGCAGTCCCCGGCGTACGCCGCGGGCGGGCTCACCGCCTGCACGGTCAGCGGCACCGGGGCGAACCCGGGCACCGTCATCTTGCCGCCGACGCCGCTCTGCTGGCGCCAGGGGGCGACCACGAGCACGTCGGCCCCGGCCGCGCACAGGGCCTTGCGCAGCTCGTAGAGCCCCTTGCCGTCGGTGCCGTACGACGAGTCCGCGGCGCGGGCGCTGTCGTCGTTGGTGAGGAGCACCTTCAGCCCGACGATCGAGGCCGACGGCGCGGCGGCCGTGGCCGTTCCCGGTGCGGCGCCCAGGACGCCGGTGAGCACGGTGGTCAGGGAGACGGTCAGCGCGACGGCCGTCGCCAGGGCCGTCCGGTGGATGGGTCGCATGGTTCTCCTCGTCGCAGGGGTCGGATCGCGCCTACATTCGGCTCGGAGCCATCGGCGGGTCCAAGACCCGATGGGTGTGGCTCGGGGCTCGACAGGTGGGGGAGGCGCGGTGAACATCCAGCAGCTGCGCTACGTGGTCGAGACCGCGGAGCGGGGCAGCATGACCGCCGCGGCGGCCGCGCTGTACGTCGCCCAGCCCGCGCTGAGCCGCGCCGTACGGCGGCTGGAGCGGGAGCTGCGGATCACCCTGTTCCAGCGCGCCGGACGGGGCGTCGCGCTGACCGCCCAGGGGGAGGCGTTCGTCGCCCGGGCGCGGCGGGTGCTGCACGGCGTGGACGCGCTGCGCGGCCTGGGGGAGCACCCCGGTACCGGTGAGCGGGACGTCCTCCTGGTGATCGCGGCGTCCCCGACCCTGCAGGCGTCGCTGGCGCTGCCGATCCTGGCCGCGCTGCGCGACCAGGGCGCCTCTGCCCCGACCCGGCTGCTCGGGTGCGGCGCGAGCCGCGAGGTGCACGACCTGGTGGCGGAGGGGCGCGCCGACATCGGGCTCTGCGATCATCCGGTCGAGTCCGAGCTCGCCGTGGTGCCGCTCGGCCCCGCCGAGGTCACGCTCGTCTCTCCCGCCGGCCTCGACCTGCCCGACCCGATCTCGGTCGACCGGCTCGGCGACGTACCCCTCGTGCTGCCGACCGCGGGCACCGACCGGCGCGCGGACCTAGACCGGTTCTTCGAGGCCGTGGGCGTGACCCCGACCGTCTCCGTCGAGAGCGACGAGCGGAGCGTGTGGCTCGAGAGCGTCCGGCGCGGGCTCGCGTCGTGCATCTGGCACAGCGCGGAGAGCCTGCGGCTCACCGGGTCCGACGTCGTGGTGCGCAGCTTCGACCCCGCGCTACACCAGGAGCTGCACGCCGTGCACCTGGCCGAGCGCTCCTCGCCGGTCAAGGACCACCTGCTCGACGTGCTGCGCGAGCTCTCCGAGCTGCGGAGGAGCGGTCCGCCCCCGGTGCCGAGCTAGAAGTCGCGCGACCAGACGTTGACGGCGTAGTCGACCTCGGTGCCCGCGTGCCCGGCGAGCGCCTCCTCGGCCACGTCGGGGGTGAGCTCGATCCGGACCACCGCCTCCAGGTCGGCGCGGGAGGAGAACGACCACCGCATGTCGACCGGGGTACGCCGCCAGCCCCGCGTCGACCAGAAGCGCTGGACCTCGTCGGGGTCGACCTCGGGGAACGCGCGACGGAACCAGCCGCCGAACGTCGAGCGGGTGGGGTCGTTGTCGATCACGAACGCCGTGCCGCCCCGTCGTACGACGCGGTCCAGCTCGGCCAGCCCGGGCTCGCAGCCGGGGCCGAAGAAGTAGGCCCAGCGGGCGTGCACGACGTCGACCGAGGCGTCGGGGACCGGCAGGGACTGGGCGCTTCCCTGCACCACCTGCACGTGGCGCAGCCGCTTGGTCCGGCGGCGCGCGATGGCGACCAGGTCCGGGTGCGGCTCGACGCCCGTCACCGAGGCGGCGGTCTCGGCGAAGCGGGGCAGGTGGAAGCCGGTGCCGCAGCCGACGTCGAGGACGGCGCGGCCCGCCCAGGGCGCCTGAGCGGCCATCGCGGCCTCGATCAGGCCGTCCGGGTCGACCGCGCGGTTCTCGATCTCGTACGTCGCGGTGTGGTGCCAGATGTTGGGGCTGGGTCGGGCCCCGGGAGAGACGTTCAGATCCGCACGAGCCCGTTGGGCGTCTGCACCTGCGCGGCGATCACGCCGGGCGTGCCGTGCGGGGCGACCCACTCGACCTTGACGTCCTCCAGCGGCGCCTCGACGGTCTCGCCGAGCCACTCGCTGACCCGCTGCGGGTCGCCGGCGATCTCCAGGCAGGCCAGGGCGTAGGCGCCGTCCGCGCCGGCGCTGGGCCGCTGCTCGACCGGGCTCTGCCACTCGATGAAGAACGGCAGCTGCGGGTCGGCGATCAGGCCGTGGACGCCGATCTGCTTCCAGCGCAGGTCGGTGCCGTCGGGGACGTGCCGGTTGCCCTGCACGGCCTCGCGGCCGAGCCGCGACTCCACCGTGGTGATGTCGGGGACCGAGACGACCCAGCCGAGCCAGCCGCCGCCGAGCGCCGAGCGGGCGCGGACGGCCTGGCCGAAGGGGGCCTTGTCGGACGCCGGGTGGTCGAGCACCTCGACGATCTCGAGGTACGTGCCGCCCGCGAGGGCCAGCGTCATGTTCCGGGTGCCGAAGCGGGGGTGCACCCCGCCGTCGACGAAGGACCGGCCGAGCAGTGCCCCGATGCGCTCGGCGGTGCTCGCGAGGCCATCCGGTCCGGCTGCGTAAGAAAGGTGGTCCAGGCGCATACCAGGATTGTGGGCGAGCCCGTCGCGGCCCCGGACAGCGGGGTCAGGATCTCTTGACGTCGAGAGAGAAAAGGCGTCAGTGCGGGTCGGCCGGGTGCAGCGCCAGGGCCGAGCGGGAGCGCAGGTGCGCCTCGCAGTGCCGGGCCAGCTCGTCGTACGCCGCCCGGCCCATCAGCGCGACCAGCTCGGGCGCCGAGGTGAGGTAGAGCGGCTCGACCGCGACGTGGGCCTCGGTGTTGCCGGTGCAGTACCAGTCCAGGTCGTGCCCGCCCGGACCCCAGCCGCGCCGGTCGTACTCGCCGATCGAGACCTCGGTGTACGACGACCCGTCGGGCCGCTCGACCTCGCGGAAGGTACGCCGGAGCGGCAGCTGCCAGCAGACGTCCGGCTTGGTCTCGAGGGGGTTCCTCCCCAGCGTGAAGGCCAGAGCGTGCAGGGCGCACCCGGCTCCCGCGGCGAAGTCGGTGCGGTTGTGGAAGATGCACGCCTGCTGGCCGTCGACCTCGATGGTGAGCGTCTTGCGCTCGCCGTCGTCGTCGAGCTCCACCCAGTCCTCCCGCCGGACCTCGCCGGCGGGCTTGTGCTGCCACAGCCCCTCGTCGAGCTGGGCGACGAACCCGGCGACCCGCTCCTCGTCCTCGTCGTCGGCGAAGTGCGCGCCCAGGGTGCAGCAGCCGACGTCGGGTGCGTCGGCGTAGATGCCGGGGCAGCCCTGGCCGAAGATGCAGGTGTAGCTCGACGTGAGCCATGTCAGGTCGCAGCGCATCAGCTCGGTCTCGTCGGCCGGGTTCACGAACTCCACCCAGGCGCGGGGGAAGACCAGGTCGACCTCGGGCACCCGTCCAGCGTACGGCCCGGCCCGCGACAGGTACGTTGGAGACATGCGCGTGGGCGTCCTCGACATCGGGTCCAACACCGGCCACCTGCTCGTGGTCGATGCCCACGGCGGCGCGGCCCCGCTGCCGGCGTACTCCCACAAGGAGCCGCTGCGGCTCGCCGAGCACCTCGACGCCGCGGGCGCGGTCACCCAGGTCGGCATCGACGCGCTGACGGAGTTCACCGCCGGCGCCCTGCTGGTCGCGGAGGACAAGGGCTGCGAGGACATGCTCGCGTTCGCGACCTCGGCCGTGCGGGACGCGACGAACTCCGAGGCCGTCCTCGAGCACGTGCGCGAGCGCACCGGCGTCGACATCGGGGTGCTGTCGGGCGAGGACGAGGCCCGGCTGACCTTCCTCGCCGTACGACGCTGGTTCGGCTGGTCCGCCGGCCGGCTGGCCGTCTTCGACATCGGCGGTGGCTCGCTGGAGATCGCGGGCGGGCCGGACGAGGCCCCCGACGTGGCCTGGTCGCTGCCGCTCGGGGCGGGCCGGCTGGCCCGGGCCTGGTTCGGCGACGAGGCACCCGACGACGACACGATCCGCGGGGTCCGCAAGGAGATCCGGGCACAGATCGCGCGCGACGCGGGCAACCTGCTGCGCGCCGGCGTCCCAGACCGGGCGGCCGCGACCTCCAAGACCTTCCGGTCGCTGGCGCGCATCTGCGGGGCGGCGCCCTCGGCCGACGGCGCCCTGGTGCCGCGCACGCTGCCGCTGCGCGAGCTGAGCGCGTGGATCCCCAAGCTGGCGGCGATGACGCTCGCCGAGCTGAGCGAGCTGCCCGGCGTCTCCCCGAGCCGCGCCCACCAGATCCTGCCGGGCGCGCTGGTCGCGGAGGCCTGCATGGACATCTTCGACCTGACCGAGCTGGAGATCTGCCCGTGGGCGCTGCGCGAGGGCGTCATCCTCGAGCGGCTCGACCAGATGTCGGTCCTGGCCACGCCGTGAGCCCGGTCCGGATCGGCCTGTCGACGTCCTCGGTCTACCCCGAGTCGTCGGCCCACGCCTTCGGCTACGCCGCCTCCCTCGGGTACGACGCGGTGGAGGTGATGGTCGGCATCGACTCGCTGAGCCAGCAGACCAGCGCGATCGCACAGCTCTCCGAGCACCACCAGATCCCCGTGTCGGCCGTGCACGCGCCCTGCCTGCTCTTCACGCAGCGGGTCTGGGGAACCGAGCCGTGGGGCAAGCTGGAGCGCTCGGCGGAGATGGCGCACGAGGTCGGTGCGGAGGTGGTCGTCGTGCACCCGCCGTTCCGGTGGCAGAAGGAGTACGCCGCCGGCTTCGTCGACGGCATCGCGGCACTCGAGGCGTCGACCGGCATCGCCTTCGCGGTCGAGAACATGTATCCCTGGCGGGCCTCGCAGAAGCGCGGCATGGAGATGTACCTGCCCGGCTGGGACCCCTCGGCCGAGCCCTACGCCAACACCACCATCGACCTCTCGCACGCCGCGATCGCCCAGTCCGACGTGATCGCGATGGCCGACCGGCTCGGTCCCCGGCTGCGGCACGTCCATCTCACCGACGGCAGCGGCTCGGCCAAGGACGAGCACCTGGTCCCCGGCCGCGGCTCGATGGGCGCGGCGGCGTTCCTCCGGCACATCGCGGCCGCCGGGTTCGCCGGCGAGATCGTGCTGGAGATCAACACCCGGCGGTGCAACACCCGTGAGGAGCGGATCGCCGACCTGCGCGAGTCGCTGGCCTTCGCCCGTGAGCACTTCGCCGTGACCACCGCCTGAGGCTGCCGGATGGTCGTCGAGGTCCGCGGCCTGTCCGTCCTCCGCGGAGGACGGCCCGTGCTGGACCGGCTCGACCTGTCCGTCGGCGAGGGCGTGACCGGGCTGCTCGGCCCGTCGGGCTGCGGCAAGTCGACGCTGCTCCGCTCGCTGGTGGGGGTGCAGCGCACCCACGGCGGCGAGGTCACCGTGCTGGGCCGCCCCGCCGGCAGCCGCGAGCTGCGCGACCGGGTCGGCTACGTCACCCAGGCCGCGAGCGTGTACGACGACCTCACCGTCGCCGAGAACCTCCGCTTCTTCGCCCGGGTGCTCGGCGTCGGAGCCGCCGAGGTCGAGCGGGCGGTCGCCGCGGTCGATCTCGCCGGCCACCGGGACGACGTCGTCGGGCGGCTCTCCGGCGGGCAGCGCTCGCGCGTCAGCCTCGCGGTGGCGCTGCTGCGCACCCCGGCGCTGCTCGTCCTCGACGAGCCGACGGTCGGGCTCGACCCGGTCCTGCGCCGGGAGCTGTGGGCACTGTTCTACCGGCTGGCCGAGGACGGCACCGCGGTGCTGGTCTCGAGCCACGTGATGGACGAGGCGGAGCGCTGCGACCGGCTGCTGCTGATGCGCGAGGGCCGGATCATCGCCGACGGCAGCCCGGCCGCGATCAAGGAGCGGGCCGGGGCGGACGACGTCGAGGGGGCCTTCCTGGCCCTAGTGGACCCGGCATGAACCCCCGGGTCACCCTCGCCGTCGCGGTCCGCGTGCTCACCCAGCTGCGCCGGGACCGACGCACGATGGCCATGCTGCTCGTGCTCCCGTGCCTGCTCATCGCGCTGTTGTGGTGGATGTTCGAGGAGACCGGCCCCACCACCTTCGACCAGGTCGGTCCGGCGCTGCTGGCGATCTTCCCGTTCACGGTGATGTTCCTGGTCACCAGCGTCACGACGCTGCGCGAGCGCAGCAGCGGCACCCTCGAGCGCCTGCTCGCGATGCCGATGGGCAAGCTCGACTTCCTCGGCGGCTACGCGCTCGCGTTCGGCGTGGTGGCCGCGGTCCAGTCCGTCCTCGCCGTGGCCCTCAGCGTCGGCCTGCTCGGTCTCGAGGTCCAGGGACCGGTCTGGCTGCTCACCGCCGTCGCCGTCGCCGACGCCCTGCTCGGTACGGCGCTGGGGCTGCTCGTGAGCGCGTTCGCCGGCTCGGAGTTCCAGGCGGTGCAGTTCATGCCGGCCGTCGTGATCCCGCAGATCCTGCTCTGCGGGCTGTTCGTGCCCCGGGGCGACCTGCCGAGCGTGCTCGGCGCGATCAGCGACCTGCTGCCGCTGAGCTACGCCACCGACGCCATGACGCACCTGACCCGGTCCGCGGCGGTCGGCGAGGTCCTGCGGGACCTGGGCGTGGTGCTGGTCGTCGCGGCCGCCGGGCTGGCGCTCGGGGCGGTGACCCTGCGGCGGCGTACGCCCTGAGCCGCGGCGTGCTCAGCGGGCCATCGCGGTCGCCGCGGCGCGCGGCTGGTAGACCGACGACCGACCGGAGGGGATCCGGTCCCAGTTGTCGTCGACGCCCATGGTCATCTCGGCGGCACCCAGGAACAGGTAGCCGTCCGGGGCCATCACGTCGCGGACCCGGCGCAGGATGTCGCGCTTGGTCTGGACGTCGAAGTAGATGAGCACGTTGCGCAGGAAGACGATGTCGAAGCGCCCCATCGGGGGGAACGGCCGGGTCAGGTTGCCCGTGCGGAAGCTGACGCCCTCCCGGATCGAGGGGTGGATGCGCCATCCCGCTCCGGCGCGCTCGAAGTGCCGCACCAGCGATGTGGCGGGCAGGCCCCGGTTGACCTCGAGCTGGGAGTACTCGCCGGTGCTGGCCCGGCGGACCATCTCCTCGGAGAGGTCGGTGCCGATCACCTCCAGGCGGAAGCCGGCGATCGCCGGGGTCTCGGCGGCCACCATCGAGACGCTGTAGGCCTCCTGCCCGCTCGAGCAGGCCGCGGACCACACGCGCAGCTGCCGGTTCGGCCGGTTGCGCGCGAGCGTCGGGAAGACCGTCGTCCGCAGGGTGTTGAACGGGTCGGCGTCGCGGAACCACGAGGTCTCGTTGGTGGTCAGCGCCTCGACGACGGCCCGCAGGGCGGCCGGGTTGCGCCGTACCTGCAGGTCGGCGACGTACGCGTCGACGTCGGCGTACCCGGCGGCCTTGGCCAGCGGGACCAGCCGCGACTCGACGAGGTACTCCTTGCCGGCGTTCAGCACGATGGCGCTCTCCGCCCGGACCACGTCGCACACGAACGTGAAGGAGGCCGCGCTGATGCTCATGAGTTCCGTCCCGTCGTCACTGCGGTCCCGGCCGGCACCAGCCGGCGGGTGATGGCACCCGCGATCTTGTCCAGCGGAAGGATCTCCTCCGCCAGCCCTGCTCCGGCGATCGCGCCGGGCATGCCCCAGACCACCGAGCTGGGCTGGTCCTGGGCGACGATGCTGCCGCCGGCCGCCACGATGGGCGCCCCACCCTTGCAGCCGTCCGAGCCCATCCCGGTCAGGACGACGGCGAGCGTGGCCGAGCCCGTGACGCTCGCCGCGCTGCGGAAGAGGACGTCGACGGCGGGCCGGCAGAAGTTCTCGGCGGGTCCTTGCGAGAGCTTGGTGACCAGGCCGCGGGCGTCGCGGACGACCTCCATGTGGAAGTCGCCGGGCGCGATGCTCACCATGCCCGGTCTCAGCACCTGGTTGTGCTCGGCCTCGACCACGTCGAAGCCCGTCTGGCGGTCGAGACGCTGCGCGAACTGGCGGGTGAACAGCGGGGGCATGTGCTGGACCAGCGCGATCGGCACGGGGAGCGGCGGCAGCGCGCCGAGCAGGCGCTGCACGGCGTCGGGTCCACCGGTGGAGCTGCCGACGACCAGCAGCTTGTAGCCGCCCACCGGCACGGGAGCGGCGGGACGCAGCGAGATCGGCACGGGGGCCGCCGCCGGACGGGCCGCGGACCCGGCCTGGGTGGGAGCGGCCGTCAGGCCGCGGGTCGGTACCAGGGCCTTGATCCGGGGGATCAGGGCGTCGCGGACCTGCTCCATCGAGCGACCCACGCTGCCCACGTTGGCGGGCTTGGCGACGTAGTCCGAGGCCCCGGCCGCGAGCGCGTCCAGGGTCGCGGAGGCGCCCCGCTCGGTGAGCGTGCTGAACATGATGATCGGCAGCTGGTGGCCCGCCGCGCGGATGCGGCGTACGCCCTCGATGCCGTCGACCTCGGGCATCTCGACGTCCATGGTGACCAGGTCCGGGCGCAGCTGCTCGATCTTCTGCAGCGAGGCGCGGCCGTTCACGGCGGTGCCGACCACCTCGATGGCCGGGTCGTCGTTGAGCACGCCGCTGACGAGCCGGCGGATGACCACCGAGTCGTCGGTCACGAGAACACGGATCTTGCTCACGTAGGTGTCACTCCACTCGGGTCAGTCGGGTCCATGCGATCCCGGAGCCGGACCGACCGGTGGTCGGTGCGTCGATCACATCGGCGCGCCGCGTCCGGACTTGAGCACTAGGACGGTGGCCTAGGGCATGTCTGCCTATTCGGAACGCCTGCTGCGCGGGTCTCCGCATCCGATCAGGCGGCGTTGTCACCGACTCGTCGGGACTCCGTCCCGCCTTCGCGGCTCCGCCTTGCCAGATCGGCGCGGAAACCCGCTCGCGACGGCGCCGAATAGGCAGACATGCCCTAACCGGCCGCGGAGTCCACCTCGCGCCAAGGGCGCAGCAGCACGTCCGCGGTCTCGGAGGGGATCAGGTCGAGGGCTGCCGTCGCCTGCACGACGCCGGAGAGCGCGTTCCACACGCCGTACGCCGCGTCCTGGACGGTGAAGCCGGCCTGGCGGAAGGCCACGGCGGCGGCGAGCTGCGCGTCGGCGCTCGAGCGCAGCCGGTCGGACAGCGACAGCGCCCAGGTGGCGTCGTGCATCGCCGGCGCCCACTCGGCCGTCCGCGCGCGGTGCCGCTCGACCGCCGTACGCCAGGCGCGGCGGGTGGCCTCGTCGGCGCCGAGCAGGTCGCCCAGCACCGGGTCGACGGCGGGCACGGCGGTGCGGGCCGGGTCGTCGGCGAGCGGCAGCCCGGCCTGCAGGAAGGGGCGGCTCATGGCGCGCCGTACGTCGGGGGGCAGCTCGCTGCCCAGGTACGCGGCGACCGCGGCGTCGGAGAGCACGTCGCCGGCCAGGGAGGCGACCGGGTCCTGGGTGAGCAGGCCGCCGGCCCCGATCCAGGTCCACTCGAGGAGGTCGCGGCGGACCAGCCGGTCGACGGCGTCGGCGTCGCCGATCCGGCTGGTCTCGAGCTGGCGCAGCAGGGTGGTGTCCCCGCCGGCCGCTCCGTCGAGCGCGGCTCCGGCGAGGCCGAGGGCGGTGCTCGCCCGCCAGGGACCGTCCTCGGAGGCGTCGGCGACGCGGACGCGGCGCCACTCCTCGCGGATCCGGTCGCCGGGATGCACCGCGGCCAGCCGGTCGACCTCGGGCGGACCGAGCGCCAGCCCGGTCCGCAGGACGACGGCCACGCGCTCGCCACCGGGGGAGCGGGTCAGGTCGAAGCCGACGGTCGAGGAGCCGACGAGCGAGTACACGGGGTCATCCTCTCGTAGGGCCGGATGACCCCGTGCCTGTTCCGGCGCTCAGGCCGTGAACTGCCCGACGGTGGTGCGCAGGGAGCCGGCCAGCCGGGCCAGCTCGTCGACGGCGACCTGGGTCTGCGTCAGCGCCTGGGTGGTGGAGTCGGCGGCTGCGGAGACCCCGGAGATGTTGGCGGCGATCTCGCCGGAGCCGGTGGATGCCTCGGCGACGTTGCGGGACATCTCGTTGGTGGTGGCGGTCTGCTCCTCGACGGCGGCGGCGATGGTGTTCTGGTAGTCGTTGATCGAGGTGATGATCTCGGCGATCTCGCCGATCGCCTCGACGGCGC
>Ga0335075_10007313_pt1 | contig 16974 bp, 14 predicted proteins | sample Lox_Sample_24_FD_206723 | JGI IMG/M metagenome (GOLD analysis project Ga0335075, IMG submission 206723) | Soil microbial communities from Loxahatchee National Wildlife Refuge, Florida, United States - Lox_Sample_2.4 | ecosystem: Environmental > Terrestrial > Soil > Wetlands | place: USA...
ACTCGGTCGGAGTTGAGGTAATCAACAACGGCAATGGATCGAATGGCAGCGCAACGAACGCGGACACCGGCAACGGCAATGCGAACGGCGCGAATGCCGGCGGAGGGAACGCCGCGGCCCCGGCTGCAACGCCAGCCTCTCCAATGACGGGAAGCAGCGCGGATACCGATCGCACGGTTCGGGTAGGAAATACCCCTGCAGTCAATGCCGTTGGCCCGGCAAATACCGAGGCACTCCCACCGATCGACAAGCCGGCCGAGGCTCCGAACCAGATTAATGACGTGAAGAGCACCGGAGCGCAGGTAAGCACCGGGACAACTGCCAACAGCAAGAAGAACAAGAAGGTGCCCTACAACTCGAAGGACGAGTCTTCGAGCAAGCACAAGAAGAAGAAGGGGCTGTCGAAGATCAATCCCTTCTAGGGCAATTTTCTTTACGAGACGAAGGCCGCTTTCGGGCGGCCTTTGTGTTTTATGCACCGCAGCGGCGACGCGGACCGGGCAATGCGGACTAGAGGATCTTCACCACCACGACGGTGAGATCATCCGCCTGCTCTTTCGCTCCGGCGAAATCGAAGACGGCCCTGGAAATATTGCCAACCAGATCTGCTGCAGACTCGGTTTCGCCGCTGAAGATTACCTGCTCCAGGCGGTCTACGGAAAATTCCTCAGCGCTCTCGTTCTCCTGCTCGGTGACGCCATCGGTGTAGAGCGTGAGGATATCGCCCGGCTCCAGCGTGATGTCATTGTCGGTGTACTGCGCGTCGGGCAGGATTCCAAGGATGGGTCCGGTTTCTTCGAGGAGTTGCGATTGTGCTGCCTTGGGATGCACCAGGATGGGCGGATTGTGTCCTCCGCAGGCGTAGCGCAGGCTTCGGGTGGCCTGGTTGAAGCGCCCATAGAACATGGTGACGAAGGTCGCCGGACTCGTCACCTGCTTCAGAACACCGTCGAGGTCCTTCATAATCTCTGCCGGACCGCTGAGTTCGCGGGCGCGAAGACGGAGCGCCACAGCCAAGGACGGCATGAGCAGAGCCGCTGCCGCTCCTTTGCCGGAAACATCGGCGATCACGATATCGACCACGTCGGCCGATATCGGGAAGAAGTCGTAGTAGTCACCGCCGAGCAGGCGCGCTGTCTGCATGGTGGCGGCGATGGAAAGCGAGCGAAATGCCGCGGGTTTGGGCAGCACCTGCTGCTGAACCTGCGCAGCCAGCGTCAGGTCGCGCTCGTAGCCATCGCGCTGCCGCCGGATGTCGGCCTCGAGCTGGCGCCGCTGCCTGGCGATCCATGTCACGAGGATCGCGACCACCAGGAATCCGCCGAGGGCGATGGCGTTGTGGGCGACGCGGAGCTTCAGGGAATCTGGTGGCGGACCGAATATGTCGGTCAGAAAGGTGCAGATGGCGACAAGACCGACGGTGAGTTGCACCGGGTTGATCAGTGCGCATAGAGCAATGGGCAAAACGTAGAGGTAACCCAGCGAGACGTTGGCTACGACGACCCAGTCGGTATAGGCGACAGCGGCGATGGCCAGAACCACAATGAAGTTCAGCAGACCCGTGTTGCGAGTCTCCCGGATATCCAACTGCCGCTTGAGGTCATTTCGAATTTCGATCACATCGGTTGCCGACATGTGGGTGCACACTCCTGATTGAGAGCTCCATGCGTGCTATCGTAAAGGGTTGTCTTCACACCGCAAATGCCGCAGGAACTCCAGAAAGCTTATGACCCTACTGCGATTGAAGATCGCTGGGCCTCCTATTGGGTAAACGAACACCTGTTCGATCTGCCTTCGCCTGAAGATACGCCGAAGACTCCCGTCTTCACCATGCTGCTGCCGCCGCCCAATGTGACGGGCAATCTGCACATGGGCCACATGTTCGAGCATACGGAGTCGGACATTCTCATCCGCTGGCATCGCATGCTCGGCCACCGGACGCTGTGGGTTCCGGGAACCGACCATGCGGGCATTGCGACGCAGCTGATGGTATCAAAGCAGCTGGAGAACGAGGGAACGAGCCGGCTGAAGGTGGGGCGCGAGGCTTTTGAGAAGCGCGTGTGGGAGTGGAAGGAGCACTACGGGGGCGCGATCCTTGAGCAGATGAAGCGGCTGGGGACAAGCGTCGACTGGTCGCGCGAATACTTCACGATGGATGAGAATCTTTCGCGCGCAGTGCGCGAGGCCTTCGTCCGGCTGTATGAGCAAGGGCTGATTTATCGCGGAGTCTATATCGTGAACTGGTGCCCGGACTGCCAGACGGCGATCAGCGACCTTGAAGTGGTCCATGAAGAACAGCAGGGCAAGCTGTGGGAGATTCGCTACCCGGTGCTGAGCGAGGCAAATCCGGAACAGGTCGAGCCGGGGCTGTTTGTCACGGTCGCAACGACGCGTCCCGAGACGATGCTGGGCGATACGGCCGTGGCTGTGAATCCCGATGACGAGCGCTACAAGCATCTGCACGGCAGGCGGCTAAGGCTGCCGCTGGTGGGCAGAGAGATTCCGATTGTCACCGACGGTTGGGTAAGCGCTGAGTTCGGTACGGGAGCCGTGAAGGTGACTCCGGCGCATGATCCCAATGATTTTGCGATCGGACAGCGGCACGGGTTGCCGGCAATCTCCGTGATGGACGAGACGGCGCACATGAATGCCGAGGCGGGCGAGTACGCGGGACTGGATCGATACGAAGCGCGCAAGCGCGTGCTGGCCGATCTCGAAGCACAAGGACTGTTGGGCGTAGTGAAGGACCACGTCAACGCAGTGGGCAAGTGCGACCGCAGCAAGACGGTGGTCGAACCGCGGCTCTCGACCCAGTGGTTCGTGAAGATTCAGCCGCTGGCGGATAAGGCGATCGCTGCGGTCGAGCAGGGCTACATCAAGTTCACGCCGGAGCAGTATGCGAAGACGTACTTCTCGTGGATGCGCAATATCTACGACTGGTGCATCTCGCGGCAGCTGTGGTGGGGGCATCGCATTCCGGCGTGGCACTGCGCAACGTGCAAGCAGATCACGGTCGCGCGGGAGACTCCGGTGAAGTGCGCGCACTGCGGGAGCACGGAGATTACGCAGGAGACGGATGTGCTCGACACGTGGTTTTCGTCGGGGCTACTTCCCTGCACCGTCTTCGGCTGGCCGGAGCACACGCGCGACCTGGACACTTTTTATCCGACGCAGCAGCTGGTTACCGGCTTCGACATTCTGTTTTTCTGGGTGGCGCGGATGATCATGTTCGGTTGCCACTTCATGCTCGATATGCCGATGGCCGATGGATCGGAACGCACCCTGAAAGATGCCGTGCCCTTCCGCGATGTGTACATTCACGGGCTGATCCGCGACGCCGAACGGCAGAAGATGTCGAAGACCAAGGGCAACGTGATCGATCCGCTGGAAATTGTCGGCAAATTCGGAACCGACGCTGTGCGGTTCACCTTGGCATCGATGGCGTCTCCGGGCACGGACATTGCCCTTAGAGACGATCGAATTGATGGCTATCGCGCATTCGCGAACAAGATCTGGAATGCCGCGCGGTTCATCTTCATGAATATCGACCGCGCGAAGCAGGCAGGGATTGAGGTCGACGCCTCGGAGCTGGGTGCAATGCCGGTGGTTTCCGCGGATGCGCCGATCGAAGCGCGCTGGATCGTTTCGCGGCTGAATGGTGTAGCTGCGGAGGTCAATGCGGCGCTGGGCGATTATCGCTTCGATGAAGCGGCAAATGCGGTGTACCAGTTTTTCTGGGGCGACTTCTGCGACTGGTACCTGGAGATTGTGAAGCTGCGGCTGGATTTCAGCGAGGGCGCGGATAAGGCGGCAGTAACGTCGGCACTGATGACACTGGTCGGCACCTTTGAAGCGGCGCTGCGGCTGCTGTCGCCATTCATGCCGTTCATCACCGAAGAGCTGTGGCATGCGCTGTACGATGGCCAGCCACCGGCGAAGTCGATCGCGCTGACGCGATATCCGCAGGCGGACACGGAAGCTATCAGGTCAGAAGTGGAAGAAGGTCTCGTCAACCTGCAGGATCTGATTGTCACGGTGCGCGGACTGCGGAAGGATCTCGAAGTGCCGGAGCGAGAGGAGGTTGCTATCGTGATTTCAGCGCCGAAGGAAATTCGCTCGCTGGCGAAGGAAAACAGCGCCATTATCGGCAAGCAGGCTCGTGTGTCGTCCGTTGAATTCCACACGAACTGGGTGCTGCCTCCGACGCATTCAAGGACAACCGCGAAATTCACGGTAGGATTTGCATATAAGAAGCAGATCGATATTCCTGCCGAGCGCGAGCGCCTGCGCAAAAAGCTGGAGCAGTACGAGAAGGTGTTGCTGAACGCCGAACGCCAGCTCGAGAACGAAGCCTTCCTGGCCAAAGCGCCGGAAAAAGTGATCGCAGGGTTGAGAAAGCAGGCATCCGAGTCCGCTGCGCTGCGGCGGGAGACTCTGGAAGCAATCGAGCAGCTCGAGCATCTCGTATAGGATCCGGAGCCAGCATGGAGTGGAAGAGCCGAAAAATCGAAGCCATCCTGGAGCAGGCGCTGCTCGAGGATAAGGCCACCAGCGACGTAACTACGGCGATCACGATCGATCCTGCCCTGCGCGCATCGGCCACGGTCATCGCCAAGCAGGACTGCGTGATCGCGGGGCTGGGCTGCATCCCGCGTTTCCTCGAAATTTTTGCGCGCCTCGATAAACGTAACAGCGGCCGTTACGAAGTGATCAGCCATCCGGAGATGTTCGACGGGGTGCGCGTCAAGAAGGGTCAGGCGATCGCGGTGATTCGCCACAATGCGCGCGTGATCCTGGCCTGCGAGCGGGTCATTCTCAACCTGATGCAGCGCATGAGCGGCATTGCGACGCTGACGCGGCAGTACGTAGACGCCGTGGCCGGAACGGATACCAAGGTCCTCGACACGCGCAAAACGATTCCCGGATTGCGCGTCCTCGATAAATACGCGGTGCGCTGCGGCGGCGGCGAAAATCACCGGCTGGATCTCTCCGACGGCATTCTGATCAAGAACAATCACATTTCGCTCGGCGGCGGCATCGAGAAAGTACTGCAGAAGGCGCATGAGTTGCGAGCCGCCGGACAGACGATCGACATTGAAGTCCGCAGTTTTGACGAGCTGCGGACGGCGCTCGACAACGGCGCAGAGTCACTGCTGCTCGACAACATGAGCCCCGCGGATGTGAAAAAAGCCGTGAAGATGACTCACGAACGCGGCGGGAAGATTCCGGTTGAGGCTTCCGGCGGCATCCTGCTCGAGAATATCCGCAAGTATGCGCTGACGGGCGTCGATTACATCTCGGTGGGCGCGCTGACGCACTCGGCTCCTGCGGTTGATATCAGCATGCGCATTACCGCGGAGATCTACTGACCGTATGTCGACGCGCACGGAAGCCGACATTGACGTCGCCGCGCTCGAGCCGTCGATCGCCGGAACCCGCTTCTCGGGCAAGGTCCGCTTCTTTCCGAGCATCTCTTCGACCAACACGCACGCCATGGCGGAGGCCGATGCGGGCGCACCCGACGGCATGGTGTACACCGCCGACGAGCAGACCGCGGGACGCGGGCGGGGCGCGCATGGGTGGGCGTCTCCTCCGGGATCGGGACTCTACCTCAGCGTGCTGCTGCGCCCGCGACTGGCTCCCGCCGATGTGCTTTGGCTCTCGCTTGCGGCGGGGCTGGCGGTGCGTGACGCGGTTGAGCACGTCACTTCTCTCAGGGCCGATCTGCGCTGGCCGAACGATCTGCTCTTTGGGCGGCGAAAGTTCTGCGGTATTCTCAGCGAACTGAATGCCGAGGTCACGCGCGTTCGGCACATGGTGATCGGTATCGGCATCAATGTCCACCAGCAACTGTTTCCGCCGGAGCTTCAGGATCTGGCTACGTCGCTCCATATCGAGACGGGGCGCGACTGGCCGCGGCAGGAGTTGCTGGCAGCGTTATTGCAATCGCTCGACCGCGAAGTAAATGCGCTGACGGCGCCGGAAAAAACAGAGGAGGCTACAGCGAATATTCTGTCGCGACTCGAGCGCTCCTCATCCTGGATTCGCGGGAAGCGCGTCTACGTGGAAGAGCAGGATGATTATGCGGGCGTGACTGAGGGGCTGGATTCGCGGGGCTTTCTGCAGATTCGAACAAATGGCGGATTGCGAACCGTATACTCCGGCGGTGTCCGCGAACAGAAATCAAATTCGAACCGGTGATGGCATGCTGCTGGCGCTGAACGTAAATAACACGAATACGGTGATTGCCCTCTATCCGCTGAATGACGGAGTGCCGGGCGAGCTGCGCATCACCTGGCGCATCAGCACGCGGCACGCACAGACAGCCGATGAGTACGGTATCCTGATCCGCAACCTGCTGCAGGGCGAGGGCGTGGCGAGCGACGAAATCACCGGCATCATCATCGCGTCAGTCGTGCCGCCGGTGGATTGGATTCTGCGCACCTTCTGCGAGCGGTACTTCCACCAGAAGCCGGTGTTCATCGAGCCGGGGGTGAAGACCGGACTGCCGATTCTTACCGACAATCCCAGCGAGGTGGGCGCGGACCGCGTGGCAAACTGCGTGGGCGCCTTCGAACAATACGGCGGCCCGTGCATCGTGGTGGACTTCGGCACAGCGACGAATTTCGACGTAGTGTCGCGCAAGGGCGAATTTCTCGGCGGGGCGATCGCTCCGGGGCTGAACATTTCTGCCGAGGCATTGTTTGCGCGCGCGGCACGGCTGCCGCGGGTGGAGATCAAACGGCCTCCGAAGGTGATTGGCACAAATACTGTCGATAATCTGCAGATCGGGTTGTTCTACGGGCATATCGGGCTGGTGGACAGCATTCTCGAGAAGATGGTTGCCGAGTTAGGAGCGGACACGACGTGCGTGGCGACCGGAGGGTTGGCCCACCTGATTGCGGATGAATCAAGGTACATCAAGCACGTCAACGACACGCTGACACTCGAAGGCCTGCGCATTATCTACGGGCGCAACTTCGCTGCGAAGCATGGGGGCGCCAAGCAGCGCGGCCGGAGTGACGGCGCGCATGCGAAAGCCTGAAACAAAGTTTGGAAAATTACTTCAACTACTTCACTGAAATCGAAGAGCACTTCCAGCAGCGGCGCGGATCGCTCCTTCTGTTGTCGACGCTCGACTGGGCGCTGATTGAGACCTGGCGCGAGGCGGGTGTCTCGCTGGAAGCAGTGCTGCGCGGCATTGACGCCGCCTTCGATAAATACGACGCGCGCAAGGCGAAGACGCGGGTGCGCCGCATCAACGGCCTGGCGTATTGCGCGCAGGAGGTGATGGCCGCCGTCGAAGATATGAAGGAGGCGGCGGTCGGGGCCGATTCGGCGGCGCGCAGCAATGCGAATGCCGGCTTCGAGCCGGAGAGAATTGCTGCATACCTGGAGGGCTGCGCGGGCGAAATCGAGCGCGCAACATTGACGGGCGTAATGGCCGAGGTGGCACGTCCGACGGCTGTAAATCTGCGCGCGATTGCACAGGAGGTTAAGGGTGCTCCGGCGAATCTCGAAGAGCTGGAGCGGCGGCTGACTGTCATGGAAGAGAAACTCTTCAGCGCCATGATCGCGGGCACACCGGAAGATGAACTGGTGGCCCTGCGCGAGGAAAGCGCGCGTTCGCTCGCGCCCTACCGTTCACGCATGCAGACGGTCCAGATTCGACAGGTGGAGCAGCAGTTCCTGCATAAACGGCTGCTGGAAAAGTATGGGCTGCCTCGGCTGAGCCTGTTTTATATGAGCTAAGTATGAAGCTGCGCATCGAAAAGGCGATCTACGGCGGAGCGGGGCTAGCCCGTGTCGAGGGCAAGGCGATCTTTGTGCCCTTCACGCTGCCGGGTGAGGTCGTCGAGGCGCATATCGCCGCCGATCGCGGCAGCTATGCGAACGCGGAGCTGGAAAGCGTGCTTGAGCCGTCGAAGGAGCGGACATCGCCGGCGTGCCCTCACTTCGGCGAGTGCGGCGGATGCCATTATCAGCACGCGGGCTATGCGGCCCAGGTGGAGATGAAGTTGCAGATCCTGCGCGAGACGCTGGAGCGTGCCCACCTCAAAGATATCCCCCCGATCGGCGTGGCGCAGGGCGAGCCGCTTGGGTATCGCAACCGCATTCGGCTGCACGTGGACCGGAGATCGTCACGGCTGTGCTACAAGCGGCGCGGATCGCATGAGAATCTCACGGTGAATACATGCCCCATCGCAGCGCCGGTTCTGGAGGAGGCGCTGGTCACATTTCAAAGTTATGCAGAGGATTGGCGGCTGGGTGAGCACTTCAGCGAAGTGGAACTGTTTACCGATGCCGGCCAAGCTAGGCTGCTCGCGACCTTCTGGACCAATCCCGGCGCGAACGATGCAGAAAAGAATCTGCAGCAATTATGGCCGGGACTTGGTGAGGCAATTCCCCGCATCAGCGGGGTGGCTGTTCTTTCTGCGGAGGGCAAAGGCCGGCCGTCTGCGGCGCGCGCCCAGCGAGGCGAGGCATGGCTTGATTACCGGGCGGGCGAAGAAAATTATCGCGTGAGCCTGGGGTCGTTCTTTCAGGTGAACCGGTTTTTGATTGATCCGCTTGTAGAGCTGGCCGTTGCGGAGCGCGCGGGCTCTGTGGCATGGGATCTCTATGCCGGGGTGGGATTGTTTGCGCGCGTACTGGCGTCGCGCTTCGAGCGGGTTGTGGCGGTGGAGGCGGCGGCCAGTTCGGTTCGCGACCTGCGGCACAATCTCGGAGACGGCGCACATCGCGTGGTGGCGGCGAGCACGCTCGACTTTCTGCGGCGAGCCCGGAAAGAACGGCAACCGGAGCCGGATTTTGTCGTCGTCGATCCTCCGCGGGCCGGCTTAGGCAAGGAAGTCACGGCACTGCTCGAGGAGATTCGTCCCCGGCACATTACTTACGTTTCGTGCGATCCGGCAACTTTGTCGCGCGACCTGAAATCGCTGCTAGACTCGGGCTATCACCTCATGAAGATGCACATGGTGGACCTGTTTCCGCAGACCTTCCACCTGGAAAGCGTGGCGATGCTGTCGCTGTAGCATGCTTGCCGCGCGGAGTTTGCGGTGATGGCGCGCGATGGCTACGGCGACCATTCCGGCAGGAACGCAGGCCGTTGCGGCACGGCAGCCGCCCGCTCAGCCCGGTCTGTCTTTCCACTTTTTCACTGCTCCAGCGCTCTTCGCGGCTTCTGGATTTGCTCTCGGGGTGTTGTGCGCCCACTTCGCGTGGTTTATGCCGGGATGGCTCCTGGTGACGCTGCTGTTGCTGTTCGCACTTACGGCGGCTGCGCGGCGAGTCGCCTCGATCACGGCGTGGATTTCTGCGGGTTTGGTCTACGTCGTGCTCGGGATCTTCTGCGCGGAGGTCGCTCCGGCCGTTAATCCGCAACGAGAACTCGCGCTGCTCGCGGATAATACACCGCGCGTCGTGACCGGCAAGGTTGTCCGACTGGGTCCGGTGCGTACGGAGCTGGCCAGCACGCCCTTCTCGACAAAGACCCGCGAAGAGCGCAGCCGGCAGATCGATCTGCGGCTCGATTCTCCCGCCGGTTCGACGGTGCGGGCGACGCTCTATGCGCCTGCCGAGGATGCCTTCCCGGCCATCGCCTGCGGCGACGAGGTGAGAGCCACGCTTGCCATGCATGGTGAGGAGCACTTTCTCGATCCCGGCGTTTGGGATGCGGGCGAGTACCTGCTGCGGCAAGGCATCGGAGCGCTGGCGAGCGCGAAGCCGGAGAGGTTCGGGGTGGTCACAACGAAGCAAGGGGGAATACTAGCGTGCAGGCTGCATTCGCTGCAATTGGCGGCGAGCGCGAAGCTGATCGACTTTGCGGATCAGGAGCGCGAGCGCCGCATGCCCGCGTTTCTCAAGATCGATCATGAAGACGCTACGATGCTCGCGGCGATGCTGACGGGCGACCGCAGCTATCTTCAGCGGACGACGCGCGTGGGCTTTGAGCGCACCGGGTCGTTTCACCTGCTGGTGGTCTCGGGGCTGCACCTGGCGATTTTTTCGGGGCTGATCTTCTCGGCGGGGCGGCGCCTGCGGCTTTCGCGCTTGTGGACGACGGTGATCACCATCGCCTGCTCGTTCGGGTACGCCGTCTTCACGGGCTTTGGACATCCGGTGCAGCGCGCCTTCTGGATGGTGACGCTCTACCTGCTGGGGCGGCTGCTCTGGCGGGAGCGGGCGGCACTCAATGTGATTGGAGTGGTCGCGCTGGTGATGCTGGCCGCCGACCCGTCGTCACTCCTCGATTCAGGATTCCAGATGACGCTGCTCTCCGTGGTGGCGGTTGCCGGAATCGCGGTGCCGGTCGTCGAGAAGACATTGGGGCCGTATCTGCAGGCGATGCGGAATCTGCGCGTGCTGAGGATCGATCCATCGCTGTCTCCACGAATGGCGCAGTTTCGCGTCAGCCTGCGTATGCTGGCGCAGCACCTGCGGCCGCTAACGGGCCGGTTTATCGCGTGGACGGTCTTTCCTTTTGCGATCCGGCTGGGGCTGCGGGTTGCCGAGCTATTTGTCGTCTCATTCTCGATTGAGCTGCTGATGATGATGCCTATGGCCGCCTATTTTCACCGAGTCACACTGCTGGCGTTGCCGGTGAATCTGCTGATCGTGCCCTTCCTGGGAGTGCTGCTGCCGTGCGCGCTGCTGACATTCGCAGCGGTAGCGATTTTCCCGTCAGTCGCGTTTGTGCCCGCCTCGTGCACGGCTGTGGTTTTGCATACGGTCGTCCGGATCGTGACTGCATTCGGCGGTATGCGTGCCGGAGACCTGCGCATACCCGCGCCGGAAGCGGGAATGATCGCGGCGTGGATTCTGCTCACGATCGTTGCCATCTCCGCGCTGCGGATGCGGCGCTTCGGGCTCGCGCTGGCCGGAGTGGCACTTGCGGCGGGAGCGGCGGTCGTGGTCATGCCGCGTCCTTTTGCGCGCCATGCCGGGCAACTTGAAGTGACGGCGATCGACGTCGGGCAGGGCGATTCCCTGCTCGTGGTCACACCTGACGGCAAGACGCTGCTGATCGATGCAGGGGGGCTGGTGGGGGCATCTCCGGAAGCGAATTTCAACGTGGGCGGAGACGTGGTCTCGCCGGTGCTGTGGTCACGAGGGATTCGCCGGCTGGACGCGGTTGCGATCACGCATGCTCATGCAGACCACATCGGCGGCATGCCCGCGGTGCTTGCTAACTTCAAGCCGCGCGAGCTCTGGGTCGGCAAAAATCCGGATGTTCCGCAATATGACCGGCTGCTGGACGAGGCTGCGGGGCTCGGGACCCGAATTGAGACACACACGGCTGGAGAGACTTTTCAGTTCGGGGCAGTGACGATCCGGGTGCTCGCACCTGATGCGAGCTATCGTCCTGGATCTGCTCCCGCAAATAACGACTCGCTGGTGCTGCGCGTGAGCTATGGCGCCACGTCGGCGCTGCTTGAGGGCGATGCCGAAGCTTCGAGCGAAGCGCGGATGCTCAGCGAAGGCGGCCTCAAGTCGGACCTGCTGAAGGTTGGCCACCACGGCAGCAGGACATCGACGACACCGGCGTTTCTGGCCGCAGTCTCTCCGGAGTATTCCGTCATTTCCGTGGGAAGGCGCAACTTCTATGGCCATCCCCGGCACGAGGTTCTCGAAGAGCTGCAGGCCGCGCATACGGCCACATATCGCACGGATATGCTTGGCCTTAGCAGCTTTTATCTCGATGGGCGCAGCGTGCGCGCGCAGCCCTGGGCAGCGGGAGCGCGCTGAACTCCGGGCGGACGTCACCGGGTTGACACCTGCTTTGCACAGGGGCGGAGAATCTTTTTGCTCTTGCCGGGCATCGAGACGTTGTACGATGCCTCGAAATGGAGGAAATTCAGTACATGGGCTCACACGACTCGGCAAGCTCTGCGGATCTTCCCCACTCACCCTTCAACGTCACCCCCGAAAACCCTCCGCTACAGACCCCCGAAGAGCTCAGAGAAGAGCAGCGCAAGCTGCGCCGCCTGCAGATGATGATGGACATGGTGATGTCAGTCATCGGGCAGGATGACACACTCAGCATCGATGAAGCCTCCCAGATGGTCGCCGACAGCCGCCGCGCCGCGCTCGCCATGTTTCCGGACAAGGAGCTGGCCTACGACCTGATCTACAAGCCGCGCCTGCAGCGGCTGATGCGCGAGCGGTATCGAATCCAGTAAAACTTCTTCTAAAAAACGCCTACTTCGATTCGACGGAAGTCAGACGGAAGGTGATGGTGCCCCAGAAGAACCGGGCGCGCATCTGCACCGGCATGTGCTTGTCGTCGTCTGTATACCAGATCCAGATATTGCCCCGGTTCTTGACGACTCCGGCGTCGGCGGTGGGCTCGACGCGTAGGGTCTGAAACTTTCCGGCGGGCGTCTGAACTTCTTCGCGGCCCTCGACCTTCATGGTCACGGGGATGGTTTTCATGGCATCGCCAAGGGGCATTTCGAAGCTCTGGCCCACAGTCATCGGCTGCGATGCAGCGTAGAAGATCGCGGAAAGCGAGTCGGTGACGCAGGAAGGGATGGTTGATTCCTGGCGCTTGTTGATCCCGGAAACGAGATTTTTCTCCGTGTAGACGGCCTTGGTTTCGGCGTAGTTGAATTTGAGCTCGCTGTTCACCTGCCGCCGGCCTTCAATCAACTGCTTCGAGAAGCCTTCCGAGCAGCCCGTGGTGCGATTGAATGAGGACTGGAAGCGGTCGCTGACGCGGAAGAGCAGATTGACCGCGCCGACGGTATCCGCGCTAACAGAAACCCGCTGGTTATCGCCGTCGGACTCGAGATGAAAGGCGACCACGCCGGCCGGAAAGACGCGCCAGTCGACCGCATAGTTGAGAGTCTGTTTCGGAGGAAATACAAAACCTGCGTGCGGCGGGAGCAGCGGAGCGGGAAGCTGCGGAGGCTGGGGCGCCGTCGACGCGCTGAGGGTTGCCGCGAACAAGAAGCAGCTGAGAAGAGAAAGCAATCGATGCAGCCAGGTCAAATCGGATACTCACTGTGCGCGAAGCTGCCGCGCTCAACCCCAGAAATAAATTCGCAGCGCAAGCGCGGCATAGATCGCCACCGCACCTATCAGTGCATTGTACTCGCGATGTTTTCGATAGAGGTCTGGTGAAAATGCGCCGCGTTCGCTTTTGGAACTGCTCGCCGGCGTGAGGCGAGGCAGCAGCCGCGGAACGCGGACGGTGTACGCATCGAATTCGTCGAACTTCGAGCGCAGAAAGGCTTCCTCCGAGCGGATCACGGGGATGTAGATGAGGGCAAAAAGCGCGGCCAGAGCGAGCACGATCCAGAGGCTGCGCGAGGCCAGGGCAAAGCCGAACGCGATCAGCATCGAGCCGAGATAAAGCGGGTTGCGCGTGAAGGCGTAGGGTCCCGTCACGGCAAGCTCCGTATTCTTCTTGACGTACCCAGAGGCGTAGGCGCGCAGCCAGATGCCGGGAATTACAAGAATGAGACTCAAGGCCATAAATGCGGGCGTTGGCCGGGCCAGCCAGAGATAAAGCGCGGCGAAGGCGAAACCGAGGGGCACGCGAATGCGACGGGCGATTCTGCTCCAGGTAAAGGCCATCTAGTTGCGCGCCTCCAGCAACTGCATTGCGGCGTCGAGCACGGCTTCGGGCGTGATGGTCAGCAGGCCGGCCTCGGGCGCGTCGTGGCGTGAGTGATCGCGGCGGCTCTCGGGATGGCGCAGCACGCGGAAGCTGCCGCCGAAGGGTCCGTTGCGGGCGGGATCGGTGGGGCCGAAGATACCGACGACGGGCCTGCCGAGAGCGGAGGCAAGGTGCAGTGGGCCGGTGTCTCCGGCGATGACGAGAGAGGCACGGCGAGTGATGGCGATGAGTTCAGTGAGCGTGGCTTTCAGCATTGTGGCGGCGCCAGCGCTCAGGGAAATAAGCTCTTTTGCGATCGATTCTTCGCCAGGACCGCTGTTCACGACGACGGTGTATCCCGCGTGGTAAAGCCGGCGGGCTACCTCGGCATAGCGCTCGACAGGCCAGCGCTTTGCGCCCCACCCTGCTCCGGGGCTGATGAGGATGAAGAGCTGCGCGATTGCAGCGGCTCGTTCGTCGGCAGCTGCGGATATCGGGAGCCAGGGCAGGATGATTGGCAGCGATTCGCCGGCGACCGCGTTCGCGACTTCGATGGCTTGTTCGATGACGTGCGTTCCATGCGTCTTCACCCGCTCGCTGAAGAGCCAGCGCGCCGCAGGCTCGCGCGGCTTATCTTCGCCGATGATGCGGGAGGCGCGCGCCCAGCGAGCGATCACAGCGGAGCGTACCGCGCCCTGCAGATCGACGCAGACATCGTATCTGGCTCCGCGCAGCTCGCGGCGCACCCGGCGGATGTCGCGCAGAGTTGCCGGACTGAGCGGCGAACGCGCCCACTGCTTGGCGGGGACAATGTGCATGGCATCGATGATCGGCATCTGCTGGCTGCGGCGGTCGCATTGTCCTGTGCAGAGAAGGTCGCGCCACTGCGGCTCAACGGCCCAGCCGATGAACCATTCCGGATGCGTCTGGCGCAAGGCGGTAACCGCCGGCAGGGCATGGAGAATATCGCCCATCGCGCCGAGCCGCACGATGAGGACGCGCAACTGCTGATCTTTCAAGGACAATTCTTATTTTCTCACAGGCAGGCTGCGGAGTTGAACGACCACGGCGCTCTCATTTTCGAAGATGACCTGGAGGCGAGCGACGTTGAGAGGAGCGAGGCGCGCACGCTGCTGCGGGGTAAAGCGGACCCAGTCCTTTTCTGTGGTTACGAAGGTTTCGGCATGGTGCTGCTCGCGCAGACTAAGGAGGTGGTCGAGATCGGCGCCGGTCCAGGGATGGTGGTCACGGAAGGCGGAGGTCGCTGCGATGTCAACGCCAGGATTGCGGAGAGCGGAGAAAAACTCGTCCGGGCGGGCGATGGCGCAGAAGGCGATGGATCTGCTGAGAGGCGGAATCGCGAGGCGGCGATGTTGAATCCAGACCAGCGCAGTGATGTTGCGGCGGCGCAGCTCTGCCTCGAGGTCACGGTCTTCGGCGCGAAGGATGAGAATCGAAGCGCGGCGCAGGGCTGAGAGCGGCTCGCGTAGGCGTCCGGCGGGGAGCAGACGTTCAGAGAAATCGCTGCGGTGGAGGACGACGATGTCGAGATCGCGCGCCAAACACCGGTGCTGGAAGCCGTCGTCGAGCAGGTGTATGCCGGAGGCGGATTGCTCGCGCTCGGCGAGTGACCCGGCTGCGTAGCGATCAGCGCCGATGTAGACCGGAACGTTGGCTCTGCGGGCGATGAGGACGGGCTCATCGCCGTAACGCGAGGCGGGGCCTTCGGGGTCGACGCGAACTGTGTCTGAGGATGTTCGGCCATAGCCGCGGGAGAGAATGTCGACAGGGTGTCCCTGTTCGGTGAGCAACTGTGCGAGGCGGATGACGACGGGAGTCTTCCCTGCTCCGCCGACGGAGAGATTGCCGACGCTTATGACGGGCCATGCAAGACGCTTCGGCTGGATCCAGCCGCGGTCGTAGGCAAGGTTCTTCGCGCCGGATGCGGCGGCGTACAGAGGCACAAGCGGCGCCAGCAGCGCCTGAGCACGGCTCACGCGCGCACTCCGGCACCCATCCCGACGGTTGCGAGCAGCGCTTCGAGTGCGGTTTCGGTGGCTCCGGCTTCGCTGTCGAAGACGCGGCGGGCGCGGGCGCCCATCTCGCGAGCAGCGGCGGTGTCGGTGAGCAGGTGCTGCAGAGCCGGTTGCAATCCGGAGACCTCGACCACCGCGACAGCGTCGGCAGCGAGCAAGGTATCGACGATGCCGCGAAAGTTCTCGTAATGCGGGCCCATGACGACGGGTACGCCAAACTGCGCCGGCTCCAATGGATTATGGCCTCCCGGAGTAAACAGGCCGCCTCCGATGAAGGCAACGTCAGCGAGTGAATAAACGGAGGCGAGCTCGCCGATGGAATCGAGCAGGAAGACAGTGCCGGCTGCGACAGGTGCGAGCGATTCCATCCATCGCGATCGCGGGACGAACGGAATCTGCCGTTGCGCAAGCAGCTTTTCGACGGCGGCAAAGCGCTCAGGATGGCGCGGCGCGAGGATGGTGATGACATCGCGCGGCAATGCGTTGAGCACGGCCTCTTCCTCACCAGCAAGCGTAGAGCCGCAGACGATGACCTTCACGCCTGCGGGGAGATTCTTTCGTAGTGCCTCGGTGACCGGAGCAGGTTTTGCAACGCGGATGCCGAACTTGAGATTTCCGCCAACGCGCACGTTGCCTGCGCCGACCGCGCGCAGGCGCTCAGCGTCGAGCTCGCTCTGGGCAAGAACGAGCGCGAAGCTGTTGAGCAGGCGCTTCCACAAAAAGCGCAGGCGAAGGTAGCGCGGCCACGAGCGGTCGGAGATGCGGGCGTTCACCACTGCGACTGGGATCTTTGCGCGGCGGCATTCGACGAGCATGCGCGGCCAGAACTCCGTTTCCAGCAACACGACCATGCGCGGCTGTAGCGTGCGCAGCCATGCGCGGACGGCAAAGGAGAAGTCGAGCGGAAAATAGAAAACACGGCCGTCTCCGAAACGTTCGCGGGCGATCTTCTGCCCGGTGCGGGTCGTGGTCGAGACCATGATGCGCCATCCTGGAAGACGCGCCGAGAGCTCATCGATGAGACGGCTCGCCGCGATAATCTCCCCGACAGATACGGCATGCACCCAGATGACCGGCGCACCGCCAGTGCGAATGCGCTTTGGCACCCGGCCCAGCCGCTCGGCGAGTCCCTCGCGGTACTTGCCGCTGGTAGCCATGCGGAAGAGCCAGTACGGCGCTCCTGCGATCAGGACCAGCAACAACGCGAAGCTGTAGAGGGCGAGCATCCGCTTACGAATCCCACTTTACTGAAGTCTTACAGACTGTTATCAACGAAGATGATAATTGTGCCGAAGATGCGTCTGCGTTCTCTGCTTTCCCTTGCTCTTACCCTTT
>Ga0335075_10007314_pt1 | contig 16974 bp, 19 predicted proteins | sample Lox_Sample_24_FD_206723 | JGI IMG/M metagenome (GOLD analysis project Ga0335075, IMG submission 206723) | Soil microbial communities from Loxahatchee National Wildlife Refuge, Florida, United States - Lox_Sample_2.4 | ecosystem: Environmental > Terrestrial > Soil > Wetlands | place: USA...
CTCGCCCGGGACGTCCACGTAGCTCTCGCCGGTCACCTCCTGGCGGATCAGCTCCATCGGGAACAGCGGCGCCAGGTCATCGGGGCCGACCGGCTGATGGGTGCCCGGGTGCAGCGGCGGCGGCGGCGGGGGCGCGGGCAGGTCGGGGACGATGTTGTACCACTGGGCCGGGATCTGCGACTCGTCAAGAATGAACTTGGTCCGCTCGGTCACGGGGTGCTCCGATCTTTGGTTTTCGCCGGTCAGCAAGGCGATCGCGCGAGGAAGGCGCCGCTTCGCCGGCGGTGCCGCGAGTGCTCCTCCGCACCATACGCCGCAGCGTCCGCATGCCACCAGCCTTAGCTCGGCGGCCGCGCCGCCGACCGGTATGGTCGGGAACATGTCAACCGTCCCCCAGGTATCGCCCGCCGTGGGAAACGAGCAGGGGAACGACCGGCGAAACCAGCGGGGAAACCGACGGAGCCCGCTAGCCGTCTAACCCGCAGCCGATAACACAGCAATCGGGAGAACGGACGGCATCGTGACCACCACCGCGGCGACCCAGGAACCGGGCCTCGACGCGCCGATCACCGGCGTGACGGTCTTCACCGACGGCGTCCGGGTGCTGCGGTCCGGCCTGGCCGAGCTCGGCGCCGGGCCGGCCTCGCTCACGATCGGGCCCCTCCCCGAGGGCACCGACGCGGCCAGCGTGCGGGTGGCCGCCCGCGGCCACGACCTCGCCCTGCTCAACGTCGAGGTGAAACGCCAGGTCGCCACCGAGCCGCTGCGCCAGCAGACGTCGCAACTGCGGGCCGACGTGGAGCACTGGCGCGACGCGCTCGCAGGACTCGACGACGAGGACGCGGCCGCGCAGGCCGGGCTCGGGTTCCTCGGGCATCTGTCCGAGGCCGCGGCGACCTCGCTCGCCCGGGCGGTCGGGTCCGGCCGGGCCGGCTACGACGAGCTGTCGGGCATGGCCGGCCACCTGTCCGCCGCCACCGCGAGCACGCTGGCGGCTAAGCGCGAGATCGCCGCCCGCAGGCGCGCCGCCCAGCGGGAGCTTGAGGCGGCCGAGTCGCGGCTTAAGGACGCCGAGCGCGGCGGCACCGCCAAGAAGATCGCGTTCGTCGAGGTCACGGTCGACCTCGAGGCGCGCGCGGCGACCGAGGCCGAGATCGAGCTCAGCTATCACGTGTCCGGCGCGTCCTGGCGCCCGCTCTACGACCTGGTGCTCGACGGCGACCGGCTGGACGTGTCCTACCTGGCCGAGGTCACCCAGCAGACCGGCGAGGACTGGCCGGAAACCGCGCTGGTGCTGTCGACGACGCGCCAGGGCCAGAGCCGGACCCTGCCCGAGCTGAGCCCGTGGTACATCGGCCGCCCCCAGCCACCGCGCGCGCGTGCGATGAAGGCGAAACCCATGTCGGCCAGCTCCGCGGCCATGGCGATGCCGGCGATGGCCGTAGCGGGCGCGGCGCCCGGCGAGGAGGGCGTCGCGGCCGGGAAGCGGGCACCCGCACCGCCGCCGGAGGCCGAGGTAACGGCGGCGACGCCGGGCGAGAGCGAGTCAGGGGCCGGGATCACCTACACCGTGGCCCGTCCGCTGTCGGTTCCGGGCGACGGCGGACCGCACAAGACCCTGGTCGCCCGGTTCGAGGCGGACGCGGTGCTCGACTACCTGACGGTCCCGGTCCTCGCACCCGAGGCGTACCTGCGGGCCACGGTCACCAACGGCCCGCTGCTGCTGCTCCCGGGCCGCGCGCGGATCTTCCACGGTGCCCAGTTCGTCGGCGAGACCGAGCTCGACACCGTCGCGCCGGGCGAGGAGTTCGAGGTCCAGCTCGGGGTCGACGACCAGATCAAGGTCGAGCGCAAGCTCCGCCGCCGGACCGCGGGCAAGGCCCTGCTGGGCGGGACGCGGACGATCGACATCGGCTACGAGATAACGGTCGAGAACCACCGCGACCGCGAGGTCACGGTGAGCGTCCGCGATCACATCCCGGTCTCCACCGACGGCGACATCAAGGTCCGCCAGCGCGAGACCACCCCGGCGCCGGCCGATACCGACGATCTCGGCGAGCTCACCTGGACGCTGGCGCTCGCTCCCGGCCAGTCGGCCGCCGTCACTCACCGGTTCACCGTCGAGCACCCGGCCCAGGTCACCGTTACCGGCCTGTGACCAGGCAACTCGCAGTTCAAAAGCGGACACGAAGCCGCTGCGGATCGCCCAAAACGCGCTACGCTTGGCCACGTCAGGGGGAGAGGCGGGAGTGGCTGAGCAATGAGTGAGCAGGCGGCGCGGACGACGCCCGTCGTCGTGGTGCTTCCGGCCGAGATCGACGTCACCAACTCCGAACTCGTCCACGACCAGCTGGTCGCGGCGCTGACGCCCGGCGTGGGCGTGGTGATCGCCGACATGACGTCGACCACCTTCTGCGATTCCTCCGGCGTGCACGCGGTGATCTTCGCCCACGAGATCGCGGCCGCGCGCGGGGTCGAGATGCGGCTCGCCGTCTCGCCGGACGGCTCCGTGCGCCGGGTCCTTCAGCTGATCGGGGTCGCCAGCGTCATGCCGGTGTACCCGAGCCTGGCCGAGGCCGCGGGCGCAGCTTAGGCCGCGCCCTGGATGACCCGCTCGCCCGCGCGCGGACTGACCTTGGCTAGCCCAGCCTGCGCGCGACGATCATCGCGACGTCGTCCTCGCTCGAGCCGAGTGCGGCCATTACCCGGTTGGCGAACGCCTCCACGTCGGCGTCGGCCGCCCGCAGCGCCACCCCGCGCAGTTTCTCCAGGTTGTCGTCGAGGTTGACCGCTCGATCCTCGACCAGGCCGTCGGTGAACAACAGGACGGTCCCGCCGGCCGGCAGCGTCGCCGTCTGCACGTGCGGGTCGTGCTTGGTCAGGCCCAGCATGAGCCCGCCTTCGCCGACGAACTCCGCGTGCGCCCCGTCGACGATCAGCGGCGGCATGTGCCCGCAGTTCACGATCGTCAGCTCGCCGTTGCCCGGATCGAGCTGGACCAGGCACAAGGTCGCGATGAGCCCCGGGTGGTAGCGGCGTAGGACCTCGTTCACCAGCCCGGTGATCGCGACCGGAGGGTGGCCCTCGCTGACGAACGCGCGCAGCGCGTGCCGCAGTTCGCCCATCACGGTGGCCGCGTGCAGCGAGTGCCCCTGCACATCGCCGATGACGACGAGCACCCCGTCGCGCCACGGCAGCGCCTCGTAGAAGTCGCCGCCGACCTCGGCCTGGTCGCTCGCGGGCAGATAGCGGAACGCCATCGAGACGCCGGAAATAGTCGGCAGCGCGGTCGGCAGGAAGCTCCGCTGCAGGGTGAGGGCGACCAGGTGCTCCTCGGCGAACGAGCGCAGGGCCTCAAGGCCGAGCGCGACCGACTGGGTGAGCTGGCTGAGGATCTGCATGTCCTCCTCGCCCGCGATGCCCGTGTAGTCGACCACAAGCGCCGCGGCCGGCTTGCCGGGCTTGATCCTGGCCGCGGCCACGCACACGTCCACCCGCAGCGTGCTGTCAGGCACGATGCGCAGCCACTCCTCCGCGCTCAGCCGCGCGATCCCGCTGACCTGGCTCGGGCCGAGCACCCGGTCCGCGACCCGGCCCGCCAGCCCCGGCTTCCCGCCCCGCCGGACCGTGCCCGGGCTGCCCGGGGTGGCCGACACCCGGCGGTCCTGGCCGTCGGGCATCTCCACCGTCAAGATAGCGTGGACGGAGAAGATCCGCGCCGCGCCGGTGGCCGCGGCGGCGCCGAGCCCGTCGAAGGTCTCGGCCGCGTTGATGTCCAGGGTCGCGCCGGCCAGCGCGGCCAGCCTGGACGCGGTCCGCTCGGCCTGCTGCCGGGCCCGGTAGTAGCGCAGCGCGGCGGTGACGGTGGCCAGCAGCTCGGCCGGCTCGGTCGGCCCGACCAGGTAGGCGTCCGCCCCCTGGGTCAGGCCGCGGGCCCGGTCGGCGACATCGACTGCGGTGGCGGACACCTGGATCACCGGGATCGCCGCGGTTCTGGGATCGTTCTTGATCATGCGGCAGACCTCGAAGCCGCTGATGTCGGGCAGATTCACGTCGAGCAGCACCAGCTCGGCCGCGTCGACCATGTCAAGCGCCTGCTGCCCGGTGACGGCCTCGGCCACGGTGTGGCCGGCCCGCCGGAGCCAGGTGGCGAGGACGTAGCGCTTGGCCTCGTCGTCATCGACCAGGAGGAGCGTCCCGGGGGATTCCGTCATCGTGCCGCCTCCCCGGCCCCGCGGATGGCGAAGGCCAGCCGCTCCCTTGACATCTCAGATTTGCGCAGCAGGGCCGCGGCGCGCGGCGGCGTCGGCACGTCGAGGCCGGTGATGACGATCGCGGGCAGGCCGGGCGGCAGTGACTCGAGCAGCGCGCTGCCGTCCACGCCGGGCATGATCAGGTCGGTGAGCACGAGGTCGGCGCCGACGTCGGCGATGACCGCGAGCGCTTGCGCGCCGTCCGATGCCTCGACGATCCGGTCGGCTATGCCCGCGAGCAGCGACTTCAGGACCTGCCGGAAGCCCGCGTCGTCGTCCGCTACCACGACGGTCCCGACCGACGGCGTGCCGGCGGGCAGCCGCAGGACCGCCGTCGTGCCCCGGCCGGCCTCGCTGGTCAGCGTCAGCCCGCCGCCGAGGAGCCCGGCCAGCCGCCGGGCGTAGGGGAGCCCGAGCCCGGTACCGCCGCGTCTGACCCCGGGCACCCGGTAGAATTCCTCGAACACGCGCTCGAGCTGGTCGGCCGGGATGCCGGTGCCGGTATCTGAGACCCGGATCTCGACCGCGCCGCCGTCGGCGCGCACGGTCACCAGGACCTCGCCGCGGTCGGTGTACTTGATCGCGTTGGACAGCAGGTTGCGCAGGATGCCGGTCAGCGCCAGCTCGTCGGTCAAGATCGTGGCCGGCGCGCCTTCGGCCGACACGACCACGTCCACCGGCTTGTCCCCGGTCATCGGCCGGGACAGACCGCGCAGGGTGGCGAGCAGCGCCGGCAGGTTGACCTCGGACGGGTCGACGACGAGCTTCCCCGATTCGGCTTTGGCCACGTCGAGGAGGTCGTTGACCAGCGTCAGCAGCGTTCCGGTGGCGTTGTTGATCAGGCTCACCTGGTACAACTGCTCAGAATCGAGGCCGCCAGAAGGGTCGGCCAGCAGCCGGCTCAGCCCAGTGATGGAGTTCAGCGGCGTCCGCAGCTCGTGGCTGACGTTGGCCCAGAACCGGTCCTTGGACTCCGACGCCGCCCGCAGCTGCTCGGACTTCTCGTCCAGCTCCCGGTACAGCGCGACCACGCCCCGGTTGGTCTGCTCGAGTTCCTCCGACAGCTCGCCGTAGAGCGCCATCACGCCCCGGTTGGTCTCCTGGAGCTCGGCGTTGAGCAGCAGGAGCTGCTCCTTCTGGCCCTTGAGATCCTCCAGCGCGGCGATCAGATCGTCGTTGTTGCGCCGAAGTTCCTCCAGCGTGGTTCCAGGAAGCAGGGCGGAAAGCTGTTCTTTCGCCGCACGCATGTCCGACTGGGTGAGAGCGGGCCGACGTTTCAGCATGCGGACGACCCGCCCTTCGATGACGACAGTATCCATCAGGCGAGCGGCGGCGGCGACGCCGTCCTCGGGCGGCTCCCCGTCCAGCTCGACGGTCAGTACCAGGTGGGCCGGGTCGGCCGCGAACGCGATCACGGCGGCCAGCCCGGCGGTGATCGCGCTCCGGGAGACTTCGCTCAGCGCGGTGGCGACCCGTACCTGATCCTGGCGTTCGAGCGACAGCCCGGCCGCGAACTCGCGGCCGAGCCTGCGCGCCGCGAACACGCCCGAGAGGTCGCGGACGGTGAGGCTGGCGAACTCGTCGGTCATGGCTTCAGCACCAGCACGCTCGCGTCATCGCGGTGCGTCCCCGCCTCGGCCAGCAGCGCGGCCGCGGCCACGAGCGGGTCCCGGCTGGTGACGCCGGGCAGGCTGCCGGGGCTCCACCGGCTGCTGAGGCCGTCGGAATGCAGGATGACGGCTGCGCCCGGCGGCGCGTCGTACTCGAACTGCCTGATCGCGCGCGCCTGGTGCCCGGCGATCCCCGGCACCGACAGCATGCTCTTGCGGGTGCCGTCGGCCAAGATCACCGCTGCGATGTTGCCGAGGCCGCAGAACCGGACGCGGCGGCCGGTCACCTGCACCACCGCGAGCGCGCCGCCGCGGGTGTGGCTGATCCGGCCGTGCGCACGGGCGACCGCGGCGGCCGGATCGCCGACCGGGCCGTCGAGCACCGCCCGCACCGCCTCGTTGGCCGCGATCGCGGCCAGCGGCCCGTGCCCGAGGCCGTCGCACAGCACGCCGGTCAGCGTCCCGTCCGACTCCTCAACGGCGAAGACGTCGCCGCACTCGGCTTCCCCCTCGATCGGCCGGGCTATCCCGGCGCAGGAGTCCGCGCCGGTCCGCGGACCCGGCCAGAACCGCGTCACCAGCACGGTGCCGTGCCCGGGGACCGAGTACAGGTCGCAGAAGTCGGCCAGCCGCGCGATCGCGCCGAGCCCGATCCCGAGGGTGCCGCTGGTCGAGTGCCCGTCCCGCATCGCCGCCGCCGTATCGCGCAGACCCGGCCCGGAGTCGATGGTCACCATCTCGATCCCTGGCCTGTCTCCGGCTCGGGTGATGCGCAGCAGCATGGAGCCACGGCTGGCGTGCTTGTGCAAGTTGGACGCCGCCTCCGTGGCCGCGAGCACCAGCTGGTCGCTGCGGTCGGCCGGGAACTCAAGCCGGCCGGCCAGCGCCGCGGCGGCGGCCCGGCAGCCGGCCGCCGCGCTCGGATCCTCAACCCGCAGCCAGCGCTGATCGCCTGGCGCGGGGGCGATCAGCGTCCGTTTCACCGCGACCACTTGACGACGGTGACGTTGGTCCCGGCGCCCGGTTCCGAGGTCAGCTCGAACTCGTCGACCAGCCGCCGCGACCCGGACAGGCCGAGCCCGAGCCCGGTGCCCGACGTCCAGCCGTCGGTCAGCGCCAGGTTGACGTCGGCGATGCCGGGTCCTTCGTCGGCGAAGTGCAGCTTCACCCCGGACCGCCCGTTGGCCGACTTGACCATCTCCACCCGGGCCACCCCGCCGCCGCCGTGGATCAGCGTGTTGCGCGCGAGCTCGCTCGCGGCGGTCACCAGCTTGGTCTGGTCTACCAGGGACAGCCCGCTTGACGCGGCCGCGTTGCGCACGTGCTGGCGGACGCGGACCACGTCGTCCCCCGATTGAATGGGGAGCTCGTCCATCAGGTTCGCCCGTTCAGCAGCGCCAGGCCCTTCTCGGCGTTGAGAGCGGTGCGGACCCCGTTCAGCGACAGGCCGAGCTCGGTCAGCGTGATCGCCACCGCCGGGCGCATGCCGACGATGACCGTCTCGGCGTCGAACAGACGCGAAATCGACCCGATGGTGGCCAGCATCCGGCCGATGAACGAGTCGACGATCTCGACCGCGGTGATATCGATGATCACCCCGCTGGCGGCGGTGGCGACGAGCTCGGCCGACAGGTCCTCCTGCAGTTGCATGACGCTCTCGTCCTGCAGGTCGATCTGGATGGACACGAACAGCGTCTGCCCGATCTTGAGAATCGGCACCTGGTCCATTACGCGGGCACGACCTTCAGCCCGGCGTGCTTCAGCGCCAGCGCGAGCGCGTCGGCCAGCGTGGCCTTGGTGGCGATGTCGCCGAACTCGATCCCGAGCGACACGATCGTCTGCGCGACCTGCGGCCGGATACCGGAGATGGTGCACTCGGCCCCGAGCAGCCGGGCGGCGCCCACGGTCTTGAGCAGGTGCTGCGCGACCTCGGTGTCCACCGTCGGGACGCCGGTGATGTCGATCACGGCGTGGTCGGCCCCGGTCGCCACCAGCGTCTCGAGCAGCTTCTCCATCACCAGCTGGGTCCTGGCCGAGTCGAGCGTCCCCACCAGCGGCACCGCGATGATGCCGTCCCACAGCCGCACGACCGGGGTGGACAGCTCCATCATGGAGGTGGTCTGGTCGGTGATGATCTGCTCGCGGGCGGCCGAAAACGCCTCGAACGTGCGCAGGCCGAGGTCGTCGACCACGCGCGAGAACGCGAGGTACTCGGGCACCAGATCGGCCGACTCCGCGACCAGCTCGTACACGGCCTCCTTGATCGAGAACACCGACAGCGTGGTCTCGCTGGGGGTGAAGCCGTCCCTGGCCCGGTTGCGGGACAGCTCGTCGAGCACCGCCCCCAGTTCGCCCATCGCGTCCTGATCGGTTCCTGACAGCTCCCGGATGATCAGCGCGTACAGGTCCTCAAGCTCGCGGCGCGCCTCCTGGGGCGAGGTCCGGCCGCGCAGGCCCGCCGCCACCAGCTCGCTCCACCGGCCAACGACCTTGTCGTGGTTGTCGCGCAGGAACGCTGCCATGCGCTGCTGGGAAACGCCAACGTCCATATGTGTGCATCCTAGGTAAGAGGTAAAAGTCTGGTAAAGACACGATTCGTCACAAGGCTACATCCGGCTATCCGGGCGCGCCGCTGCGATCTGGCGAATCACGCGCCGGTCATCCGGGCGCCGACAGCGCCATATGCAGCCGGATCGTCGTGCCGTTGGAGTCTGAGTGCAGTTCCACCTTGTCGCAGATCTGGTGCACAAGCCAGAGGCCGTGCCCGCCGCTCGCGTCCGCGGCCGGCGGTCGCCGCCCGGCCGACGCCGGGTCGGGGATCACCCCGCGGTCGTGGATCTCGCAGATGATCTCGCCGGCGTCGCACCAGATCTCGATCGTGCCGGCCGAACGCGCGTGCCTGACCGTGTTCCCGGTGACCTCGCTGACCGCGATCACGAAGTCGGTCACCCGGTCCTCCGCCAGCCCCGCCTGCCTGGCCTGCGTTTCCGCGAGGACTCGGACCTCCGACAGGTTAGTCGTGTAGACGAAGGTCATGGCATCCGCGGATCGGTGGCGAGAACATGGGGCCTTCCCGGCGGAAGGCCGAGCCGTGCCTGTAGCGGTCGCAGGCGAGCAAGGCCGTGGGGGACTGGTGTCGTAGGGGCGGAAGGTAGCCAGAGCTAGCGTACGTGCTTCCCTGTTCGCTCGGATGGAAACCTCGCCCCGCATTCGGACCTGCTTTCGACCAGCGCTCCTAGTTCCCGCGGTCGCTTTTACTGGCGGCATCGTCTGCCTGACGGTCGGATTCCTCGTCCGCCCCCTCGCCGGGCCACTCGCCGGTCAGCGCGGCCGTGCCCTCGGCGGTGGCGCGGTCGAGCGCGGCCTGGACGACCGCGAAGATCGCCCCCTGCAGCGCCGCCGCGAGCAGGATCTCGCGCCAGCCGCGGCGGGCGTCGGTCGGCTTGGGCGCCTCGTCCTCCCCGGTCACGGCCTGCCAGACGCGCTTGAAGGCGGACCGGGCGAGCATCCCGCCGAGGATCCCGACCAGCAGCCCGATAACCCGGTTGAGTAGCTTCACGCCCTCCGCCTCCGCCGCTGGACGAGCAGCCACCCGAGCAGCGCGGCGACGATCGCGCCGACGCCCGCGAGCACTGGCTTGCGATGCCGGCCGACGGTCTCGGCGGCGTTGCCGGCGGCCCGCTTGACCGGCTCGGGCGCGGCGCTGGCGATGCCCGAGGCGGTGCCCGCGATGCTCGACGCCGCGTCGGACGCCTGCTGCCGCGGGCCGCCGGCCTTGTCCGCGACTTGATGCCGGGCCTGGTACGCCTTCGCGGCGGCCTGCTGCCTGGCCGCGATCGCGCGGCCCTTCAGCCGCCCGATCAGCCTGCCCGCCTCCTCCTGGGCCCTGGCCTTGACGTCGACCTTGGCGGCCAGCGCCTCGACCGTCTGGCCGAGGTGCTCGCGGGTCCGCTCGATTTCCTCCTGGAGCCCCTGCGGGTCATCGGCCGGCCCGGGCGCCGAGACGACCGTTCCCTCAATGCTCATCGGTGCGCCCTTTCCCTGATCTCGTTGACATCGGCCTTCACGTCGCCGACGGCCTGCGCCGGGACGAGCGGGGCCGCCTTCTGCAGCCGGGACTTCCCGGTCAGCGCGGCGATGCCGCCGACGAGCAGCAGGGCCGCGCCGACGATCAGCGCGGCCAGCCACGGCTGGAGCACGTGGCTGAGGCCGAGGATCGCGGCCGCCAGCAGGCAGCCCACCCCGTACAGGGCGATGAGGCCGCTGGCGCCGAACATCCCGACCCCGATCCCGGCCTGCTTGCCCTTCCGGGTCATCTCCAGCTGGGCGAGCTTCAGCTCGTCCCGCACCAGCACCGATACTTGCTCTGACAGTCGCTTGACGAGCTCCCCGGTCGAGGGCTCCGCATGGTCGGCGGTCGTCGCCGCGCCGCCCGCTTGCTGGTCCATGGTCTGCGCCTCCGTTCGTCTGACGGTTGGCGCTACCCGGACCGGGCCGGGTTTAACAACATCGGGCGGAAAGGACGCCGATCACGCCCCAGCGGGGCGGGCCGGAGTCATGCACGGACCGTTCGACATGACGAATTTGAATTTTCTAGCCGACAAGGGTCTTGACCGCGGCGGTGAGCTCGGCCACCGCCCGCTTCGCGTCGGCGAAGTACATGCTGGTCTTCGGGTTGGCGTAGAGCTCGTTGTCGATGCCCGCGTAGCCGGTGCCCATCGAGCGCTTGACCACGATGATCGACTTCGCCTGGTCGACGTCGAGGATCGGCATGCCCGAGATCGCCGAACCGGGGCGGCGGGCGGCCGGGTTGGTGACGTCGTTGGCCCCGATCACGAGCGCGACGTCGGCCCGGGCGAACTCCGGGTTGACCTCGTCCATCTCCTTGAGCTGCGGGTAGGGCACGTTGGCCTCGGCCAGCAGCACGTTCATGTGCCCGGGCATCCGGCCCGCGACCGGGTGGATGGCGTAGGTCACCTCGATCCCGTGCTGCTCGAGGACGGCCGCGAGCTCGGCCACGCCGTGCTGGGCCTGCGCCGCCGCCAGGCCGTAGCCGGGGACGACGATCACTTTCGACGCGTACGCGAGCTGGATCGCGGCGTCGTCGGCGGCGATCGAGCGGATCTGGGCGTCGCCCGCGACCGCGGCCGCGACCGCGGTGTCGCCGGTGCCGAAGCCGCCGATGATGATGTTGGCGAGCGACCGGTTCATCGCGTCCGCCATCAGCTTGGTCAGGATGCCGCCGGACGCGCCGACCAACGCCCCGGCCACGATCAGGGCCCAGTTGCCGATGACGAATCCGGCCATCGCCACCGCGGTGCCGGTGAACGCGTTCAGCAGCGAGATCACGACCGGCATGTCGGCCCCGCCGATCGGCAGCACCATCAGCACGCCGAACGCGAGCGAGGCTCCCGCGACGACCAGCAGCGCGGGCAGGCTGGCGGTGCTGAGCATGAACGCGGCCGACCCGATCGCGATCACCGCGAGCGCGACGTTGAGCAGCCGGCTGCCCTTGAAGATCACCGGCTGGCCGGTGATGACCCCCTGCAGCTTGCCCGCCGCGATCAGCGAGCCGGTGAACGTCACCGAGCCGATGATCACGTCGAGCACGGTGAACACGGTAGTGGTGCCGAGCACCCCGCCGGGGGCGGACTCGTCGTGGATGTAGCCGTAGATCGCGACGAGCGCCGCCGCTCCGCCGCCGACCGCGTTGAACATCGACACCAGCTGCGGCATCGCGGTCATCTGGACGGTTCTGGCCGCCCACAGGCCCGCCGCCGAGCCCAGCAGCGACCCGACGATGATCACGGTCCAGCCGACCGCGGTGACGCTGCCGTCGTGGATCAGCAGGACGACGGTGATCACGACCGCGATGACCATGCCCGCGGTCGAGACCTGGTTGCCCCGGCGCGCGGTCGCGGGCGAGTTCATCAGGTGCAGGCCGACGACGAAGCACGCCGCCGCGAGCACGTAGACCAGCTGGATGTTGGTGGTGAAGGTATCCATGCTCGCGCCCCTACGACCGGTGGTTGGACTCGGCCGCGGCCTGCGGGCTGGCTGCCGCCTGGGATGGCGCGGCGCTGGCGGCGGCGCCGTTGGCGGCGACCGCGGCGGGCTCGGGCGGCTGCGTCTTGCGGCGGAACATCTTGAGCATACGACCGGTGACGGCGTACCCGCCGACGACGTTGGCGGCGGCGAAGAACGACGCCACGAACGCGAGTACGTAGCCGACCACGGTGTGCGCGGTGACGCCGATCAGCAGCGCGCCGACCAGCACGATGCCGTGGATCGAGTTGGCGGCCGACATCAGCGGGGTGTGCAGGGTGGCGGGCACCTTGCCGATGACCTCGATCCCGATCAGCAGCGCCAGCACGAAAATCGTCAGGTCAGTGACCAGGGCGGTCGACATGGCTGGCTCCCTCGGTTTGCAGGTCCTGGTCAAGCAGCTTGGCCACGGCGGGCTGGACGACCTCGCCGTCGCGGGTGATCACGACCCCGGCCTGGATCTCGTCGGTCGTGTCGATCTGCAGCGAGCCGTCGGCGGTCAGGTGCAGCAGCAGCGCGCTGATGTTGCGCGAGTAGGCGTTGGAGGCGGCGGTGGGCACGGTCGACGGGAGGTTGGTCGCGCCGATGACCGTGACCCCGTTAGCGGTGACGACGGTCTGGCCGGGGGCGGAGCCGGCCACGTTCCCGCCGAGGTCGCTGGCGCCCATGTCGACGATGACGGAGCCGGCCGCCATGCCCGCGACCGCGTCCTCGGTCACCAGCAGCGGCGGCCGTCGGCCGGGGACCTGGGCGGTCGTGATGATCACGTCCTGGCGGCCGATGTGGGCGGCCAGCTCGGCCTGCTGCGCGTCCCGCTCCTCGGCCGTCAGCTCGCGCGCGTAGCCGCCCTCGCCGGCGGCGCTGACGACCGACGTCAGCTCCAGGAACGTCGCGCCGAGGGACTCGACCTCGCCCTTGGACGCGGGCCGGACGTCGTACCCGCTGACCTGGGCGCCGAGCCGCCGGGCGGTGCCGATCGCCTGCAGCCCGGCCACGCCGGTGCCGAGTACCAGCAGCTTGGCCGGGCGGGCGGTGCCGGCCGCGGTGATCAGCAGCGGGAAGAACCGGCCGTAGGCCTCGGCCGCCACCAGCGCCGCCTTGTAGCCCGCCACGTTCGCCTGCGAGCTGAGCGCGTCCATCGCCTGGGCCCGGGACAGCGTCCGCGGCAGCAGGTCGAGCGAGACCGCGGTGACGCCCTTGCCGGCCAGCTCGCGGGCGAGCTGCGGGCTGACCAGGGGCGCGAGCATCCCGATGACCGTCTGCCCGGACCGCAGCCTGGCTTGCGCGGCCTCGTCCGGGCGGGTCACGGTGAGGATGACGTCGGCCGCCTGGTACAGCTCCGCCGTCGTCGCTATCGTCGCCCCGGCCGCCTGATAGGCGTCGTCGGGGAACCAGGCGGCGTCTCCGGCCCCCTGCTCCACCAGCACCTCGAGGCCGGCCGCGGTCAGCCGCGGTACGGTCTCGGGGACCAGGGCGACGCGCCGTTCCCCCGGCGCGCCCTCCTTCACGACAGCCACCTTCATGGGCGTGAACCCGTCATCTACGCACCCCTACTCGGTTACCGCACGGCCGCGCCAACTATTCGAGGCTAAGCCGCGTTATTCGGAAGCGGTAGAACCAGGGGCCCATGATCACGAAGGTTTTTATGTGATTCGTGAAGTTTGTGGGTTTTTGTACCTGGTCTAGACCAGGCTGGCGGGTGATAAACGGGAGTTCGAGCGGGGCCGGAGTGATCCCGCTGCCCCGGATGGTGGCCGCAACCATGCGGTGGGTCTGGGTCTGGGTCTGGGGCTAGGCCCGGCCGCCGGCGTCGGCTCGCAGCAGCTCGCTGATCCTCTCGCCCGCCGCGACCACGGCGGCCGCGTGCAGCCGGCCGGGGGAGCGGGTGAGCCGCTCGATCGGCCCCGAGACCGACACCGCGGCCAGCACCCGCCCGCCCGCGCCGCCGGCCCCGCCGGCGCCCTGCGGCCCGCGGACCGGGGCCGAGACCGACGCCACCCCCGCCTCGCGCTCGGCCGCGCTGGCGGCCCAGCCCCGGCGGCGGACGCCGGCCAGCGTGGTCGCGGTGAACTTGGCCCCGCGCAGCCCCCGGTGCATCCGCTCGCCCTCCTCCCACGCCAGCAGCACCTGGGCGGCCGAGCCCGCGGTCATCGGCAGCGCCGCCCCGACCGGGACGGTATCCCTGAGCCCGCTCGCCCGCTCGGCCGCCGCTACGCAGACCCGGACGTCGCCGCCGGCCCCGCCCCCGGCGATGCGGTAGAGCTGCGCGCTCTCCCCGGTCGCGTCCCTGAGCTGCGTCAGCACCGGCTGCGAGACGGCCAGCAGCCGGTCCTCGCCCGCGGCCGAGGCGAGTTCGGCGATCCGGGGGCCGAGCACGAACCGGCCCTGCACGTCGCGCGCGAGCAGCCGGTGCCGCTCGAGGGCGACCGCGATACGGTGCGCGGTGGGACGCGAGAGCCCGGTCGCGTCGACCAGCTGGGCCAGCGTGGTCGGCCCGGTCTCGGCCGCCGCCAGCACCGACACGGCTTTATCCAGTACGCCGACCCCGCTAGTATCGTTCATGTAATGATATTGCCGTCTCAAATGCTGAGATGCAAGTCGAGGCGGCGGCGCAAAAGACCAGGATCAGCGGGGTGTGTCGCAGCCGCCCCGACCACGACCGCACGACTGAAGGAGATGGACCGCATGAGCAGCGAACCTCGCACGCTCGCGGAGAAGATCTGGGACGCCCACGTGGTGCGCAGCTCCCACGGCGAGCCCGACCTGCTCTACATCGACCTGCACCTCATCCACGAGGTCACCAGCCCGCAGGCCTTCGACGGCCTGCGCGCGGCCGGGCGCAAGGTCCGCAGGCCCGACCTGACGGTCGCGACCGAGGACCACAACGTCCCCACCCTCGGCATCACCGGCCCCGACGTCCCGCTGTCTGGCCCCGACAGCCCCGTCACCGACCCGGTCTCCCGCACCCAGGTCGAGGCGCTGCGGACCAACGCGGCCGAGTTCGGCGTCAAGCTGTTCCCGATGGGCGACGCCGGCCAGGGCATCGTGCACGTGATCGGCCCGCAGTTCGGGCTCACCCAGCCGGGCATGACGATCGTCTGCGGCGACTCGCACACCTCGACCCACGGCGCGCTCGGCGCGCTCGCGTTCGGCATCGGCACCAGCGAGGTCGAGCACGTGCTCGCGACCCAGACGCTGCCCCAGATCAAGCCGAAGACGATGGCGGTCAACGTCGAGGGCGCGCTGCCGCCCGGGGTGACCGCCAAGGACCTGATCCTCGCGATCATCGGCCAGATCGGCACCGGCGGCGGCCAAGGGTACATCGTCGAGTACCGCGGCGAGGCGATCAGGGCGCTGTCGATGGAGGGCAGGCTGACCGTCTGCAACATGTCGATCGAGGCGGGCGCGCGGGCCGGCCTGGTCGCGCCGGACGAGGTCACGTTCGAGTACCTCAAGGGCCGCCCGTACGCGCCCCAGGGCGCGGACTGGGACGCGGCCGTCGCCTCCTGGCGCGAGCTCGCGACCGACGACGGGGCGGTCTTCGACCACGAGGTCACGATCGACGCGACCGCGCTCACCCCGTACGTCACCTGGGGCACCAACCCCGGTCAGGCGCTGCCGCTCGGCGCCGTGGTCCCCGCCCCGGGCGAGACCAAGGACCCCAACGCGACCGAGCGCGCGCTCACCTACATGGGGCTGACCGCGGGCACCCCGCTCAAGCAGATCGCGGTCGACACCGTGTTCGTCGGCTCCTGCACCAACGGCCGGATCGAGGACCTGCGGGCGGCGGCCGACGTGATTCGCGGCCGCAAGGTCGCCGACGGCGTCCGGATGCTCGTCGTCCCCGGCTCCATGCAGGTCCGCGCGCAGGCCGAGGGGGAGGGGCTGAACGAGGTGTTCACCGCGGCCGGGGCCGAGTGGCGCAGCGCCGGCTGCTCGATGTGCCTGGGCATGAACCCGGACACGCTCAGCCCGGGCGAGCGCTCCGCCTCGACCTCGAACAGGAACTTCGAAGGCCGCCAGGGCAAGGGCGGGCGCACCCACCTGGTGTCCCCGGCCGTCGCCGCCGCCACCGCCATCACCGGCCGGCTGTCCGCGCCGGCCGACCTGTAGGGAGACCGCCATGGAACCGTTCGTCAGCCACACCGGCCGGGCGCTGCCGCTGCGGCGCAGCAACGTCGACACCGACCAGATCATCCCGGCCGTCTACCTCAAGCGGGTCACCCGCGACGGGTTCGGCGACGGGCTCTTCGCGGCCTGGCGCGAGGACCCCTCGTTCGTGCTCAACCAGCCCCGCTACACGGGCGTGACGATCCTCGTGGCCGGGCCCGACTTCGGCACCGGTTCGTCCCGCGAGCACGCCGTCTGGGCGCTGCTCGACTACGGCTTCCGCGCGGTCATCGCGCCCCGGTTCGGCGACATCTTCCGCAACAACGCGACCAAGGCCGGGCTGCTGCCGGTCGTGCTGCCGGAGAAGGTGGTATCGCTGATCCAGGACGCGGCCGAGGGGGAGCCGCCGGCCGAGGTCACGGTCGACCTCGAGCGGTGCGAGGTGCGGGTCGTCGGCGGCGGCCTGTCCGAGGACCTGGTGGAGCCGTTCCAGATCGACGACTACACCCGCTGGCGGCTCATGGAGGGGCTCGACGACATCGGGCTGACGCTGCGGCACGCCGACGCGATCACCGCCTTCGAGGCGGCCCGGCCGTCGTGGCTGCCCGCCGCCGCCTTGTAGGCGAGTCTGTTAGCCGCGCCTGATTCAATCCGATATGCGCTCATTTGCTAGTTGGGAATTCGCTAAACAGGACCGACACGCCGGCCAAAATTCGGCAAGGTTATTGTGTAGCGAGGCCCGATCGCCTACTTTCGGGCTGGTCAGGGGTCGCGATTCAGGCGTGCATGCCGGCAATCGCGGCCTCCCGTGGGGGAACGCAGGAGTGAAAATGAACAAGCGTGATCTGATCGACGCGCTCTCGGGTCGCCTGGGGGACAAGAAGTCCGCGACCGAGGCGCTGAACGCAGTCCTCGAGACCATCCAGTCGGCCGTGGCAAGCGGCGACAAGGTCGCG
>Ga0335075_10007315_pt1 | contig 16974 bp, 17 predicted proteins | sample Lox_Sample_24_FD_206723 | JGI IMG/M metagenome (GOLD analysis project Ga0335075, IMG submission 206723) | Soil microbial communities from Loxahatchee National Wildlife Refuge, Florida, United States - Lox_Sample_2.4 | ecosystem: Environmental > Terrestrial > Soil > Wetlands | place: USA...
AGCCGGGTCCGACAGCGTGAAGTAGTAGCCGCGCACGAGCGCGTCGACCACGTCGTGAATGAGCGCCGGGTCGTGCTGCAGAGTCGCGCGAGTCACGCAAAGGACGAGCTCCGGGTAGGAGGGGGCCCCATAGTCATCGACTTCAAAAACGTGAAACCCCGGGCGCTCTTCCTTGACGGTGACGCCTTCGTCGCTCCAGAATGCGGTGGCGCCCGCCACCTTCCCGGCCAGCAGGTCGGCCACCGCGTTGAAGCCGATCGTGATCGTCTTGACCTTACGGGGATCCCCGCCCGAGCCTGACACCTCCGAATCGAGCACCGCCGTATCGCTCGGATCTCCGGTGACCCCGACCGTCTTGCCCTGAAGCTGGCTCGGAGAGCCGACGTCCGGCGCTGCGATCACCGCCGCCAGGGGACGCTCGACGATCGCCATGATCCCGACGATGTCTTGGTGTTGCTGGCGCGCGATCGCGAGGTCGTGGATGTCCAGGATCGCGAAGTTCACCCGGCCGGTCTCGAGCAGCTTGATCGAGTCGGTCGAGGCGGTGGGCGCGATCACGTGCAGATCGACGCCCTCGTCCCGGTCGTAGTGCTCGGCCAGGGCGGCGTAGATGCCCGTGTGGACGGCATTCGGCGTGAAGTCGAGGATCAGCGTGGCGGGCCTTAGCTGCTCGCTCGCGCGGGTGGTCTTGGCGGCCGAGCCGCAACCCGCAAGTACGGCGGCGGTGAGAAGGCAGGCAATGAGCAGCTTCGATCGGCTGGCTGGGCGCATCAGCCGGGGCAGCATAGATGGCAAGGTCGGCGGCGCCTCAGCGTCGATCAAGATGCCTTCCTCCGCGCCAGACGGCGGCGCCTGGGGCCCTGCCTAGAATGAGCCGCGCGTATGCGCCGACGTGTCACGTTCAGCCGCAACCTCACGCTGTCGCTGTCGCGAACCTGCCGGTGCTACTGCAAGTACTGCGCGTTCGCGACGCACAAGGCCCACCTGTACTCGCCTGAGGAGGTGGTGGGGATCCTCGATCAGGCGATCTCGCGCCATCACGTCAAGGAGCTGCTCGTCTTGACCGGGGAGAGGCCGGAGGTCAATCCGGAGGTGGCGTCGCGGTTGGCGTCGTACGGCCACGCGGATTTCACCTCATACGTGGTGTGGGTATGCGAGCGGGCGCTCGAGCGGGGGCTTCTGCCCCACACGAACCTGGGGGTGCTTTCTCGCGACGATCTGGGGCGTCTGCGCGAGGTGACCGCCTCGCAGGGGCTGATGCTCGAGTCGATCAATCCGGATCTGGTCGTTCACCAGGGCTCGCCGACGAAGGATCCGGTTGTGCGGCTGGAGACAATCGCCCTCGCGGGCGAGCTGAAGATCCCGTTCACGAGTGGGATCCTGGTCGGCATCGGGGAGACCGAGGAGGAGCGGGTTGCCGCGCTCGAGGCGCTGGCGGAGGTGCACGGCCGCCACGGGCACATCCAGGAGGTCATCCTCCAGAACTACGTCCCGCACGAAAAGTATTACGGCCGCGAGCCGGCTCAGATCGCGGATGCCGCCACGCGCTCGTATTGGCAGTCCGGAGTCTGGGATGGACCGCACCTGGATGCTCCCGCGTGGGCGTGCGAGGTCACGGTCGAGGATCTCAAGCGGCTGATCGGGGAGGTCCGCCGACTGATGCCGGGAGTCGGGATCCAGGTCCCGCCGAACCTGTCGCACTGGTGGATCGAGTTGGTCGGAGCCGGCGCCACCGATCTGGGCGGACTCAGCGCCAACGGCGATCACATCTCGCCCGAGCACCCATTCCCGTCGCCGTCGGAGGTTCGCAAGCGGCTGCGGGTTGAGGGGCTGGCTCTGTCTGAGCGGCTGTGCGTGTACCCCGAGTACATCGATCCCGAGTGGGTCTCGCGGCCGGTGATGGACGTGATCAAGGCCTCGTATTGGTCGTTCATTCCCCGCCGTGGATCCGGTCGGCGCGCTGAGCTGCGTCTCGCCGACGACGTCGCGCCGCGGGCGGTGGAGCGGGCGCGCGACGGGCTGGCGCTGAGCTCCGAGGAGCTCACCGCGCTGTTCGCCGAGACCAGGCCAGCGGTGATCGAAGACATGCGCTGTGCCGCCGACGAGCTCCGATTCGAATTGGCCGGCGAGTTGGTCACGTTCGTCGTGAACCGGAACATCAACGTCTCGAACATCTGCACGGTGGGCTGCGCGTTCTGCGGGTTCGGCCAGTCGCGGCGCTCGCCGGACGCCTACGAGCACTCCGAGGAGGAGTTCGTCAGTCGTGTGCACGAGGCGGTCGAGTTCGGGGCGACCGAGATCTGCATGCAGTCCGGGATTCACCCCGACTGGGGCCTCGAGGACTACGAATACTGGCTTCGGGTGGCCAAGCGGGAGGCACCGCAGCTGCATCTCCACGCGTACTCCCCGATGGAGGTTGCGCACATGTGCGACGTGTCCGGCCTCCCGCCGCGCGAGGTGTTCAAGCGCCTACGAGACGCCGGGCTTGGCTCGACGCCGGGAACGGCGGCCGAGGTGCTCCATGACGGGGTACGCGAGCGGATCTCGCCCAACAAGCTGCCGGTGGCGCGCTGGGTGGAGATCATCGAGGCCTCGCACGCCGAGGGAGTCCGCTCCACCGTGACCGTGATGTTCGGCCACGTCGAGGAGCCCTGGGAACTGGCCGAGCACATGCGCGTGGTTCGCGAGCTGCAGGAGCGGACCGGCGGGTTCACCGAATTCGTGCCGCTGTCGTTCATCCCGTTCCACACGCTGCTGGGACGCACCCACGGGGTGGAGGAGATCTCGCGCGAGGAGAACCTCAAGCACACCGCGGCGTTCCGGCTGGCGCTGGGACGGACCGTCGTGAACCTGCAGGCCAGCTGGGTCAAGATGGGGTTGGACGCGGCCACCGAGGCGCTGCGCTGGGGTGTGAACGATCTGGGCGGGACCCTGATGGAGGAGTCGATCTCCCGGATGGCGGGTTCGTATCACGGGGTTCGGCTCACCCCGGCCGAGCTGGTGGCCGCGGCCCACCGCGCGGGACGCCCTGCGGCCGAGCGAACAACTCTCTATGAGGTCGTTCGGCGGTACGAGGCGCCGGTGGCCGCGTAGGCGCTGAGGTCGTTCGGGTGAGCGTCGATCAACCCATCGCCTCTCCGCCGCCGTCGCTGTTCGCCGGGGTCGAGCCGCTCGAGGTGTTCGTCGAGCTGCTGGCCGAGATCGACATGCACACCGCGCCGACCGAGTTCTACGACCGGATCTGCGAGGCGATCTGCCGCCTGACCACGATGCGCCGTGCCGCCGTGTTCATGGCCGACACGACCCGCCGGCGGGTGCGGGCGATCGGCTCCCACGGGATCCCGTTCGAGCAGCTCTCGGGGCTGCGGCCGACGCTGGTCAACACGCCGATCGCTCAGCGGGCGCTGCTCGAGGACAAGGTCGTGGTGATCTCAGAGGGGATCGAGGAAGCCGTCCCGTCGGCCTACGCCCAGCTGCTCGGGGTGACCACCCTGGTGTGCACGCCGATGAGCGCGGGCGGCTACGCATACGGCGTGATCTGCGCCGACCGCGGCGGGGGGCGGTTCGAGCTCTCCGACGGCGAGCGCCACCTGCTCTGGACGCTCGGTAAGACGGCGGCGCTGGTGGCCGCGGCGCGCAACGTCACCCGCCAGCAGGAGCGCATGCGCCGGCTCGGTGACCGCCTCGACCTGGCCCGCGAGATCCACGAGAGCGTCCTCCAGCGCCTGTTCGGTGTGTCGCTGGTGCTGGGCGCCGAGCAGCCGCTCGACCGCGAGGAGCGCGAGCGCTGCCGGATCGAGATGCAGGAGGCGTTGAGCGACCTGCGCCGCGCACTCGAGCGCCCACTCGCACCGCTCGCGCCCGAGACGGGAACCACGCTGGCCGCCGAGCTCGACCGCGTGCGCAAGTCTCCGGGGATGGTGGTCGAGGTCGACTGGCGCGGGGAGACGAGCGTGCCGCCCGACCTGGAGCCGCTGGCCCAGTCGGTGCTGGCCGAGGCCTTGCGCAACATCGCCAAGCACGCCGAGCCGTCGCGGGTCGAGGTCGCGGTCGCGCGCGACGAAGAGGAGTTCACGCTTGAGGTACGCAACGACGGCGTGGCCTCGAGTGCCGGAGATCCGGGGATGGGGCTGCGGCTGGCGGCGTTCGAGGCGCTTCAGCAGGGCGGGGTGGTCGAGTACGGACGGGCCGAGGGGGATCGCTGGCGGGTGCGGCTCGTCGTGCCGCTTCATTTCGAGTGATGGACGACCGGCGGCTGCGTGTGCTGGTGGTGGACGACCACGACGTCGTGCACTGGGGCTTTCGCGTGCTGCTCGGCGAGCAGCCCTGGGTGGAGCGTTTCTTCCAGGCCCGCACCGGCGCCGAGGCGTTGGCGCTGGCCCGGTCGCACAAGCCCCACGTGGCGCTGATCGACCTGTTCCTGGCCGACGAGTCGGGCGCGGAGCTCTCGACCGCGATCCGCGAAGCCTCGCCGGCCACGCGCGTGCTCCTGATCTCGGGTGCCGGGCGGATGTCGCCGGCAGCCGCACGGGCGGCCGGCGCCTCCGGATTCGTGTCCAAGGACTGGGACGCCGCGCGGGTCGCGGCGGCCGTTCGCCGGGTCGGGCTCGGGATGACCTCGTTCCCGCCCAAGGCCGAGCAGCCGGCGCCGTTGCTCACCGAACGCGAGCGCGAGGTACTCGACCTGATCGCGAGCGGCTCGACCAACCGCGAGATCGCCGAGCGGCTGTATCTCTCCCCTCATACGGTGAAGGAGCACACGAGCGTGCTGTATCGCAAGCTGCGGGCGCGCAACCGGGCCGAGGCGGTGCAGCGCGCGCAGCGAATCGGCCTGCTGGGTTAGGGGCCGCTTCGCGGCATCCGTGGGGCCGTCCACCCCGTCCGGACGGGGTCGCATGGTCCCACGGACGCCGCCGTAGGCGGCCCATATTCCCGTATTCGACGGCCGGCCGCGGCCGAGTTCCGGCTCCTGGGCCGTATCCGCGACTGACCCGGAATTCACCGCGCGCGGAGGGTCGAGTGCGGGGAAATGGGCCGGGGTTAGTCGCTGCCGCCGGGTCGCATAAAACGCTCGAGCGCCGGCAGCTTGAACATGTGCGGGATGTAGCGGCTGGCCAGCATCGCCGCGCGGATGGGGAGGCCGGGCACGACCACTCGCTCGCCGTGCTCGAGCCCCTCGATGCCCGCGCGGGCGGCTTGTTCGGGCGTGATCAACGTGCCGGGCACCGCGCGCTCGAACGACTTGCCGCCCTGGACCTCCCAGCCGGCGATCTGCCAGAAGTCCGTGTCGACCGGACCCGGCGCGAGTGCGGTGACCGTCACTCCGCGGCCCCGCACCTCCTGGTGAATGGCCTCGGAGAAGGTGAGGACGTATGCCTTGGCGGCGGAGTAGCCGGCCGAGTAGGGCATGGGCTGCATGCCCGCGGTTGAGGCCACGTTCAGGATCGCCCCGCGGCCGCGCTCCACCATCCCCGGCAAGAAGGCCGATGTCAGCGCGACGACCGCCTCGACATCGACGCGCACCTGCTCGAGCTCGCGTTCGGGGTCGGCCTCGGAGAACGGCTCGCCGCCCGTGGCGAAGCCCGCGTTGTTGACGAGGATCTCGACCTCGAGACCGAGCTCCTGGACCCGCCCGGCGATCCGGCCGCGCGGCGTTGGCTTGGACAGGTCGGCCGCGATCGTCTCGACCCGGACGCCGTGCTGCTCGCTCAGCTCCCCGGCGAGCGCGAGCAGCCGATCCTTGCGCCGGGCGACGAGCACCAGCCCGTAGCCGCGCGCTGCAAGCAGCTTGGCGATCTCGGCGCCGATGCCGGCCGAGGCTCCGGTCACGAGCGCGGCGGATGCGGCTGTCGGCTTGGGAAGGGTCATGGGGGAGGGCGGTGAAGCCGGGCTTATCGCGTCTCCCCCCGAACGGGGGGAAGTCCACGGGGCACGTGTATCCACGCCCGGAGTGCCGCGTAGGGTGATACCAGAATGGGAGTTCGCACACACACAGTTGGCTGGCCTCACGCCGCGGGCGAGGCGTTCGCTCCGGCTCGTCCGGCGGTCCTGTCGGTGGCGGCTGAGGTGCCGTCGGCGCGGCTGACCACAACCGAGCTGGCCGAGCGCCTGGGGGTGAGCGAGGACTGGATCGTGTCGCGCACCGGGATCCGGTCGCGTCCGATCGCCGCCTCCGATGAGCGGCTCTCAGAATTCGCGGCCCGGGCGGGCTCGGCCGCGCTGGACCGCGCCGGCATGGACCCGGCGGACGTCGATCTGGTGCTCGTGGCCACGCTGACCCAGGACGAGCTGATGCCGAACGCTGCGCCGATCGTGGCGCACGCGGTTGGCGCCGACCGGGCGGGTGCGATCGACCTGGGTGCCGCCTGCACCGGGTTCCTGTCGGGGCTATCACTGGGCGCCGCCCAGATCGAGACCGGCCGCGCCGAGCGCGTGCTCCTGATCGGCGCCGACTTCACCACGCGGATCGTCGATTGGGACGACAAGCGGACGGCGCCGCTATTCGGCGATGGCGCCGGTGCCGTGGTGCTGGGTCCGGCCGTCGGGGAGCTCGGCGGGATCGGCCCGATCATCCTCGGAGCGGACGGTTCCGGCGCGCCGGCCATCCACATCGATCACGGCGACCGCAAGCTGCACATGGACGGACCCGAGGTCTACCGCCATGCGGTGGCGCGGATGGGCGAAGCCACGGTAGCCGCCGTCGAGGCCGCCGGGCTGGCGCTCGAGGACATCGATCTGTTCGTCTACCACCAGGCCAACGGCAGGATTCTGCGCGCGCTGGCGGAAAAGCTTCAGCTCCCCCCGGAGCGCGTTGTGGATGTGATCGAGAACCTGGGCAACTCCTCGGCCGGCACCCTGCCGCTGGGACTCGACGCCGCCGAGCGCGAAGGCCGGCTGCGGCCGGGCGGAAAGGTGCTGTTGAGCGCGTTCGGAGCCGGGTTCACCTGGGGCGCGGGCGTGATCGAGTGGGGCGGCTCGGACGATGCCTGAGAACCCAACCGCCCGCACCGCACTCGTCACCGGCGCCTCTCGCGGCATCGGCGCGGCGATCGCGCGCTCGCTCGCCCGCGACGGCTGGCGGGTCGGCGTCAATTACCGCTCCGATCGCGACGGTGCGGAGTCGGTCGTGTCCGACATAGAGCGCGAGGGCGGTCAGGCCGTGGCGCTCGCCGCCGACGTGGCCGATCCTGGCGCTCCTGACGAGCTCTTCGGGTCACTCGAGTCGCGCTTCGAAGGGCCCGTGCTGGCGCTGGTCAACAACGCCGGAATCAGCCGCGACGACATCACCCCGTCGCTGGGTGACGAGGAGTGGGACGCGGTGCTCCAGACCAACCTGACCGCGGCCTTCCGACTTACCCGACGGGCGTTCAAGACGATGCTCCGCGCCCGCTCGGGTCGAATCGTGAACATCTCCTCGATCGCCGGTCTGCGGGCCAGCCCGGGACAGGCCAACTACTGCGCGGCGAAGGCCGGACTGATCGCGCTGACCAGGACCACGGCGGTCGAGGTGGCGCGCCGCGGCGTCACTGTGAACGCGGTAGCACCGGGACTGATCGACACCGAGTTCATCGGGGGCGCTTCGCAGGAGCTGCGCGAGGCGATTCCCGCCCGGCGTCTTGGGACGCCCGAAGAGGTCGCGGCGTGCGTGCGCTTTTTGACTTCTGAAGAGGCCAGCTACGTCACCGGCGCGGTGCTCACCGTCGACGGTGGCCTGGCCGCCTGATCACCACTAACCACTGAAAGGGACAACATGGCAACCATCACCGCAGAGCAGGTCGAAGCGCGCGTTGTCGAGACGCTGGCCAGCTTCGGCCCCGACGCCGATCAGATCACCCGCGAATCGACCTTCGAGGAGCTCGACATCGACTCGCTCGACCTGGTCGAGCTGGCGCAGGTCGTCGAGGACGACTACGGCGTCGTGCTCAAGGGCGAGGACATGAAAGAGCTCAAGACCGTCGGTGACGCGATCGATCTGATCGTCAGTCGCGCGGAGTGAGCTCGCAGGCGACAGGACTGAATGGAAGCGGTGCATCCGTGAAGCGCCGTGTCGTCGTGACCGGTCTCGGCGCCGTGACGCCTATGGGCGTCGGGGCAGCCGCGCTGTATGAGCGCTGGCTCGCGGGCGAGTGCGGAATCGTCGACGGCGCCGGGGCGTGCACGGACTTCGAACCCGGCGAGCTGCTGTCCGTCAAGGAGGTCCGGCGCCTGGACCGCTTCTCGCAGTTCGCGCTCGTCGCGGCCGCCGAGGCGCTCGACGATGCCGGCTGGGTCGGCGAGATGCCGTACGACCCGATGCGGGTCGGGTGCATCCTCGCGACCGGGATCGGCGGGATTCAGACGATCGAGAACCAGCACGACGTGCTGCGTGATCGCGGTCCGGAACGGATGTCACCGCTCGGCATCCCGGCCCAGATGTCCAACGCGGCCGCGGCGGCCATCTCGATGAAGTACGGCCTCAAGGGCCAGGTGTTCAGCTTGGTGTCGGCGTGCTCGAGCGGCGCGCACGCGATTGGTTCCGGGCTGCGCATGATCCAGTACGGCGATGCCGACGCGGTCGTCGTCGGTGGGGCCGAGGCCACGCTGACGACGTTCGGTTTCGGAAGCTTCAACGCCATGCAGGCGCTGTCGCCGACCGGTATCTCGCGGCCGTTCGACGCGCGCCGCGACGGCTTCGTGATGGGCGAGGGTGCGGGTGTACTCGTGCTCGAATCGGCTGACGCCGCGGCTGAGCGTGGTGCGACCGTCCTCGGCGAGGTCGCCGGATACGGCTCGACGTCGGACGCCTATCACCTGACCGCGCCCGAGCCTTCCGGTGAGGCCGCGACGCGGGCGATCGAGCTGGCCATGCTCGATGCCGAGGTGGGCCCGGACGAGATCGACTACATCAACGCGCACGGGACCTCGACCGAGCTCAACGATGCCGCCGAGACGGCCGCTATAAAGCGTGCGCTCGGCGAGGAGCGTGCGTATCGCGTGCCCGTGTCTTCGATGAAATCGGCCACCGGCCACCTGCTCGGCGCCGCCGGGGCGGCCGAGGTCGTGGCGACGGTCAAGACGCTGATCTCGCGGATCATCCCGCCGACGCTCGGCTACGAGGTGTCCGACCCCGACTGTGATCTCGACTATGTCCCCGGGGAGGCGCGGCCGCTCGTGATGTCGAATGGACACCCGCCGACCGCGATCTCGAACTCATTCGCCTTCGGCGGCCACAACGTCGCCCTCGTGATCAAAGGCCCACCACCCACCCCCGCCACTCAAGCACGATGAGTGCCACCCTGATCCGCGAATCCACGCAGCGGCTCGACCCGCTCGAGCGGCTCGAGGCACTGTGCGACCCGGGCAGTTTGCAGGTCCTGCGCTCGCGGGTGGTCTCGCCTCGTTTGGGCGCACGCGCAATCGCCGGGGATGGCGTCCTGGGCGCCACCGGGTGCGTGAACGGGCGGCCCATCGCCTGCTACGCCGAGGACGGGAGCTTCTTGGGCGGGTCGCTCGGAGAACGGCACGCGGACACGATTGTGCGCGTGCTCCAGACAGCTGGCCGTGCCCGGATCCCGGTCGTCGGATTCGTCGAGTCGGGTGGCGCCCGCATGCAGGAGGGCACCGCGGCGCTGGCCGGCTATGGGCGCATCTTCCGCGAGACGGTTGGCCTGACCGGCGTGGTTCCTCAGATCTCGGTCGTGTCGGGAGCCTCGGCCGGCGGCGGCGCGTACTCGCCCGCGCTGACCGACCTGATCCTCATGACCGAGGACGCCGCCATGTTCCTGACCGGTCCGGGAGTCGTGCACGAGGCGCTCGGAGAGGAGATCTCCGCCGTCGAGCTCGGCGGTCCGAGGGTGCACGAGCACAACGGCGTCTGCCACCTGGTCGAGCACGACGAGCGCAGCGCGGCCGAGCGGGTCCGTCAGTTGCTTGGGTACCTGCCCTCGGCGGCGGGGCTGCCGCTGCCGGTGGTGGAGCCCGTGTTCCCCGAGATTCCCGACCCCAGCGCCGTGGTGCCACCCGAGCCGCGGCGGGTCTACGACGTGCGCGATGCCCTGCGGGGAATCGTCGACGGCGGCTCGCTCACCGAGCTGTGCCCGCGGTGGGCCCGCAACGTCGTCACCATCCTGGCCCGGATCGAGGGCCGTCCGGTGGGGATCGTGGCCAACCAGCCGCATCACCTGGCCGGGGTTCTGGACGCCGAGGGCTCGGAGAAGGCCGCCCGCTTCGTGTCGTTCTGCGACTCGTTCGGGGTGCCGCTGCTCGCCGTGGTCGACACGCCGGGGTTCATGCCGGGATCGCGCCAGGAGCGCGCCGGCGTGATCCGGCACGGCGCCTCGCTGGTGCGCGCATTCGCCGCTGCCCGCGTCCCCAAGCTCACCCTGGTGCTGCGCAAGTCCTACGGCGGCGCGTACATCACGATGAATTCACGTGACCTGGGCGCTGACCTGGTGCTGGCCTGGCCCGACGCCGAGCTCGGGATCATGAGCGCCCGCGCCGCGGTGGGTGTGGTCCACCGCCGTGAGCTGCTCACCGCCGAAAATCCGGACGCCCTGCGTCTGCAGCTTGCCGACGAATACGCCGCCGAACACCTCACGGCCGAGGCGGCCGCCGCGGCGGGCTTCGTCGACGAGCTGGTCGAGCCGACGGACACGCGGGCACGGCTCGCCGGTGCGCTGTGGACGCTGTGGGGTTCGCGCCTGACGTGATCCTCGAGGGCAAGCGGTTGGTGATCACCGGCGTGATCACCAAGGATTCGATCGCGTTCCACGCGGCATCGCGGGCGCTGTCGGAGGGAGCCTCGGTCGTGCTGACCAGTTTCGGCCGGGTACGGAGCATGACCGAGCGGGCGGCCAAGCGGCTGCCGTCCGCCTCGGAGGTGGACGTTCTGGAGCTGGACGTGAACCGGCCTGAGGATCTGGCCGCCTTGACCGCTTCGTTGCGCGATCGCTGGGGCGGCGTCGATGGCGTCTTGCACGCGATCGCGTTCGCGCCCGAGGACGCGCTCGGGGGGAAGTTCATGACCGCGCCGGCCGAGAGCGCGATGGCCGCCTTCCAGACCAGTGCCTTCTCGCTGAAGGCACTGGCCGCGGCGGTTTCGCCGTTGATGTCGTCGGGGTCGAGCATCGTCGGCCTCGATTTCGATGCGTCGGTCGCGTGGCCGATCTACGACTGGATGGGCGTGGCCAAGGCGGCGCTTGAATCGGTCTCGCGCTACCTGGCGCGTGATCTCGGGCCGCAGGGCATCAGGGTGAACCTGGTCTCGGCCGGGCCGCTGGGGACGGTTGCGGCGCGCGGGATCCCCGGGTTCGAGTCGCTGGCCGACCTGTGGCGCGTGCAGGCGCCCCTCGGATGGAACGTCGAGGACCCGGCGCCGGTGGCCGACGCGATCTGCTTCCTGCTGTCCGACTACGCGCGCGCCATCAGCGGCGAGATCGTGCACGTCGACGGCGGCTTTCACGCCATCGGGGCACCCGCCCAGCCGTAATCCTGGACATTTTGGATCAGGTTCGGAACCACCCCGCGTTCTAGCCTGAAGTTGTGCTGGATCGGTGGCTGGCGAGCTCACGGGCAATCCGTGTGTGCGGCGTTCTGGGCGCGGTGACAATCGCGTTCTCGAGCATCCTGGTCAAGCTGAGTCACGCCTCGCCGTCGACCGCGGCGATCTGGCGCTGCGCGTTCGCCCTGCCCGTGCTCGGCGTCCTGGCGTTGCTCGAGGACCGGCGCTTCGGCACCCGGTCCTGGGCGGAGCGAAGGATCGTCGTCGCCGCAGGGGTGTTCTTCGCCGCGGACCTGATCCTGTGGCACACCTCGATCGAGGATGTCGGCGCTGGGCTCGCCACCGTGCTGGCCAACATCCAGGTGGTGCTGGTGCCGCTCGCGGCGTGGGCGATCTGGTCCGAGAAGCCGGCGCGGCGTGTGCTGGCCGCGCTGCCGGTCGCGCTGGTGGGGGTAGTCCTGATCTCCGGCGCGCTTCAGAGCGGCGCCTACGGCAAGGACCCGGGGCGCGGGGCCGTCTTCGGCCTCTGCGCCGGGATCGCCTACGTGGGATTCCTGTTGCTGCTGCGCCGCGGCGGGTCCGACCTGCGCCGCGTGGCCGGGCCGTTGTTCGACGCGACGTTGACGGCCACCGTGGTCGCGTTGGTGATCGGGTTGATCGTCGGAGACGCGGATCTCACTCCGGGGTGGCCCGGCGTCGGCTGGTTGCTCCTACTCGCGCTGAGCTCGCAGGTGGTCGGGTGGCTACTGATCACGACGTCGCTGCCCCGGCTGCCCGCGGCGATGACGTCGCTGATCCTGGCGGTCCAGCCCGTCGGCACCGTGGTGCTGGCGGCGCTGATCCTGGGCGAGTCGCCGAGCGGGCTGCAGCTCGCCGGCGTGGTGGTGGTCCTTGCTGCCGTGGTGATCGCGGCGAGGCCAGTGGCGAGGCGACGGCTACCTGAACAGGTCCTCCGCCTCCGGGCGAATCAGCGCCGCGGCACCGGGGCCGTCGCCCGCGCCGACGTGCCGGCCGGCGCCGCGGATCAGGACTAGCGGCAGCCCGCCGTCCTTCGTCCGCGTGAGGTCGGCTGCGGCGGCGAGCTCGTCAGCCACCGCGATCCGCGTCGCCTTGAGCTCGCGCCCAGCGGCGTCGGTGCGTCCCCGCCAGTCCTCGATGGGCTCCAGCCCGGCGCAGCCGATCGCGATGTCGACCTGGCCGTGGCGCCAGGCCCGTCCGAAGGAGTCGGTGATCACGACCGCGGGCCCGGTTCCGAGACGGCGCTTCAGCGCGCTGCGGAGGTTCCTGGCCGTCGCGTCGGGGTCCTTGGGCAGAAGAACCAGGGTGTCCTCGCCGGGAACGTTGGACGCATCCACGCCGGCGTTGGCACACACAAAGCCGTGGTGGGTGACGCAGATCAGCACGCCGCCCGAGGCGCGCCGGACGGCCTTTGATTCGTCGAGAACGACCTGGACATGCCGCGGGTCCTTCTTCAGGACTTGCCCGAGCTCGATCGCCCTCGGACCCGGCTCGACGTCTCTTAGTCTGCGGGTCCGGCCTTCGGCCTTGGAGACGATCTTGTGGGCCATGACGAGCACGTCGCCCGGCTCGATCGTTTCTTCCTGCCGGGCGAGCGCGTCGGCGATCAGCTCGGACAGGTCGTCGCCCGGGCGCACCTCGGGCAGACTTTCGATTGCGACCGCGGTCAGGGTCGTCGGCACGGCGCTTTGGCCACTCAGGATCGGGCCCGCATCAGCTGGTTGAGCATCCCGCGGGTGTGGGCCGCGCCACCGTGGGTGCTTTCGAGGTGGCGCTGCAGGGCCTCCAGGTCATCGGTGGTGTCGATGTCGAGTCCGAGCGACTCGAGTTCGACGACCTCGGCGGGCACCCCTGCCGCGGACGCCTCGGCCAGATGGCGCCGGCGGCTGTCGGGCCCGAAACTCGGGGAAAGGACGTCGGGCGGCGTGAGCAGCAGCGCGTTGGTCCCGGTGCCGTGGCGGTCCGGGACGATCAGCACCGACCGCTCGCCGGCCGGGTGTTCGAGCAGGGTGTCGATGTCGCGCGGGGCGAGCATGGGGCAGTCGCCGGGGACCAGCAGCGCCCGCTCGATCCCATACTCGAGCATCGCCTGGACGCCGCGGGCGGCGGCCGCGTTGTGGCCCCGCTCGTCGTCCTCGAGGACGCTCACGCCGTACCCGCCCGCGATCCGCTGGGCGACCCGGTCGCCGCTGACCACCACGATCCGCTCGAGCGCGGCGACCCGGCCGAGTGCCACCAGCGCGTCGGCGAACATCGCCTCGACCAGCGCCCGCCGATCATGTGGCGAGAGCCCGTCGCGCAGCCTCTGCTTGGCCTGAGCGAAGCTCTTGATCGGGAGGATGGCGGCGGTGCGCATGGGCCGGGAACGCTAGCTGGTGGGTCGAGGCGAGATGTTTCGCTGCTAGTCGTGAGGAAGCTTCGCGCTATCTGAGAGCCAGCGCGAACCCGAGGGCCTCACGGGCGACCCGCTGGCGCGCCTCGGGGTCCGCCATCAGTACGTCGGTCTCGAGCGTGGGCACGCGAGCCGCCCGCTCGTCGGCCACCAGTCCGTCGATGACGCCCTCGTAGTACGCGGCGACCCCGCCGCTTGAGAGTGGGAGCCCGGTGAACTCCATGAACGCCGCGGTCGGTCCCTTGACGACTTCGCCGGCGACCAGCGGGCTGATCGCAACCACGGGTGCTTCGGTCTCCTGCAGTGCTTCTCGCAGCCCCGGGACGGCGAACATCGGCCCGATCGAGATGACCGGGTTGGAGGGGCCGATGACGACCGCCTGCGCGTTTGCGATGGCCTCGAGGACATCAGGGGTCGGCCGGGCCGCCCGGGCGCCGTGGAACTGGACGTCCTGCACCGGATCGGCCGCGTCGGTGGCACCGCCGGCCTTGATCATGTATTCCTGAAACGGCCAGGTCTTGTTCGCTGCGATTACCTTCGTGCGTACCGGGGCGTCGCTCATCGGAAGCACGGTGCCGGGTGTTCTCAGTGCTCTCGCGATCGCCCGGTGCGCGTCGGTGAGTCGCTCGCCGGCTTGTAGGCGGCGGGCCCGCTCGATCCCGATCGCCAAGTCCTGGTCGCCCAGGTTGAACCACACGTCGATCCCGATCGCTCTCAGCCCGTTCATGACGTTGAAGGTGTCGCCGTCCAGGCCCCAGCCCCGCTCGTCGATGCGGTCGGTCAGCCAGAAGGTGACGAGGTCCGGATCGGGTGACACGTACGCGCCGTAGATCTCGATGTCGTCGCCCGTGTTGGCGACGACGATGAGCGAGTCGGCGCCGACGACGTCAAGCATGCCGCGCGCGAGCTTCGCCCCGCCGGTTCCACCGGCGAGCACGACCACCGGGCCGCTCACAGCCCTGTGATCTTGATTCCGGCGCGGACCTTGTTCCGCACGTTGATCGAGATGATCAGCGCGGTGAGGGGCTCGACGATCCGGGCCAGCTCGAGGGGTCCGCAATCGACGGGTCTGAGTCCATCGATGCGGCTGACGAGCTCGGCCACCTTCGCCTTGTCCTCGCGGCGGTCGCCGCAGATGAGGACGTCCTCGTCGAGGGCGTGGTCGAGATCGGTCAGGAGTGCGGCGCTGACCGTGTGGAAGGCGGAGACGACTCTCAATCCTTCCGGGACCATCTCCTGGGCCTGCTGGGCGGCCGAGCCCTGCCACACCCCGATCGTGCGCGTCGCCTTGCCGCTGACCGCGGCGGCCAGCGGGACCGTGGCATCGATGAGCAGCTGATCCGGCTTGAGCGCTTGCTTGAGGTTGGTGAGCGTCTCGGACTGGCTGCGGAACGGGACGCTGAGAATGACGAGCTCGGCGTCCTGGACGGCGTCGGCGTTTTGGCGGCCGGTGAAGTGGCCGTTCGGAACTTCGTTCGTAGCCCGGTTGGCGGCCTCGTGGGCGCGGTGCTCGTCGCGGGAGCCGATGATGATCGGGACGCCGGCCCGCCCGAGCCTGACCGCGAGCCCGAACCCGAGCGCTCCGGTGCCGCCGACGATGCAGACGGGGCCGCTGTCCGGTTCCGTCACGCGGCGCCTGCCACTTGGGTGTCGATGACGCGCCGCTCGTGTCTGCCAACGCCGATTGTCCGGCCGTCGTGCGCCGTGACCTGCACCGCGAAGCGGAGCTTCCGCCCGTCGACGATCTCCTCGAGACGGGCGTGCGCGGTGCACCGCTCGCCCTTTCGCGCGGCCCCGACGTGCCTGACGTTGACCTCGAACCCGACCGTCGCCTTGCCGTCCTGGAGCGCGGGCTGGACGAGCCTCGAGGCGGTTCGCTCCATCATGCCGATCATGCCGGGCGTCGAGAGCACCTCGACAGGCAGCGTGCCGCCGACGTCGGTCAGCAGCCGACCGTCGACCTCGAAGTCTTCTGTGTCCTCCATTCCCACGTGGAGTGAGCCGCTCATCGGCGGCGCACCCTATCGCGTTCATAGAATCGGGACCGATGAGTGATTTGCCGGCGGAGGTACGCATTCGCGAGGTGGGTCCCCGGGACGGGTTCCAGAACGAGCCCGAGGTGATCCCCACGGCCGAGAAGGTGCGGCTGATCGAGCTTCTCGGGGCCACCGGGTTGCAGCGGATCGAGGTCACGAGCTTCGTCCGGCCCGATGTGATCCCTCAGCTGGCCGATGCTTCGGAGGTCTTGTCTGCGGTCTCGCTGCCGCCGGACGTCGCCCTGAGCGTCCTGATTCCGAACGAGCGGGGGCTCGAGCGGGCGCTCGCGCTGCGAGGCCGGTTTGACGAGATCAACGGGTTCCTGTCGGCGTCGGAGACGCACAATTCGCGCAATGTGGGGCGGTCGGTAGCGGAGTCGCTCGCGGGCCTGTCGCGTGTCTTCGCGCGTGCTCTATCTGAGGGGCTGCGCTGTGAAGGCGTGATCTCGACCTCGTTCGGCTGTCCCTACGAGGGACACGTTCCGGTGTCTCGCGTGCTGGATGTCGCTTCTCAGTTGGCCGAGGCGGGAGCGGTCGAGATCGGATTCGGCGACACCACGGGGATGGCGAATCCGGTGCAGGTGCGTTCGTTCTTCGCCGAGGCTTTCGAGCGCCTGCCAGGGGTTGAGCTGACCGCCCACTTCCACAACACGCGCGGCCAGGGGCTGGCGAACGTGCTGGGGGCGCTGGAGGCGGGGGTCGAGAGCTTCGAGTCGAGCTTCGGCGAGCTGGGCGGCTGCCCGGTGCCCGCGGGCGCGACCGGCAACATCGCGACCGAGGACCTGGTATCGATGCTGCACGAGATGGGCATCGCGACCGGAATCGACCTCGCCGCGCTGATAGGTGCCTCGCGCGCCGTGCAGGATGTGCTTGGACGGCCCCTGGGAAGCCACGTGCTGCTTGCCGGGCCGGTGGAGTGGGGGAGTCCGTCGTGACCGAGGTATCGCACGGCGATGGGTTTGAGGCGGCTGTGGAGCGGTCCCTGGCCGGCGGCCCGGAGCGCCACCGCGAGAAGGCGCTGTCGCAGGGAAAGCTCTTTGTACGCGACC
>Ga0335075_10007316_pt1 | contig 16973 bp, 17 predicted proteins | sample Lox_Sample_24_FD_206723 | JGI IMG/M metagenome (GOLD analysis project Ga0335075, IMG submission 206723) | Soil microbial communities from Loxahatchee National Wildlife Refuge, Florida, United States - Lox_Sample_2.4 | ecosystem: Environmental > Terrestrial > Soil > Wetlands | place: USA...
CCTTGGGCGGCGAGTTCCGGCTCGGTCAGCCCGGAGAAATCCGCGCTCTGCGACCAGCCGAAGACCACCACCGGGTTGGCGGCGTCCACTCCCCCGGCGGCGATCTGGCTCTGGATCGCGGAGTCCAGGATCTGTTCCTCCTGCGAGAACGAGGTGTCGACGGGCAGGCTGTGGACGCCGGTGACCGGATACAACCCTTCGGGCGTGAACGGGGCTTGGATGGTGCCGTCGAAGCCGCGCGGCGCCAAGTACAGCTGGTCGACGGCTTCTTGGTAGCCGGGGCCGGCGACCGGAGTTCCGCTGGTGCCGAAGATCAGTGCCGTGCCATCGCCTAGCGGCGAGTCCGCGTTGTCGACGCTGATCAGACGTATCTGTGCGTGGTGCGACAGGCGTGGGACGCCGACGAGGGCGAGAGCGGCGACGGCCGCGCACGTGGTGGCGATCGTTACGCGACCCGGCATGGCGTCTCCCCTGCTTGAGCGACTGTGACCGAAATTACAACACGGCGGCCGGTTAGAAACAAGAGCCCTTGTCAAAATGCGGATCGGCGCTAAAATTCGGCACCATGGCTGCACCGCGTACGTCCGCGCCTCCCCGCCCCCGCAGGATCCGCGGCCTGGACGCCGACGAGCGGCGCGCGCAGCGTCGTGAACAGCTCCTGGCGGCGGCGTTCGAGCTGTTCGCCCGCGACGGGTACGCCAACACGTCGATCGAAGAGATCTGCCAGACCGCCTACGTCGGCAACAAGGCGTTCTACGACCTGTTCGACAGCAAAGAGGATTGCTATGTGGCGCTGCTGCGCCAGGTCTCCGAACGCATCGAAGATCAAGTGGCGCAAGTGATGCGGGAGTCGGCCGACGCCGACGAAGAAGAACTCGTGCGCCGGCTGCTTTCGGCGTTCGCGCACACCCTGGTCGATGACCCCCGCGTCGCGATGGTGACTTTCGGTGTGGCCGCTGGTATCTCGCCACGGGTTGAGGACCAGCGACGGGAGAACCGGCGGTGGGCGGCGTCGTTCATCGAGTCACTCTGGCGCCGTAACCATTCGAGCAGTGGGGTCAACTATCACGCGTTGGCGGTCGCCACCGTGGGCGGACTGTTCGAGACCGTCACCGACTTTCTCCACGAGGCGGATCCGCCACGGCCACGGACGTTCGACGACCTCATCTCCGATCTCACGACGTTCATGTCGGTCGTCGAGGCCGGAATTCGCGTGCGCGGCCGATGAAGCCGAAAGTCGATGCGCTGCTGCAGAATTACGCGGGCGATGTGCCGGGCGCGAGCGTGCTCGTGCTGCGGGATGGGCAGCCGGTCCTGCGCGCAAGCTACGGCCTCGCGGACCTGGAAATGGGCACGCCCACAACGCCTTTGACGAACTACCGGCTGGCATCGATGACCAAGCAGTTCACTGCCGCAAGTATCTTGCTGCTGGCCGAGGACGACCGCCTCACGCTCGATGACCGCGCCCACGCGTGGCTGCCGTCGCTGCCGAAGGCCGCCGAGACGGTGACGATTCGCCACCTGCTCACCCACACGTCGGGGCTCATCGACTACGAAGAAGTGATCCCGGAAAACGTTGCGGCGCAGTTGCACGACGCGGATGTGCTGCGGCTGCTGGAAACGCAGGATCGCACCTACTTCCGCCCCGGCACCGGCTACCGGTACAGCAACAGCGGCTACGCATTGCTGGCACTGATCGTACAGCGGGCGTCCGGGCAGGCCTTCGCAAAGTTCCTGCGGGACCGCATCTTTCAGCAGCTTGGTATGAATAACACCGTGGCGTACGAGGAAGGCATCTCGACGGTGAACAATCGCGCGTTCGGCTACACCGAAGAAGCGGGCCGCTGGACCCGCACCGACCAAGACCAGACCAGCGCGGTGCTCGGCGACGGCGGAATCTATTCGTCGATCGACGATCTCGCGAAATGGGATGCCGCGCTGTACGACTCTCGCCTGCTGCAGCCGACCTCATTACAGGCAGCGTTTACACCCGCGACGCACACCGACGATCCCGACGTCCAGTACGGCTACGGCTGGCGCATCACCGGCGAAACGCTGTGGCACTCCGGCGAATCGGTGGGTTTCCGCAATGTGATCGTGCGCTACCCGAAGCGGCACCTGACGGTGGTCATGCTGACCAATCGCAACGAGCCCGAGCCGTACCAGCTCGCGGTGGAAATCGCCGAGACGGTTATCGGATGAGCAGGCCAGTGGGCGGGGCGGCCGGCGGCGGCAACGCGAGCGGCGCGTTGCCGACAGAGATGCGTCCCAGCACGTGCGGTCCAGTCAGCAGCGGCACCTGGTGCCAAGCGAAGAAGCCGATCAGCGCCATCAGGTAGGCCTCCTTGGCCTGCGCGGGCAGGCCGTGCTCGTCGCTGAGCGTGAGCGGGAGGCGGCGCTGGAGCGCGCCGAGCAGCGCCGGGTTGCGCACGCCGCCGCCGGACACGACGACCTCGGCGGGCGCGTACGGCGCAAGCGCGTCGGCGACGGTGATCGCCGTCAGCTCCGTCAGCGTCGCCAGCAGGTCGGCGGGCGCGAGATCCGGCAGGTCCCCGAGCCCATCAAAGCAGAAGTGCTCGCGGCCAGTCGATTTCGGCGGCGCGAGCGCGTAGTAAGGGTCGTCGAGCAGGCTCTGGAGGAGCGCCGCATCCGGCGTGCCGCGGGCGGCGAGCCGGCCGTCGTCGTCGCGATGCCGGCCGGTCGTGCGGCGTGCCGCCTCGTCGAGCAGGCAGTTGGCCGGGCCGGTGTCGAATGCGAGCGGAGGACGACCGCGGCGGACGATCGTCACATTCGCGATCCCGCCGAGGTTGAGCGCCGCGCGGGTGTGCTCGCCCCGCAGCCACAGGTCGTCGAGGATCCCGGCGAGCGGGGCGCCGTGGCCGCCGGCGGCGATGTCCCGCGCGCGGACATCGGAGATGACCGGCAGCCCGGTCGCCTCGACGATCCACGCGGGCTGCCCGAGCTGCAGCGTCCCCTTCGCCGTGCCGTCCTGTACCCAGTGGTGGACCGTCTGCCCGTGGCTGACGACGAGGTCGGCAGGCAGCAGCTCGGCGGCGAGCTCCGCCGACGCCTGCCCGATCAGCTGGTCGAGCTCGCACAGCTCGCCCGCCGTCGTCGGGCCCAGCGAGGCATGCAGCCGCGCGCGCACCTCGTCCGGCCATGGCCGCTCGATATGACGTAACGGCGACATCGCGACCGCACCGCCGTCCCACTCGAGCTCCGCGACCGCCGCGTCGAGGCCGTCCATCGACGTCCCCGACATCAACCCGATGACCCTCATGTCTCACCGATCGCGTCGCGCACGTGTCCGCGCGCCCGGTCGAGCCGGACGGCAGCCTCGGCCGCGTCGACGCCGGCCAGCAGCGCGACGATCGCGGTCTTGGCGTGACCGTCCGCCGCGGCAAGCGCTGCCGCAGCAGCCTTTTCGTCGACACCGGCCGCGTCGCGCACGATCCGCACCGCGCGGCGGCGCAGCTTCGCGCTGGTGGGGCGTACGTCGACCATCCGTGCACCGTAGGCCTTGCCGAGCGCGATCATCACGCTCGTCGACAGCGCGTTGAGCACGACCTTCTGGGCCGTCCCCGCGGTCAGCCGCGTGGAGCCGGCGAGCACCTCGGGCCCGGTCAGCAGTTCGATCACGAGGTCGGCCGACGCCTCGCTGCCCGGGTTGTTGACGATCGCGACGGTCAGTGCGCCGGCCGCGCGGGCATGCGCGAGCGCCCCGAGCACATACGGCGTGCGGCCCGACGCCGTGATCCCGACGAGCGCGTCGGCGGCGGTCAGGTCGGCGAGATCGGCGGGGTCGAACGCGTCCTCCGCGCCCTCGATCGCCTCGGTCAGCGCCGATGGCCCGCCGGCGATCACACCGCGCACGAGGTCGGTGCCGAACGTCGGCCCGCATTCGGCGGCGTCGAGCACACCGAGCCGCCCGGGCGTCCCGGCGCCGGCGTAGATCAGCCGGCCGCCGCGTTCGAGCCGCGCGGCGATCGCCTCGGCCGCCGCCGCGATCCGCGGGACCGCTGCGGCCACCGCGCCATGCGCCTCACCCTCCGCGGCGACGAGCAGCGCGACGACCTCGCCGATCGGCCGCGCGTCGAGGTCGTCCAGGTCTGGGCGGACGGCCTCGGTGGCGAGCGCGTCGAGTCCTTGCGGTGCAACGGCTTTCGGGGCTGCCTGGAGACGGATTACGTGTGGCTCGTGGATCGCACCCAGCCGCAACGCGCCGTCGAGCGCGTCGCCGGCGGCCGGGACCAGGTCGAGTTGCTCGCTCAACGCGCCGACGCCCGCCAGGCCGCCGACCATCGCCACCGGACCATCCCCGGCCGCGCGGGCGGTCGCGGCGAGCGCGTTGGCGGCGGCGCTGACGATCTTTAGCGCCGCGGGGTCGCCGTCGGCGGCGAGGACGTCGGGCGCGAAAGACGCGAGCGCGGTGGCATCGGTGAGCTGTGCGGGCCACGTCTCCGGCGCGCCGAAGCGGGCGCGGGCGGCGTCGAGCAGCGTGGTGGACGGGCCGCGGCCGTCATGGGCGCGCAGCGCCGCGCGCAGCCCGGCGGCGCCGATCCACGCGCCGCCGCCCTCGTCGCCGAGCCAGGGGCCCCAGCCGTCGACGGTTCGCAGCGCGCCGTCCGGGCCGATCGCGAGCGCCACGACGCCGGTGCCCACGATCAGCACGACGCCCGGCTGCCCGTTCAGCGCGCCCGCGTGCGCGATCACGGCATCGCTGGTCACCGCGACGCGTTCGGCCCGCAACGAGGCCAGCAGCGCAGCGCCCAGCGCGCGTGCCGCACCCGGCGCCGCCAGCGCCCCGGCGGCGCCCACGATCACTTCGTCGAGCGGGCCGAATTCTCCCGCGACGGCCAGGATCGCCGCCTCCGCGGCCCGCACTCCGCCAGGCGCCGCGAGCCCTGGCGCGCCCGGCCCCTCGGCCCTGCGGCCGGCTGCTGCGGCCCGGCAGGACGTCTTACCGAGGTCGACGGCGAGGATCACCGCACCAATCTTTCATAAGGGCGGCATGTCCTAACGGGTTAGGTCACATCCGCCACACGGGTTTCTCGGAGAGGGAACACCCTTTTTGCCCACCTCCGAGCGATTTCTCCTCGTCAGCACGGCACGCCACGAATCGCTCGGAGGCGGGCAAATCGTCATATCCCTAACTTCCTGTGACGTAAGGGATTCCCCGTCAGACAGAGCCTAGCCACTCCCTATCGGCTGTCGCGCCGGGCGATGATGGTACAGACGGCGACCACACGCGGGAACGTCTAGCCGGCGAGATGATTGGGGCTCATGCTTCTTCAGCCGCGAACAGAACGTCGGGGTTGAGAATGCCCGCCGGGTCGAAGCTTTGCTTGATGCGGCGCATGAGGTCGACCTTGACCGGGTCTTCGAGCTTCAGATAATACGGGGTCTTGGCGCGGCCAAGGCCGTGTTCGCCGGAGATCGCGCCACCCAATTCCATTGCCAGCGCAAGGATGTCCATCATCAGCTTTTTCTTTTTCTCCGGGTCCTTGCAGATGATGGCCAGATGCACATTGCCGTCGCCGGCGTGCCCGCAGCCCACCGCGACACCGCCCGCGGTCACAGCCAGATCCCGTGCGGCGGAGATGAACTTCGGCATCGCGCCGCGCGGCACCACGGTGTCGACGAGGTCGTCTGCGCCGACGGCCTTCATCGTCCAGAACGCCTTCTCGCGCGCCTCGATCAGCTTGCGCGCCGAACCTCCTTCGAGGACGTAAACGTCGACGGCGCCGAGCTCGCTGAGCAGTTCACCGGCCCGCTCGACATCTTCGTCCAGTCGGTCTGCAGTGCGATTTTCAAGCGCCACAACGAGATACGCCTGGCAGCTGTCGCGAATATGATCGGGAATGCCCAGCTCCAGGTTCTGGGAGTAGACGAGTGCGGCCATCGTCATGTTGTCGATGTATTCCAAGATGTAGGGCACCAGACCGCTGGCCAGGATCTTGGGCACCGCCACCATCACCTGGTCGAAGTCGGCGAACGGGGCGAGCACGGTGGCGCTGTGGCCAAGGCGCGGATGAAGCTTGACGATGACCTCGGTAGCCAGCGCCAGGGTGCCTTCGGAGCCGACGATGAGTTGGGTCAGGTCGTAGCCGGTGGACACCTTGGCGATCTTGCCGCCGGTTCGGATGATTTCACCGGTCGGTAGCACCGCCTGCAGACCGAGCACGTTATGGCGTGCTACGCCGTACTTGACCGCACGCATCCCGCCGGCATTGGTGCCGACATTGCCGCCCACGCTGGAGGACAGCTCGCCCGGATGAACCATGTAGCGCAGACCCGTGTCAGCAGTCGCGGCGTCCAGCTCGGTCAGCGTCACACCGGGTTGGACGACGGCGACCTGGTTGGTCGTGTCGACCTCTAGGACCGCGTTCATCCGCTCGAAGGAAATCAGCAGCCCACCTTCGCGCGGCGTTGCCGCGCCCGACAAGCCGCTGCCGGACCCGCGGGCCGTCACCGGCACCTTCTGTGCCGTGGCGACTTTCAGCAGCTGCGCAACCTCTTCGGCGGTTGCCGGTTTGGCGACATAGCCGGGCTTCTGCGGCGGCGTCGTCAACACCTCGTCGTGCCAATAGTCCTCGGATATTGCGTCTCCGGTCAGGAGGTTGTGACTCCCGACGATTTCTGAAAACCGCCCCGTCATGTCGCTCATCGAAGGCCTCAGTCCGACAAATTGATGACGTCCGGCCCGGGCGTCTGGGCGTAGAGCTTGTCGATCTCAGCAGCATACTTCTCGGCGATCGGCTTGCGTTTGAGTTTCATCGTCGGGGTGAGCTCGTCGCCGCCCGGCTCCCACGGGTTGCCCACAATAACGAACCGCTTGATTTGCTCGACGCGCGAAAGTTTGGCATTGCCCTCGCGGACAGCGGCGGTGAGCATTTCCCGCGCCTCGCGACGTTGCGCAAAGGCGGCCGCCGACGGGTCGGCAATGCCGAGCGCGGCGGCCTGCGCAGCGGCGGCCTCACCGTCGAGGACGACGAGCGCCGTCACGTAGGGTCGTGCATCACCGAACGCCACCACCTGGTCGATCACCTCGGACGTGGCCTGGATCGCCATCTCGATGTTGGTGGGGGACAGATTCTTTCCGGCTTCGTTGACGAACAACTCTTTCTTGCGGTCGACGATCGTGACGAAACCTTCCGCGTCGATGGTGCCGATGTCACCGGTATGCAACCAGCCATCGGCATCGACTGCTTCGGCGGTCTTCTCCGGCTGATGCCGGTAGCCGCGCATCACGACCGGCCCGCGCATCAGCAGTTCGCCGTCACCGGCCACCGCGATCTCGATATTGGACAGTGCCTTGCCGACCGAACCGACCTTGGTCGCGCCGGGCAGGTTGGATGTTCCGGCGCCCACGCCCTCCGACATTCCCCAGACTTCGTAGACGGGAATGCCAAGTCCCCAAAAGAATTCGAGCGTTTCGACGGGAGTGGGCGCGGCACCGATGACTCCCCAGCGCAGCTCGTCCAGGCCGAGCGTGGCGCGCACCTTGGCCAGCACGAGGCGGTCGGCAATCGCGTGGCGGATGGCAAGTGAGCGGGGCAGCGACTTGCCTGCCAATGTCTGGCGGGCGGCCTGGGTACCGGTGTCGATGGCCCACAGCGCCAACCGTCGCCTGGTTCCGTTCGCCTCGGTGCCGAGTTTCGTTTCGATCCCGGCCTTGATCTTGTTCCACACCCGGGGCACCCCAAGCCAGACCGTGGGGCGCGCATCGGGCAGCGCTTGCGCGATCGCCCTCGGGTCGGCGACATCGGTCACCGGCACTCCCAGGACCATGTTCGCGTAGTGCCCGGTCACGCGGTCGGCGATGTGCGCGTGCGGCAGGTATGAGGTGATCCGGTCCGTTGGCTGCATGTCAACGAGGTCGGCGACTGCCGAGAACGCGGCCATCACATTGGCGTGGGTGAGCTCGACGCCCTTGGGCGGGCCGGTGGTTCCCGAGGTGTAGATAAGCGTTGCGACGTCGTCTGGTCGCACCGCCCGCCACGCCGCATCGAAATCGAAATCGGCTTTGGCTGCTAAAGTTTCGAGGCCTTCGAGGGTCATGCAGCCCTCGACGTCGGCGTCGACGACAATCACGTGCGCGGGGTCGGCCCCGGCCGCCTTGACAGCGGGCAGGAAGTCTTCTTCGGTGAACACGATCTTGTTCTCGGCGTTGCTGAACAGGTAGCGGATCTGTTCTGGCGCCGAGGTGTTGTAGATCGAGAACGGGACCGCGCCGAGATGCATGATGGCGGTGTCGGCCAAGTGGAACTCCGGACGGTTGCGCAGCATGAGGCCGACCGTGTCGCCGCGTTCGACGCCGAGTGCCGCCAGGCCGGCGGCAATCTTCCGCACCCGATCGGCGTACTGGCGCCAAGTGAGGACCGCTTGGTCGCCGGGCGTCCGGATGGCCACCGAGTCCGGCAGTAAGGCCGCGGTCTCTTGAAACGCCTCTGGCAGTGTGGACACCACTACTCCGCTTCGGTGCCGAACTACCGTGGGAGCATCTTCGGTCATTTTTCTGCTCCTTTGATCACGAAACGCATAATTTAACGCCGCAGAACGCGCTGTCGTGGCGTTTCCGTCACTACAGCGATCAGGCATCGTCACGTGGTTACGACTCGACAAGCCGCCGAAGGTTTTTCAGGCTCTCGTCGAGTGAGCGACCGACCCAGAACGCGGCGACCCGGTCGGCGATCAGGCCGAGCAGTCCGCCTTCTGAGCTGTAGGCAAGCCGGAAGGTCACGGCGGTCCGGCCCGGACCGGCGTCGCGCAATCGGAACCGGCCGCGCTGGGTCACACCGGTGATGTTGATCCAGGCCAAGTCGCGTGCCGTGTCGAACTCCACCACCTCGGCGACGCCCCCCACCGGGATGGAGCCGATCTTCCACAACACGGTGTAGCGGGCGCCCACCCGGACGGGGCCTTCGGTCAGCGTCTCCCAGCGCTCCAGATGAGGCAGGAAAGAGGGATAGCGGGCCGGATCGCTGAGCACCTTCCACACGGTGTCGCGATCGGCGTTGACGGTGGTGCGGCGTTCGACGCGCATTAGCCGATCACCGGGAATCGCCGTTCGGCGGCCAGCCGATGGACGCCGGCCTGCAGGCTTGCGATCACTTCGTCGTACACCACTTGGTCGTCGTCGTGCACTTTGATGGGCTCCTGCACCTCGATGACGATCTTGGCGGGCAGCGGAATGTGGCCGAGCAGATCGCTGACGTTGAGCCCCCACGGCAACGCCAGGGAGATGGGCACGCTCTTGAGCCGGACCACCTTGTCGAGCAGCAGCAGTTTGGCCAACCACTGGGCGCGTCCGAGGAACAATGCCGTCTCCTGGCCGCCGACGCTGGCCACCGGCACGATCGGCACGCCGGTCTCGCGGGCGAGCCGCACGAAGCCTTTGCGGCCACCGAAGTCGACGACATGCCGCTGCCACGACGGGCGGAAAACCTCGTAGTCGCCACCGGGGTACACCAACACGGCGGCGCCGGATTGCAATGCAAGCCGGGCGTTTTCGGGGCTGGCCGCCACGGTGCCGAACTTGCGGAGCCAGCGCAGTGGTGGGTACAGGGTGACCAGGTTGTGCGCGAGCTGATAGAACGGGCGCTCCACGCCGAAATACGAGCAGAACGCCAGGGTGAAGACGAACGTGTCCGGCGGTACGTTGCCGCCGCTGTGGTTGCCGACCAGTAGTACCGGTCCTTCGGGCGGTATCCGGTCGAGTCGGCGGACGTCGGCCCGGAAATACAGCGACGCCAGCAGCCAGGTGCCGGGCAGTTGATCGCGGATGAAGTCTGGGTCGCGCTGGTCGAGATCGGCATGCGGCACCCGGTCCACAATCTGCTTACCCACCCAGCCGATGGCATCCGCGACGCCGACCATGGTCCCAGCCTGGCATATCCAAGCGGCAGGAAGGAGGGTCTTTCGTCTCAGGTGCTGCTGCTGTAGATGTCCACGAGCCGAACCCTGGCGGCATCAAGTCCCTGACCGAGAACCCGTGTCACCCGCTTGAGCAGCTCGTACCCGAGCTCGTGGTCCGTTTCGCATTTGTCGCGCAAGCACTTGCCGTCCAGCACGATTGCCAGGGTCGTCTCGGCAGCACGAGCGTCGAGCATCGATTTGTATGGCGGTATCAGCCACGACCACCCAAGGATGTCGCCACCTGTCAGAGTCTGAATGGTGAGGCTGCCGCGGCTGGGAGCGAAGACGTCGAGTGAGACCTTGCCTTCGCGAATCAGGTAGAAGTGGTTCGCTTCTTCGCCTTGCCGAAAGATGAAATCACCGGCGTTGAAGCGCACGTTCGAGGCGCACCCGACTGCCGTTTCGAGATGGCGCGGGTCCAGATCGCCGAAAAACGGATGCTTGGCAAGAACACCTTCAAGCGTCCTCATCGCGTGCCTCAGTGCCTGACGCCGTCAAAGAGCGGTAACTGGTACATGTGGTATGTCTCCTACTCCTGTCCGGGGGACAGGTCACTTCGAGCTTAGTGCCGCGAGAAACATCTCCTAGAGTCCTTGGTCCACGCCGGTCAGGTCCAAAGGTCACTGGTGGCGTGGTCAGCATCAAGACGCCAGATACCATGTACGACAGACCAATTGCGTCGCCCCTGGTTCGCTGTGGGCGCCGTCGCATCTCCTACGTGTCAGCCGTTCGCGCCGAGGCGGGTTAGCCGCTGAACCTTTTGAGGTATGACGGCAGTCGATACGCCGGCACACGCTTCGGCCAGTCGTCAGCACGGAAGTAGGCGTCCGACCCGCCATCGACGAATATGACGCTGCCGCACAAGAAGTCCGCAGCATCCGAAAGCATGAAAAGCACCCAGTCGGCGATCTGCCCAGCATCGCCGAACCCGCCGATCGGGACGGGGAACTGATGAATGCGCTTGGCTTCCTTCGGCGTTGCGAGCTGCTCCTCCAGCAGAGGCGTCAGGATCGCGCCCGGAGCGAGGGCGTTCAGGCGGATCCCTGCGCCTGCCCACTCTCGCTTTACCGCCTCACGTCGGACCCAGCGGCTGACCGCGATCTTGGATGCCGCGTAGAGGAAGACCGAAGCATTCTTGCCGAACCATCTCGCGGAGCGAACCGCCTTGTCGGCGTCATGAGCAAGGAGCGCCCGTACGGTGCGCGCCGGAACCAGAGGCGTCGTCGTGGTGGAGTTGCTCGAGAAGACAACGACTTTCGCGCGGTCAGCGGCGGCCAGCGCGGGCCGCCACGCACTGAGCAGGTCAACGACGCCGAGGTAATTAACCTGAGCGATCAGCCGCGCACGGTCAGCGCCCGGTCCCGGACCAAGACCGGCCGCGAGCACGGCGCCGTCGAGTCTGGCCCCCGACGCCGCCAAAACACCCGCGGTGGCCGCCTGGCGTCCCTCGGCGATCGACAAATCGGCGGTGATGTCAGCCTGCTTGATGTCTACTCCGATCACGGTGTGACCGGCGTCGGACAGCTTCTCCGCGACGTGGTGCCCCATGCCTGAGGCCGATCCGGTGACTGCGTAGACGCCCATGACCGCATCTCCTTCCTAGCTGCCCGACCGCCCAGGTCTCATGAATTCCGGTATCGCGTCGTCCGGGTTCGGCGGGATCGACGATGCGGGCAACCCCCACAGCTGCTGGACGGTTGCGCCGCCGTCGACGACGAGTGTCTGACCGGTGATGCGGGCAGCCAGCTCAGAGGAGAGGAACAACGCGGCGTTGGCGACATCATGGGCGCGGGGCGCGGCCAGCGGATTAATTCCATTGACGGCGTACTCGTGTGGCGGCTGGTCCTCGTTACCGGAGCCGACATTGCCCGGCGCGACCGCATTAGCGCGAATGCCGTACCGCCCCAGTTCGTCTGCGAAGGTTTTGACGAGCGAGATGACGCCGGCCTTGGCGGCGCCGTAGGCGGCATGGTAGGTCGCGGCCGCAATGCCGTCGACCGAGGTCAGGGCGACCAACGATCCCCCGCTGCGCTGGGCGATCATGTACCTTGCCACGGTTTGGAAAAGGTAGAAGACCTGGTTCAGGTTGTACTGGATTGCCGCGTCCCACAACTGGGTGGTGAAGTCCTCGACCTTCGACCAGGTCGCACCGCCGATGATGTCGACGCAGACGTCGACACCGCCCAGCGCTGCGACGGCGTCGTCGATCGCCCGACCGACCTGCTCGGGGTCGGTCATATCGGCGACGATCGGGATCGCAGTACCTCCCCTGCGGACGATCTCGCCGGCAATGTGTTCCGCGCGCTGCTCGTCGATATCGATACAGGCCACCGAGGCGCCCGCCTCAGCAAGGGCCAACGACGTGAACCAGCCATGGCCCGCGCGCTCGGGGATGTAGCCCGCGCCCGACACAACGGCGCGCTTACCGGACAGTCCAAAATCGATCACGCCGACCTCCATTGCGCCCCGTATTGGTGGAGTATTGAGACCGTCTCAACCGCTGTCAATCACGACTGAAGCAAGGTCGTCGCCGAGATCACACGATGCAACAACAGAGGCAAAGGCTGGATAGCTCATGAAGGCAGTAAGGTTCGACCGGTACGGCGGCGTGGACGTACTCGAGGTGCGGGAGGTTCCCGTCCCGGTGCCCGGCGCTGGTGAAGTGCGCGTCGAGGTGAAGGCGGCCGGTATCAATCCCGGTGAAGCCATGATTCGACAAGGCGCTTTCCACGAGATCTTCCCGGCGTCGTTTCCGTCCGGGCAGGGCAGCGATCTGGCCGGAGTCGTCGTCGAGGTCGGGCCTGGCGTCGAGTTGTTCTCAGTGGGCGACGAGGTGCTGGGTTTCACGAACAACCGCGCCAGCCAGGCCGAATTCGTTGTGGTGCCCGCCGATCAGCTCGCCACCAAACCGTCGGCAGTGACGTGGGAAGCCGCGGGTGCTCTCTTCGTCGCCGGCACAACGGCATACGCCGCAGTCGGGTCGGTCGGGTTGACGCCCAGTGACACCGTCGCGATCGCCGGCGCCGCTGGCGGGGTAGGCACAATAGCCGTGCAGCTGGCCAAACGCACTGGCGCGACGGTGCTCGGCATCGCCGGCCCGTCCAACGACGACTGGCTGGCTGCCCATGGCGTGATCCCCGTCAACTACGGCGACGGTCTGGCCGGCAGGCTACGTTCGGCGGCACCTGACGGCCGGGTCGATGCGTTCCTGGACTTCTTTGGTGGCGGCTACGTCGAATTAGCCATCACCGAGTTGGGCATTGCACCCGACCGTATCGACACCATCATCGACTTCCCGGCGCTCGAGCGGTTCGGAGTTAAGTTCGTCGGCAATCAGGACGGGGCGGACGCCGCTGTGCTGGCCGAGCTCGCGGCACTGATCGCCGCCGGCCAACTGGAAGTGCCGATCGCCGAGGTTATTCCGCTCGACGAGGTCCAGCGCGCCTACTCCACACTCGAACGCCGCCACACCCGGGGCAAGATCGTCGTGACGCCCTAGGGCCGCGGAGAGTCGCACCCACGAAAGCGATTGGTGCTCAGAGGTATTCGCTGACGTGCGCGAGCACCTCGTCGATCATGGCGAAGCCACCGAGATGGCTCTCTGCGCGCACGGTGAGCTCGGCGTCTTGTAAGCGCGCCATAGCCGCTTGGACGCCGGCGACCGGAACGACATGGTCGGCCTCGCCGTGCCACCACCGCACCGGCACCTTCACGTCGGCCAACCGGAAACCCCAGTCCCGTCCCAGCAGGCGGGCATCGTCGACCATGGCCAGGCAGCGGCCGCGGAACGCATTGACCATGTCGTCGACAAAGATCGCCTCGACCTCGGGATCGTTGAGGACCCGTTGGTCGTCCTCGGGCCACATGCGTGTGTAGCCGCGATAGGCGAAGTGCGCGAAGGGGATCAGAGGTGCCAGCAGCACGGTGCTGAGGACGGCCAACGGCCGGCGCAGCTGGGTGAGGACGGGGTTGAAGCGGCGAGCAACGACGGTGACGCCGCCGTCGGTGGCCTCGGGACCGACCGCTGGGACGGTGCCGTCGAGGACGGCCACGGTGGCGACACGATCGACCAGCGGGGGCAGCGCGCCGCAGGCCAAGGCGTACGCGCCTCCGCCGGACAGGCCGACGACGCCGAGCCGCTCGGCATCGAGCGCGTCGGCCACCTGCGCCACGTCGGCGACCCAGTCGGTCACCGCGGAGTAGCGGTGCGAATCGGACAGCCCGGTACCCGGCCGCTCCACGATGATGACCCGCAGGCCGAGGTTCTCGGCGGCACGCCGGCCCAGCACCGGGAACTGGCGCCGCGCGCCCAGTGTGCCGTGAAACCACAGCACCACCGGGCCGGTGAGGTCACCGAATTCGGCGTAGCCAAGCCCGCGACCATCCGACAATGGGAAACGGCCTTCCGCGCGCGGCTTTTCGACGCGCGGTACTCCGGGGGGATGCCGCAGCGGGTTGCTCAGTTTCATTGGAATTCAAAGTGTAGGCGACCAGCCTGCGAAGACCGGGGACCGCATGACCGATCACCCGCGGTGTTGGATCGACGTTTCCTTGCGATTCATCCGGGCTTTGTCGCGTTGACCGGTCAGGTGATACCCACGGACCCTTCGGCAGCCATACCAGCGGTGCCGGGTCGAACACGCGACGCTGGCTCGCGGGTGACTGGTTTGTGAGTGATGCGTTTGCCTACACTGCGGCCTGTGCAGCAGATGTTGCGGGTGGATACCGCTGGTGTGCAGGCGATGGCCGCCCGGTGGGGTGCTTCGGCGGGTGATCTCGACGAGACGGCAGCTCCGGCGGGGCTGGGGTTGTCGTGTCAGGCCAGCGCGGCAGCGGTCAACGCCGCCCACGTTGATGTCGCGGCGTTCACCGCCGGGCTGGCCGCGCGGGTAGGCGTGCGCGCCACGAGCGTCACCCAAGCCGATAGCTGCTATCTCGCCCAGGAAGCTGCTTCGGCCACCGAGCTGGCTGCTGTGGCGCCAACAGTGACCGGCGTGTAGCGATGGCGGCGGTTGCAGGGGTTCCTGGCCTGTCGGCGCTGTTGGCTTGGCCCACCGACCATCTCAGTGAGGCAGCCGATCACTGGGAGGCCGTGGGCGAGCGTAGCTACGGGGCGGCCCACCAGGTGTGGCGGGACGCGCTGTCGGTCGATTGGCAAGGCGAGGCGGCCGAGGCGCTGCGCTCCGCGACGCACGCCGACATGACAACCACCCGCGCAGTAGTCGACCAGCTGCAGGCGGCGGCCAGCATCGCGCGCGGCGGGGCCTCGGATCTGGATGCGGCCCGCGCGCGAGTGCAGTACGCCGTCGAGGACGCCCACACGGCGGGATTCGAGGTGGGCGAAGACCTTTCGGTCACCGACCGCATGACCGGTGGATCAGCGACGCAGCGGGTTGCCCGGCAAGCCGCAGCACAAGCCTTCGCCGGCGATATCGGCCAGCGTGCTGCCCAGCTGGTGGCCTTGGATGCTCAGGTCGCGGGTAAGGTCACCGCGGCCGTGGCCGGCGTCGGCGCTACTTTCCCGCAAATCCCCGCTCCTGCCGCCCCGCCGATCGGCGGCGTTCGCGCCGTCGACAACCGCACGTTCAAACAAGATCCGCCATCGCCGTTGCCGGTCGATCCGAAAGACATGACGGCCGATGAGGCGCGCGCAGAATGGGCCAAGGTAAATGCTGAGATACAGGCGTGGAACGCCCGATGCGGCGTCGAAAACGTCGGGCCGCTCCCGCCGGCGCAGTACAGCACCTGCGTTGCCTCGCGGGGTCCTCTCCTGGAGAAGCAGGCCGCGATCCGAGCCCGGCTAGGGCAACTCGGCATACCGGTAGACGGCGAAGGGCCCGCTTCTCCTGGCGAGCCCGGCGGCGGTGGCGCGGGCGAACCGCCAATACCGCAAAATGTACGAGACACGCTCAACCAGATTGATGCTGGGAACTGGCCCGGATCAGCCAACGCGCCAGGCACGAGGGGCGGAAGTGGTTTCCGAAACGTTACGCCTGACGGGCAGCATCCCCTGCCGACCACAGACGCGTCTGGCAAACCGATTACCTATCAGGAGTGGGATGTCAACCCCCGGGCACCGGGGCAGGACCGCGACACTGAACGCATCGTTACCGGCAGTGACGGTTCGGCGTGGTATACGACTGACCATTACCACACGTTTCATCGGATCCGATAGCGATAGCGCACACTCATGAACCTTGACGAATTCCTCGCAGAGGCTGGTGACCACGGGCCTTGCGTCGGTATTCACCCCGCGACTTCCTCCCCGGTGGTGCCCCCGGCCGGTGTCGAGCTTCGATCAGTCGATGGCGCGCACACCAAAACCGTGAATGCCCTGTTCGACGCCTTCGCCGAAGCCTGGCATTTCCCGCCGTGGTTCGGTCGCAATGCGTCTGCCTTCGATGATTTCATGCGTGACCTGGACAACATGGTTAACACCGCGACCGGAAGGCCGCCTGCTCCCGGCTACCTGACCGTGATAAACAATGCGCATCTGCTCCTGGCCGACCAACCCGAAGCTTTTTCGTGGTTCGCCGGTTGCATGCCCTTCTACCGGGATTACTACCGCGACGAAGCCAGTCCCCCAGCCGCTTTCGGCTTGTTACTGTCCGCGCCGCCCGATCAACTCCACGAAGTTCGCGAACGCTGGCTAAGCGCCGACATCCCCGTCGCAACAGTGACGGTCTGAGGAACGTCGGGCAACCCGCGCCTGGGCTGGAGCACAGCGCGTCGATGGCCGCGATGGGATGTAAGCAGGGATGCGACAGTTATCTTGAACAAGAACGGAAAAGTGATAACCGCAGGGGCGAACAGCCAGGACGGATGGAGGAATCCGTGAGCAACGTCCTTGACGCCATCCCACACCAAGCCCGAGTGCTGATCATCGAAGAACTCAAGCGTCGTAACCCCGCTCTCTTAGCGGAGCTTTGTAGCACGAAGAAGGTTGCGTCCAGCAGAGTGGTGTACGAGTCGGTGAGGGCCGGCGTGTCGTAGCCAGTGAATGAAGGTCATCGCGTGATTCTTCGAGGGACCGACCAAAGTCACTCGAGCAAAGG
>Ga0335075_10007317_pt1 | contig 16973 bp, 15 predicted proteins | sample Lox_Sample_24_FD_206723 | JGI IMG/M metagenome (GOLD analysis project Ga0335075, IMG submission 206723) | Soil microbial communities from Loxahatchee National Wildlife Refuge, Florida, United States - Lox_Sample_2.4 | ecosystem: Environmental > Terrestrial > Soil > Wetlands | place: USA...
ACCGACGGCGACGTCAGTACGGGAAATGTCACACCGATCGTCGCCCTCGAGGCCGACCAGGGGCGGCTGACGGCGGACGGCGCGCTGCAGGACTCTGACGACCCGGTCAACTACTCGGCCAGGACGACGGACCCGGTCGGGCTGACCGTGGCCGCGTTCGCGGGCCTGCTGCAGCGGGACGGCATCACCGTCACCGGCCCGCCCGCGTCGGCGACGGTGTCCGCCGGCTCGTCGACGCTGCTGGCCAGCGTGACCTCGCCCACGGTGGCGGCGACCGCCGAGCAGATGCTGCTCGAGTCCAACAACGTGATCGCGGAGAACCTGGCCCGGCAGGCGGCGATCGCGCTCGGCCTGCCGGCCACGTTCAGCGGCGCCGCCGACGCGGTGATCACCGAGGCCCGCCGCCTCGGCGTGACCACCCCGATCCACCTCGTCGACGGCAGCGGCCTGTCGCCCGAGGACGGGATCGCGCCGGAGACGCTGGTGCGGGTGCTCGCGCTGGCGGCGAGCAGGCCGCAGCTACGGGCCGCGATCACCGGCCTGCCGGTGGCCGGGTTCCTCGGGACGCTCTCGTCCGGTGACAGCGATTTCGGCGGGATCGGCGGCCTGGCGGGCGGGAACGCGCGCGGGGTGGTGCGGGCCAAGACCGGCAACCTCTCGACGGTCGCGGCGCTGGCCGGCCTCGCCTACGACCGCCAGGGCAGGCTGCTGATCTTCGCGATCATGGCGCCGCGGGTGCCCGGGGCGGGCCAGCTGCAGAGCGCGGCCAACGCGATCGACTCGGCCGCCGCCGGGCTGGCCGGATGCGGTTGCCGCTAGCCGCCGCGCCGGGAAACAGCCGCCGCATCTGCCGTTACCGCGGGCGAGCACGTACGGTAGGACTGTGAGCAGCACACAGATGATCGACTGGGACACGGCGATCTCGACCGGCGTCCGCTTTGCCAAGCAAGGGCCGCAGGTCAGCCTCACGGACGCGCGGGCGGTGGTCGCCGAACTGCGCGGCCTCACCACCGTCGTCCAGCAGCCCGTCCGTGAGACCACCCAGCTGACCAGCCAGGGTTCGGTCGGGCCGGTGGCCGTGGTGGACCGCCCGGGCTGGATCAAGGCCAACGTGGGCGGGTTCCAGGTGGTACTCGAGCCGCTGGCCGACAAGCTGGCCGAACGCAGCAACGCGATGCCGGCGGCGCTCGGCTCGGTCGGCGCCCGGGTCACCGGGGTGCAGGCCGGGCTCATCCTGGCCTATCTGTCGTCGCGGGTGCTCGGCCAGTACGAGCTGTTCCTGCCGCCGGGCGAGGGCGAGGCGGCGGCCGGGCCGAACGGGTCCGGCGCGGTCAACGGCGTCAACGGCTCGCACGGGGCCGGCCGCGCCGACGCCGGCGTCGGCCGGCTGACGCTGGTCGCACCGAACATCGTCATGGTCGAGCGCGAGCTCGGCGTCAACCCGCACGACTTCAGGCGCTGGGTGTGCCTGCACGAGGAGACCCACCGGGTCCAGTTCACCTCGGTGCCCTGGCTGCGCGGCTACGTCCAGGGCATGATGACCGAGTTCCTGCTCGCCTCGGACCTGGACGCGACCGCGATCGTGGAGCGGCTGCGGTCGGCCGCGGGCGCGGTGGCAGGGGCGGTCAGGGGCGGCGACGGCGAATCGCTGATGGAGGCGATGCAGACGCCGGCCCAGCGCGAGCTGCTTGACCAGCTCACCGCGGTGATGACGCTGGTCGAGGGGCACGGCGACTACGTCATGGACGCGGTCGGCCCTCAGGTGGTGCCGTCGGTCGCGGACATCAGGGAGAAGTTCTCGCAGCGGCGCGGTTCAGCCGGCCGGATGGAGCAGATCCTCCGCCGCATCCTCGGCATCGACCTCAAGATGAAGCAGTACGAGCAGGGCTCGAAGTTCGTCGCCGAGGTCGTCGCCGAGGCCGGGATGGCCGGGTTCAACCGGGTCTGGACCTCGCCGGAGACGCTGCCGACCAAGGACGAGCTGGCCAAGCCCGCCGACTGGCTGGCGCGGATCGGCTGAGCGTGGGCGGAGGCCTCTCCCCGGCCGTCGCCGCCGTCCGCAACGCGGTGCGCGCGTCGCTGGCCGCGTTCGCGCCAGGCGACCTGGTGCTGGCCGCGTGCTCGGGCGGCCCCGACTCGCTCGCGCTCGCGGCCGCGCTCGCGTTCGTCGCGCCGCGGGCGGGGCTGCGGGCGGGCGCGGTCACCGTCGACCACGGGCTGCAGGAGGGCTCGGCCGACCGGGCGGCGGCGGTCGCGGCCGCGCTGGGCGGTCTCGGCCTCGAGCCCGCGCGGTCGATCGCGGTTTCGGTCGACGGCGGCGGCGGCCCCGAGGCGTCCGCGCGCACGGCCAGGTACGCCGCCCTCGAGGCGGCGGCGTCCGACCTCGGCGCGACCGCGGTGCTGCTCGGCCACACCCTCGACGATCAGGCGGAGACGGTGCTGCTCGGGCTCGCCCGCGGGTCAGGCGCGCGCTCGCTCGCGGGGATGGCGCCGCGGCGCGGGATCTACCTGCGGCCGCTGCTCGGCCTGCGCCGCCAGGTGACAACCGACGCCTGCGCGGCGCTCGGCCTCGCGCCGTGGACCGACCCGCACAACGCCGACCGCAGGTTCGCCCGGGTGCGGGTCAGGCTCGACGCGCTGCCCGCGCTCGAGGCGGCGCTCGGCCCCGGAGTGGCCGAGGCGCTCGCGCGCACGGCCGGGCAGTTGCGCGAAGACGCGGAAGTGCTCGAGCAGATCGCCCACGGACAGCGGTCAGGCGATGGCGGCCCGCTGGCGGCCGCGTCGCTCGCGGCGCTGCCAGGCGCGGTCCGGAGCCGGGTGCTGCGCTCGGCCGCGCTAGCGGCGGGCTGCCCGGCCACGGCGCTGACCTCCGCCCACGTGACGCGGATCGACGAGCTGGTCACCGACTGGCGCGGCCAGCGCTGGATCGACCTGCCCGGCGGCGTCCGCGCGATCAGGCGGTCCGGCCAGGTCTGTTTCGAGCTGGCTAAATAATTAACGGGCAAGATCAATACTCTCTCAATGCGTAGCAATGGAGCGTGGGTGCATGGACGCCGCTGACATGGGGTCGGGGCTGAAGGAGATCCTGATCACGTCCGAGCAGCTCAGCCACCGGACGATCGAGCTCGCGGCGCAGATCGACGCCGACTACGCCGATCGCGACCCGCTGCTGGTGGGGGTGCTGAAGGGTGCGGTCATGGTGATGGCCGACCTGGCCCGGGCCATGCACCTGCCGGTCCAGATGGACTGGATGGCGGTCTCGTCGTACGGTTCCGGCACCAAGTCGTCGGGGGTGGTGCGCATCCTGAAGGACCTCGACGCCGACATCAGCGGCCGCCACGTGCTGATCGTGGAGGACATCATCGACTCCGGCCTCACGCTGTCATGGCTGGTCGGGAACCTGAAGTCGCGCAACCCGGCCTCGGTCGCGGTGTGCGCGATGCTACGGAAGCCGTCCTCGGCCCAGATGGAGGTCGAGGTCGCCTACACCGGCTTCGACGTGCCCGACGAGTTCGTCGTCGGCTACGGTCTCGACTATGCGGAGCGCTACCGTAACCTTCCATTTATCGGCACGCTGGCGCCCGAGGTCTACGGCGGGAACACAACCCGTTGAACATAGCGTTGATGTACCGTCAAGGGATCATTGTTGTTGTGTTGGGTACGGTCGGTAGTGCTTGCCGACGGTGCAGAGCAGGCATGGAGCAGTGCCGCCGGTGGTCGGCGGGACGTGAGGCTGGTCAGGAGGGAACGGCCCCGGGCCCTGGGGGTCGCTCGCAATGGAATTGAAGCGAATTTTCCGCGGACCGCTACTGCTGGTGCTGCTTGCGGTGCTGGTCATAACGATCACCTTGGGCTGGGCGAACTCCGGTAGCAGCTACCAGCAGGTAGACACCGGGAAGATCGTCTCGCTGATCCAGGACGGCCAGGTCAAGTCGGCCGTGCTCACCGACAAGAACCAGACCATCCAGGTCACCACCAACAGCGGCCAGGAGTACGAGGCTTCGTTCATCTCCGGCCAGGGCCAGGCTCTCCAGCAGCAGCTGCAGAACGAGTACGAGGCGGGCAAGCTGCCCGGCAACTACAACGTGGTGATCCCCAAGACCAGCACGCTGGTCTCGATCCTCGAGACGTTCATCCCTTACATCATCATCGCGCTCTTCTTCTTCTTCCTGCTGAGCCAGATGCAGGGCGGCGGCTCGCGGGTGATGAACTTCGGCAAGTCGCGGGCCAAGCTGATCACCAAGGACACCCCGAAGACCACCTTCGCGGACGTGGCCGGCGCGGACGAGGCGATCGAGGAGCTCCACGAGATCAAAGAGTTCCTGCAGAACCCGGCCAAGTTCCAGGCGATCGGGGCCAAGATCCCCAAGGGCGTCCTGCTCTACGGCCCGCCCGGCACCGGCAAGACGCTGCTCGCCCGGGCGGTCGCGGGCGAGGCCGGGGTTCCGTTCTACTCGATCTCCGGATCTGACTTCGTCGAGATGTTCGTCGGCGTCGGCGCGTCCCGCGTCCGCGACCTGTTCGAGCAGGCCAAGGCCAACGCGCCCGCGATCGTGTTCGTGGACGAGATCGACGCGGTCGGCCGCCACCGCGGGGCCGGCCTCGGCGGCGGGCACGACGAGCGCGAGCAGACCCTCAACCAGATGCTGGTCGAGCTGGACGGGTTCGACACCAAGGGCGGCGTGATCGTGATCGCCGCCACCAACCGGCCCGACATCCTTGACCCGGCGCTGCTGCGCCCGGGCCGCTTCGACCGCCAGATCGTCGTCGGCCAGCCCGACCTGACCGGCCGCAAGGGCATCCTCAAGGTGCACGCGCGCGGCAAGCCGATCGCGCCCGACGCCGACCTCGACATCATCGCCCGCCGCACCCCCGGCTTCACCGGCGCCGACCTGGCCAACGTGATCAACGAGGCGGCGCTGCTGACCGCGCGCAACAACGGCAAGCAGATCCACATGGCCGCGCTCGAGGAGGCCATCGACCGGGTCATGTCCGGTCCCGAGCGCAAGAGCGTGCTGCTGTCGGAGGCGGAGCGCAAGCTGATCGCGTACCACGAGGGCGGGCACGCCCTGGTCGGGCACGCAATGCCGCACGCCGACCCGGTGCACAAGGTGACGATCATCCCGCGCGGCCGGGCGCTCGGCTACACGATGGCACTGCCGGCCGAGGACAAGTTCCTCACCACCCGGGCCGAGATGCAGGACCAGCTGGCCATGCTGCTCGGCGGGCGGACGGCCGAGGAGCTGATCTTCCACGAGCCGACCAGCGGCGCCGCCAATGACATCGACAAGGCCACCCAGATCGCGCGGGCCATGGTCACCGAGTACGGCATGAGCGAGCGGCTCGGCGCCAGGAAGTTCGGCAGCGGCGACGGCGAGCCGTTCCTCGGTATGGACCGCTCGCATAGCCGGGACTACTCGGAGGAGATCGCCTCGGCGATCGACGAGGAGATCAAGCGGATGATCGAGTACGCGCACGACGAGGCGTGGGAGGTGCTCAACGAGTACCGCGACGTCCTCGACTCGCTCGTGCTGCGCCTGCTTGACCAGGAGACGGTGTCGAGGAAGGAAGTTCTCGAGATCTTCGCGACCGTCCAGAAGCGGCCGGCGCGCGGCTCCTACACCGGCTACGGCAAGCGGCTGCCGTCCGACAAGCCCCCGGTCATGTCGCCCAAGGAGCTGGCGCTCGCCGCCAGCTCCGGCATCGACGGCATCACCGGGCCCGCCAACGGCCAGGTGCTCGGCTACGGCCCCGGCGCCGAGGGCAACGACTAGGCGTGGCGGTCACCGAGCAGCCGACGCCTGACCTCGAGTCCCCCGACGAGCGGCCGCCGGTCGATCAGGAGCGGATCGAGAAGGCGGTCAGGGAGATCCTGATCGCCATTGGCGAGGATCCGGACCGGGACGGCCTGCTGAACACCCCCGGCCGGGTCGCGCGGATGTACGCGGAGCAGTTCGCCGGGCTCCGCCAGCGTCCCGAAGACGTGCTGACGACGGTCTTCGACGCCGAGTACGACGAGATCGTGCTGGTGCGCGACATCGAGATCTACAGCATGTGCGAGCACCACCTGGTGCCGTTCTTCGGCAAGGCCCACATCGGCTACATACCGAACGTGAAGGGCGAGATAACCGGGCTGTCGAAGCTGGCCCGGCTGGTCGACGTCTACGCCCGCCGCCCCCAGGTCCAGGAGCGCATCACCTGCCAGGTGGCCGACGCGCTGATGCGCATCCTCGAGCCGCGCGGGGTGATCGTGGTGATCGAGTGCGAGCACCTGTGCATGTCCATGCGGGGCGTCCGCAAGCCGGGCGCGACCACCGTCACGTCCGCCGTCCGGGGGATCTTCCGCAAGGAGGCCAGGACCCGGGCCGAGGCGATGAGCCTGCTGTTCGGCAACCGCTGAATTATTCGGAAGCCGCCTCCGCTTAGCCGCGGCTTAATTGCACATTTAGCGGCGAATTCATTGAACCGGTATCCTTGTCTGTGCGTCTAACTAAACGCGACCCGTCTTAAGTTTTCGTTAGGTTATACGCCCAGTCGTTGGAGGTAGCGTGTCTCACGGGACGCGCGCTAAGCCATGACTACGATGCTTCTCCGTGATCCGGGGCCTGACAAGAGATCTGAGATGAGCGAGAGTAACTCTGCCGATCATGGCGACCGGAGGGCCGACTCCGCCCCACCGAGCCCACCGTGGCGTGAGGGGGGCAAGCGGCTGGCGTGGCTCCCTGCGGTGGCGTCGCTGCTCGTCTTCCTCATCGGCCTGTCCGACATCCTGACGGTCTTCAAGCCGACCGTCGTCAACCGGTTCCACAAGATCAAGCCGTTCGTGCCCGGTTTCCTGTCCAACGTCACCAGGACGTCCGACGTTATCGTCGGATTGCTGCTCATCCTGCTGGCGCTCGGGCTCAGGCGGCGTAAGCGCCGGGCCTGGCAGGCCGTCCTGGCGCTGCTCGCCTTCGACATCTTCATTCATTTCCAGCACTTCCCGCACTTCCCGCACGGGGTCTCGATTGCCTCGATCGTGGCGATCGTGCTGCTGGCGGCGCTGCTGTACTTCCACCGCGAGTTCTACGCGATCGGCGACCCGCGCACCCGCTGGAGCGTGCTCAACGTATTCGTCGTGCTGGTCGCGGCCGACATCGCGATCGGCCTCGGCTACCTGTCGGTCGGGCCGCTGGCCGGGAACTACTCGCCGTTCCAGCGGCTGCAGGACGTCGTCTACGAGCTCGTCGGGGTCTACGGGCCCGTGCAGTGGGCGTCGGACGCCCGCAGCGACCTCTACCACGTGCTCACCAGCGCGCTCGGCCTGTTCACGCTCGTCGTCACCATCTACCTGCTGCTGCGCTCGGCCCAGCCCAAGCCCCGGCTCGGGGCGGCCGACCGAGAGCGGATCAGGGAGCTGCTTGACCGACACGGCGACCGGGACTCGCTCGGGTACTTCGCCCTGCGCGACGACAAGAGCGTGATCTGGTCGCCGTCGGGCAAGGCGGGCGTCTGCTACCGGGTGGTCTCGGGGGTGATGCTCGCCTCCGGTGACCCGCTCGGCGACCCCGAGGCGTGGCCCGGCGCGATCGCCGAGTTCCTGGCCGACGCGGCCCGGCACGCGTGGCGGCCCGCCGTCATGGGCTGCAGCGAGCTCGGGGCCGAGGTGTGGTGCCGGGAGGGCGACCTGTCCGCCCTCGAGCTCGGCGACGAGGCGATCGTCAACGTCGGCGACTTCAGCCTGTCCGGACGGTCGATGCGGAACGTGCGGCAGATGGTCAACCGGGTGACCAAGAGCGGCTACAAGGCCGAGGTCCGCCGGGTCGGCGACATCCCCAGGCAAGAGCTCGACCGCATCATCCGGGCGGCCGACCACTGGCGGGGCAGCCACACCGAGCGCGGCTTCTCGATGGCGCTCGGCCGCCTCGGCGGCCGCGGCGACGACGACTGCGTGCTCGTCACCGCCGAGGAGAACGGGGTGCTGCGGGCGGTGCTGCAGTTCGTGCCCTGGGGCCACGACGGCCTCTCGCTCGACCTCATGCGGCGGGATAGGAACGCCCAGGCGGGCCTCAACGACTTCCTCATCGTCGAGTCGATCAAGGCCGCGCCCGAACTCGGCGTCAAGCGCCTGTCGCTGAATTTCGCGATGTTCAGGGCCGCGCTCGAGCGCGGCGAGAAGATCGGCGCGGGCCCGGTGCTCAAGGCCTGGCGGAACCTGCTCGTGTTCCTGTCCCGGTGGTTCCAGATCGAGTCGCTGTACAAGTTCAACGCGAAGTTCAGCCCGACCTGGGAGCCCCGGTTCTTCGTCTACCCGGGCGGCCGGGACGCGCCCCGGATCGCGTTCGCGGCCCTCGAGGCCGAGGCGTTCCTGGTCTGGCCGACGTTCGAGGCCAAGCGGTACGCCCGGCGGCTCGGCCGCCGCCTCGGGCTGCACAAGGTCCGCCGCCGCTACCGCGCCTACGTGGCCGACCGCAGGTCGCGGCGGAGCCTGGACGCCGAGCGGAGCCAGCGCTGAACCGCGACCGGGGCCCGGCGGGCAGAGCAGGCACCGCGGGCCTGACTATACGATTCGCCTTATGGTGAATCTGCCTGGCCTGGCCGGGACGCCGTCGGCGCCCCGCTGCCTGGTCATGGGCGTGGTCAACGTGACGCCCGACTCGTTCTCCGACGGCGGCCGGTGGTTCGGCGCCGGGGCGGCGATCGAGCACGGCCTGCGGATGGTAGCCGAGGGCGCCGACATCGTCGACGTCGGCGGCGAGTCCACCAGGCCAGGCGCCCAGCGGGTGTCGGCCGAGGAGGAGCTGCGCCGGGTCAAGCCGGTCATCACCGAGCTTGTCGCGGCCGGGATCGTGGTCAGCGTCGACACCATGCGGGCGCAGGTGGCCGAGTGGGCCCTCGGGGCGGGCGTCAGCCTGGTCAACGATGTCAGCGGCGGGCTGGCCGACCCCTACATGCCCCGGCTGGTGGCGAAGGCGGGTGTTCCTTACGTGGTCGTGCACTGGCGCGGGCACAGCCACGACATGTACTCCCGGGCCGTCTACGCGGACGTGGTCCGAGAGGTCCACGACGAACTAGCCCAGCGGGTCGGCGCGGTGATCGACGAGGGCGTCGACCCGTCGATGATCGTTCTCGACCCCGGCCTCGGATTCAGCAAGAACCCGGCCCCGGCCGGACCCGACGCGCACAACTGGCAGTTGCTCGCGGGCCTGCCCGAGCTTGCCCGCATCGGCGGGCGCGACTTCCCGGTCCTGGTCGGCGCGTCCCGCAAGCGGTATCTGAGCAGGCTGTTCGACCAGGCTGGGAACGAGCAGCGGCCGTACACGGAGAACGACGCGGCGACGGTCGCGATCACCGCGCTGTCGGCCGCGGACGGCGCCTGGTGCGTCCGGGTGCACGAGGTTCCGGCCAACGCGGACGCGGTCAGGGTCGCGGCCGCCTACCGGGGGGCGCGCGGGTGACCGCCGTCGTGCTCGCGCTCGGCAGCAACCTGGGGGACCGGCAGGACATCCTCCAGGGGGCGGTCGACGCCATCGTGGGGCTGCCCGGGGTACGGGTGACGGCGGTGTCGCCGGTCTACGAGACCGTGCCGGTGGGCGGCCCGGAGCAGCCCGACTACCTCAACGCGGTCGTGCTCGCGCAGACCACGGCGACCGCCCGCGAGCTGCTCGACCAGGTGCACGAGATCGAGGCGGCGTTTGACCGGGTGCGGGTGGTGCGCTGGGGGCCGCGCACCCTCGACATCGACATCATCGCGTTCGACGACGAGCGCAGCGCCGACCCGGCCCTCACGCTGCCGCACCCGCGAGCGCACGAGCGCGCGTTCGTGCTCGCGCCCTGGCGGGACGTCGACCCGGACGCGACCCTGCCCGGGCGCGGCCCGGTCGCCGAACTGCTGGCTGAGGCCGACCAGACCGGCCTGCGGCGCGCGCGCCTCAGCCTCGTGATCCCGGAGGGGATGCCATGACCCCGACCAGGTCCCGGACGCTGCTGCTGATCGGGGCGATCGCGCTGGCGGTGACCTGGGCGCTGCTCACCGTCGTCTACTCCAGCCTGCCCCCGCTCACCTGGACCCTGGTCCCGGCGCTGCTGATCGGGGCCGCGCTCGAGGCCTGGACCGGGCGCGACCTGCGGGCGCGGATCCAGGGCCGGGCGGGCGCCCGGCCGGTGCCGCTGCTGTTCGTCGCGCGGATGGTCGCCCTGGCCAAGGCCAGCTCGCAGGCGGCGGCGCTGCTGGCCGGGGTCAGCGCGGGGTTCGTGGCCTACCTGTCGGGGATGACGGACGCGCCCACGCCGCGAGCCGACCTGGTCGACGCGAGCCTGTCATTCGGCGCGTCGATCGTGCTGCTGGCGGCGGCCCTGTTCCTCGAGTACTGCTGCCGCGTCCCGCACGATCCGCGCGACGACCGCGACGAGGAGCCACCGCCGCCCCGCCCGTCGCCCTTCGACCATTAGGACCCGGAGCCCGTCGGCTCGCGGGATATTCTGATCGGGTCGTTTGGCTGGTAAGGGGGCTGTTCGGTACTGGTGGAAAGCGGAGCTAATGATCATCCCGCTCGGCTGCGGGTTGGCATCATCGGGCCCGGGCGGGCCGGAATCGCACTCGGGCGGGCGCTGGCCAGGGCCGGGCACGAGGTTGCCGGCGCTTCCGCTGTGTCCGAGGCGTCCAAGCAGCGGGTGCGGGACAACTTCCCCCAGGCCCGGCTGACCGAGCCCGCGCAGGTGCTGGCGGACGCCGACCTGGTGCTGATGACCGTGCCCGACGACGTGCTGCCGGGCCTGGTCGAGGGGCTGGCCGCGACCGAGGCGCCGTACGCCGGGCGGCTGGTCGCGCACGCGAGCGGCGCGCACGGCGTCCGGGTGCTTGAACCGGCGACCAGGGCCGGGGCGCTGCCGCTGGCGCTGCACCCGGTGATGACCTTCACCGGCCGCGAGGACGACGTCGACCGGATCAAAGGGGTGAGCTTCGGGGTCACCGCGCCCGACCCGCTCCGCCCGGCGGCCGAGGCGCTGGTGATCGAGATGGGGGGCGAGCCGGTGTTCATCGCCGAGCAGGACCGCCCGCTGTACCACGCCGCGCTCGCGTTCGCCGCCAACCACCTGGTCACGCTGGTGGCCGAGGCCGCCAGCCTGCTCGGGCAGGCCGGGGCGGACAACCCCCAGCGAATGCTCGGCCCGCTGCTCGGGGCCGCCCTCGACAACGCGCTCAGGTTCGGCGACGCCGGCCTGACCGGACCGGTCGCGCGGGGCGACAGCAGCACGGTGGCGTCGCACCTGGCCGCGATCGAGGCGGCCGACCCGGGCGCGCTGCCCGCTTACCTGGCGCTGGCCCGGCTGACGGCCGACCGCGCGCTCGCGGCCGGCCGCCTCAGCGCAGGCGATGCCGAGCGCCTGCTTGACGTGCTTGGAGACCATCGATGATCGTCGCCAATACCCGGGCCGAGCTGTTCGGCGCCCGCGACAAACTAACCGGCCCGGTTATCTTGGTCCCGACGATGGGGGCGCTGCACGACGGCCATCGGGCGCTGCTGCGGCGCGCCCGCGCGCTGGCTGGCCCGGGCGGGTCGGTCGCGGTCTCGATCTTCGTCAACCCGCTCCAGTTCGGCCCGAACGAGGACCTCGACAAGTATCCGCGCACGCTGGACCAGGACCTCGCCGCCTGCGAGCAGGAGCAGGTGGACCTGGTGTTCGCGCCGACCGCGCGCGAGATGTACCCGCACCCGCAGGTCGTGATGGTCGATCCGGGGCCGGCCGGGGAGACCTTCGAGGGCGAGTTCCGCCCCGGGTTCTTCCACGGGGTGCTGACGGTCGTCCTGAAGCTGTTCAGCCTGGTCCGCCCGGACGTCGCGGTCTTCGGGCAGAAGGACGCGCAGCAGCTCGTGCTGGTGCGGGCGATGGTCGCCGACTTCGCGCTCGGGATCGACATCGAGGCGGTGCCGACGGTCCGGGCGGCCGACGGGCTGGCCCTCTCGAGCAGGAACAAGTACCTGTCGGCGGACGAACGGGCGGTGGCGCCGGTGCTGCACCGGGCGCTGGCGGCCGGGGCCTCCGCGGCCGCGGACGGCCCGGCGGCGGTCATCGCGGCCGCTCGGGAAACGCTGGCCGCGGTCGCGACGGGCGGCCCGGGCGGTGGCGCGCCGGCCGTTGACTACCTGGCGCTGGTCGACGCGCGCGGCTACCAGCCGGTGACCGCCGAGCGCGACTTCACCGGGGACGCGGTGCTCGCGATCGCGGCGCGGGTGGGCAGCACCCGGCTCATCGACAATGTCTTGATGCGATTCGGGACGGGCGGCCATGCTGCTGACGATTGACATCGGGAACACCAACACGGTGCTCGGCGTGTTCGACGGGGAGACGATCGTCGAGCACTGGCGGATCGCGACCGTGCCCGACCGGCCCGCGGACGAGATCGCGGTCGTCCTCTACGGGCTCCTCGAGCGGTCGGCGACCGTGCGGGAACGGGATCTGCACGGGATCTCGCTGTGCTCGACCGTGCCCTCGGTGCTGCACGAGATGCGCGAGGTCTGCCGTCGGTACTTCCCGCAGCTTCCGGTCGTGGTCGTTCAGCCCGGGGTGAAGACCGGGGTGCCGATCCGGATGGACAACCCGAAAGAGGTCGGCAGCGACCGGATCATGAACTCGCTGGCGGCGGTGCACCTGTACGGCGGGCCCGCGATCGTGGTCGACTTCGGCACCTCGACCAACTTCGACGCGGTCAGCGCCCGCGGCGAGTTCGTCGGCGGCGCGCTCGCGCCCGGGATCGAGATCTCGGTCGACGCGCTGTCGCGCCGGGCCGCGCAGCTACTGAAGGTGGAGCTGACCAGGCCGCCCCGGGTCATCGGGAAGAACACGGTCGAGGCGCTGCAGTCCGGCATCGTGTACGGGTTCGCCGGGCAGGTCGAGGGGATCGCGCAGCGGATGGCGGCCGAGCTCGCGCCCGAAGACCCGTCGGCGGTCACGGTCATCGCCACCGGCGGGCTGGCGGCGCTGGTGATCGACGAGGTGCCGATCATCGACGCCCACGAGCCGTGGCTCACGCTGATCGGCCTGCGGCTGGTCTGGGAGCGCAACGTCACCGCGGCCGCGCCCGGGACGGCTTCACCGGTCGCGGGGCGTGAGGAAACGAATGTGCCCAGGAAAGCGATCGCCGGTAACCTTCCAGGGTGACCGAAGAGCCACTGCCGGAACAGGTGCGCGTCCGGCTGGATAAGCGTTCCCGGATGCTTTCATCCGGAATTGACCCGTATCCCGTGACCTACCCGCGGACCACGTCAGTGGCGCTGCTGCGGGACGAGTACGGGTCGCTGCCGGCCGACACCGCGACCGGGACCGAAGCGGGCGTCGCCGGGCGGGTCGTCCTGTCCAGGATCGGCGGCAAGCTCTGCTTCGCCACCCTGCGCGACGGCACCGGCGACATCCAGGTGATGATCTCGCTCGCGGGCGTGGGCGAGGACGCGCTGGCGGCGTGGAAGCGCGACGTCGACCTCGGCGACCACGTCGGGGTGACCGGCGAAGTCATTACGTCCAGGTCGGGCGAGCTGTCGGTGCTGGCCGACTCGTTCGCGATCACCGCCAAGTCGCTGCGGCCGCTGCCGGACAAGCACGCCGGGCTGACCGACCCCGAGGCCCGGGTCAGGCAGCGCTACGTTGACCTGATCGTCAACCCGCGCGCCCGCGAGCTGGCGGAGATGCGATCGGCGGTGATCCAGTCGGTCCGGTCCGAGCTGATCGGCCGGGGCTACCTGGAAGTCGAGACGCCGGTGCTGACCGGGACCCACGGCGGCGCCAACGCGCGCCCGTTCGAGACGCACTTCAACGCGTACGACGCACAGGTCTACATGCGGATCGCGCTCGAGCTGTACCTGAAGCGACTAGTGGTCGGCGGGCTCGAGGCAGTCTTCGAGATCGGCCGGAACTTCAGGAACGAGGGCGTCGACGCCACCCACAACCCCGAGTTCACCATGCTCGAGGCGTACCAGGCGTACGGCGACTACAACACGATGGCCGAGCTGACCCAGGCGCTGGTGCAGGGGGCCGCGATCGCCGCGTTCGGCTCGACGGTGATCAGGCGGGCCGACGGGACCGAGTTCGACCTCGGCGGCGAGTGGCGGTCGATCACCGTGCACGAGGGGATCTCGCTCGCGGTCGGCCAGGAGATCACCCCCGACACCTCGGAATCCGTGCTCAGGGAGCTGTCAGCGAAGCTGGACGTGCCGTTGCAGCCGGGCTGGAACCGGGCCCAGGTGCTGCTCGAGATGCACGAGCGGCTGGTGGAGAAGAAGACCGTCGAGCCGACGTTCTACCGCGACTTCCCGGTCGAGGTCTCGCCGCTGACCCGGCAGCACCGGTCCGACCCGCGGCTGGCCGAGAAGTGGGACCTGGTCGTGTTCGGGTCCGAGCTCGCGACCGCCTACTCGGAGCTGGTCGACCCGGTCGTGCAGCGGGAGCGGCTGACCACCCAGTCGCTGCTGGCGGCGGGCGGCGACGCCGAGGCGATGGAACTCGACGAGGACTTCCTGCTCGCGCTCGAATACGCGATGCCGCCGTCGGGCGGCCTCGGCATGGGCATCGACCGCCTGATGCTCACACTCACCGGCGAGAGCATCCGGGAGACGATCCTCTTCCCGTTCGTTAAGCCGTCGTAAGAGAAGCGAAAGAAACCCCGGCGACGTCAACCGTCGCCGGGGTTTCTCCTTGCGCTGAGTTACGAGATCCGAACCGCGCCTGAGTACGGGTCGTCGGTGATCGCCTGGACCATCACGTCCTGGCCGGGGGCGGGCGCGTCCACCATCAGCCCGTCGCCGATGTAGATCCCGACGTGGTCCTCATCGAAGAAGAACACCAGGTCGCCGGGCTCGAGGTCGGACTCGGAGACGTGCACGCCGAGGTTCCACAGGTCCCCGGTGTAGTGCGGGAGCGAGATGCCCTCCTGGGCGAAGGCCCACACGACGAGGCCAGAGCAGTCGAACTCGCTCGGCCCGGCCGCCGCCCACACATAGGGGTCGCCGATGCGGGTGAGCGCCGCCCGGAGCGCGATGTCGCCGACCGAGTTGCCGTCGGGCGGCGTGTACTGGGGGTACGTGCCGGTCTTGTCGTAGACCGCGACCGCGGCCGACATCTCCGAGCTCGACAGGGTAGCCAGCTTCGCGTTGATCTGGGAGACCTTGCCGTTGATCTCCTTGGTCAGCGAGTCGACGGTGGCGATCTCCTGGTCAGCGTCCTCCTGCGCCCGGGCCGCCGCCAGCTGCTCCCGCTGGAGGGTGGACAGCCGCAGGCCGGCCTGGTTGTCGACTTCCTCGACGGTCGACGCCTGGTTGAGGAACTGCGTCGGGTTGCCACTGGTGAGCAACTGCAGCGTGGGGTCCATCCCCCCGTTCATGTAGCCCATGGCCGCGAGCTGGGCGACGGCGGCCTGGCTGCCTGCCATCGCCTCGTTGGCCTGCTTGGCCGCCTGCTTGGCGAAGTACTCTTCGCTCTTGGCGTGGGCGATCTCGATCTTGAGGCCGTCGTACTGGTCGCTCAGCATGTCCACTTGGTTGGACAACTGCTTGGCTTGCGCGACCAGCTGGGTTAGGGACGGCTGAAGCGCGGTCGTCTGCGCCTGGCTCGCCCCGCCCTGCAGGAGGACGGCGACGGAGGCGACGGCCGCGACTAGCGGTAGAACCCGGCTGATGGTACGCACGTCGATGCACGATATTAGATGCGCCTGCCGCTGGCGACCGACTCGCTTGAATTTTTGTCTTTCTAACGCTGCGCGCGTTTACCGAGCGCAGAGGGCCAACCTGTGGTAGGCCGGCGGGGTCGTCGCTCCCTGGCATTGAGGCGCTACAGTAGTGCCGCCATGGGGTACATAGTGAGGCAGGCGCGAACCAGGGACGTCCCGGAAATCCGCGCCCTGATCGACGAGAACGTCGGCTCGCGGCGGCTGCTCGACAAGCATACGGTGAACCTATACGAGGACATCCTCGAGTTCAGCGTGTCCGAAAGTTCCGACGACGGCGCCGTCGTCGGCTGCGGGGCGCTGCACGTAATGTGGGAGGACCTCGCCGAGCTGCGCACGGTGGCCGTTCATCAGAGCATGCGCGGCGCGGGCATCGGGCACCTGATCGTCGATGACTTGCTCGACCGCGCCCGCCGGGTCGGCGTATCGCGCGTATTCGTGCTCACCTTTGCGGTCGAGTTCTTCGGCCGTCACGGCTTCACGGAAATCAGCGGCACCCCGGTCGCGCCCGAGGTTTACGCAGAGTTGCTGCGCTCTTACGATGACGGCGTGGCCGAGTTCCTTGACCTGGACCGGGTGAAGCCGAACACGCTGGGAAACACGCGGATGCTGCTCCGGCTCTAGGGGCAGGTAGGCTGCCAGGTGCGGGCAGTTCACAATACGGGTCGGATCGGATGCCCGTGCCGACCGCGACCGACCGCCCCTGGACCTGGGCCGAGGAACCGTTATGTTGCAGGACCTAGCCGCACTTACGCCGCCTGCGATTGTCTGCGCCGCTGTTCTGATCGGCGCCTGGGCGATCGTGCGCCGCGAGCTCGCGCCAAAGCGAAAGGACCGCGCCGAGGCCGCAGTGACCGCGGACGAGGACCCCGCCGCCGACCATGAGCGCGGCAGAAGCTTATATTCCCGACATCAGAGATTTATCTACGCTCGTCGTTCGGCTATGCCGTTTCTGAGCCGCCAGAGAAGCGGCGCGCACATCCGATTCCGTTCATCTCAGTGGATTGTCATGATGACAACGTGCGCTTGGGCGATATGCTAGCTGTGCACCTATTGTCACGTGACGTAGCGCAGATGCTCGGCGGCGCTTGCGGTTTCGCTCGGTGTTATTCAGTTCACCAAGAAGTACCGCCCCCCGGAATTGTGTAGCCCAAGTGCTGGGTATATGTTATTGCGATAATACTTACTCCGCAGAAGGGCTGAATCTCCATGGCGCAGAAGGTGCAGGTACTACTGCTCGATGACCTCGACGGTAGTGTAGCAACTGAGACCGTGA
>Ga0335075_10007318_pt1 | contig 16973 bp, 14 predicted proteins | sample Lox_Sample_24_FD_206723 | JGI IMG/M metagenome (GOLD analysis project Ga0335075, IMG submission 206723) | Soil microbial communities from Loxahatchee National Wildlife Refuge, Florida, United States - Lox_Sample_2.4 | ecosystem: Environmental > Terrestrial > Soil > Wetlands | place: USA...
TGGTTCCCGATCCGGAGGATGACTTGACGCGGCTGTTTCGTTGCGGGCCCCGGACGGCCGCCAGCGCGTTGACCGAAACTCGGCAGAGGTGCGGTCAAACACAGCCGGACTTCCGGAAACCGAGGCGCTGAGCTTCCTGGATCAGGGTCTGAGCTTGTGCCGCCTGCTTCGTGCTGATTTCCCAGCCTTTGCTCAGGTATTGGCCGACAGTGAAGGCGATCTGCCGCTGCCAGGGCTGGAGGTTATGGGTCTCCTTAGCCCAACGTGCGACATCGAACCAGTCTGCTGCTGGCACGGCCGCGACTTCGGCGATGCGCAAGAGGTCTTCTTCGGAACTGGCAGCTGCGTGACGGCCGCGAGCGACCGCCGCCGACGGGTCGATCAACTCGTCGCGAAGCCGATCAGGGGCTGTCCACTCGATTTCGAGGACTCGGTTCCAGCACTCTGACCGCTTGGCCCATTCGGTGATGTTCGCTACCCGGACCGGCTTAGTGATCACGGCGTGTACTGGCACGCACAGCTGATCGATCGCAGCCACGAGGGTCGGGCTAAGGCGTTGCTCATGCCAGATTCCGTCAAGGTCGATCCGCTGCCCGGTTTCGTGGGCGAGCTTGGCGATCGTGTACGTCACTATGTTGGCGCGGTAACCGCCGAACTGGCGTGCCGAGACGATCTTCTCGGTGACCCGGAACAGGATGGCCTTAGCGACGAGGCGCTCGCAGTAGGCGGTATCGACGCGCGGCGGCTTGTCGCCCATCTGGATCATGAACTCGCGGAAGTTCTTCTCGGCGCCGCGGCTGACGATGTGTGGTAGTTGCGCCCAGGAATGCTCGAACTTCGCGACGTCTGACTTGGTGAACTTCTGGCGCAGAGGATGAAGCATCTTGAACACGCGCTGGCGTGCGGCGGTCCCTTCCCTAGCGAGCGCGTCGGTGTACTGTCCGCGTGCCCGCTCGTAGAACCATCGCGTTTCCTGGCCGCTGCCGTCTGCGGCCGGTGCCCACAGGGAGCGCGTGATCTTCTCGACTTCCACGTGGTAGGGATGGTTGGAGCTGAAGTCGACGAGCGTGACCTTGTTCTGCGTGTTGGAGTACCGCGAGATCTCTGGGACGATCTCGGCCAGCCGGTTCTCGGGGACGACGGTCAGCTTCATCTGGACGAAAACGTTCGAGATATCGGCCTTGTCCCGTGCGTGGGCGTAGTGGATCGAAGCAGTAGTCTGGCCCCCGTTGACTATCTGCAGATCATGGATGCGCTTGATGCCCCGGCCTCCATCGTCCAAGGGCCAGAAGTCGACATGCGAAGCCGTCGCGGTGATTCCGTTGTTGTATGCGAGGAATCGTTGCGGACCGGTGAGCAGCGTATCCCTGATACCCCGGTTGACCGCGCCTTTGGCCTGGAGAAATGAGCGAACGTTCAGCTCAAGCAGCCGAGTACCGTACGTCTTGTAAAGGTCTGCCAGGGTCTCGCCAGGGAGGATCGCGAGGAATACGGAGAAGTCCTGGTCGGTCTCTGGGGTCGCGAGGCAGGGAAGCGGGTTGTCGAAGTCAACGACGATCGGCTCGCTGAGTGTACCCGAGGTCGCCATGCGATGCAGTCTGGAGAGATCCCAGACCTCGAAGCTGACTGGTATGTCTTCAAGGGTTGTGTCAGGAAATTTGACGGTCGGCCCGATGCTGTTGGTCAGCAGAAACAGACGGACTCGGGCGGCTCCAGGCAGCTGCTTCCCCACAGCGACGCACATGTCGTAGGCATCGTTCGATTCATCGACGAGCTGTCGCACGCCGGCGCGACAGCGCAGAGCAAAACTCGAGAGGCGGCGAAAGAGAGCATCAGCGTCAGCCTTGGTCATCTTGTTCATTGGATACTGAGTGAACGAAGTGACAAACAGGTCGAGCGTACCGACTGATTCGTTGCTGCCGTACCCGCTGGCCTCGATTCCGTGAGCTCGGTGGTACGCCGCGAAGGTGTTCTCGACGACACCAGCCTGCTCAAGGTCTGCCAGCGCACGCAAGGTAAAGGTCTCTGGCGTGGTGGCACCTTCAGCCTCGGCTGTCGCCAGCACGTCTGCGATTAGTTCCTGTGCGTAGACATCAAGAGTTAGGTTGGCCATGCTGCGTTCCCCGGATAATCTCTGCGATTTGTTCCTCTGAAACGAGATATTCATCCAAACCGGCTGTCGAGATACGGTATCGGCAATCACCGACGCCACGTCGCAAGTCCGCTTCGGTTAGCCGCGGGAAGTCACCAGTCACACGCCAGAAATGCTGCTTGCGGGTCGTGTAGCGGGGCTCCTCATACAGTTCCCGCTGCTCCTGCAGGTAGCCGATACGCACTAGGCGGTCATCCAAATCGTTGCGGGCTGCCGAGCTGCTCAGCGCGACGCGGATGCCGTCAACGACCATGTTGAGGCTTTCGCCGCTGCCCCCTCGGCGTTCATCGACGGACAGGTGGGCAAGGATGAGAATCGGTATGCCGCAGCGGTCCAGCTCGCGTTCGTTCGTGATGACGAGCGTCTGAGGTTCCTTCCCTGAGCTAGTCTTCACCTCGATGGCCGTGCCCTGCAGCTGGAAGTCCTGGTTCGCTCCAGTCGGCCCTGTCCACGCGGTCACGGCGTCGGGTGACGGGAGCCACGGGAACAGGCAGTCCCGCAAAATGCTCAGCTCACCGAACAGGCCCCTGCGCTCCTCGTTCGTGAGACCCCCGCTTGCCAGCCTCTCCAGCATGCGCTGCCAGTGCTCGAACCTGCCGACAGCAGCATATATCGCCGCGACCGAGCCCACCTCGTCTGCAATGGCGGAGGCGATATCGCTGGCGAGCGGGTTGAAAACTTCCCGTAGCTGGTTGTCGGTCAGGACCACCTGGAGATCGCTAGCCTGGCCGGCCAGACGCACGAGCTGCATTTCCAGCCCCCGTGTCTGCGGCAAACCCTGCAGCCGCTTGACAGCAGCATCCGCGTCCTTCGAGGAAACACGCAAGGTGAGCATGCGGTGATTGTCCTTGTGCCGGACGGCGATGAACAGATCGTGTGAAGACTCGGGATATATGCGGAGCTCTGTCTTGCCGTGAACGTGATGGCCTGCGGCAAGCGGCTCCCAATGCCCCTCCGTAATGACCATCGCTAGCTCGCGTCTTCGTCATCATCGAACAGGTCATCAATTTCCTGCTGCTGCCATATCTCGTTGACGACGTATTCAGTTTTCGCTTGATGGGTAGAAAACGGGAAGCTGATGGCGAACCCGACGAGGGCAGGCATATCACCCACGCTCTCCTCCATCGGATTCTTCAGCGGGTACAGCAAGAGCAGGCCCTGGTCAGACTGGCGCTCGCGCCGAAGCGGCGTGCCCGTCGGCACTTTGGGAACCCTGGGCTGGCCGTTCTTCTTGTCGAGCTTGCCTTCCGCCGCTTTCTGGGTGGCGGCAAGGGCTTTTGCCTTCTGATCGCGGTCAAGATCGCTGGACTCATCTGCCGGACTCAGGATCCGCCTGATCGTGTACCTGCCTTCGTCTTGCGGGTTGTTCGTGGGCTCGCGTCTGACCAAGCCAATGTCGTAGCCTCCGATCGGGACCGGTTTGCTGGCGCGGCGACTGCTGACGAGCCGGACGGTCCATTTCCGCAGTTCTCCGACCTGCTGGCATCGCCGGATGTACTCAGCAATGAAATTAGGCTTCACGCGCTGAGCTTTGCGGTCGCCTATGTATCCGGACAGGAATCCATCGACGACTTCCTCGGCCGGCACCTCCTTCCAGACTCTGCTGCCGGAGTCAGCGACAGATGCCTGTTTGGCGTCCAAGCGGCTGATGAACCTTTCCAGGTTGTCGAAGTTGCCTCGCACGGCTGTATCAGCAAGGTCGAAGATAACCGTCTCCGCCATGTCGCCCGAGTAGCTGAGCTTAACCTTGAGCCCGCGGCGCATCTTGTTGGCCGCCGTGACGACCAAGCCTGCCGAAGATGCGCGTACCCGCAGGCCGAAGTCTTCCGGCTTGGCGCCGAGGGTGGCCATCTCCTCGAATTCACGGCGCAGCTCATCGTTGGCCGAGGTGATCTCCCGGTAGGCCTCGCAGAGCGCCGCCGTAGTGTACAGACGGCAAAGGTCTTCGTAGCCCGGGCGGTACCCGAACCACCTCCCCATCTGCAGCAGCGTGTCGTAAGCCTTGGATGCCCGCAGGTAGTAGCTGACGCTGAGTCCTTCCAACGTCAGCCCGCGAGACAGCTTGTTCCCGCCTATCGCGATCACGTACATGCCGTCGCGACGGTGCTCGTAGTACTGCAGAGCGTCACGTGAGGAGCCGTTGACGACCCTCACCTCGATCTTCTCAACCGCGGGACGGACCTCAGCCCAGACAGCGGGCCAGTCCACTGGCACGATCTGATCGGCGGGAAACCAAGCACTCGTAGGCACGAAATCCCGCTCCCACAGATCCCGCAGCTCATCCTCTACCGGCTCGCTCGAGTTTCGGTCGCCGTACCGGACGCGGTCAGCCAGCAGCCGCAGTTCGTCCTCGACTTCTTCAGCAACACGTTTCTGGACGTCCACGAACCTGGTGACGTGAACGAGCATCGAGTTATGCTCGGTGGCTTGGCCGCGGGCTCTGCGCACGGCGCAGGTGAGGACAAATGTTTTGATCGCCTTGGTGAGCGTGTCCGGAAGATCGGCCGGCGGCACCCAGTCCTTCTTGTGCCGCTCGGGCATCCAGCTGTCGTAGTCCTTGACCTGCCTGACGATCGGCAGCGGTTCGATGTCCTCGTCCTCAGGGTCTTCGGTTTGCAGGCCGAAGACCCGCTCCGGGCCGAGGTAGTTTGACGGTGCCGGGAGACTCTCGATGAAATGACGCGGGAAGATGTCGAGCCCGTACTGGTCATGCTCGGTAGACGGGTCGATGTAGATGTTGGCGAACGGGGTGGCCGTGTATCCGACGTAGGCGGACTTGTCGAAGCTCTCGAGCAGCTGACGGATGCCAGCGTTCACGGATGACGGTTTGGTGTCCTCGTCCGCCGTGGCGACGTTTACCGACGCGTTGTCGGCTTCGTCATCAATGACGAGGAGCGGCACATCAGGGACGGTCTTCTTCTTGCCGTCTGGGCCGTTCGGCCTGCCTTCGTATTCGACAATCCACTTACGCAGGTAGTTGAGGATGCTGCGGTGCTTCTTGATCACTAGGACTACGGGATAGTCCCCGATCGGGATGTTGGTGTTAGCCGCGACCGCGCGCTTGAAGTCGCCGCTCTCCGCGCTGGTAGTCAGGGATGCGACTTTGAGTTTCTTGGCGCCAGGCATAGCGCCCACTCCGAAAGAGGAGGCGCTTGCGCCGTCGTCGTAGCGCTTCTGGTACTGGGTGTCGAAACCGAGGAAACCTTCGTCGATACGCAGCTGTGTCTGGCTTCTGAGGCTGTTGTCGATCCCGGCGAGAACCACGATGAGCTTGTACCCCGCGTCGGCGGCCTTGCAGATCAGGCCAATGTAGTTCGCGGTCTTCCCGGACTGCACGTTGCCGACGACAAGGCCCTCGCGGTGCCAGCTGCCAGGCCGCTTCGGATCCTCGAGTTTCCCCAGTACGCGGTCGGTAGTACCGTCGAGGCGCCAGACCACGCGTTTGGGCATCAGCTTGACGTCCTCGTTGTACCGCCGGTAGCGCTCCCAGAAGTCCCAGGTCCGCTCACTCCTGGCGGCCGGAAGCCATTCAACATGATCCGTGTCGTCCGCGAGCCCAGTTGAATCCTCCTGCCACACGGTCACGCGGGCCTCGACCTCGCGGCGCAGCACCAGAAGGTCCACCTCGTCGCCTCTGCCCGTAAGCATGGCGTGGATGGCGTCGCATGCGTCCGCTACTTCCTGCGAGGTCGCATCGCTATCTTGAGGAAGCATGGCGAGAACCAGCCTGACGGCCTTCGCTACCTGGTCTTCTTGCCCAGCACCTGCCATCGGGGGTCCTCCTAGGGTCGCCAGGTCCGTTCAAGGCAATATAAGAGGTGGTTCTGACAATTCTGGCACCATGTTGCCACTACCCTATGTAGCCAAATTTAATCGCACTGTGCCGACGGCGACGTATAGGTGCGAGGTAGGGCCGACGTGCTCCTCAGGAGTGCCAGAATCCGGGAATCTGGTCAAACGGCGGCATGAGCCTGATGCGTTCGCGAGCCTCGCGCACGGTGAGGCCCTGTCCGACATACACAGCTTGAATGCGTTCCGCGATGCTCGTCGCTTCCGCGTCAGCGGCCCCGACAAAGGGCTCAGGATCGTCGATGGTCTCCGCTTGGTGCAACACGCGCAGCGCGGCCACCGGGACCGTCTCCTCCAGCAGTCTGATCAGCGCGGCGGCGTCAGCGGACTCCTCGCCTCCGCCGCGGAGCAGCTGCTGAACGAGCGGGTGTTTCCGGTTGATACGGCAGCTGACCTGGCCGTCGTGGCGCTGGACGGTCCATGCGTATACGAAGTCGGCGCCACGTTCCCGCGCGGTGATCCGTCCGCGATGGCTGAGCACCGCCGCGGCGCGATCGCGGGTTTCCACTCCGATGCGACGCAGGTGAGACCTGGCTGCCAGCGGAGGGACAGTGGTGGACTTGCGGATATCGATGCTCCATTCGGGATCGAGTTCCGCCGGGATGTCGACAGCGATGCGCGCCAGGATGTATTTGTCTTCCTTGCGGAATCCGCGGATTCCGAGCCAGTCCCCGGCTACTATGAGCCGGTCCCGGCGGTAGACGTAGAAGCCTTGCTGCTCGAGCCATCCGCGCGGGCCAGCGGCGTGCTTCGCTTCATCGTCGCCTAGGTGCCGCAGGTGCGGCAGGACGAAGCCCGCGACTCGTACTCCGTATCCCTCAATGGGGATCTCCTCGATGGGTAGCCGCTGGACGAATTCCCGGTTCTGTGAGAAGGGATCCCACGGGGCGACCTGATTGCCGTTAACGCTGAGCTTGACGTCGTACTTGCCGCCGAGGAATCGGCTGAAGACCATGCTGAGGTGGGCTTCGACTCGTCGGGCATCCTCGTAGAAAGCCTTCTGACTGCTGGTGTCATCGACAGTCACGTCGGCTCGGTCGAACCTGTGCAGGTGCCTCCAGAGAACGACCGTGCCCGCTCCGGTCCACACCTCCTCCAAGACCCTGTGGTCGGCGGGATCGATGGTGCGCAGCAGCCGCCATTCCCCGCTTCTGCGTACGAGGTCGATATCCCATGCCCGAGTAGCCTGCTGGCCCTCCTGTGGGGCAGTTGTGACGACGAGCAGGCGGGCCTGCGAGAGCGAGGCTGTCTTGAGGCCCATCCCGAAACGGCCAAGGTCTCGAGGGCTGCGTGGCGCATCGGGTCCGCGGGCGGCGATGGTCATCGCCGTGACCAGATCCTCTTCGGCCATCCCGCGACCGTCGTCGACGACAGCTACCCAGGAGTATCTGCCGTCCCAAGTGAAGATCACACTGATCTGCTTGGCTCCTGCGGTGATGCTGTTGTCGACCAAATCGGCGATGGCAGCTTCAAGCGTGTAGCCGAGCGACCTGAGCGATTCGATAGTGCCCGCTGGGTGGGGGGTGGCGATCTCGTACTCCGTGCCGCTCTCACCTCGCTTCTCGGGTGGGCCGCTGCCTCACATTCCGGGACGACGCCCAAGCCTATGACGCACCAGACACCGGCTGTGTTCCAGCGCATCGCATCGGGCATTGACGTTTGGCGGAACTGAATTATCGTACGGCTTCTGTTTGCTTCCTGAGAGTGACTTGCCACGCGGCCGTGCTGTACTGAGCAGATGCGGCAGTCTCGTGGCACGACCACGACGCAGAGGCGTACGGTCGTGCGAGCACAGCCGACGCAAACCATGCCGCCATGCACGGAGTTGCGCAGGTTGCTTTGTCAGAGGTCGGCGCTAGTCTCCCACTGAGGCGAGACTGGAGGGCTGGATGGGGGAAGAGGTGCCTGAGGAGGCCACGCAGCGGAAGTACGGCGTCAAGCTGGTCAGGGGCCCCTTCCTACGGCTCGCTCCGCACAGGGAGGCATGCGACGAGGAGTCGTTCATGTCGTACGCCAGCAAACTCCGCACTGACGGCGCTCGTCTGGCGGCTGACCTGTTCAGCGGGGCCGGCGGGCTGAGCCTCGGACTTGAGGCCGCCGGTTACCGAGTTGTGCTGGCGGCCGACAAGGACCCCGAGGCCACCGAGACCCACCACCATCACTTCGGCGGGCTAACGGTGGACTGGGACCTCGGCAACGCGGACCGCGTAGAGCGGATCGCGAAGCTGATAGCCGACGCAAAGATTGAGCTACTGGCCGGCGGACCGCCCTGCCAGCCGTTTTCACGCGCGGGGCGGAGCAAGATCCGGGATCGTGTACGGAACGGCTTCCCGGATCCTTCCGAGGACCGCAAGCACCTGTGGCGAGCCTACCTGGAAATCATCCGGCTCGCCATGCCCCCGGCGGTGCTGATGGAGAACGTGCCGGACATGGCACTGGACCGCGAGATGTTCATTTTGCGGGCGATGGTCCACCAAATGGAGCACCTAGGCTACGCGGTGGAAGAGCGGGTAGTCGACACTTCCTTCTACGGCGTCCCCCAGTTCCGGCAGCGCCTCATCCTGGTCGCCTTGCGTGACGGGATCTCGTTCACATGGCCGGAGGGCACACCGGAACAGGTCACCGTCTGGAACGCGATCGGCGACCTGCCATCGGTGGAGGGCGGATGGCGGCCAAAGGGCGGAGCGGACGGCTGGGCGGAATACGAAGGTCCGAAGACGGCTTTCCAGCGACGGATGCGCGAAGGCATGGACGAGGCTGAGGCCGACCGGGTCTATGACCAAATCACTAGGCCTGTCCGCCCCGATGACGAGGTGGTGTTCCAGTCGATGACGTCCGGCACCCGGTATTCGGATATTCCGGTAAACTTGCGCCGGTACCGGGCCGATATTTTCGACGACAAATACAAGCGGCTCGACGAGAACGGGCTGTCGCGGACAATCACCGCGCACATCGCCAAGGACGGCTACTGGTACATCCACCCGCGGGACAACCGAACACTGACAGTACGTGAAGCTGCTCGGATCCAGACTTTCCCGGATTGGTACCGTTTCGCCGGGCCGCCGTCAGCGGCATTCCGTCAGATCGGCAACGCCGTACCGCCGCTCCTCGGCGAACGACTGGGCGAAGCCGTCATGAAGTCAATAGCCGCGGCTGAGCCCGCCACATTGCCGACAGCGAAGATCAGCACCATGCTCGCTGAATGGTTCCGGGCGCGTACGCACCTGTCAGTCCCCTGGCTCAGAGCCCGCACCAGATGGCAAGTTATTTCCGGCGATATCCTGTTGGAACGCCTCTCCAGCCACCACGTGCAGCTCATGTGGCCGATAGCTGCCCGATGGGAGGAGCCAGCCGACACGCTCGCCGCCGACAAGGACCTTTTCAATGTGGCGGCCTGGGTAGACCGCAAGAAGCGGGCCGAACGACTCCTGAAGATCGCGAGTCACCTGGCGAAGGATCCGGAAGCGATTCGGGACGATCAGCTGATCCATTCCGCTCTTGGCAGCAGCAATGCGGCTATCGCCGACTTGGCCATCCTGGCTGTTCGGTCGGAGTCGGCGGAAGACGCGGAGGAGCCAGTACTCGCTGGGAAAGGCGTCCTGCGCGTGGCCGCACGCCTCAACGGCGACCCGGCACTTGAGCGCCGGAACAGGATGAGCAACGGGCGGCTGTCTGTTGCCCGAATAATCGGAGATGGCACTCAAGCGCGCGAGGCACATCTTGGGCTCATCGAGCTGGCCAATGCCGTGTGCCGACCGGAGAAGCCGTCATGCAGCCTGTGCCCTTTGGTAATGGTATGCCTGTCAGCTGACACGCTTCGCGAGGACGACAGCGATGAGGAAGTGAAGTAATGCCCGTCTTACTCCGGCCGACAGGGACATCGTCAGGTATCGAGCCCCAGCGTCGCCGCGACAGCGGGACTCTGCTTTGTGAGCGTCGCCGCGATACGACAAAAGGCCTCGTACTCACCGGCCAGCATCGCAGCAGCCCGCAGCGCCAGCCCTGTGTCCGACATCGCAACCCCCGCCGATTCGGGAGACTGTCTTTCGCCGCGGGCCGGCCGATGATCGTGTTGAGGCCGACTCCCCGCCTTCCGGTAACGGTCATCTGCAAGGGCGCAAAGCTCATTGACAGGCCGCTCAAGCATCTGACGTATCTGAGGCGGAATCGTCACACGCATCTTCGCGACATTAATGTTGAAAACCGAATCTAGGTCCGTCTCGAAATCCAGGGCAGCCCGCGCCAGCTTCGTATGCTCATCGATCCCGCGAATGCCGTTCCAGCCGCCCCACTGCACGAGCCGTCCGGCTCGGTAGATGTAGATCCCCTGCTGTCGATTCCACTTGAGCGGCCCGGAGAGCTTCTCGAACTGCTCAGCTGAGCTGAACTCGTCACGGGAAGGCAGGACGAAACGCCGGAGGCCGACCGCGCCGTGCACGTCTCCAACGGTGACCTCGAACCGCTGCTCCGGCAGCGCATCACAGGCAGGCTCGCCGGGAGCGAACGGGTTCCATGGCTCCACCTTCTGGCCGTTGACCGTAATTACCAGATTACGGAACGTCGCCCCTTCCAGAAAGCGGTGAAAGACAATACCGAGGTGCTCCGCTGTCTTCGCGGCCATGCCCTCAAAACGGCGCCGTGCCCAACCGCCATCGGGACGTTTCTCGGGGAGCACTCTATCAAGCTTGCGCCAGATGACAACGGTCCCAGATCCTTCAGAAAGCCGTTCGCGGGCATCCTCGATCATGGGGTCGCCGACTGGTTCGATGATCAGCCATTCATCCCATCGAGCGATGAGGTCGAGGTCGAGTGTACGCGCCGACGACCGGCTCGACTCGCGCCCACGAGAGGTGACGACCGTGAGCGAACGGCACTGCGACAGCGACGCCGTCTTCAGCCCGAGCCCGTAACGCCCGAGGTCGCCGTGAGAGTACGCCCGTCGCGATCCGTACCGAAGGGCCTCGATCAGCCCGTTAGCCGACATGCCGTCACCATCGTCAGCTACCAAGACGTATGAATCCTTGGCAGCGAACTCGATCAGAATGTCGACATGAGAAGCACCAGCCATGATGCTGTTGTCCACGATGTCGGCCACCGCAGCGGCGAAATCGTACCCGATGTCTCTCAACGATTCAGTCAACCGGGCGGCTGACGGGGTGATCGATGCCGACTTGGAAGCGGGCACTCGGGCAGCCCTCCTCTGGTCTGGGTGACGGACTGCACCAGGATCTCACACGGCCAACGTGGACGCACGCATTTGCCTGCCGACGCGCGGGGCAACAGGGGAAACGATGCTCGCAGCTAACAGCTAGCATCTATTGCATTCAGCTGAAATTCCATACGCCCGAACGAAGCGCTGACCGAAAATGCATGATGCCGATCTCCGATTTGGGAAACCAACAGAATGTGGTCGAAAGCAAGATAGCAGAACGTTAGCGCGAACCACTTTCGGCATTTGCTGCGTAAATCTTTGCGCGCCTAGAATCTCATCGCGGGTGCGACCCGTAGAGCTGCAGCTGTCCCAGTGCGTGGAAAGACGGAATACCGTCGCTGTTCCTGTGATCCCAGACCGAAGCAATCTTGGCCCGCGGTGTCTATACACCAGTCCCTGCCGAGCATCCGCGGAGTTGGGCAGCGAGCGATTCGCCTAGCCTGCTAGCGGAATGGCTGGCGGATCACGGCGCGCTCGTATGACGACACATATTCGCACATAGTCGCGTCGCGCTGACAAAGGAGACCTACACCCGGCGTTCTGGCAGTCTTGTCCGACTTGGACTTGGAAGCCGAGGCGGACGACGAAACACGATGTATCGGCCGCAATGAGCGGTGTGGTCTTCCAACTGAAAACGCGCCGGAAACTGTTGTGAACGGTTGAGGCTCTCATAGGGGCTGTTCCAACTTGAATTTGCTGGTCAGCGGGGCTGGTGTGGGCGGGGTTGGCGGTGCTCGGGCTGGTGAGAGCGGCTGGGCACAGGTCATGATCATCGGTCAGCGTGGCGGGTGAGGACGAGCAGGGCGCGGAGCAGGGTGGTGGCTCTGGCGGGGCTGAGGCGCAGCCGGGTGAGGGTGCGCCAGTTCTTGAGGTCGCTTGAAGCCGTGCTCGACGGGTGCGCGGGCGGCGGACAGGGCCTGGTTAGCCTGGCGCTGGGCGGGTGTGGTCTTGCTGGTCCGGGTGGATTTGTATCCGGTGATGATGACGGGGTCGCCGGGGCCGGGGTCCAGGCCGGTGAAGCCGGGGTCGGCGAGGGCGCCGAGCCCGGCTGTGCGGAGCCGTTGTGCGAGGTGGTCACAGCGGGCGGCGGTGATCTCGCTGGCGGCGCCGCGGTGAGCTGGGGAGATCCAGGTCAGGTTGCCGTTCTCGTCGGTGAGGGCGAGGAACAGCAGCCCATGTTTCTTATGCTTGCCGTTGAAATTCCTCCGGTTCGCGGCGCCGGTCCGGCGGCGGGTGGCGATCAGGGTGCCATCGAGCAGCACGACCTCCCCGCCCTGCTTCGTGATCTTGGCGAGGGCGCGGTCCAGGCGGGGTGCGCGGGCGGCGAGCAGCCCGATGACTTCTCAGGTCCAGCGGTGGATGGTGGAGGCGGAGACGCCGTTGCCGCCAGCAGCGACCGGTAGTCATCCGGGAGGTCGCCCGGGCCGGATGCCTGGCCGCGCGGGGGCACCAGCAGCCCGAAACCACGCTGCGCCGGCCCGGTGCCGGCCGGCTCGTCGCCGCCTGCTGTGGCATCGGCCGTGAGCTGGGTGATGACCTGCTCGGCTATGACCAGCCGGTCCAGCTCGTGCTCGGCTTCGGCGAGCTGCTTGCGCAGCAGCTCGGCCTCGCCGGTCAGCTCGGTCCTGCGGGCAGCGATCGGTCCAGTACCATCCCGCCTCCAGTGATTACTGTGCGAACAGGTACAGATACAGAAGATAACCGGCGGAGTTCCGCTGACCGGTGCGCCACGCCGGGCCAAGCCTGAAATACGTCAAACGATCAACAGCTACGCCTAGCAGCTCTCACCAGCACGAGTACGCTCCAGCTGATCCATACCAGCCCGCTGACCAGCAATTTCAGGTTGGGACGACTTCACTAGGCAAGCTCGCAGACGCCGCAAGCGCAGCGTAGGACTAGCGAATAACCAAGGCCCGGTATCTCCCCCAAGCGATACCGGGCCTTGTCGTCTCCACGTGGCCAGCAGTCAAGCCGCATAGCATGGTTGCGGGATAGATCAGGGAGTGAGGTGACATGGCCGACGAAGCTGGTAAGTCAGAACCAGGAGTAAGCCCAAACGCGCCACATATTCCCGATGGGCCACCCATCGTGATACCTGTGCGTGACCCTAAGCAGAACGAGCCCAAGCAGAAGTAGACGGCCGAACAGGTGAGCCCGGTACCTCGGAAGGGGTATCGGGCTTTTTCGTCTCTACGCCGGGCACGTGCTTGCCGACAATGTACGACCATCATCGAATGCCGGATAGCCGGCTCTGTAAGCCACGTAGCCGACCCCCGATTCGAGTGCAGGGTTCATGCCGGGGCGGCCCGCGTTCGCCCCGCTATCGAGTTTCCGCAGGTGGTGGGGGGGTAGGTTCCCGATGCTGGGGCATGGGGAATCGGGGGACACCATGGATGACGAGGCGCATCAAATGGAAGCTGCGCGCCAAACGATGGCGCAGCGGACGATTCATGCTGCGCTCACCAGCCGCAATGATCCACTTCTGTGGTCGCTGTGGCAGACCACTATGGATCTGGGGAACCGTGTGCAAGCCCTTGAACGGCAGGTTGCGACGCTGCACCCGAACGATTGATCTCGGAGGCATGGGGGCATATATGGCAGACGATCTTAAGGCAATCGCCTCGCAAGACGAGTACGCGAGCTTCATTCTGGAGACATTTTCGATACATCCTCTCGACGGCCTCGTACCGAGGTGGGATGTCTCGCACGTAGATGCCGCGCGTGAGCTTATCCGGATCGGTCACCAGACGAGCGAAACGTCAGTGCGGCGGTATCGCTCCGGGACGAATGAGTATCAAGGCGTCACGATACGTCCACCACTCTCTAAGCATCGCATCGCCGACCTGCCGACCTACTATGCAGAGTTCAAGCGGGCATCACTGACGCCAGGGAAACCGGTAATAACTGGCAATGAGGCATCGGTGGTAATCCATAAGTAAGCGGCATACAGCGTGTCCAAGCGGTATAATTGCCCGATGCTGGGGCCAAATTATCGGGGGATCAATGGCAGAAAACTACTCTGTGCCACGGCACGACCTAGCTGAATGGCTAGTGTCTAAGGCGATCGATCTACAGCTACTGATAGCTAACCTTGAGACGCTACTCACTGCGAGTCACAAAGGCTCCGACCTGACGCATTTCGGGGTTGCACTCCGGCTAAAGAATGCGCTGGTAACTGAAGTGGAATCTATCCTCGGTGCGGAGTGAGCGCCAAGCGGGAACCCTCACAACGTGATCTCGGAGGCGGAACCGCTCGGTAAAGCGGACACCGTGGCGAAGCTGCTCGGACACGCCGAGCAGCTCGCAGCCTCGGGCGCGTTCAAGGGCTCACCGGCTGCCTACGCGGTCTTTACCTACCCGTGCATGCACCCGGCCGACACCTTCCGTACGTTCAAGGACCCAGCTAATCAGAAGGACTACCGAAACTTGCACGGGTGCAAAGTTGATGTTGAAGCTGCACACCTGGAAGGCGGGGAAGCGGTGCTGCCGGACGGCACCCTGATCCCCACCCACCACCGCACGGGCACCGCCAACCGCAGCAACTGCAACGGAAAACATAAGAAACACGGGCTGCTGTTCCTCGCCCTCACCGACGAGAACGGCAACCTGACCTGGATCTCTCCAGCTCACCGGGGTGCCGCCAGCGAGATCACCGCCGCCCGCCACGACCACCTCGCACAACGGCTCCGCGCAGCCGGGCTCGGCGCCCTCGCCGACCCCGGCTTCACCGGCCTGGACCCCGACCCCGGCGACCCCGTCATCATCACCGGCTGGAAATCCACCCGGACCAGCAAGACCACACCCGCCCAGCGGCAGGCTGACCAGGCCCTGTCCGCCGCCCGCGCCCCCGCCGGGCACGCCTTCAGCGACCTCAGGAACTGGCGGATCCTCACCCTCCTCCGCCTCAACCCCGCCAGAGCCACCACCCTGCTCCGCGCCCTGCTCGTCCTCACCCGCCAGCACACCACCCGCTGACCGACGATCATGACCTGTGCCCAGCCGCTCCCGCCAGCCCGAGCACCACCAACCCCGCCCACACCAGCCCCGCTGACCAGCAAATTCAAGTTGGAACAGCCCCATAGGAGACCTACAGCTTGAACCTGCAGTTCTTGACATCGTCGATGAGCGCGGCCCACGTTGGAGCATCAAGCGGGAGCCGCGGTCCGTCGGGGTTCTTGGAGTCACGGATCAGGTAGCCGTCAGAGATGCGGGCTATTTCAACGCAGTCGTTCCCGGCGTTGCTGCGGCTGGCTTTGCGCCAGGCGAGTCCGGTGTCTTCGACGTGGCACGAGGTGGTCAACGGGAATCCTCCGCAAGGTCGGCGATCATGGCCAGGGAAGCGGCCGGGTCCAGCGCTTGCTCGGCCAGATGCCCCCAAGCTAGGACGTACCGGTCGGTTTCTCCCTTCGATTCTAGGTATAGGTCGCCGAACAGTCCCTCCACGTACACCACCGACAGGTCCTCGGGGTCCGGGAAGTCGAGGATGACGAAGTCGCCGTCGATGCCCGCGCAAGCCCCCGCAGCGAACGAAAGCACTTGAATCGTGATCTCGGGTCGCTGCGCCACCTCGGCGAGCGCGGCGATCTGCCGCCGCGTGGCGTCCGGGCCACCGACCTGGCGGCGCAGCACGGACTCGTCGAGGACCACATGCATACACGGGTTTCGTGTGCCGAACAGCGCCTTCTGCCGTGTCGCGCGCGCCGTGACGCGCCGTTCGATTTCCTCGCGGGTGAGCCAGGGTCCGGTGGCGGTGATGACGGCTCGGGCGTAGTCCTCTGTCTGGAAGATGCCCGGCACTAGGCTTGCGCACCGGCGAATGTTGCTGGCCTCGGATTCCAGTACGACATAGGAGCCGCTGAACACATCCTTATACCTGGTCCACCAGCCGCGGCGTCGGGCCTCCTTGCCGAGCTGGATGAGCGCATCGCGCTCCGGCGAGGTAACGCCGTAGAGGTCGAGCATGTCCTCCAAGTCGTCGGCGTCAATGCGGGACTTGCCGTTCTCAAGCCTGTAGATCTTGCTTCGGCTGAAGTCCAACCGCGCCGCAGCCTCGTCAGGTGTCAGGTCGCTGGCCTCGCGCAGGCGCTTGAGTTCACGCATCAGCCGACGGCCGCGGACAGTGGGGCTTTGATCCATTCCTCCAGGATGGTCGACCGGTCCCACTCGCGCAAGTCTCATTGGCGACCATGACCTATTGCAAATCTGCGACTGGTCAAATTATACTGCTGACGTCTGGCGATCTGCTGGTGGCCCCAAGGGAGGTCCGGACATGGCAGAGAACATCCTGGAACTGGCCGGCCGCCGCAGTGACGGCGCGCGGGAGCAGATCCAGTCAGCAACCTTTCCACGGCAGGCACGGTCGGCGCCGCTGGCACGGCAATTCGTGACAAAGGTGATAGGCCAGCACCCCGCGGCAGACGACGCGGTCCTGCTGGCCAGCGAACTGGTCACGAACGCGCTCGTGCATGCCCGCGACGCGACGGCCGTCACGGTGACCGTGGCGATGACCACCGCGTTAATCCGCGTCGACGTCCACGACGACGGGCGGACCGGGATACCGCACTGGCGCGAGGCGAGCGCCCAGGCCGAGGACGGGCGCGGGTTCCAGATCCTGAACGCGCTCGCCCAGCGATGGGGGTTCACCCGCGAGCAGGACCGCACCTGCTGCTGGTTCGAGGTCACGGCAGCGCCCGCTGCCTGAGAGAGGGGTGGGACCATGATCGACGCTCTTCCCGCGCAACGCCGCCTGGTCGGCGCGGC
>Ga0335075_10007320_pt1 | contig 16970 bp, 17 predicted proteins | sample Lox_Sample_24_FD_206723 | JGI IMG/M metagenome (GOLD analysis project Ga0335075, IMG submission 206723) | Soil microbial communities from Loxahatchee National Wildlife Refuge, Florida, United States - Lox_Sample_2.4 | ecosystem: Environmental > Terrestrial > Soil > Wetlands | place: USA...
AACCGGACAGTTAGCCCAGCTCCTTTCCTCCGGTTACAGGGACCACACAGAATCTGAAGGTTCTCAGCGCTGGTCGCTCCGCCCATGCTTAGTGGGATGATGTGATCGTATTGGAGTTCATGCTGGTTACCGCAATGCCGACAACGCCCGCTATCACGCTGCCACACCAGCTGCTTGAGGTCATCGGGAACTCCCTGCCGAACCCGTCCTCGCGGAAGAGAACCCATCGCCACTACCGCCTGCGCTCTCTCGATCCGCTGCTGCTCGCGCATGCCCCTAGTCACCAGCAATGCGTACACTTGGCTGGCGCTGAGCCCGTCATTGTCCCAGTAGAACCGACCCTGAAACTGCCAGAGGTTGCGATCGGCTAGTGAAAGCGTCAAGACGGGGTCGCTTTGCTGGCGAGCACGGTCGTACATCCACTGTTCCTTAGTCGGTCTCCGCTGCAGTGTGTATTGCTTTTTTCCCACCTGAACTGTAACGCGACCAAACAAAGCGCGCGACAGTGTTACGTTCTCCGCTCTTCTCAGCACGTCTGACCTCTTTCGTTCAGCTCCGCTCGACCCATCCGCCTAGGCGGCTCACGACGTCGATAGCCTTAACGACTAAGTGTCATATAATGTCCTTAAGCGACTACTAGTTCAAGTCGTCGTTTGAAAGAGCGGCCTGCGTTTCGTATAGCGAACACTACGACTTGGAGTCATGAGACTCTAAGTCACCCAAATAGTACGAATGAGTCAATATTCAACTAAATCGAACAGATAGATGGGCGCGACTCTCTGGAGTCGGCCAGCCGCGTCGTGGGCCCGCGTTCCCCGACCGTCCGGCGCAGCGTGCCGGTCCTTGTCTGGAGGACGCGCCTGACGGCGAGCGCCGGAACCGCCGACACCGTGACCTGCGACGCTGCGTGTAGCCAAGTGGCTTTCCACGGCGCGCTATCGTCATTATGTACAGCGAGTTTCCACAGACGAGAGAGGAACGGACGTGGCCAGCTACCACCCCATGACCGTTGCCGACCTGGCGGTGTACCTGTCGCAGACGACCGACCAGAGGACCCGCTGGAAGATGTTCTGGGAGTTCCTCGAGGAGTACCGGTGGGAGCAGCAGGACGTGCAGACCGCGTTGCTCCTGGACGAGCCGCCCTCTGCTGGCGATGAACGCTGGGATGCCCTGCTGGCGGCCCTGGCTGAGCATCTTGCGGCGCAGCGCGACCTTGCTCCGCCAAGCTGGGCCGACCAGAGGGTTCTCGAACGGCCGTGGTTCCCCGCCGAGCTTCGGGTTCAGCGGGCCGACGCACTCGTTCACGCGCCGGCTGCCTTTCGCAAGCACGGCGTGTACCTGGCGGCAACAGACCTGGAAGCAGCGTGACCGATCCAGGGAACGTCCTACTCGACCGGGAACAGCTTGAAAGAGCATTCACTAACCTTGGCGAGCGCTTGACACGCCGAGGCGTTGTCGCCGACGTGTTCATCGTCGGAGGAGCTGCAATGGCCTTGGCCTATGACGCCACCCGGGTGACCCGCGACGTCGACTCGCTGTTCGTACCGCACGGCATAGTCCTAGAGGAAGCAAGGAACGTCGCACAGGACCTCGGTCTGCCTATGTGGTGGCTAAACGAGCAAGCGAGCGTCTACATCTCAGGCAAGGACGACCCCGGGAAACGTCGCGTCTTCGACCACCCGGGTCTGCGAGTGACGGCAGCGTCGCCGCGCCATATCTTCGCGATGAAGGCGCTAGCGGCCCGGACCCGCGATATCGATGACCTGCGCTTGCTCGCCGCGATCATCGGGGTGGAGTCTGCCGAGACGGCACTTCAGATATGCGCCGACTTCTTTCCGGATGAGGCCATCCCTCCGAGGTCCGCCGCCGTCCTCCAGGAGCTGTTCGGCTAACCCAAACGGACGACTACACCTCTGGTTGTGCTAAGCCCGAGCTTGTTGCGCAGCACCCCCGTCATGGCGGGCGCCGCTAACGGCGCATGTCAGCCTCAGTTTGCGGCCAGGGCCCGGGTGGACCAGTCGAGCACCGGGGTCAGGCTCTCCGGGGCTGGCCAGGCGTTGATCACCGCGAGAAGCGTGAGGTATCGCTCTCGACGCGGGTCGTTCACGGACTCAAGCCGGGCCAGCAGTTGACGCCGGAGTTCGGCGTCGTCGCGGCGGGCGAGGATCTGCGCGTAGTGCGCCGTCAGCGCAGCGACGATCGGCGATGCCTGCGGCGAGCCCGGCTCGATGCCGGCGGCGACGGCCGGGCTCGCCTGGTCGCGGACCACCGCAACCAGGCCACGACGCAGGATCGGGGCGTCGCCCTGGCCGCGCTCGGCCGCCTCGTCGCTGGCCATCTGCCGCATGCTGGCACGGAAGCCCGGATCTTGCGCTAGTTCGGCCAGCTCGGCCCACGCCTGGAGCTGCTCGGCCTCGGGGTCGTCCGGCAGTTCAGGGGTCATCGAGCGCCTGATGCCAGCGAACGAGGGCTCGGCGCTCAGGTCGCCGAAGACCGCGTCGAGGAAGTCGGCGATCAGGCGCTGGCGTTCGTCCTGCGACAGCCGGGCCAGCTTGTGCATGAGATCCATCTCCTCGGGGGTAGAGCCGAGCCTGGCCGCCGCGGTCAGCACCGCGCGCCGCAGCCGCAGGATGCGGATCTGCACGTCCAGGGCCTCGGCGTGGGCCGCCGCGACGGTCGGAAGCGACAGCTCCTGATTGAGGACCTTCCGGATCGTGGGAAGGTCCATCTCCAGCTCGCGCAGCGTCCGCACGAGGTCCAGCCGCGCGGCCGCGCCGGCGTCGTAGCGGCGGTGGCCGGCCGGGCTGCGGCCGGCCGGCGCCACGATTCCGCAATCGGAGTAGAACCGGATCGTCCTGACCGCCAGCCCGGTTAGCCGGGCGAGGTCGCCGATCGAGTAGAGCCTGCCGCCGTCCATGCCCCCACCTTCGCGCCTCCACCTAGTGGAGGGTCAAGCCCCCTTCTCTGCGAGCACGGCGCCTGGTCGGCCGAGGCGGACCGGGGCGGTCGGGCCCCTTGCGCTGCGGTCCGGGAGGACATATCGTCCCGATGTATCGCTTCGATACATCGAAGAGATACATCAACCGGGAGGCGCGACATGTCCAGCGGGCAGCTGTACGACACCATCGGGGGCACTTACACCGTGACGCGGCGCACCGAGCCGCGGATCGCGGCCCAGGTCTGGGCCGCGCTCGGCGATGCGCGGACGGTGCTGAACGTCGGGGCCGGCACCGGCTCCTACGAGCCCCAGGACCGCGACGTCATCGCGGTGGAGCCGTCGGCGCTGATGCGGGCGCAGCGGCCCGCGGGCGCGGCGCCGTGCGTGGCGGCCGGCGCGGAGAGCCTTCCGTTCGAGGACCAGTCGTTCGACGCCGCCATGGCCTTCGCCACCGTTCATCACTGGCCGGACCCGATCGCCGGGCTGCGCGAGCTGCGGCGCGTCGCCCGCCGGGTGGTGGTGTTCACGCACGCCACCGAGGACGCCGCATGGCTCCATCGGTTCTGGCTTACCCGCGACTACCTGCCCGAGGTCGCCGACTTCCTGGTCGGGCGGCCCTCGCTGACCGAGCTGGCCGGCGCGATCGACGCCCGCGTGGAGCCGGTGCTCATCCCCTGGGACTGCGCTGACGGCTTCTTCGAGGCCTACTGGCGCCGGCCCGAGGCCTACCTGGACGAACAGGTGCGTCGCGGCATGTCGGTGTGGACCAGAGTCGGGCCGGAGGCCGAGCAGCGGGCGGTGCGCAGCCTTCGCGATGACCTCACCTCGGGCCGTTGGGCTGACCGCAACCGCGATCTGTCCGCCCTCGATGCGGCGGAGCTCGGCCTTCGCCTGCTCGTCAGCTGAAGCCGGCCGCGGGCATCGGGCAGGATAGCTCTCATGGCAGGTTCGGAGAGTTCGGCGACGCTGCCGGTCATCGATGTCGGCCCGCTTCTCGGTCGCGGGCCGACGACCGCGCGGGCTGACGTCGCCGGGCGGATCCAGGCGGCCTGCCGGGAGCGCGGCTTCTTCTACGTGGCCGGCCACGGCGTCCCGGCCGGCCTGCTCGACCAGCTGGCCGACGCCAGCGCCGAGTTCTTCGCCCTCCCGCCGGAGGACAAGCAGGAAATCGCCATGGAGCGGGGCGGGCGGGCCTGGCGCGGGTTCTTCCCGGTGGGAGCCGAGCTCACCTCCGGCCGGCCGGACCTGAAGGAGGGCCTGTACTTCGGGGCTGAGCTGCCAGACGACGACCCGCGGGTGCTGGCCGGGGTCCCGCTGCACGGCCGCAACCTGTTCCCGCGGCAGGTCCCGCGGCTGCGACCGCTGGTACTGGCCTACCTCGACGCGATGGCCGCCCTGGGCCAGGCCGTGCTGACCGGGGTCGCGCTGAGCCTGGGCCTTGACCCCGGGTACTTCTCGGGCGGCTACACCGCGGACCCGACGATCTTGTTCCGGATCTTCCACTACCCGCCGTCCCCGCCGCAGACCGAGGACTGGGGAGTGGGCGAGCACACCGACTACGGGCTGATCACCTTGCTCGCCCAGGATGACAGCGGCGGGCTGCAGGTCGCCGCGCCCGAGGGCTGGATCGACGCCCCGCCCGTCCCCGGCACGCTGGTCTGCAACATCGGCGACATGCTGGACCGGCTGACCGGCGGGTGGTACCGGTCGACGCCGCACCGGGTCCGCAACCTGAGCGGCCACGGCCGACTCTCGTTCCCGTTCTTCCTCGACCCGGGCTTCTCGGCCGAGGTACCGCCGCTGCCAGAACGGGCGGCCGACGGCGCCGACGGCCGACGGCGCTGGGACGGCCAGGATCTGCGCGCCTTCACCGGAACCTACGGTGAATACCTGCTCGGCAAGGTCGGCCAGGTCTTCCCCGAACTCCGCCGCGACGCCTTGGAGTAGACGGCCGACCCGGCACATCGGCCGACGCCAGGCCATCAGGAATCACCTGCCGCTGCGGCAACTCGCTTCAGCCCAGACGAGCGGCTTCACCCCGCTCCTTGCCCCTATCCGGCTGCCGCGCGCACGAATCGAAGATGGTGGATCGTTGTGTACACCGGGATGTACACAACGATCCATCATCCTGTCGTGGACCGGGCAGTGAGGTCGCCACTTGCTGTTATCTGTGGCTGATGGTCGCCAGCAGCGCACTGCCTGCCCTGCGCGCGGGAGATTGCCGAGGCAGGACCCTGGCCCGCTGCCGGGTCCAGGATGGCGGTCGGCGGCCGCGCGGGCGGCCCGATTCGCATGGGCTAGGCCTCCGCGAGCTCTTCCTCGCCGGCCAGCGACGGCTGATCCGGTTCGGCGCGGATGGCGTCGGCTTCCGGGGCACCGAGGGCGGAGTAGAGCTCAAGGGCGCAGCTCCGGTGATGTCGTGCCAGGCCGACGTCGCCCGCCGCGTGCAGCGCGGCGGCGAGGCCGCTGTGGGCGCGGGCCTGTTCGTAGGCTTCGCCGAGGCGGCCGGCCAGCGCCAGGGCGGCGGTGTAGGCGACACGCGCCTCGTCCGGTCGGCCGGTGGCGAGCAGGACCTCCGCCACCCCGTTGCGCGCCTCGACCTCGCCGACCCGGTCGCCGGTCTCCCTGAACAGCCCGAGCGCGCGCTGGTAGCAGCCGACGGCCTCCTCGTAGCGGCCCAGCCGCTGGTAGGCGAGGCCGAGGTCGGGCAGCGCGCTGGCCTCGCCGGTCGGGTCGCAGATCTCTCTGAAGACCCCGAGCGCCCGCTGATACCAGTCAACGGCCCGCTCGTACTGGCCCTCCCGTCCGGCGACGGAGCCCAGATTGCCCAGTGCGCGCGCCTCACCGGCCCGCTCGCCGATGCTCTGGAAGGCGGCGAGAGCCTGCTCGTGGCAGTGCGCGGCCTGCTGATAGCGGCCCCGTCGTTCGTAGACGGTGCCGAGGTTGGCCAGGGCAAGGGCCTCGCCCCGTCGGTCCCCGATCGCGACCGACGCGGCCAGCGACTGCTGGTGGTAGTCCGCCGCCTGCTGGTAGCGGCCCTGCCGCCAGCTGATGATGCCGAGGTTGGTGAGCGCCATCGCCTCGGCGGCGCGGTCGCCCAGCAGCCGGGCCGCGTGGTTCGAGCGGCCGTGGATCGTCACCGCGTCGGCGTAGTGGCCGCCGGTCTCCAGGTACCGGTACAGGGTGGCGGCCAGCCGGGTCGTGTGACCTGGCCAGCCGTGGGCGGCGGCGTGCAGGGTGACCGCGACGAGGACGGCGCGTTCGGCGTCGAGCCAGTCGCGCGCCCGGGCCGGGGTCGCCAGCTCGGGGGCGGGCGTGCTGATCGGCTCGAGGCGGGGCCGGTAGTGCCGTTCAGCCGGGACGAGGACGTCCATGGCGCTGGCGGCGACGCCCAGGTAGTAGTCGAACAGGCTGGTCAACGCGGCCTGCTGACCATCGACGCCGTCCTCGGCGGCGGCGAGCTCACGGGCGTAGGCGCGCAGCAGGTCGTGCATGGCGTGCCGGCCGCCGCCGACCGGGTAGACGAGGTGCGCGCGGGCGAGCAGCGCGAGCGCGTCCTTGGCCTGGGTGACGGTGACGGGACGGCCGCCGGAGCCGGCCGTCGCACCGGTCAGGCTGGTCAGGGCGGCGACGGCGTAGGCGTCGAGATCGGGACCCGGGTGCAGGCCGATCAGCCGGAACGCCCGCGCCGCGCCGGCCGGCAGATGACGGTAGGACCAGGAGAACACGCCGCGGACCGCGGTCCGCTCGTCGCCGCCCGCGTCGAGCAGGTCAAGCCGCCGCTGCTCCCCCGCCAGCTCCCCCGCGAGCTCGGCCAGACGGCTGTCCGGGGTCGCGGCGGCCAGCTCGGCCGCCACCCGCAGCGCCAGCGGCAGCCGGGCGCACTGGCCCGCCAGTTCGGCCGCCGCGTCGGGCTCGGCGTCAACCCGGTCGCCGATCAGCGTCCGCAGCAGCCCGATCGCGTCGGCGGCCGGCAGCATGTCGAGGGCGACCCGCCGCGCCCCGTGCCGCGCGACCAGCCCGGCCATCGAGTCGCGGCTGGTGACGATCACCAGGCAGGTCGGGCTGCCGGGCAGCAGCGGGCGGGCCTGTTCCACCCGGGCGGCGTTGTCGAGCACGACCAGCATCCGGCGGCCGTCGAGCAGGCTGCGGTAAGCGGCGGCGCGCTCGTCTTCCCCGGCCGGCATGTCCTCTCCGGCCAGGCCGAGCGCGCGCAGGAACCCGCCCAGCGCGTCCGTCGGCAGCACCGGCGCGCCCGGGTCGTAGCCACGCAGGTTCACGTACAGCTGACCGTCCGGGAAGGCGGCCGCCGCCCGGCGGGCCCAGCGCACCGCGAGCGCGGTCTTGCCCACGCCGGCGGTGCCCGCCAGCACCGCGATCGGCACCGCGGCCCGGTCGCCAGGTCCCGGCTGGCCGGCCGGGCCGGCCATCCCGACGCCGCCCGCCGCGGTCACCCCGCTCGCCCCGCTCGCCCCGGACACGCCGCTCGCCCCGGACACGCCGCTCGCCCCGGACACGCCGCTCGCCCCGGACACGCCGGTCACGGCGACTGCTCCGGCCAGGCCGTCGAGCATCAGGTCGAGCGCCGCCAGTTCGGCGTCCCGCCCGGTGAACGCGGCCACGTCGGCCGGCAGCTGGGCCGGGACGGGCCGGTCCCTGACCACGGCGGACCGGTCGCCCGCGACGGGGGCGGTCGCGGGCGGGGTCGGCGTGTCCAGGCCCGGGTCGGCCGCGAGGATGCGCGCGTGCAGTCCGCGCAGCTCAAGACCGGGCTCGATGCCAAGCTCCTGGACAAGCACGCGGCGGGCCTCGGCGAACGCGGCCAGCGCCTCGGCCTGCCGCCCACACCGGTACAGCGCCAGCATCAGCTGCCCGCTGAACCGCTCCCTGAGCGGGTGCGCCCGGACCAGCTCTGTCAGCTGGCCGGCCGCCTCGGCCGCCCGGCCGAGTTCGAGCAGGACCTCGATGTGCTCCTCGGTGCCGGTCAGCCGCTGCTCGCCGAGCCGGGCCCGGACGATCTCCGCCCACGGGCCGGGGATGCCGTCGAGCGCGACGCCCTGCCACAGCCCCAGCGCCGACTCGAGCGACGCCGCCGCCGCGGTCAGGTCGCCGGCCCGACGGGACTCGCGCGCGGCCGCCAGCCGTCCGGCGAACAGCTCCGCGTCGAGCTGGCCCGGCGCCAGCCGCAGCAGGTACCCGCGGCCGCTGGCCTGCAGCACCTGCCCCGACGTCCGGTGTGCCCGTCCCGGGTCGAGGGTCGCCCGCAGCCGGGAGACGTGGACGTGCAGCGCGTTGACCGATCGGACGGGCAGCTCGTCGCCCCAGATCCCGTCGATCAGCTCATCGCGCGAGACCGCCTGGTTCGCGCGCGCCGCCAGCAGTCCGAGAACCGCCCGCCGTTGCGGGGCGCCCAGCTCCAGTTCCGTTTCGCCGCGCCAGGCCCGCACCGGCCCGAGCACGGCCACCCGCACCGGCAGCCCGCCGTCAGTCAGCCCGCCGCCACCGAGGCTCTCATCGGCGTGCCCGTCGTCGGAAGTCACGGTCGCCACCTTCCGGCCGGGAGCACAGGCATATGCGGCCTGATCGTATTGCAGCGTCCCCTGACAGGCCCGCTCAACTGGCATTTTCAGTCCCCGTTAAGAGAACAGCAAGAGGCCGTGGGCGATTCTTGGCGGGACTGAGCGCAGATCCGCGCAGCGGGAAATGAGGGGACGTCACCCGTGGGAATTTTCAAGCAGATGAAAGACATGAAGGACATGGTCACCGCCGCGCCCGGCCTGATCGAGCAGGCCCAGCAGATGGGCGCCCAGGCGCAGCAGATGGCGGCCGCGCAGCAGGCGGCCGCCCAAGCCCGGATGGCCCAGTACGGCGCCCAGCCGGGTGGCCTCGGCCAGCAGGCCGGGCCGGCCGGTCCCGATTTCGAGCCCATTGACGGCGTCACCCTTGAGCAGTTCGCCGCCGTTGGCAAGGCGGTCGCCGCCTACAACTACGACGGGACCAAGCTGCCAGAGATCGCGGCGTCGATGGGAATTGACGGGACCGCCTGGGAGAGCGCGTCCCGCGGCTGGAACGACCGGATGATGGCCAACCCCGCCGTCGCGCAGCGCTACAACCAGCTCTACCGGGCGAGCTGACCCATGGGCTTCTTCAAGAGCATGCACGACCTCAACAAACAGGCCAAGGAGATGCAGCGGAACCAGCCGCCGGCGGGGGCGCGGATGGCCGCGATGCAGGAGCGACTGGCGGACCTCAACCAGATGATGGCCAACACCACGCAGGCGGCCAACAACGCCGCCGCGGCCGCTGCCGCAGGGGCCAGCGGGTTCGCGGAGCGCTGTCCGGTCATGATCGTCGGGATGCGGCAGGTCGGCATGGTCAACTTCGATCTGCTGGTCGAGTTCGACCTTACGGTGACCCGGGAGGGGAGGCCACCGTACCCGGCGACCGTTCAGCAGCTGGTCAGTCAGTTCCAGGTCGGCCAGCTGTCGTCCGGCCGCACGCTGGAGGCGACCGTCGACCCCTCGAACCCGATGGCGATCTTCCTGGACTTCGGGACGCTGTAATGACGGTCGGCTGACCAGGATGCCGTTCGGATAGCCGGCAACGCACTCGGCGAACGCGGAGGGGGCGGGCGCCGAACGCGGGCAGCGTACGCGGTGATGGTGGCGTACGCTGCCCCCATGGCGGAGCAGAACACCCAGATCCGGCTGGCCTCGCGGCCGGTCGGCAGGCCCACGGCGGAGAATTTCTCGATCGTCACCGAGCCGGTGCCTGAGCCCGGCGACGGCCAGGTGCTGATCCGCACCCAGTACCTGTCGCTCGACCCGTACATGCGCGGGCGGATGAGCGACGCGCCGTCCTACGCGCCGCCGGTCACGGTCGGCGGGCTGATGGTCGGCGGCACCGTCGGCGAGGTCGTCGCGTCGAACGACCCGGGATTCAGGCCAGGCGACGCGGTCCTCGGCTACGGCGGCTGGCAGTCGTACTCGGTGCAGCCCGCCGGGTGGCTCCGCACGCTCGACCCCGGCCAGGTGCCGGTCACCACCGCGCTCGGCGTGCTCGGCATGCCCGGGTTCACCGCCTACGCCGGCCTGACCCAGATCGGGAAGCCGAAGCCGGGCGAGACCGTGGTCGTCGCCGCGGCGAGCGGGCCGGTCGGCGCGACCGTGGGACAACTGGCCCGGATCCTCGGCGCCCGCGCGGTCGGCATCGCGGGCGGCGCGGACAAGGTCGCGCACGTGCTCGAGCTCGGCTTCGACGCCGCGCTCAGCCACCGCGCGCACGATTTCAAGGACCAGCTCAAGGCGGCGACCCCAGACGGCGTCGACGTGTACTTCGAGAACGTCGGCGGGCACGTCTGGGAGGCGGTCCTGCCCCGGGTGAACCCGTTCGCCCGGATCCCCGTGTGCGGGCTCGTCGCCCACTACAACGAGACCGAGCCGCCGCCGGGCCCGGACCGGTCGAGCGCGCTCATGTCCGCGATCTTGCGCAAGTCGCTCACCGTCCGCGGCTTCATCCAGAACGAGTTCGCCGACTCCCTGATGGGCGAGTTTCTCGCCCGGGCGACCGGCTGGGTGCAGGACAGGTCGCTGCGGTACTGCGAGGACATCGTCGACGGCCTGGAGAACGCGCCGGACGCGTTCATCGGCCTGCTCGAGGGCAAGAACTTCGGCAAGCTCATCGTCAAGGTGAGCTAGCCGGAGCTAGCCGGCCGCTACCACCAGGTGCTCTCGTTGGCCTCGTGGGTGCCGCCGGTCTCGTCGAGCCCGTTCAGCGCGAACATGTCCTCGTCCGCCAGCGTGAAGCTGAACAGGTCGGCGTTCTCCGCGATCCGCTCCCGATGGGTCGACTTGGGGATGACCGGGAGGCCGTGCTGGACGCACCACCGCAGCAGCACCTGGGCCGGGGTCTTGCCGATCCGCGCGGCGATCCCCGCCACCGTGGGGTTGTCCAGGTGCCTGCCGGTGCCGAGCGAGCTGTACGACTCGAGCACCACACCGTGCTTCCTGGCTGCCTCGAGCAGCCCGCGTCGGTGTGACACCGCGCTGAACTGGACCTGGTCGATCACCGGGGGGACGGTACCGGACCCGATCACCTCGTCAAGCTGGCGGGCGCTGTAGTTGGAGACGCCGATGGACCGGGTGAGCCCCCGCTCCTTAGCCCGCTCCATGCCCGGCCAGGCCCGCATCGCCCCGCCCTGCGGCCAGTGCACCAGGTACAGGTCGACCTGGTCGACCCCGAGCCGCTTCAGCGAGCCCTCGAGCTCCCGAACGGGATCTGATCGGTTCGGGAAGAACTTCGTGGTGATGAACACGTCGTCGCGCGCCACCCCCGACTCCTGCAGGCCGCGCCCGACGCCCTTCTCGTTCCCGTAGGCCTGGGCGGTGTCGATGTGCCGGTAGCCGAGCTCAAGCGCCCACCGCACCGCGTTGACCGTCTTCGCCCCGTCCGGCACCTGCCAGACCCCGAGCCCGAGCAGCGGAATGCTGGTTCCGTCCGATAGCGCCTGCACGTGCTCGTCCGTCATCCGTTTCTCCCTCTGCCCGGCCGGCGGCCCGCATCCCGCAACAAGATCAACACCCATTATCCCGAACGGACCGGGGCGACTGTCATCGCGCCCCGCTCGCCGTCGACGGCGCAGGGCCGACCGCGGCGTCAGGTGTCAGACTGGCGGGATGAGCGTGACCTTCCGCGAGGCCGTCAGCCAGCTGGGCCGGGCGTCGTTCCACGCACTCTACGGGCCCTGGGACCCGATGCCGCCCGAGCTGATAGCCGGCCTGCTGGCGGACTGCGGCGCGCGCTGGATTGTCGCCGGCGGCCGGGCCGCCCGGGCCGGCGCCCCGCCCCGACAGCACGGGGACACCGATGTCGAGGTCCGGGCGGCCGACTTCGAGGCGATCCGCGCGGTCCTTGGCGGCTGGCACCTCTGGGAGGCCGATGACGGCGCGCTCAAGCCGCTGCTGCCGGGCGTCGCCCTCAGCCCGGACTGCGAGGAGCTCTGGGTCAGGCGCGAAGCCGGGCAGCCGTGGCGGTTCGAGTTGCTGGTCGACCGGCATTCCACCGACGCCGAATGGGTATACAAACGCGACGCCCGGGTACGGCTGCCGTGGGACAAGGCAGCACACGCCATCGGGGGTATCGAGTACCTCCGACCGGAGGTCGCGCTGCTGTTCAAGGCCGGGCAAGACCGGCCCAAGGACCGGGCCGACCTGCTGGCCGCGCATCTTGACCCCTCCGCCCGCAGCTGGCTGGCAGACACGCTGGACCTGCTTGGCCACCGGGAATGGGCGCAGCTCACCCGGCTCGCCGACGAGGCGGACCCCGGCGCTGGCGCAACCGGGGCAATTGATCAAGACTGGCGTTAGGCACACTCCAAAGGAGGAGCGCGACATGACGACGAACGTTCCGGAACCCGCCGGCGAGGGCAGCGACGTATTCGGTCACGAACAGGGCGGCACGGACGAATTCGGCCAGGAGACCGGCGGCACCGATGTGGTCGGGCAGGAGTCGGGCGGTACCGACGAGTTCGGCCAGGAATCCGGCGATACCGACGAATTCGGCCAGGAGTCGGGCGGAACCGACGTGTTCAGTCCCCCGCAATCGTGACCGAGCCGATCATCGGCCACGACCGGCCGACGGCTCCTTAGGGGGTCACGAGCGCGTCGGTCAGCGGGCCGATGCCCGCCAGCCTGGCGGTCAGCTCGGGGGTCAGCCCGTACCGGGCGGCCAGCGCCTCTGGCGCGGTGTAGGTCACCTTCGGCTGCCCCTCGTCGTCCCAGATCAGCACCTTGAGCGGCAGGTCAAGCGCGGCCAGCGGGGCCGCGTCCATGACCGGCGTGCCGGCGACCGGGCTGCCGAACAGCACCAGCACGGTCTCGCGCAGCTCGAGTCCGGCGTGCTCGGCCTCGGCCCGCTGGTCGATCGCGGCGAACAGCTTCATGCCCTTCGCCGACAACAGCTCGGTCAGGCGTTCCACGGTGGCGGCGACCGGGCGAGGGCTGAGCTTGGTGACGATTCCGTTCTCGGTCTGGGTCGTGCCTGTGGTCATCGCGCTCTCCTCATGGCCCGCACTTCTTGCTGTTATCAGTGGATTCTGCTCGGCTCGACTTTTACGCCTGCGTCCACGATGCCACGAGTCAGGCGAGCCGGTACACGGTGACCACCTTAACCGGGGCGTCTTCGATGGCGGTCAGCACGGGAACCTCGTAGCGGGCCAGGGCGGTCAGCGAATGCGCGGGAACGAACGCACGGCCGGGGTCGGCGACGAGGACGTCGGCCGCGGCCAGGGTCGCCGCGCGGACGAACCGGAGCGCGAGCTCGGCCAGCTCCCGCTGGTAGAAGACGTCGGCGGCCAGCACCACCTCGGCGTCGCCGGGGCCGTCGGCGGCCAGGTCGAAGGGGCGGGCGTCGACCGCGACCCCGTTGGCCGACGCGTTGATGGCGATCGCGGCCACCGCGTGCGGGTCGATGTCGCCGGCCACGACGCTGGCGGCGCCCGCCCGGGCGGCGGCGATCGCGACGAGGCCGGAGCCGGAGGCGACGTCGAGCACCCGGCGGCCGGCCACGATGCCCGGGTTGTCGAGCAGGTAGCGCGCGAGCGCCTGGCCGCCGGCCCACGGGTACGCCCAGAACGGCGGTTCATCGCGCCCGGTCCGCTGCCACAGCTCCCACAGCTCGAGCGTCGGGACCGCCGTCAGCAGGCTGATCTCCGCGACCATCGGGACCGGCTGCCGGGCGGTGGCCGACCCGACAAGATCCTGGGGCGTCATCTCCCGAGCATAGGCCCGCGGCACCGGACGGCCGGCGGTATCGCGGCCGGTGCGCTCGCGACCGTTGCCGGGTCATGAACGGACCGGAGTCATCCAGGGTCCGTTCGAACACTGGGTTTTAATCTTTGGGTTTACCCGCCAGTTCCTGCCACGTTCGGCCGGTGCGGACGCTGGCCGGGCGCTCGGCCACGATGTCCGAGCCTGCCCGCGCGTCGTCGTCGCGGGCCTTGACCAGGATCCAGCGACGTTCGCCGGTCCTGGTCAGCGCGAAGCCGCCGCGGAGCTTGCCGCCGTGCAGGACGAAGGACAGGTGGCCCGGCTGATCGCTGACGATCTCGGCGGCGCCCTCGTCCCAGATGATCACCGCGCCGCTGCCGCGACGGCTGCCTTCGTGCACGCCCTCGAAGTCGCCCGCGGTCAGGTCGTGGTCTTCCACCGGGACGGCCAGCCGGCGGGTCTTGGGGTCGAGCGACGGGCCCTTGGGGACGGCCCATGACCGGAGCACGTCGCCGACCTGCAGGCGCAGGTCGAAGTGGAGCGTGGTCGCGTCGTGGAGCTGCACGACGAAGCGGGAGGCGATCACGGCCGGTGGCATACCCGCGATGAGCTCAGACCAGGCCGGCGTCGTGGCCGAGCAGGGCGATCTGGGTCCGGTTGGTGGCGCCGAGCTTGGTCAGGATGTGGGTGATGTGCGCCTTCACGGTGGCCACGCTCATGAACAGCCGGGCGGCGATCTCGGCGTTGGTCTCGCCGCGGGCGATGCCGACCGCGACCTCGCGCTCGCGCGGGGTCAGGCCCGCGAACGCGGCCTGAGCGCGGGCCATGGCGCCCGACTCGGCGACCGCCCGGTCCATCAGGCGGCGGGTGATCGTCGGGGAGAGGATCGGCTCGCCGTCGGCGACGCGGCGGATCGCCTCCACGATCTGGGCCGGCGGCGAGTCCTTGAGCAGGAAGCCGGTCGCGCCCGCGCGCAGCCCGCCGAGCACGTTCTCGTCCGCGTCGAAGGTGGTCAGCACGATCACCTCGGGCGGATTGGGCCGGGCACGGAGCCGGCGGGTGGCGGTGATCCCGTCGGTGCGCGGCATCCGCAGGTCCATCAGGACGACGTCGGGCCCGTGGGCGTCGACCGCGGCCGGCACCTCGCCGCCGTCGGCGGCCTCGCCCACCACCTCGATCCCGTGCGTGCCGTCGAGCATCATCGTGAGCCCGGCCCGGACCAGCGCGTCGTCGTCGACCAGGAGCACGCGGATGCGGCGGGGCGGGCCGCCCGTCTCGGTCGTCATGCCAGCTCGGGGGCGGCTGGGACGGCTGGCCAGGGAAGCAGTGCGCGGAGCCGGAACTGCCCGTCCGGTGCGACCCCGTGGTCGATCTCGCCGCCGGTCAGCCGCACCCGCTCGGTCAGGCCGATCAGGCCGGTGCCGGCGCCGCTGCCGTTGAGCGACGGCCCGGCCGCGCTCGGGCCCTCGGCCGGGCTGACGGGCGCCATCGGGTTGACCAGCTCCACCAGCAGGCGGTCGCCGGGGCGCCCGTCGAGCAGCAGCAGGACCGGGCGGCCGGGCGCGTGCTTGCGGGCGTTGGTCAGCCCTTCCTGCACGATCCGGTAGGCGGTCCGGCCGAGGCTGTCTGGCAGCGCTTCCGGCTGCGTTATCCGCTCCCGGAGGTCGACCGGGGTGCCGGCGTCCCGGGTCTCCTCGACGAGCGCCTTGAGGTCGGACAGACCCGGCTGCGGCCGCGCCACCGCCGTCAGGTCATCGTCGCGGAGCACGCCGATCACCTCGCGCAGCTCCTCGAGCGCCTGGTGCACGCCGGCCCGGACCACCCCGGCGGCGCGGGCGAGCTGGTCGGGCGGGGCGTCCGGGCGGTACTCGAGCGCCCCGGCGTAGGTGGCGAGCAGCGAGAGCCGGTGGGCGAGCACGTCGTGCATCTCGCGGGCGATGCTCGCCCGCTCGGCCGCGCGGGCCTCGGCGACCCGGCCGGCCTGCTCCGCCTCGGCCCGGCGGGCCTGCTCGCGCAGCGAGTTCAGCAGCGCCTGCCTGGCCTGCGAGAGCTCGCCCCACCCGACCAGGGCGGCCTCGGCCACGAGCACGAGCACGACCCACCAGAGCGACGACAGCGACCCGACCGGCCGCCACAGCTCGCGGGTCAGCAGGGCCACCACGCCCACCCCGGCGACCGCCGCGGCGACCGGGAACCGGCGGCGCTGCGCGACGTGCAGCGTCGCGTAGGTCGAGGCGGGGGTGGCCGCGGGAGACACCGCCGCCAGCACCGCCAGCGCCAGCGCGCCCGGGACCGGCCAGCGCAGCAGCACCGGCAGCAGCGCGCAGGAGGCGAGGCCGGCCGCGATGTCGAGGGCCAGCAGCGTGGACGAGATGTTTCCCGACGCCTGGCCCCACAGCGTCGCGGCGGTCAGCGCCCCGATCCCCGTCAGCACGGAGACGGTCACCGGCAGCCCTGGCGATTCGCTCACCTGCCCAGGCTAGGGCCAGCCGGCCCGGTCGCGACACCGACCAAAGTCGAGGGCCGGCCGGCGCAGGTCGCGGTCAGCATCGCCGGGCGGCCGATGCCGGGCGCCGGTCCGCCGGGCGAAGCTGCGGGCATGACCATGAATGCATGTAGTACGGCGATCGAGGTCGACCGGCTGCGCAAGCGCTACGGCCGCAAGGTCGCGGTCGACGACGTCAGCTTCACGGTGGCCGCGGGCGAGATCTTCGGGCTCCTCGGCCGCAACGGCGCGGGCAAGTCAACCACGGTGGACTGCATCGTCGGGCTGCGGACGCCCGACCAGGGCCGGATCCGGATCGCCGGACTCGACCCGCGCAGGGACCGGCGCGAGCTGCGCCAGCTGCTCGGCGTCCAGCTGCAGGAGAGCCAGCTGCCTGACAAGCTGACGGTGGCCGAGGCCATGCGCTTGTATGCGTCCTTCTACCGTCGTCCGGCCGACACCGAGCGGCTGCTGGCGATGCTGGATCTGACCGACAAGCGGAATACCCGGTACAGAAAGCTGTCCGGCGGCCAGAAGCAGCGACTCTCGATCGCGCTCGCGCTCATCGGGCGGCCGCGGATCGCCGTCCTCGACGAGCTCACGACCGGGCTCGACCCGGTCGCCCGCCGGGATGCCTGGCGGCTGATCGAGGACATCAGGAACAGCGGGGTCACGATCTTGCTGATCACGCACTTCATGACCGAAGCGGAACGGCTCTGCGACCGGGTCGCGATCATGCGCGACGGCCAGATAGCCGCCCTCAGCAGGCCGGCCGCGCTCG
>Ga0335075_10007321_pt1 | contig 16969 bp, 23 predicted proteins | sample Lox_Sample_24_FD_206723 | JGI IMG/M metagenome (GOLD analysis project Ga0335075, IMG submission 206723) | Soil microbial communities from Loxahatchee National Wildlife Refuge, Florida, United States - Lox_Sample_2.4 | ecosystem: Environmental > Terrestrial > Soil > Wetlands | place: USA...
CGGGGTACCTCTCAAGTAGCACCTTATTGACACCCATCTGATGCCGGACGCCGCCGATCGCATGCGCGCGGCTGTTGACCACGTGCTCGCGACCGGCGGCGTTGACAGCCCAGTCACGGCCCAGGACACAGTGCTCTAGGCAAAATGACTGGTAAAGCACAGTGTTAGATCACACGTCGAAGTACAGCTCGAACTCGTGCGGGGTCGGGCGGCACTAAAGCTCAGACCCTTGAAGGTCGCCCTGACCTGCTAAGACACTTCGTTGGTTGTCGTTGGCTGAGGTTGGCTGAACGCGGCTGTTTGCGGTCCTCTTGCGGACTCGCTGCGGACTGCGACCCGGCGCGTCCGGGCCCGGCGGACTCCGGATCGCGGGCGCGCGAGCTTACTCACCGTCGCCATCCCGCTTCTGCCGCTTGTGCCACGCGACGTACCGCTTCAGCGCGTCGATCACGACGGCGCTCACCGGCCGGCCCTGCTCGCGGGCAATCTCGCCTACCTGGTCCCAGAGCCCGTCATCTACCCGGACGTGACGGATGGGCGTCTCCCCGGTCTTCGGTCGCGGCACGGCTCTCCCTCGTTGCTGTGTCCACGGAATCATATCGTCGCTCCAATCTCGCGGCTAGTTTCTGTGTACACGATAACTCTAACAGTGGTACTGTTTCTGTGTACACAGAAACTAGCCAGTGGGGGATCAATGACCAGCACCGAGACCACGCCGGAAACGCACCGCTGCCTGTCCTGCGGTCGCCGGATCACCTCGGCCGAGTCGGTCGCCGCGGGCCGCGGGAGCGGCTGCCGGGCGAAGATCCGCAAGGCCGCGAAGGCCGCGGACCTGTCGGCGTGGACCGGCCAGCAGGTCGAGCAGGCGCGCGAGCTGATCGAGGACGGCGGGGTCGTCCCGACCGTGCGGGCGGACGTGTTCCGCACCGTCAGCAGCGACGGCACGGAGATCCACCTGACCCACCCCGGCGCTTGCAACTGCCCGGCGGGCCTCAAGTCGAAGCTCTGCTACCACCGCGCGGCCGTCGCCCTGGTGCTGGCCGCCTGACCCGATGACAACGCCCCGCCGCAGTGGCCTAAACACCGCGACGGGGCTCGAACCCGAATCCCTGCAAAGGAAGGACCCGGACCTGATGATGACGGTAACCGAAACGCCGGCCGCTGACCACGCCTCCGGCTACGACCTACCCGGCGACGTCGCCGAGCTCGGCGAACTGGTCGCGGGCCTCGCCGCCGAGATCGCCGGGATCGCGAGCTCGTTCGCTGACGTGAAGATCATGGCGGACCTCATGCTCGCCGCGCGCCAGGAGGGCTACGCCCGGGGCGTGGCCGCCAGTGACGCTAACTCGCCGGCCGCGCGCGCCCGGCAGGCCGCACGCGCCCAGCAGCGCAGGGGCGCGCTGAGCGTGGTCGACGGCGGCAAGGCCGCGCGGAAGCCCCGCAGGAGCGGGGGCGCAGCGTGAAGGCCGTCCTCGCCGCCGTCGGCGTCCTCGCGTGCCTGTACCGCATGCACGTCACCGTGGCCATGGGCGACGCGTCGCTCAGCATGACCGGGCTCGCCTGGTTCTTCGCCGGGACCGCCGCGGCCGTCGCCGTGGCGCTGGTCCTGGTGATCCGCAAAGCCGTCGCCGAGAGCCCGTGGAGGACCGCATGAACGCGCCGGAGAGCAGCTACGACAACGTGATCGTTGACCGCGGCTGGGACGCGGTCCTCACGGACGCGGTCCGCGTGCTCACCGAGGCCGCGCGCCTGCGGCGGCCCGTGCTGCGGCAGGGGAACGGCGGCAGCTGGGAGCCTCATCCGACCCAGACCGAGGCGGCCGATTGGGCTGAGTTCGTCACCCTGGCCGTGGCTGGTGCCGCTGCGAACGTGGGCAGCGTCGACAGGGCCCTCGAGGGGCGGCCCGGGTCGTGGGAAGCCGAGGCGGTGCGCACGATGCTGCTGTCCACGGTCGGCGAGGACCCCGCGGAGCTGCTGCGGCATCGCACCGAGCCCATCAGGGTTGTCCTGCGTCCCGCGGAGATCCTGTCTGACCTCGGCTACGCCGCCTTGTACGACGAGTCCCGCGAGATCCTCCGGGCCGAGCAGGACCGGCACCTGTGGCGGTACCGCCTCGGCGCGGACCGGACCTGGTCCCCGCTCGACCCCGGCGCACCCGACTGGGCCGACGCGTTCGACGTCGCCGAAGGACCTGCCGACGACCTTGCCGGGACTCTGCAGCCGGGCACGATCGTGACAGTGCCCCGCTCGGCGGCAGACGAGGCCGCTTGCGACGCGCTGGCCGGCCGCGAAGCCGACCTCGAGGATCTGCAATACGAAGGCGACCCTCGCGCCTATGGCGAGGCGCTCGGCGCGGCCGTGCTCGCCGAGGCGGCGCGGAGGTACCCCGGCATCACTGTCGAGATCACCATGGACACCGACGAGCGGGTCTCGCGAGACGACGGCCTCTACTGGGGTGAGGTGCCCGAGGAGGCGCTCGTCGACGCCGCGGTGAGCGCGACTCCGCTGCCGTGGTCCGGGATCGCGCCCGGGGACTACCCGCCTGGCCAGTCCGTTCCCGACGCCGAGCGCGCCGCCGGCCGGCTGCCGCACGTGAGGCTCGAGCAGGCCGCAGGCGGCCCGGGAGGCGCCGCATGACCGGGGACAGGCTGCGCCGCGGCTCGATGTGGCTGCTCGCCTCCGGCGTGGCAGCCATCGCCGCCGTGGTTTCGTACTCCCACGTTTACGACCTCGGCCGCGCCCATGGCGGCAGCGGCGTCTCTGCCCGGCTGCTGCCGCTGTCGGTCGACATGCTCATCTTGGTCGGCGAGCTGATGCTGCTGCACGAGGCCGACGTGAAGGGCAAGCGGTTCGCCCTCGGCTGGGTGCTGGTGTGGTCGGGCATCCTGGCGACCCTGGCCGCCAACGTCACTTACGGCGCGCAGTTCGGCGTGCTCGGCGCGCTGATCTGGGGATGGCCGGCGTACTCGTTCATCCTCGCTGCGGGCGGCATGGTCGCGATCGTGAAGCGCGGCGCGGGTCGGCAGGACGTGCCAGTCACAGACCCGGAGTCGTCTCCTGACGCACCTTGGGTGCCCGTACCCACCGATGCCCAGAACGCGGCGTTGCTCGCGCTGCGCGCTACCACGGCGGCAGGGAACCCGTTGAGCCTGAACCAGCTTCAGAGCCGGTTTTCGTTGACCCGCGCGCAGGCGACGAAAGTTCGTCACAAGGTCCTCGTAGAAGGCAATGGACACGACCAGGAACAGGAGGCTTTCTCGCATGACCCCGACTGAGGCCATGACCCGCGTTGAGATCGGTCAGCAGTTCGGTCGCTTGACTGTGACCGGCCCGGAAATCCGAGTCTTCAGCAGGAGCGGACAGAGCAGACGCGGGGTCGCATGCCGCTGCGAATGCGGCAATGAGGCACGTGTCGCGCTAGCTCGCCTGATCGCTGGGGATACGCGGTCTTGCGGCTGCCTAGCCAGGGAGCAATCGGCGCGGAACAGCCGATCACCAGCCAGGCTCGCTGCCGCCACAGCAGCTCTGCGCACGCACGGCCTGCGGCGCCATCCGCTGTACGACACCTGGAAAAGCATGATGCACAGATGCCTTGTAGAAAGCGACCCGAAGTTCAGGAACTACGGCGGCCGGGGCATCACCGTGTGCGCTGAGTGGCACGACGTGCGGAACTTCGTCGCCTGGATCGACGCGAACCTCGGTCCGAGGCCGAAGGGCATGACGCTTGACCGCATCGACAACGAGTCCGGTAACTACGAGCCGGGCAACGTCCGCTGGGCAACGGGAAGCGAGCAGAACCTCAACCAGCGCCGAAGCCGAACCGCCAAAGTGCGCGAGCTGGTGCTCGCCGCGTCGAACGGGCACCGCCCCGAAGACGGCAAGGAGAACGCAGATCTGTAGGCGCCCCCGGCGGCGATCTCAGCGCCGGCCGGGGACTTGCCAGGACCACCTAACCGAGAGGAAGTCCCAACCATGCGAAAGCATCCCACGCCCCCGCCGGCCGACGCGGCGTTCCTGGCCGAGCGCGACCCGGCCAAGATCCGCGACTACCTCACCCGCTACTTCGCCGAGGTCCTCGAATGGAAGACCGACGCCGACCTGCTCCACGCATTCGAGACGGTGTGGGAGTTCCAGCAAGTCGGCCGCGGCATCAGCTACCTGATCATGGGGACCGCGCTCGAGACCGCGTGCTACGCCGATCTCAACGGGGGCCAGCCGTGCGGCTGCTTCTGGTGCGAGTACTACGACGTTTTCAGCCATCAGCCCATCAACCTGTCCGGCCGTCGCGGGGAAGCCCCCTCGGACTCCGACCCCCATGCCCCGGCCGATGCTGAATCCAGCGCCGATCAGGCTGTTTCCGCGTTACCGCAGGTCCAGCCGCGCCCACAGCCGCGCCCAGACAGCCTGCCGGGCGCGGCTGCACGCATTTCCGCAGGCAGAACGTGGGCGCGTTGCCGCGCCCACTTCCGGGTGGGGCCGCGGCCAGTCGCGGGATGAACCCTCCGACGCAGACCCCCATGGATCGGCCGATTCTGAAATCGCCACACGCGGTGGAGATTTCGCGTTACCGCAGCTTAAGCCGCTACCGCAGCCGCTACCGGATAGCCCTCCGGTAGCGGCTGCTGGCATTTCAGCAGGTCAGAGGGGTAACTTCAAAGTTACCCCGGCGCTACCTGGTAACCGCTGGCCGCTACCCGGTAGCGGTGTGACGCGGTGACGCCAGGCCCGCTTCGGTGTGACGCCAGTGTCACCGCTCTGACCTGCAGGTGTGACGGGCGGCGTTACCCGGTGACACTGACGCGACGCTTTGACCTGCGGTGACACGAAACGGCATTTTCTCCCGATCGGCGGCCCTACCTGGCCCCATGGGTCTCGGCCGGGAGCTCCCCCTAGGGAGCCCAAATCCGTCTGCCGGAGACGGATTCCCGGTACGGCCGCGACATCGCAGGTCAGCGTGTTGCGGCAGTGTCGCGGGTGTCGCGGCGAATCGCGTTACCGCAGGTCAGTGAGTGTCGCGCTTGCGCGACACTCTGTCGCGGAGACGCCTCCCCGGTTTACCCCCTGGGCCGCCTGGAGCCTGAATCCCGCAGATTCCTGCGCATTCCGCGTTTCCGCAGGCCGGGCCGCGACCTCCGCCGCGACTGATATGCGCCAGAGTCGCGGCCGATGACATCTCCGCAGGTCGCCGGCAGTCGCGCAGCCGCGACTCCGCAGCGCTCGGGGCGCGACCGGTCGCGGCCCTGAAACCCGGACTGCCTGTTCGGATCCGGCCCTCCCTAGGGAGCCGGAATCCGCGAGCTAGCTCACGGATTTCACCTGCACCGTAACATTGCAGGTCAGCGTGTTGCGGGGCCGTTACCGCCGCAACAGAGTGTAGGATGCTCGGCGCGTTTGCGCTGGTCACAGCCTGTAGGAGATCTCTAACGCTCTTGTTGCGGTGTCGCAACAGACCTGTTGCGGTGTTGCGGGGACGGACCCCCCGCCGCGACCCCCCATGGGTAGCGGATATCCCGTGATCGGCGCTCAGCGGGTCGGCACCGTGTTTCCGCAGGCCGGGGCGCGGCACGGGGCGCGGCACCGGTCGGCACGCGCGGCACGGTGCCGACCCTGGCGACGTTTCCGCAGGTCGTGCGTGCCGAGCGAACTCGGCACCGGTGCCGCGCCAACGCGGCACGGTCGGCACGCTCCGCGGCACCGTGCCGCGGCTATCAGGACCGGGCGAACGTCCCCCTTGCCCGGCACCACCTACGCCTAGCCGGCGCAGTCGCCTGCGGCTTTCGCAGCCGCGATGTCCGCGCTGACGCTGCCGTGCGAGTAGATGCTCATTCCGCTCGGCTCCACGCCCCACCCGGACGGCGACCACGTCGCCGGCATCGTGGCGTTGCCGACCAGCGCGCCCGTGGCGCCGGAGACGGTGTAGGTGATGACCGCTGTCTGCCCGGCGAGCGTGACGCTCTTGATCGAGTAGGCGAGCCCGGCGGCTGCGGACGGGCAGGCGCGGTGCACGGCGGCATAGACAGGCTCGGGCACCGCGCGCTTCTCGGCAGCCGTGAGGTACTTCCACGCATCACCCCACTGGCCGGCCGAATAGAAGGTGAAGAACTGCTGCGCGGCCGACTGCGCGGCCGCCGCGGTGTCAGGCGTGCCGGCTGCCGCCGCGGCGCTGGCCGCTGGACCGGGAGCCGCTGCGCCGCCGGGGCCGCGGAGTACCCATCCGGCCGCGCCGCCGGCGACCAGGGCGACGGCCGCGATAGCGGCATAGACGGGAATGCGCGGCCGTTCGCGCTGCGGGACGCCGGACTGCGCCGGCGGGTCAGCGTACGGTTCGCGCGGCGGCTGGCCCATGCGCTGCTGGTGACGTCTCGGGTCGTACTGCTGCGGCTGCCACGGCTGGTCCTGCCACGGCTGCTGGCCGTAGCCCTGCGGCGGGTACTGAGGCGGCTGTTCCCGGTCCTGGTAGTCCGTCATCCCTGATCCCCCCAAAGCCAGACGTCCGGGTTGCGCGGAATGCGCACCCCTGTGTTGTCGACGCGGCGGGCAGGTGAGTAGAGCACCCCAACGTGAGGTTGTTGCCAGGATGTTACGGAAAGTCCCTGATAGGAGGGAAACGTCCCGTCCGGAGCGGTTCAGGAATACCCCCGGCGGGATGCCCGGCGCATCGGGCTGACCCGGCATAAGCCGGTCATGCGCATATCTTGATGCGATCGACACGACCGCGCACTTACCGGCGAGTAGATCGGAACGAGCGTGCCGGTTTCCAGTCAGGGAATTGTGCAACCGGATTGCGCAGTTTCTTGCGTAATCCCGTGAGCCGGCGATGGCAGCACAGGCTGGAAACCAGGACCACGCGACCTGGCCCTGAGCGGTCCTGGTTGCCAGGGGCTGGTTTCCGGATCACGCACGGACGTGCGCAGTACAGCGGACGGGTCACCATCTCTTCCGGCGCAGGTCGCGCATGACGGTGGCGGGGCTGACGCCGAGCTGCTCCGCGATCTGCCGGTAGGAGTACCCGTAGTGGCGCAGCGTCCGGGCCCTGTGCCGCCGCTGCCAGTTCGCCTCGAGGCCGCGCGTCCCGTCGTAGTAGTGGTAGCGCTTCCACCGGTTGCTCTTGTTCTCTGCCCTCGTCTTGTCGGTGACGGGCTTCGGCTTGCGCTTGCGCGGAGCCGGCCGGTCCCGCAGCAGCGCGGCGAGGACCGCCTCGGCCTCGGCGCCGGAGATGGCCCGCAGGTCCCTGACGACGGTCGGCTGGCTGACGCCGAGTTCCCCAGCGATCTGGCGGGTGGTCAGCCCGCGGCTCCTGAGCGCCCCCGCTCGCTTCCGCCGCTGAGCGAGCGCCTGGTCCACTCTCACGGCGCGATGATACGCAGTCGTTTCATTTCCGGCCAATCGTGAAACGAGGGTGAATCAGGAAACAGGGCCGGCAGAAGACAGCGCCCCCGCCAGAGCCGCCCGGCGGGGCAGTCAGTCGATGTGCGGATAGGTCGCGCCGAGCCAGTCGCGAAGCTGCCGCCACTGAGTGGGATGGATGTCCAGCCCGTCCAGCTCGCCCGGCGTGAACCACCCGACGCCGCTCGCCTCGTCGTTCACCGCGGGCGCGCCGGAGACGGGCCGCCCGGTGAAGATGATCTCGAACTCCTGCCTGGTCTCCCCGTCGCTGTCGTAGAAGACGACGTGGCCCGGGTCAGAGTAGATGCCCAGCAGCCCGGTTATCTCCGTGGTGACGCCGGTCTCCTCGGCCGTCTCCCGGATCGCGCACTGGGAGGGTGTCTCGCCGAGTTCCTGCTTGCCCATCGGGATCGCCCACTGCCCGGTGTCGCGGCGCCGCTGCAGCAGTAGCCGCCCCGCATCGTCGACCGCGAGGACCCCGGCCGCCGGGACGAGGCTGTTCGGCTTCGGTGCGGCCGGGTCGTTCAGGTACTCAGTGCGGCCCGTGGGCGTTCCCCTTCCCTGCTACGCGATGACTGGCGTGCCGGTGCCGTGCAGGTAGTCATCGACCCTCTTCCGCATGGACCTGTCCATCGTGTAGCTGGCCAGGTCCGGAGGCTGGACCCAGCGGACCTCGCGGGACTCTGCGCTCGGCGTCGGCTGGCCGGCGACGGGCCGGGCAGTCACGACGATGCTGAACTCGCGGCGCACCTCGTCGTTGCTGGTGTAGTGGATCACGTGGCGAGGGTCGGAGTAGATGCCGGCCACGCCAGTGATCTCGCACTTGACGCCGGTTTCCTCGAAGGTCTCCCGGATGGCTGCCCCGGCTACGGACTCATGCATCTCGATTGCCCCGCCGGGCAGAGCCCAGTTGCCGTTGTCGGTGCGGCGGATGAGCAGGATCGCCCCGTCTTCCCGGGCCGCGACGACCGTGACCGCGGGGACGAGGCTGTTGGGTTCCGGCGCGGCCGGATCGTCGTGGTAGTCGATCTTGCGGTTCATTCAGGCGTCCTCGCCGTTCCACGGCTTCGCCTCGTCCCAGATGCGGGTGAAGCAGTCAAGGTAGGTGGCGACCATGCTGCCTCCGGAGATCTTCCTCAGGTGAAGGACGGGCGCGCAGTTGGCCACGTTCCCGTGGACGTGGGCGTTGACCAGCACCTGGTCGTCAGCCTGGTAGATCGAGTTATACAGGACGGTGTCGTGCAGCCTGACCTCGGCGAGTCCGTCGTGCGCGAGCGGCCTGAACAGGGCGAGCACGTTGCGGATCTTGGCGCCGATCGCGACTGCCCCGATCCCCTCCTCCTCGCCGCGCTGCCCGACAGCCGCGCAGGACGGGTCACCGAACAGCAGCCGGACCCGCACACCCGCACGCGCCTGGTCGGCGAGCAGCCTTCGCGTGCCCGCGTCCTCCGCCAGGAATAGCGCCGCGTAGACCAGGATGCCGATTTCATCTCGCGCGCCGCTGAACAGCTGATGCCATGCCTGGCGCGGGACGCTGCCACGATCAGGGTAGATGCGGACCAGTTCCGACTGGCTCGCCTCGGCGCGCCGGTCCTGGCTGCGGCCGGGGACATCCGGCCACAAGTAGTCGTCGTCGTAGCCGAGGCGGCGCGCGGCGTCCCACCTGTTCGCCCGGTGCGGCACGCGCCCCAGCGACAGCCAGCGCTCCACCGTCTTGACATCGACGCCGCAGCACAGCGCGAGGTCCTCCGCGGTGGTGCCGGTGCGGAGCATCGCGGTGCGGAGCCGCTCGTTCGGCGTGGCGGTCACGTCCCCAGGATGCATGGACGTGCACGGACGTTTCAAGGACCGCCCGGGACGTTCCGGGCCGGGAAACGTCCCGGGAAGCGTCCCCGCGGGCGGTTGGAACGTCCCGGCCCGGCTGGCAGCCTGCGGGTATGACAAGGACCGACGATAAGGCGCTCGCCGGCCTGGCCGCTGACTTCCCGGCCTGGCATATGTGGCGGTCGAGGGACAGCAGGGGCCGCGATGCCAGCTGGAACGCCACCCGCCGCAGGCGGCCGGGCCGGGGCGCGCTCAGTGCCGGCGTGCTGGCCAGGCTCACCGCTGACAGCGCCGCGGAACTGCGCGAGCTCCTCGAGCAGCAGCGCGCGATCGAGACGGGGACGGGGCAGGCCGCATGAGCAGGGGGACACCGCAGGCTGCCAGGACGGCCGCCGACTACGACCTTGAGGCATTGCGGCACGACTGGGGCGACGCCTACGAGATCGGCCGCGACGAGGAGCACGGCTGGAACGCCCGGCGCCGCGACGGGCGCGGGGACTTGCTGACCGCCGCGGATCCGGACGGCCTGTACAAGGTGATAGCCGCCGACTACAGCGACACGCCCGTGGCCCGCGACTACTCGGCGCCCCTGGACGACTCGTGACCGTCTGGCTGTGGGACGCGCCCGGCCCTCGGTCGAGGGCGCTGGGAGTATGCGGCAAGGAGGCGAGCGCGCGGCGGGCCGCGGAAGCGCGGCTGCGCGGCGGCCAGGCGTCCGCCGCAGTGGTCGAGCAGGCCGTGATCGTCCTCGGGGCGGCGACGCTCGAGGACAGCTACCACAGGACCGGTAACCGGTGGCGGGCGCGGCCGGGAACGCCGGTCCGGTGGCGCCGTGGCTGAGCAGCTGCTCGCCGTCCGCCGGGCGGCAGTCCCTCACCACGGGCCGGTCACTCCCGGCTGCCCTGTCGAGTGCCTCCTCACGGTGCTGTCCCTGAGCAGCTTCAACCCGCTGACCCGCGCTGAGGGCGCGCCGTTCGGTGAGCCGCGCACCGTCGGCGACGTCGTGGCGCTGCACGCGCGCCGCCAGCTCCGCAAGATCCGCGGCCTCGGCCCGCGGCGCCTCTCGGAGATCGAGGCGGCTCTCGTCCTCGCCGGGCTTGACCTGACCGCGCTCCAGGAGCGGCCCGCAGGCAGGGAAGGACCCGCGAGGTGACCCGGGTACGGCGGCTCGCGTTCGCCCGGAGGCTGCGTCATGCCGGCGCGCTGATCAAGTCCCGCCGGTACTACCCGGCCTACGGGCCGCCGCGCGGCTAACAGCCGCGCCCTCAGACGCGCGGTGCCCGCGGCGCCACCCCCGCGGCGGGCGCCGCGCACCCCGGCGCCCACGCGCTGGCGAAGCCCGGTGTTCACGCGCAACAGCGAAAGGACCGTCCCCGCATGCCTCCCCGCCGCCCGGAACTGGATGCCCTGGCTATCGCCCGCCTGTATGACGTCATGCGCGGCGGCTACCACGGCCGCGCAGCCGACAAGGAGCTGGCCGCCCGGATCGAGGACCAGTTCCCCGGCACCGCGCAGACGATCCTCGACGCTGACGCCTTCCACCGCCGCGCCGCGGTGCTCGCCGTCACCGCGGGCGGCGCGGACGGGGTCCTGTTCGGCGCCTCAGGGTTCCCGCTTCGCGGCGAACCGCAGCTCCACCAGGACGCGGCACGGGCGGACCCGGCCGCCCGGTTCGGCTACGCCTCCGGCAGCGACGTCATCCGGGCGCTGACCGCCCGCGAGCTGAAAGACGACGAGCGGGCTGCCGCGTTCTACGCCAGCGCCCGCGACCCGGCCGGCCTGCTCGGCTCCCCGGAAGCCGCCGCGGTCGGCAGCCCGGTCAGCGTGCACCTGCCGCTCGTCCTCCACTTCTGGCCGGCGGACTTCGCCGCGTGGGCGGTCAGCGAGTACGGGCGGCTGCTGCGGGAGCGGGGCCCGGGGTCGTCGCTGGTGCTGTCGCTGCGGCTGGACGGCGGGAACGGCCAGTACGCGCGGCTGCTCGCCGACGCCGGCATCCGCGTTCATGGGCACACGGCGGCCGATGTGGCCGGGTGGATCGCCGCTGCGGGCATGACGCCGGACCCGCGCGGGGTCACCGACGTCCGGGCGTGGGGACGGCCGTGGGGAACGCTGCGCGAGCCTCCGGCCGGCGTGATGGCCGGCGCGGTCGCGGTGGTGCCCTAGCTGCCGTGGCGATCGTCCCGCGCGCTAGTCGGCGGCCGCCTCAGGCTGCTCTCGTTCCGCCCGCGGCGGGGCAAGGATGCGCTGGAACAGCGCGACCCCTTCCGGGGGCAGCCAGTCGCGGCCGGGGTTCGCCGCGAACGCCGCCTCGGCCGCTTCCTCGATCGCGGCCAGCGCCGCCTCGTGGCGCTCACGGGCCTTAGGGGTCATGCGGGACAGGTAGTCGTTCGCGCGGCCGGATCGTCGCGGGAACGGCACGCTCCGCGCCGGCAACTTCGCCTGGTCCCGCGGCCCGGTGGCCCGCGGCATCGGTGAGCGCCTCATGCCCGTGCCGCTCCGGGTCGTGTCTTCGCGGGGTGCAGCGCCTGGCAGGTCGTGATCACGTGGTGTCATGGGGCCAGCCTTGCGCGGATGCGGCTGGTTAGCCGGATGCGGGTACCACGGAGATTCCGGGGCCTGTCGCAGAAAAGCACCCTATGTCACGGCATCCCGGGCAGGCGTTCCCGCAGGAACGGAGGCGCGTTATCGCAGGTAATGCGGTCTTTCCTGCTACACCGCCGGGCCACCCCATGCGCCGCCTGATCCGCCGCGCGGCAGGCGCGCGCCGGGTGGAGGCCGAGCCGGTCAGCCTTCCGCGATGATGTCGCCCTGAACCCGGGGCGACGTTCTCCTCGACGGCCTGGCGGATGTCCGGCTGCGCCATGAGGTCCGCGGTGTCAGTGCCCGTGACTGCCTGCAGCATCTGGGGGTCCTCGATGACGGACACGGCGACCGTGAGCCGGACTAGCAGGTCGGCAGCCATGCCGAGGAACGTCGCGGCGATGGCGCGCGTGCCGCGGTCCCCGGCGCCGTCGAGGATCGCGTCGATGTCGTCATGCCTGCTGTCGAGCTGCGCGCGCAGCATCGCGGCAACATCGCGCCCGGCGTCGGTTACCTCGTCCTCGGTCCAGTCAGTCACGGAGCCAGCCTAGAGGCAGGGGCCGGGCTTCACCTAGCCGCGGATGTTGACCTTCCGGCCTGCCGCGGGCAGCATCTGGCTGGCCACGACCTTCCCGATCCTGTTCGTGAGCTTGGTTATGTCCGCGTCGGTCATGACGGTGTTGCCGGTCACGTTGATCACGATGGGGGAACCGCCGGCGGTTCCGCTGCCGCCCGGGGGCAGGGCGCTGAGCGCCCCGGCCGCGAGCGTGGAACCGATGCCGTGCGTCCCGCCGGGCCCGGTCGCGGCGGTGACGGCTGCCGAGGCCATCGACTTCGCGGCGCTGGCGACCAGCGGCGTGTTCTGCTGAATGCCCCTGGCGACGTTACGGGCGATCGACAGCCCGGAGTTCCCCGGGTCGCCCGCCCCGGACAAGGGCCCCCGCTTGGCCGGGCTGAACGGCAGGAACGACTTGATCGTGTTCGCGACCGACGACATGGCACCCGACAGGGCGGACCCGGCCGCCGAGGTGATCCCCGACGCGAGGGACTCCACGATGTGCTCGCCTGAACTGAACAGCATCGACGGGATCTCCGCGATCAGCGAGACGATCCGGCCGGGCAGGGATTCGAACCAGGACAGGACCCGCGACCCGCCGGACTCCACCGCCCGCGCGGCTGACTCCAGCCAGCCGAGGAACATCTCCGGGAGCCGCACGAAATACCAGGTCACGACCGCTATGGCGTCTTTAACGGCGTCGGAGATGAACGCCTTGATCTTGTCCCAGTACGTGTAGATCAGGGCTGCCGCCAGGGCCAGCGGCCCGAGGATGACGCCGACGATCAGCATCCAGTGAGACTTGATGAAGTCCACGACGTCGGAGACGACCTTGGAGATGAACGAGTACACGTCGTCCCACACCTTGGCGACGGCGGCCGAGATCTGCTTCCAGTGGGTGATGATCAGCACGACGGCGGCCACGACGGCGGCGATGACCAGGCCGATCCCGAGCAGCATCACCGCGTTCGCCGCGATCCAGGCGGCAGCGGTCGCCAGCGCCCCCGCGATGTTCTCCGCGACGACGATCGCGACCTTGGCCGTGTTCTGCGCGACCCAGACGGCCCCCTGGGCGATCATGCGCAGCCCGGCCATGGCCCACGCGCCGGCCGTCGACGCTGCGGCCGCCACGTTCTGCCCCACGACGGTGGCGGCCTTGACGGCGTTCTGCGCCACCCACACGGCCGCCTGGCCGATCATCCGTGCCCCGGCGGTTGCCCACGACGCCACCGTGGAGGCAGCCGACGCGATCCACGACCCGGACGACTCTGCGGCGGCTTCCTCCTGGGCTGCGGCGGACTCCCCGGCTGCGGTCTCTTCCGCCGCTGCCGCCTCGCCAGCTGCGGTTTCCTGCGCTTCCGCGCCCTCCTGCGCCGCGGACGCCTGCTCGGCCGATGTGGTCTTGAAGACCTGGGCGAGCTTCTGCATCACGGCCCAGGTGCCCTTCGCGGCCTTGGACACGCCGCTGATCGTGTTCGTGATGGCCTTGAATGTCTTCGAGGCAACGGCCACGATCGCGATGGTCGCGGCGATGGCGGTCACGCCCGCGAACAGGACCTCGGTCAGCGTCCGGTGCTTCGCCGTGAACTCGGCGATGGGGATGAGGATGGCCGTGATGCGGCTCAGCAGCGCCGACACGGCGGGCAGCAGCGCGGTCCCGATGGCGATCCCGGTGTTCGCGATCGCGGTCTTCGCCTGCGCGAGCTTGAAATTGATGGTCGCCTGGATGGCGGGCCAGCCGGCCAGGTCACCGGATGTCTGCTTCCCGGCCGTCCCGATGCCCTGCACCCGGGACGTGAAGTCCTTCATGTGCGTGCCGGTCAGCATGAGGGCGGTGTTCAGCCCGGTCGCGCCGCCGGTCAGCGCCGCCATCGCCCCCGTGTAGGTCTGCTTCAGCCCGGTAGCGGACGTGGCCGATGACTCGAACAGGGAGATCAGCTTGGCCTGCTGGGGCGACAGGCTGTAGACCGCGGTCCGCAGCTGCTGGGTGGAGATCGTCCCGGCCATGATCTGCCGGGCCAGCCCCTGCGCGGCCGGGCTCATCTGGTTCATGTAGCCGAGCAGGACTGACCCGCCCTTGGTGTTGGACAGGATCGCGCTGGTGAACTCCTGAAGGGTGCCGGTGATGCCTTTGCTGCCGAGCTGCGCGCTGACCTGGTTTGCGTTCAGCCCGAGGGCCCGCATCTCGTTGCTGGTCGCCTGCGTCGGGTGCAGCATGGACCGCAGCATGTTCGCCAGGTCCATGGACGCCCGCTGGGCGGTGAAGCCCTGCGAGGTCATCGTCGCGATCGCGGCCCCGACCTGGGCGAAGGAGATGTGCGCGGAAGCCGCCACCGGGGTCACGTTCGCCAGCGATGACGCCAGGTCCTGCATCCGCATGTCGCCGGTGCCGACCGTCTTGATCATCTGGGCCATCAGCGACGTGGAGTCCTTGGTCGCCTGCCCCGCGCTCAGCGAGGACCCGTAGTACGCGGTGAGGGTGCCGACCAGGGCCTTGGAGGTGGTGTCGAGGTCGGCGCCGCCGACCCGCGCGCCCTCCGCGGCGACCTTGAGGATGTTCAGCCCGTTCTGGGCGGTGAAGCCCGAGGAGGCGATGTGGTACATCGCGTCGGTGATCGACTCCGCCGACTGGCCGGTCGCCGTCGACACGTTCAGGATGCCGGCCTGCACCATCGCGAGGTTCTTCGCCGACACCCCGGCGTCGGTCATCAGGTGAACCGTGCTGTCCTGGAAGTTGCCGGCGGCCTTGACCATGACGGCGCCGGCGACGCCGAGGCCGAGGGCGGTGATCCCGGCGATCTTCCCCATCGACCCGAGGCTGACCCCGGCCGCCTCCGACGAGTCCTTGACGCCGGCCGAGCTCGCGGCTGCCTCGTCGTTCTTCGCCGCGGCGGCAGTAGCGGTATCGGACTGGACCTTCTGGGCGTCCGACAGCGCCTTCGCCGAGGCTGCCGCCTCCTTCTGCGCGGCGGCGAGCGCCTCATCAGCGGCGGTCAGCCGGTCTGCTGCCGCCGTCCCGGCGTCACCGACCGAGACGGCCGCCTCCTCGTTCGCCGCCAGCAGTTCCCGTTCCGCGTCGGCGAGCGCCTGCGCGGCGGCCGTGGCCCGCTCCTGCGAGGCGGCAACCCGGGCTTCGGCGATGTCAAGCGCATCGGCGCCGGAGGCGGTCTGCAGGAGGCTCTCGTCGATCGCCTCGCCGGCGGCCTTCGCCGTGTCGGCAGCCGCCTTCGCGGTGTCGGAGAACTTGTCGAGGCTCTCGTCGATCTTCGCGAAGATCTCGCTCGCCTGGTCGCGGGCCTCCAGGATCGCGAGAACGGTGAACGACTCGGCACCTGCCACGGGTCACCCCGCGTCCAGGTCCGCGAGCGCCAGGCCGACCCGGCTCAGCACCCCCGCCCCGCCGTCTTCCGGCCAGCCCATCTTCAGCAGGTGCGCCGTGACGATCTCCAGCACCACCAGCACGCCCGCCGGGTCCTCGTCGCCCAGGATCTCCTCACGGGGCACGTCGACGCCGAGCGCCAGCCTCGCCGTCAGCGCGACGGCCGCCGCCAGCGCCGCCGGCGCGCTGGTGCGTGACGTGGCCGGAGGCGCGGCGCGGTACCGCCGCCTGCGTGACCGCGGGCCGCCCGGCGGGCGGGTGCTCACCGGCCTGACCGGCCGCGCGCCCGGGCCGCCCGCAGCGTCGCCAGGTCGGTGATGTCCGCCAGGCGCGCCGTCCCGACTCGCCGCCGCCTGGCGTCGTAGACGTTCGCCACGTCCGTCGCCGCGGCCTTCATCACCCGTCCGGGCGGCACGAGGTGCTTCTTCCTGACGATGCCGACCGGCGTCCCGCCCCACATGTCGTGCACCGGGATCCACTTCGGTCCCAGCGCCTTTAGCACCTGCTCGACGAGGGCCGCGTCGCCCTTCGCGACCGGCGCCGCCTGAGCGGGTGCCGCAGGCTGACCGGGCCCCTGGGGTTGCGCTTGGGCATCGGCGGGCGCCGCGCCGGCCTGCTTGCCACCGGAACCGGCGACCGGCTGAATCTGAGCCGGGTCCACCACGCCGATCAAGTTGCCGTCCTGATCGAAAACGGCCTGCATCGCGGTCTTCTCGCCGCCGGCCTTCCTGACGATCGCGGAGCGCGGGACGGTGCCGAGCGGCCGGCGGTTCTGCCCGTAGACCACGACGGGCAGGCGCGCAGCCTTGGCTACCGGGCGCCGTCCGGCCGGTAGCGCCGCCTGGTCCCGCTCGATCGCCTTGCGGACCAGCGCCGACCCGGAAGGCGCGGTAAGGACCTGCTGCGCCTGCATCCGCGCCTGAGACCTCAGCAGCGGGTCGAGCCGGAGGTCACTGGCCTGCTCGCCGAGCCTCCTTGCCTCCGCGAGCCGCGCGTTCATCTCGGCCGGGGAGGCGGATTTCTGCACTTCCTGCGGCAGCAGCGCCAGCATGAGCCGCACGTTGTGATTCGGGTCGAGTGTCTGCCCGTAGGGAGCGCGCATAACGCCGCCTTGCTGTCGTTCTCCTTCCGGCGCCTGCGCTCCTGGTGCGCGGCCACGCTGTCGGCGTACACCCGCGTCGGCCCCCTGCCGGCCCGCACCTCGAGTACTCCGTGCCTGACCAGCCGCCTGACGTAGGACTCGC
>Ga0335075_10007322_pt1 | contig 16969 bp, 16 predicted proteins | sample Lox_Sample_24_FD_206723 | JGI IMG/M metagenome (GOLD analysis project Ga0335075, IMG submission 206723) | Soil microbial communities from Loxahatchee National Wildlife Refuge, Florida, United States - Lox_Sample_2.4 | ecosystem: Environmental > Terrestrial > Soil > Wetlands | place: USA...
ACGTGGGCGAGGACGTCGAGAACATCCTGCTCAAGCTGATCCAGGCGGCCGACTACGACGTCAAGAAGGCCGAGACCGGGATCATCTACATCGACGAGGTCGACAAGATCGCCCGCAAGGCCGACAACCCGTCGATCACGCGCGACGTGTCCGGGGAGGGCGTCCAGCAGGCGCTCCTGAAGATCCTCGAGGGGACCACCGCGAGCGTGCCGCCCCAGGGCGGTCGCAAGCACCCCCACCAGGAGTTCCTCTCGATCGACACGACCAACGTGCTGTTCATCTGCGGCGGCGCGTTCGCCCAGCTCGACAAGGTGATCGAGCGCCGGATCGGCCACCAGGGCGTCGGCTTCGGCGCCGCGATCCAGTCCAAGGATCAGCGCGACACCGGCGAGATCTTCGAGCACTGCCTGCCGGAGGACCTGATCCAGTATGGCCTGATCCCGGAGTTCATCGGTCGTCTCCCCGTCATGAGCGCGATCCACCAGCTCAGCCGCGACGAGCTCATGCAGATCCTCACCGAGCCGCGCAACGCTCTGGTCAAGCAGTTCCAGCGGTTCTTCCAGTTCGACGGAATCGAGCTCGTGTTCGGCGAGGAGGCGCTGCACTCGATCGCCGACAAGGCACTTGAGCGCGAGACGGGCGCCCGCGGCCTGCGCTCGATCATCGAGGAGGTCCTCCTCGAGGTCCAGTTCGAGCTTCCCTCGCGCCGGGACGTACGCAAGTGTGTGGTAACCCGGGACACGATCGACAAGGGCACGCCGCCCACGCTCGTGACTGTCCCGATCCCCGAAGAAGAAGCCGCCTAGCCTTTTTCTGGGCCGGGCTTCGCCCGGCATCCATGGGACCGGCGCGGGCCCGTCCGGTCAGGCCGCGCCTCCCTAGACTGAGCGGTCGCCATGCCTGACCGCTCCGAGCTAGAGGCCAAGACCCGCTACGACCCGTCCGAGGTCGAGCCGCGGATCGCGCAGGTGTGGCTCCAGAGCGGCTTGTCGCATCCCGAGCCCGCCGGCGACCCGAGCGAGAACTATTCGATCGCGATCCCGCTGCCCAACGTGACCGGCGTGCTCCACATGGGGCACGCCCTGAACAACTCGATCCAGGACTGCCTGATCCGCTACCACCGGATGCGCGGCCAGCGGACGAAGTGGATCCTCGGCACCGACCACGCGGGGATCGCGACCCAGATCCAGGTCGAGCGGGCCGTGGTGGCCGAGGGCTCGAGCCGCGAGGCGCTCGGGCGCGAGGCGTTCGTCGAGCGCGTGTGGCGGTGGCGCGACGACTACGGCGGGCAGATCATCGAGCAGCTCAAGCGCCTCGGCGCCTCGCTGGACTACGACGACGAGCGCTTCACGCTCGACGACGCCTACGCCCGGGCGGTCCAGGACGTGTTCGTCGCCCTGTACGAGAAGGGCTACATCTATCGCGACCGCTACATGGTCAACTGGGACCCTGGGGAACGCTCGGCGATCTCCGATCTCGAGGTGGAGGAGCACGAGGTCACCGACACCCTCTACTACATCGACTACCCGCTGGCGGAAGGGTCGGGTTCGGTGACCGTGGCCACGGTGCGGCCCGAGACGATGCTCGCCGACGTCGCGGTCGCCGTGCACCCCGGCGACGAGCGCTACGGCCGGCTGGTGGGGGAGAAGGCGATCCTGCCGCTGGTCGGTCGCAAGCTGAAGATCATCGCCGACGACTACGTCAAGCCCGAGTTCGGGACCGGCGCGCTCAAGATCACGCCCGGCCACGATCCCAACGACTTCGAGATCGGGCGCCGGCACGGCCTGGCGCAGGTCAGCGTGATCGGCGAGGACGGCCGGATCACCGACGAGGCGCCGGAGCGCTTTCGTGGGATGACCGTCGAGGAGGCGCGCGACGCGGTCGTGGCCGAGCTCCGCGAGCAGGGACTGATCGCCCGGACCGAGCCCTACACGCACGACGTGCCGTTCTCGCAGCGCTCGGGAGAGCGGATCGAGCCGCTCATCTCGCTGCAGTGGTTCATGCGGATGGACGAGCTGGTCAGGCCCGCGATCGAGGTGGTGAAGAACGGCCAGATCCGCTTCTGGCCTTCCAACTACACCCGGGTCTACCTGAACTGGATGGAGAACATCCGCCCGTGGTGCATCTCGCGCCAGCTGTGGTGGGGCCACCGGATCCCGGTCTGGTATCACGGCGACGAGCAGTACGTCGGTACCGAGCCGCCGTCCGGCGACGGCTGGGAACAGGACCCCGATGTCCTCGACACCTGGTTCAGCTCCGGGCTGTTCCCGTTCGCGGCGCTCGGCTGGCCCGAGGACACGCCGGCGCTCCGCGCCTTCTACCCCACCGACGTGCTCGCCACCGGCCGCGACATCATCTTCCTGTGGGTGGCGCGGATGATCATGCTCGGGATCGAGTTCCGCGGCCAGATCCCGTTCTCGGACGTCTACGTGCACTCGATCATCCAGGCCCCCGACGGCCGGCGGATGTCGAAGTCGCTCGGCACCGGGGTGGACCCGCTCGGGCTGATCGAAGGTGGCCCGCGCCCGCCGGCGTTCGAGGAGGGCGGCGACTTTCCGGCCTACGGCGCCGACGCGGTGCGCTGGGGGCTGTATGCGATGTCCTCGGCCCAGGACGTCCGTTTCAGCGAGGAGCGGCTCGCCCAGGGCCTCCAGCTGACCAACAAGCTCTGGAACGCGGCGCGGCTGATTCTGCTCGGCGTCGACGCTGACACTCGCGCCGCGCCCACCCCGTCCGCGGTGGAGGACCGGTGGATCCTGTCGCGTCTGGAGCGGGCTCGGCGCGAGATCAGGCGGCGGATCGAGAGCTACGACTTCGCGCACGCCGCGCTCGGGCTCTACGACTTCGTCTACGGCGAGCTGTGCGACTGGTACCTCGAGCTCGTCAAGCCACGCCTGCGGCTCGGCGAGAGCGAGCTCGGGGCCACGCTCCTGTACGTGCTGACGCAGACGCTGGCCATCGCCCACCCGATGATCCCGTTCGTGACCGAGGAGATCTATCGCTACGTCCCGGGCTCGTCCGGCCTGCTGGCCGCCGGGATTTCGCAGGCGGCTGCGGCGCCGGTCGACGAGGCCGCCGAGGCCAGCGTGGGCCGCGTGATCGAGGCCGTTCAGGCGCTGCGTGGCTGGCGCGACTTCGCCGGCGTCAAGGCGGGGGCGACCGTGCCGGCGCGACTCGCCGCCGAGGGCTACGAGGAGACCGAGGAGCATCTGGCGCGCCTCGCGCGCATGTCGTTCACCGCGGACGGGGCCGAGCCGGTCGCGACGGTGCCCGTCCCCGGCGGTGCGGTTGAGATCCTCCCCAGCCAGGACGTCGACCTGGAGGAAGCCGCGCGGCGCGTGGCGGCGCAACGGGCGAAGCTGGAGGCCGAGATCGAGCGGGCCGAGCGCAAGCTCGCCAACCAGGGCTTCGTCGACAAGGCGCCCCCCGAGGTGGTCCAGGCCGAACGCGACAAACTGGAGCGCCTCCGGGCCGAACTCGACGCGCTATGACGCCTGAGGAAGCCGAGCGCTACATCCTGTCCCGCGAGCTGTTCGGGATGCGGTTCGGGCTGGACCGCATGCGGCGGCTGATGACCGCGCTCGGGAACCCCCAGCTGCGCTTTCAGTCGATCCACGTTGTAGGTACGAACGGCAAGTCCTCGACGGTCCGGATGACCGCCGCGATCCTCCGCCGGCATGGCCTGCGGACCGGCGCGTACCTATCGCCCCACCTCGTCTCGTTCGCGGAACGGATCAGGATCGACGATGAGGACCTCGAACCGGCTGAGTTCGCCGGCGCGATCCAGCGCGCCGCCCACGCCGCCGAGCTCGTCGACCGCTCACTCGGCCCCGACGACCGGGTGACCCAGTTCGAGCTGCTGACCGCGGCGGCCTACTCCGAGCTCGCGCTGGGCGGCGTCGAGGTGGCGGTAATCGAGGCGGGACTCGGTGGCCGCTACGACGCCACCAACGTGATCCCCTCGCGCGTCCAGGTCTTGACCAGTGTCGGTCTCGAGCACACCCGCTGGCTGGGCCCGACGATCACCGCCATCGCCACCGAGAAACTCGACGTGGTACAGCCGGGCGCCACGCTGGTCCTCGGTTACCACCTGCACCCCGACGCGGTCGCCGTCGCCGAGCACGTCGCAGCTGAACGGGACCCGCCCGCCCGCATCGTCCACGCCGGTGCCGACCCCGGCGTCCCGTTGACCGCGCTCGGCTCCTACCAGCGGCGCAACTTCGCTCTGGCGCGAGCGGCGGCCGAGGCCTTTCTCGGCGAGCTCGACCCCCAGGCGGTCGCCACCGCAGCGGCCGAGATCCTCGTGCCCGGTCGCCTGCAGGTGATTGACGAGGACCCGCTTACGTTGCTCGACGGCGCCCACAATCCAGAGGGCATGGAGGCCCTGGCCGAGTCGCTCGCCGATCCGTTCGCAGCCGGGCTGGGGCCCGTCGTGGCGGTCATCTCGATCCTCGACGACAAGGACGCCGCCGGCATGCTGAGCCGCCTGATGCCCGAGTGCGACGCCCTCGTGCTCACCGCGACTCAGAACCCGCGCGCGCTCCCCCCGCCGACGCTCCAGTCACTCGCCGGCCAGCTCGGCGGGCCGCCGTCGGAGGTGATCCGGGACCCGCGTGCCGCGCTCGCCCGGGCGCGCGAGCTGGCGGGCCGCAGCGGCCTCGTCGTCGCCACCGGCTCGATCTACCTCGTGGCCGATTTGCTGCGCCCGGCCGGCGCCGGTCGCGCCTCGATCCTGTGAACGAACCCCAGAAGCAGCCGCGGTTGCTCGCCATGATGGCCCTCGTGGCCGTGGTTGTGGCGCTCGTGATCCTGATTTTCTTCGGGATCGGGTATCTGTTCGGCCGCGCATATCTATGAACTGAGCGGGGTACAGGGAAGGATCTGAGGCGCCGGCGGCCAATCAGTGCAATGGCGCCTCCTGCCGGCTGTTCATGTGAGGATCCACACGAAGCCGCATGCCTCCTGCACCGTTCCGAACTCACCTACCACTACACTCGCCACGTTAATGCTCGCCCTCGCGGTCTTTGGCATCAAGAACGGGACGATCAACGCGGCCGTTGAGCTGATCATCCTCTTCCTGGTGGTGATCTGGCTCGCGCTCGTGTACTGGACGTACGCGGACGCCCGGCGGCGGATCGCCGACCCCTTGCTGGTCGGCTGCGCCACCGCGGCCTCGCTCTTCCCGTTCGTGGGGACGATCGTCTACATGATCGTCCGGCCTCCCGAGTATCTCGACGACGTGCGCGAGCGGGAGCTTGAGATCCAGGCCGCCGAAGCGCGGCTGGCCGAGCTCGGATACCAGGTCTGCCCGTACTGCGACTTCGAGGTCGAGAAGGACTTCCTGCGCTGCCCGAACTGCATGCGCAAGCTCAAGGACCCATGCAGCAACTGCGGTAAGCCACTCGACCCGATGTGGAAGATCTGCCCGTTCTGCGAGGCCGAGATCGGCAGCGTCGCGCCCGCGCCGCGCCGAGCTCGACGGCGCCGCGACGGCACCTCAGAGCAGCCGGTGACCGGAGCCACCATGCGCGCCGAGCGCAGCAATCCGCCGGCAACAACGCCGGCCCCGGCCGAGCCTCGCGGTAGTCGCGAGCAGCTGACCGATCCGCGTTCGCTCTAGGCCGCCGCTACAGTCTCGGCCGCCACTGAGGCCCCGGACTAAGGAGACCCATGGAGCGAACCCTGATACTCGTCAAACCCGACGCCTTCGAGCGCAACTTGACCGGCGATATCATCGCCCGGTTCGAGCGCAAAGGGCTACGGCTCGTGGCGATGAACCTGATCACGATGAGCCGCGAGCTGGCCGAGCGCCATTACGCGGAGCACGAAGGCAAGGGCTTCTACGAAGAGCTCGTGACGTTCATCACATCCGGGCCGCTCGTGGCGATGGTGCTGGAGGGCGAGGATGCCGTCAAGGCGGCGCGCCAGGTCATCGGCGCGACCAACCCGCTCGAGGCGAGCACCGGATCGATCCGCGGGGACTTCGCGATCGAGGTTGGCCAGAACATGGTCCACGGATCCGATTCCACCGACTCGGCGGCGCGCGAGATCGGTCTGTTCTTCCCCGATCTCTGAACCGGCTGCAATGAGCGGGTTGGTGCTCGCGTCACGCTCGCCCCAGCGGCGGGCCATCCTCGAGCAGCTCGGCCTCGAGTTCACGGTGAGGGTTTCCGACGTGGAGGAGCTCGAGACCGGGCCGCCGCACGAGGTGGCCCTCGAGAACGCGTATCGGAAGGCATCGGCGGTGGCCGGCACCGGTTCAGAAGGCCTGGTAATCGGGGTCGACACCGTCGTCTCGCTGGGGGCTCGGCTCTACGGCAAGCCGACCGACGCCGTGCAGGCGCGGGCGACGCTGAATGCGCTGGCGGGCCGTCGCCACGCGGTGATCAGCGGCATCTGCCTGATCGAGAACGGCAACGTGCGCACTGCCGCGGCCCAGACGGGCGTCCAGTTCAGGGCGCTCGACGAGCGCCTGATCGACTGGTACCTGGCCACCGGGGAATGGCGCGAGCGCGCGGGCGGGTATGCGATCCAGGGCCGCGGCGCGGCGCTGGTCGCGGGCATCGAAGGGGACTTCCTCAACGTGGTGGGGTTACCGGTGGCGACGCTGCTCGAGCTGGCGCCCGAGCTCTTGCCGACATGAAAGTGCTGGTGCGGCCCAGCCTGAGGCGCACCGAGCCCGTACAATCGTCCTCGGATGGCGCTGGCAGCGTGACGTGGTCTCCGGCGCTCAGTTCACCGTCCGCTGCTTACCCGTACCTCTGCTTTCTATGGGCTTCTTTACGTACCTGACCGGTTTCGGTGGTCGCGACATGGCGGTCGACTTGGGGACCGCAAATACGCTGGTCTACGTTCGCGGTCGCGGGATCGTGCTCTCGGAGCCGAGCGTCGTGGCCGTCGATTCGCGCACCGGCGAGGTGCATGCGGTCGGGATCGAGGCCAAGCGGATGCTCGGTCGCACCCCCGGCACGATTCAGGCCATCCGGCCCCTGAAGGACGGCGTCATCGCCGACTTCGAGGTGACCGAGGAGATGCTCCGGCACTTCATCCAGAAGGTCCACCAGAATCGCTGGGCGCACCCCCGCGTGGTGGTGTGCGTCCCCAGCGGGGTGACCGGGGTCGAGAAGCGGGCCGTCGAGGAGGCGTGTCTTTCCGCCGGCGCCCGGCAGGCCTATCTGATCGAGGAGCCGATGGCGGCCGCGATCGGCGCGGGGCTGCCCGTGGGCGAGCCGACCGGGTCGATGGTGGTCGACATCGGCGGCGGCACCAGCGAGGTGGCGGTGATCTCGCTGGGCGGGATCGTCGTCTCCCAGTCGATCCGCGTCGGCGGCGACGAGCTCGACGAGTCGATCATGAATTACGTCAAGCGCGAGTACAAGCTGCTGATCGGCCAGCAGACGGCCGAGGAAGTCAAGCTCGAGATCGGCTCCGCCTACCCGTTGGGCGAGGAGGTCCAGGCCGAGATCCGCGGGCGCGACATGGTCTCGGGCCTGCCCAAGACCGTCGTGCTCACCAGCGAGGAGATCCGCGGCGCGCTCGAGGAGCCGGTCACCCAGATCATCGACGCGGTCAAGGAGACGCTCGACCGTACTCCCCCCGAGTTGGCATCCGACATCATGGATCGTGGCATCATGCTGGCAGGAGGAGGCTCGTTGCTACAGGGGCTCGACGAGCGCCTGCGTCACGAGACGCAGATGCCCGCGCATCTGGCCGAGTCGCCGCTCACCTGCGTGGCGGTTGGCTCGGGGAGGTCATTGGAGGAATTCGAAGCGATCCACCGTTCGAGCAAGAATTCACGCAACAGGCGCCGTCGGTACTAGTTTGGGCGAAGTCCTGACGTGGCGCCAGGCGAGACCTTGGAGACACGACATCCGTGCATGACAAGCAAGTTCGGCGGCGACGAGTGGTCCTTGGATTGCTCGTGGCGGTCTCCCTGATCCTGCTCACGGCCTACTTCGGCGAGACGCCGTCAAGCCCGCTGCACAACGTCCAGCGCGGCGTGGTCGAGGTTCTCTCACCGGTCGAGCAGGGCGCGAGCAAGGTCCTCTCGCCGGTGCGCTCGGTGGCCAGCTGGTTCTCGAGCACGGCCCACGCGAAGTCTCAGGTCGCGGCTCTGCAGAAGCAGGTCCAGCAGCTCACGGATAAGTACGCCGCGGCGAAGGCGGCCCAGATTCAGAACCAGCAGCTGCTCAAAGAGGTCCACCTCGACGACAGCCTGAACATCAGCGCCTACCACCCGGTGGCCGCGCAGGTGATCCTGCGCGATCCGACCCTCTGGTACCAGACGGTCAACATCGACAAGGGCTCCGACGACGGCGTCGCCCCGCACGATCCGGTGATCGCGGACGGCGCGCTGGTCGGCGAGGTGACCGAGGTGGCGGCCAACGCGTCGGTCGTCTCGCTGATCACCGACCACACGGTGTCGGTTACCGCGCGGGTGACCGACGCCGGCGGCGACACCGGCGAGCTCGTGCCCGCCGTCGGGAGCCCCAACCAGCTCGTCCTGCAGTACCTCCAGGCGCCCAACCCGGGCCAGGTCCAGAACGGTCCGCAGCCCGGCCAGCTGGTGATGACCTCCGGCTTCCGCTCAGGGGTCGGCGATTCCTACTACCCGGCCAACATCCCGATCGGCACGGTGGCGCAGTTCAACGAGAACGACCTGCTCAACAACGGAGAGGTGCCGGTCACCCCGGCCGCCGACATGCGCCACTTCGACGTCGTCCAGGTCTTGACCCAAGCCCAACCGGGCACCGCCCGCGCCGAGCTGCCGTGAGCGAGCTGCCAAACTCCGTCAAGCTGTCGCTGCGGCTCGTCCCGCTGGCGTTCTTCGCCGTGGTGATCCAGGAATCGGCGGTCTCCCAGATCTCGATCTTCGGCGTGAGCGCCGACCTGACCCCGCTCGTGGTGATGTCGGTGGGCCTCCTGTGCGGCTCGATGACCGGCGCGATCTTCGGCTTCGCCACCGGCCTGCTCATCGACCTCGTGCTCGTCCAGACGCTCGGCGTAACCTCGCTGCTCTACATCGCGATCGGCTATTGGGCCGGCCGGCTGCACGAGCTGCGCGACCCCTCGCACGAGCTGGTGCCGCTCGCCGGCGGGGCGCTCGCCTCCATGTTCGCAGGCCTGGGGATGGCGTTGATCCAGTTCCTGCTCGGCGTCGACGCGCCCGTCAGCGTGTTGCTCCTGCAGCAGATCTTCATCGTCGTCCTCGTCAACACGCTGATCACGCTGCCCGTCCACGCGCTGGTCCGGCGGATCCTCCGCCCGGTGCTGCCCGATGATCCCCGCCGCCGGCGCCGCCGCGCCTACAGCACCGGCGGCCTCAGCCCGCTCCAGCAAGGCGCCGCTCGCCGCGGTGGAATGTCCCGACTGCAAACCTGATGTCACCACTACCGGAAGACAAGCAACTGCGGTTCGTCAAGCAGGAGGACCGACCTGCGATGAGCCCGCAGCTGGCGCGCCGGGCCGCGATGATCGGGACGCTGGCCCTCGGCCTGTTCGCGATCCTGTTCTTCCGTCTTTGGTTCCTGCAGGTTCTCTCCGGCAACCAGTACGCGAAGGCCGCCAGCGTGAACTTCGTGCGCGACGTGGTCGTCCCGGCGCCGCGGGGCGAGATCCTCGACTCGAGCGGTCAGATCATGGCCTCGAGCCGGCGCGCGTACGCCGTGGAGATCTCGCCGCCCAACCTCCCGGTGCCGATCACCGATGCGAATCTCGCTCACCCGCCGCAGCCGGATGCCGCGATCTACGACCGGCTCGCCAACATCCTGCGGCTGCCGACCAACCGACAGCCGTGCCCCGTGAACGGCCACGGGATGCTCCACATGTCGGTGATCGCCTGTCGGGTGGTGCAGGGCTACGTCGCCCTCTCCTATGGCGAAGCGACCGTGGCCAGCGACATCACCAGCCACCAGCTCTGGTACATCTCCGAGCGCCAGTCGTCGTTCCCGGGCGTGACCGTGCAGCAGATCTACCAGCGGACCTATCCGTTCGACGACGTCGCCTCCCAGCTCCTCGGGATCGTCAGCCGGATCACCGGTCCCGAGACGAAGGACCCCTACTACAAGGGCGTCAACGAGAACGACTCGGTCGGCCAGTCGGGTCTGGAGGCGTCCTATGACCGCTATCTGCGCGGGGTGGATGGCGCCGAGAAGGTCAAGGTGGACGCGTTCGGCAACTTCATCGGCGTGCAGTCGCAGACCCCTCCGCAGGCAGGCGACAACCTCAAGCTGTCGCTCAACGCCAAGCTCGAAGCGGTCGGACAGCAGGCGCTCCAGACGTCGATCGACAACAACTACCCCGCCAACGGTGGCGCGTTCGTGGCCATGAACCCGGACAACGGCGAGGTCTACGCGATGGGCTCGCTGCCCACCTATGACGCCAACGTGTTCACCAAGCCGGTCCCGACCTCCGCCTACAACTCACTGTTCGGCCCCAACTCCGGCGACCCCCAGGTCAACCGCGCGTACCAGAGCGCCGGCCCGACCGGCTCCACGTTCAAGCCGATCACCGCCACCGCGGCGCTCGAGAGCGGGGCGTGGAGCGTCGGGAGCATCTTCGACGACAGCGGCCAGTACTGCTTCAGCGGCCAGTGCCGGCACAACGCGGGTGACGCGGTCGACGGCTCGCTCGACCTCGTGAACGCGATCAAGGTCTCTTCCGACGACTTCTTCTACAACCTGGGCGTGCTGACCAACTCGCCTGCCCCGAACGGCGGCCCGCTCCAGAAATGGGCGCGCGACTACGGAATCGGCGAGAAGACCGGTATCGATCTACCGGATGAGTCGGCCGGGACCCTGCCCGATGCCGCGTGGCGCAACCAGCGCAACCAGGAGGAGGCCGAGTGCGACAGCGCCACCGGCCCGTTCAAGTACACCAACGGCATCACGACCGGATCGAAGAAGCTCAAGGGCTGGCACCGGAGCTCGACCCATCCGCCCGGCGGCTGCGGGCTCGCCGACGGGACCGACCGCCCCTGGTCGGCCGGCGATAACGAGAACCTCGCGGTCGGACAGGGCGACGTGCAGGTGACCCCGCTCCAGCTCGCCGTGGTGTACTCGGCCCTGGCCAACGACGGGACGATCGTCACTCCCCACCTGGGGCTCGACGTCCAGAGCTCCGACGGGTTCGTGCTCCAGGCGTTCAATCCGGCGCCCAAGCGCCACATCGACATCGACCCGCTGTACCGCGACACGATCCTCGAGGGCCTGCGTGCCGGAGCCTCACAGCCGGGCGGAACCTCGGCCGACGTGTTCAGCACCTTCCCCGAGCAGGTCTACGGCAAGACCGGCACGGCGCAGTACAACGGCCAGCAGGACTACGCGTGGTACGCCTGCTTCGTGCCGCCCAGCGCGACGAGCAAGCCGATCGTCGTCGTGGTGACGGTCGAGCAGGGCGGGTTCGGTGCGGTCGGCGCTGCGCCGGTGGCGCGCCAGATCCTCTCGCAGTGGTTCTTCGGCAGCAAGGGCGCGTACGTGCCGGGGAGCTCGCAGACCCTATGAGCGCAGTAGGCGCCCAAGCGATCCGGCCCGCCGACGAAGAGGCGGCGGCCCCGCGCCAGCGGCTGTGGCTGAGGATGGATCCGCTGCTGTTTCTGGCTGCGCTCGGGCTCGGCGCGTGCTCGCTCGTCACGCTCAAGGGCGAGGGCCGCTCTCTGGACTCGGCGAACCCGATGTACTTCGCCGAGCGCCAGGCCATCTACTTCGGAATCGGGCTGGCGCTGGCGCTGGTGTTGGCGCAAATCGACTACTCGCGGCTGCGCGAGTACAAGTACGGCCTGTACGGCGTGATGATCGCGCTGAACCTGGTCGTGCTCGGGATGCCCAAGGTGCAGGGGGCGGCGCGGTGGATCCCGCTGCCGTTCTTCCAGCTCCAGCCCTCCGAGTTCGGCAAGATCCTCCTGATCGCGTCGCTCTCGGCGTTTGCCGTCGACCGCTCCAGACGATTGCACGAGCGCCGCACCACGGCGCGGATCATGCTGCTGGCGATCATCCCGGCGATGATCGTGATCCCGCAGCCGGACCTCGGCACGGCGCTGGTGTACATCGCCATCGGGTTCGCGGTCCTGTTCTTTGCCGGCACGTCTTGGAAGCAGCTGCTCGCGCTGACGTTGCTGTTCGTGATCGCCACGGTCCTGGTGCTCGTGGTCGCCCCCGCCACCGGCCACCACCTGCTCAAGGCCTACCAGATGCAGCGGCTCACCGGCTTCCTGCATCCCTCGCACGACCCCCAGAACCAGACCTACAACATCACCCAGTCGCTGAACGCGATCGGGTCGGGGGGCAAGACCGGCCTCGGCGTGCAGGGGGCCAGCCAGGTCAACCTGCACTTCCTGCCGGCGCCGGATACGGACTTCATCTTCGCCGTCGTCGGGGAGACGTACGGATTTGTCGGGGCGGCGGTTGTGCTGTCGCTCTACGCGCTGCTCATCTGGCGCGCGCTGCGGGTTCTGACCATGGCCAAGAACCTGTACGGGACCCTCGTCGCCGGGGGCATCATGGCCATGGTGATGTTTCAGGTGTTCGTCAACGCGGGCATGACGATCGGCATCATGCCGATCACCGGAGTGCCCTTGCCGCTGCTCTCCTACGGCGGTTCCTCGGTACTGGTGACGTTTATCGCCATTGGCCTTCTACAGTCAATCTATGTGCAGGCACGCATGACGAACGCGTCGAAAAGCCGAGGATTGGTATCGCAATGACCGCAGCCCCGCTTAGGGTGCGCACCCATCACCCCCAGCGAGTGGCTCCCGCCCTCCCGCGGGACGTGTTCTCGTTCGACCGGAGGCTCGAGCTTCAAACGCTCGCGCTGCCTCCGCGAACGTACCCAAACTTACACAAAGGACTGACAAGAATTGAAGAAGCAAGTATTGGTCAGCGTCGACCGGGGCGAGACCCGCGTTGCGCTGCTGGAGGCGACCGGATCGGTCGCCGCACGTAAGACCGCGCCCAAGTCTGGGACGCGCCGGCGCCGCCGGCCGGCCAAACCGGCTGCCGGATATAAGGTCGCCGAGCTGTATCTAGAGCGCCGCGGAGCGCGCTCGATCGTCGGAAACATCTACAAGGGCCGGGTCGACAACGTGCTCGGCGGCCTCGAGGCGGCATTCGTAGACATCGGCCTCGAGAAGAACGGTTTCTTGCACGTCGACGAGATCGTGCTACCCGGGGTCGAGGCGCCCCGCCGGGGCCGCGGCTCCGGGCGGGACTCCCGCCAGATCACGGAGATGTTGAAGCCGGGCCAGGAGATCGTCGTCCAGGTGGTCAAGGACCCCTTGAAGACCAAGGGCGCCCGGCTGTCGATGGACCTGACGATCGCGGGCCGCTACATGGTCTACGCGCCGTACGGCGAGGGGGTAGGAGTCTCGCGCCGGCTGGATGACCCGGAGCGCGACCGCCTGCGCAAGGAAGCGGCGAAATTGGATTTGCAGGGCGCCGGCGCGATCATCCGCACCGCCGCCCAGGGCGCCAAGCGCGCCGATCTGGAGCGCGAGCTGCTCTACCTGTTCAAGCTGAACGAGGTCCTGCAGAAGCGCGTGGCGGAGACTGTGGCACCGGCCCTCGTCTTCCAGGAGGCCGACCTGTCGGTGCGGGTCGTGCGCGACATCTTCTCGGCGAGCTTCGAGCGGGCGGTGGTTGACGATCCCAAGCAGCACCACCGGCTCGTCTCGTTCTTCTCGCGCACCGCGCCCGAGCTGGTCGAGCACGTCGAGCTGTGGGAAGAGGACCAGCCGCTATTCGAGGCCTTCGGCGTCGAGGAGGTCTTGGACTCGACGCTGTCGCGACGGGTCGATCTACCCAGCGGCGGCTACCTGATGATCGACTATGCCGAGGCGCTGACCGTCATCGACGTCAACTCCGGCTCGTTCGTCGGCCGCGGCAAGGCCGCCCGCCTGGAGGACACGATCACCAAGACGAACCTGGAGGCCGCCGACGAGGTGGTCCGCCAGCTGCGACTGCGCGACATCGGGGGGATCATCGTCATTGACTTCATCGACATGGCCCGCGCCCGCAACCGCGACGCGGTCCTGAAGGTGCTCCGCAAGGCCCTGGATGAGGACCGGACCAAGACCTTCGTGGTCGAGATCTCACCGCTCGGGCTGGTCGAGATGACCCGCCAGAACGTCACCGACGGAGTGCGCGAGATCATGACCCGCCCGTGCCCGACGTGTGGCGGCGACGGCGTGATCAAGTCCGAGGAGACGCTCGCGATCGAGTTCGAGCGGCGGATGCGCGATCTGGCCAAGGAGACCGAGGCCGAGGCGATCCTGCTCCAGATGAACCCGCGAGTGAGCGCCGAGTTCACCCGCGACGACGCCCGGGTGCTACGGGCGATCGAGGAGGACACCGGCAAGTGGTTCCACTTCGAGGGCTCCGAGGGACTGCCGCTCGACCACTTCGCGGTCGTGCTCGAGTCCAACCGCGAGCGGGTGCTCGAGCGCGCGGTGCCGTTCCGCGTTGGCGAGGAGGTCCACGTCGAGATCATCGAGCCACACATGTACAGCCCGGGCGACGCCGTGGCCAAGGTCGACGGCTACATGATCTCGATCACGGGCGCCGGCGACTACGTGGGCGAGAAGCATCTGGTGCGGATCGAGGAGGCCGGACGGACCTCCGCGGTGGCCACACTGCTCGATGCGCCGGTCCGCCCGGCGGAGGATGAGTCGGAGAATTCCAACGGAGATGGCCTAGAATCGAAGCCTCGGCGTCGTGGCCGCAGAGGCGGACGGCGCCGTTCCGGCGCTAAGGCCGAGTCAGTGAGCTCTTCGGAATGACCTACGCAATTGTGAAAACCGGCGGCAAGCAGTATCGCGTCGAGCAGGGCCAGACCCTGCTCGTCGAGCGGCTGCCCGCCGGCGACGGCGAGGATGTGACGCTCCAGCCGCTGCTGTACGTGGACGGGTCATCCGTCGTTGATGGCGAGGAGTTGTCGAAGGTCTCGGTGACCGCTCGGGTCGTCGGCCACGAGCGCGGCCCCAAGCTGCGCATCGTCAAGTTCAAGCCCAAGCGCGGCTACAAGCGGCGCACCGGCCACCGGCAGGAGCTCACCCGGCTCGAAGTGACGGCGCTCAAGCTCGCCTCGCCCCGCCGGCGTTCAACCGCTGCTGCCGCCAAGCAGGAGGAGAGCGATGGCTCATAAGAAGGGACTTGGCTCCTCGCGCAACGGCCGCGACTCGCACGCCAAGCGCCTCGGCGTGAAGGTGTTCGCCGGCGAGGCGGTGACCGGCGGCGAGATCATCGTGCGCCAGCGCGGCACGAAGTTCAAGCCGGGCGACGGCGCCGGCATCGGCAAGGACGACACGATCTTCGCCAAGGGGGCGGGGACGGTGGAGTTCACTCGCGGCCGGCGCGGCCGGGTGATCTCGGTCGTGCCGGGCCCATCCTCGGGCTCGGGCTCGGGTTCCTCCGAGTCCTAGGTCGACTCGCTCAGGAGCTCCGAGGTACACAGCGGGCAGCGCTTTGCCCGGAGCGGGATCGCGCTCGTGCACTCCGGGCACTCCTTGGTGTCCGGATCCTCCTTAGCCCGGCGGGCCATCAGCGCGGTGATCGGCGCCACCACGAAGAAGAACACCGCGGCCGCCACGGTCATGAACGTGATCACGTTGTTGATGAAGTCGCCGTAGGCGAACTGGCTGCCGTTGATCGTGAAGGTCAGCGCGCCGAAGTTCGGCTTGCCGAAGATCGCCGCGATGATCGGCGTCAGGAGGTCTGAGACCAGCGCCTTGACGACCGCCGTGAAGGCGGTGCCGACGACGATCGCCACCGCGAGGTCCACGACGTTGCCGCGGAGCAGGAACTTTTTGAAGTCAATTAGCAGTTTCGGCACTGGTTGCCGTCTTGTTTCGTCACTCGGTGGGTCGGATCCTTTGGCTCACGATGGAACTTTGGCGATGCGGCTGACACATGAGCGGCCTCAGCGCCAAAGTTCGCGTCGCCCGCGTTGCTGATGGCCAGGCGGGACTGGTCGGTGCGGCCCAGCTCGCCGCCCTAGGTGTCGAGACCCGCGAGAGTCACCGGTGGGTCAGCCAGGGCTATCTTCTGCCGCGCCTTCCGCGCGTCTACGCGGTTGGGCACCGCGCCCCGAGCACCGAGGCGGACCTGTGGGCAGCCGTTCTCTACGCCGGCCCCGGCGCGATGCTCTCCCACGCCACCGCACTCTGGTGGCACGGCCTGATCGACAGGCGACCATACCCACTCCAGCTGACCACCCCTCGCCGCTGTGGATCCATCCGGGGCATCAAGGTCCACGGCCGGCGCACCTGCGAGCGCATCCTCCACAAGGGCTTACCGACGACCACGATCGAGCGGGCGCTGCTCGACTTCGCCGCCGTGGCGCCGCACGAGCGCATCCGTCACGTTCTCGCCAACGCCGACTACCACAAGGTGCTCGACGTCTCCGCCCTCCAGGTGCTCGCTGGTAACGGTCGTAAAGGCAGCACCAAGCTAAGGAACGCCCTCGCTCGCCACGAACCCAAGCTCGCGTACACCCGCAGCCACCTGGAGCGGCTGTTCCTGCCCCTGTGCGAGCGGATCGGCATCCCACTTCCCGAGGTCAACGTGTTCATCGAGGGCGTGCTCGTCGACGCCGTGTGGCGAGACCGCAAGCTCGTCGTCGAACTCGACGGCGAGAACAACCACAGCTCGTGGAACCAGATCCAGACCGACCGCAGCAAGGAGATGCGTCTGCGCGGCGGCGGGTTCGACGTGGTCCGCTACGGCACACGCCAACTCGAGGAGGAGGATGCGCTGGTGGAGGACGACCTGCTCCGGGCCTACGGCCTGCCACGATGAACACGTGCAGGACCGCGCGCGCATTCACGTCACGGCCGGCGCCGGCGGTAACGGCTGCCTGAGCTTCCGGCGCGAGGCCCACGTGCCCAAGGGCGGCCCCAACGGTGGCGACGGCGGCCGGGGGGGCGACGTGGTGCTGGTGTGCGACGACTCACTCCGTGACCTCGAGACCTTCCGGCGCA
>Ga0335075_10007323_pt1 | contig 16968 bp, 15 predicted proteins | sample Lox_Sample_24_FD_206723 | JGI IMG/M metagenome (GOLD analysis project Ga0335075, IMG submission 206723) | Soil microbial communities from Loxahatchee National Wildlife Refuge, Florida, United States - Lox_Sample_2.4 | ecosystem: Environmental > Terrestrial > Soil > Wetlands | place: USA...
TGGCAGCCCGGCCTGGTCAGCAAAGTGATGCGGTGTACTGACGGGCTCATTGCCGCCGCCGGCCCCCTTGGCTGCGAGCACTGTCACTGCGAGCACTGTCACTGCGAGCACTGTCACTGCGAGCACTCTCGCTGCTAGCACCGCCGGGCTGATCCGTGGTCCGCCCGTAGTCGCGCAGGTAGTCCGGCCGCTCGAAGCCGGAGGTGTCATATCCGGGCTCGGGGAACAGGTCGGCAACCGACGGGAACGGCGACACCTTGGCCTGCTGCAGGCCGAGCTCGATCACGTTCGTGGCGAGCACGTAGGGACGCCGGTCAGCATCGAACTGGCGAACGTAAGGCTGCTTCATGTGCCGGTCGTAAGCCAGCCGGTCGCGGTACACCTCATACAGAATGCGCTGCATAGGAGCAGACGGCACCGCATGCACGATGAAGACCAGCGTGTCAGGTTCGCGGCTCCTGACCTGCTCCACGAGCCGGTCCGCCAGATCATCGAACTCGTGAACTCGGTCCTCAAGCAGCGTGTAGATCTCGATCTGGCCGAAGAGCTCGGCTCTGTCCGCTTCGTCCTGCGGCAGCGCCCGCTCCACCGGCAGCCCTGCCTCGCGCTGCCGGCCAGCGAGGTCGTCGTAAGCGTCATCGGCTCCGCCGTCCCTGGACTGCCAGCCACGGGCTGAGTGACTGAGATCGCTCCCGAGCAGGTCACCGGTGGCGAAGTCACCGGTAGCGAACTCACCGTCGCTGAACTCGCCGTCCGAATTACCCGGGCCATGGTTACCCGCGCCGGGGTCAGCCGCCAGATGGCCCATGGCGCCTGTCGCATAATCGCCAGTCGCGAAGTCACCGGTGGCGAAGTCCGGCTCGTCCTGAGACGACCAGCCATCGGAGCCGCTGCCGGCCCGCCGGTAGTCTCCGTCGCGGTACCGGTCATCGCCCCGGTACCGGTCATCGCCCCGGTACCGGTCATCATCCCGGTACCGGTCATCATCCCGGTACCGGTCGTCACTGCGGTACCGGTCATCATCCAGGTGCCGGTCATCGTCCTGGTATGACCGCCGGTCATCCCCCCGGTAGCCGCCGCTATCCCGGTACGGCCGGACGGACTCACCCCTGCGAAGCGACGCCAGCGGCAGCCGGCTGGTGCGCACACCAGCGAGCCAGGCCAGGACCGCGGCAAGCGTGCACACCACGCTGAACTCCGAGGCAACCGGCACGTGCGTCCCGGTGAGATATGTCACGAGCTGGGCCAGGCACGGGTAGGCCAGGGCGAGTGCCGCGACGCCGCCCATCAGCTGGCCGGGCAGCACCGCGTTCCAGCCGGGCTGGCCTGACCGCAGCACCACGGTCAGTACGGCGATGAGCGCGATCAGGGTGGTCAGCGGCCCGATCGCGAACATCAGTACGTAGTCAGGCGGGACCTGATAGACAGAGGCCGGGTCTGGCCACGCCTTCGTGAACGTGACCGGGGCGAGCTGATCCAGCGCGAGGACGACGGTAGCGACGAGGGCCAGCGCCGGGATGTAGAGCCGGGCGCAGAAGCGAACGCCCGCGTTCCTGGCTGCCACCTCGGACAGGGCAAGGATCAGCGCTAGCGGGGCGATCACCTGCCCGCCGATCTCCATCGCGCGGAACATAACCGCGTCAAACCCGGCCAGGTGGCCGAGCGCCTGCGCGCCAAGACTAACGAAGAGCGCGAGAAGAGCCACCGACCAGGCAATAGTGTCTCCGCGGGGCGCGCGGAAACAACGCGCCAGCAGTACGCCGCTGCCGATCGCCGCCAGGACGGCACCCAGGCCAGACACGGTCAGTGAAATCATTTGCTGCCTATGGTGCCCGACCCAGGGCGATGATGTGACCAAAGCCCTCGGGGCGGACTGGCCGGACAGCCTGGTGCATTGTGCTTGGTGCTGCATGTTGGCGCACCGGCTTCGAGCGCAACTAGGAGGAGAAGGCCGCCCTGGTTACGTAGCGGTAACCATCCGGTGACGCCCTGACGCAACCTCAGTGGCAGCCTGATGGCGGTTCAGTGACCGTCCGATAACCCGGCCGCGGCGCGCTCCGTCAGCGCCCTCGCCGCCGGTAGGCTCGGTGATATGAGCGGTGAGCCCGGCCTGGGCGGCGGTACCGGCACCCTGCGGCTCCCTGTCAGCAGCATGCTGAGCAGGCTCAGGAGAAGCGCAGATCTGGAAGCCGGCATCGCTTCGGCGGCGGTGGCCGACGTCGACCTGGCCCCGCCGGTGCCCGATCCAAGCGCCGCCGCATTCTTCGACGTCGACAATACGCTGATGCGCGGCGCCTCGATTTACCACTTCGCCCGCGGACTGGCCGCTCGCAAGATGGTCAGCGCCCGGGACCTGGCCCGGCTGACCTGGAACCAGGTCCAGTTCAGGCTGCGCGGCACCGAGAACGCTGACCACATCGACGCTGCCAGGGAAGCCGCGCTGGCGTTCGTGGCTGGCCAGCGGGTCGAAGACATCGTGCGGCTCGGCGAGGAGATCTATGACGACACGATGGCCGACCGGATCTGGGCAGGTACCAGGGAGCTAACCGAGCAGCACCTGATGGCTGGCCACCGCGTATGGCTGGTCACCGCGACCCCGGTGGAGCTGGCCAACATCCTGGCGCGCCGGCTCGGGCTGACCGGAGCGCTCGGCACCGTCGCCGAAAGCGCTGACGGGGTGTACACGGGCAGGCTGGTCGGCGGCCTGCTGCACGGACCGGCCAAGGCCGCGGCCATTGCGGCGCTGGCCGATCGCGAAGGGCTAGACCTGTCCAGGTGCAGCGCCTACAGCGACTCGGCGAACGACCTGCCAATGCTGGAGATTGTCGGCCATCCGAGCGTCGTCAATCCCGATGCGGACCTGCTGCGGGCGGCACGATACAACGGCTGGCCGGTCTACGAGTTCCGGGCGAGTCGCAAGCCGAGCCTGATCGCGCTGCCAGTCGCCGCCGGGGCGGGAGCCGTCGCTGGCGGTATGGCAGCCGGTCTTGCGCTCAAGCGAAGGCGCGCGAGCGTCTAGCCGAACGGCGGACCGCGGTCGATGACCAGCTCGTTCAGCTTGGCCTGAATCGTGTCGCGTACCAGGTCGGCCAGGTCCATGATCGTGTCATAGTCCGGCTCCGCCGGGGGGTCGTAGTCCGGCTCTGCCGGGGCGTCATGGCCCGGTCTCGCGGCGCAGGCAGGGACCGGCGGGCAGAACTCGATGATCCAGTTCGATGGCAGCGGCACCGCGCCGATCGGCCCGAGCCACGGGAACAGCGGCGTCACCGGGAAGTACGGCAGTCTCAGCAGCCTGGCCAGCTTCTCCGAGTTCGCCAGCATCGGGTAGGTCTCCTCGGCGCCGACGATCGCGCACGGGATCATCGGCACGCCGGCCTCCAGTGCCGTCCGGGCGAACCCGCCGCGACCGAACCGCTGCAGCCGGTATCGCTGGCTGAACGGCTTGCCGGTGCCCTTGAACCCCTCGGGAAAGACGCCGACCAGCTCCCCTGCCTGCAGCAGGGCCAGCGCGCACGCCGGATCGGCTCTGGTGTGCCCGCTGCGCCGGGCGAGCGATGACAGCCCGGGCATGGTGTACACCAGATCCGCGCCGAGCAGCCGCACGTTGCGGTGCGCCGGGTGCTCGGCGAACACGCCGGCCTGCAGCATGATGGCGTCCAGCGGGAGCACACCTGAGTGATTGGCGACGATGAGCGCCGGCCCGGAGTCGGGGAGGTTTTCCAGCCCTCGTGCCTGCACCCGGAACCAGCGCCGGTACAGGGCAAGCGCCGCCGGCATCAGCACTGCGGCGTTCAGCTCGGGGTCGAAGCCGAACTCATCGACCTCGTACTCGCCGCCCAGCCGCCGGCGCGCAAAGTCGGCGGCACCCGCCAGGCGCTGCCGCCAGCTAGCCGGATCCCCCGTAGTCATCCCAGTTCGCGAGTCATCCCAGCGGCGGCACCCTGTACGCAGTTCAGGGTCGCCTGAGGGCTACTTCTTGTTACGGCGCTGTACGCGCGTCTTGCGCAGGAGCTTGCGGTGCTTCTTCTTCGCCATCCGCTTGCGGCGCTTCTTGATGACCGAACCCACGAGACCACCCTCGATTTCTTTCCTGGCAGGCGGACATGCCTATGCACATGCTCGCCACATCGGGCGGCCGGGCAACATGCCAACATCAGAGCGTACCGCTAAGCGGGCAGCCCCGCCCTGGTACCCCCGGGGCTGCCGGTTGGCCCGCACCCTGGCCCGCACTGCCCGTACTGCCCGTCCGGCTGCTCCGGTGCCGGCCGGGCGGGGTGGTCGCGCCAGGTCAGTCTGCTCCCACGAACGCCTGGTTGAGGTACCCGGTGACGGCCTGCTCAGGTACGCGGAAAGAGCGCCCAACCCGGATAGCCTCCAGCTCACCGGAGTGAACGAGGCGATAGACAGTCATCTTCGACACGCGCATGATCGCGGCCACTTCGGCCACGGTCAGGAACCGAACGTCACTAAGCGGAGTTGCGTCTGCTGCCATTGGTAGCCCTCTTCCGACCGAGCTGCTACGCCGAACGAGATCTGGCGCATCAGTCACGCCCGTATCCAGCGTAAGTCCTGTATGGAAAAGGGCAACCCCGTGCGAGCCCTGCCAATTCGGCAACCGATCATGAAACGGCTGGCCGCGCGTCGATGTGACCCGCGTTACCGCAGGTAAGGCAGGAAACGTGGGTTGCTTCGCCATCGCCGCGCTGCGCCAATCGCGGCCATTGACGGCTTGCCAGCAGCCAGCGTTGCGGGAAATGGCCCTCGACCGCTACCCGGCGCCCAGCTCGCGGCCGCGATCCCTGGCCGCTTCTATGGCCGCCAGGACCGCCGCGCGGACCCCGTGCCGTTCGAGTTCCCTGATGGCGCTGATGGTGGTGCCGCCCGGCGAGGTCACGGCCTCACGGAGCAGTACCGGGTGCTCGCCGGATTCGCGGAGCATCGTGGCCGCGCCGTAGACAGCCTGCTTCACCATCTCCAGCGCGTTGGCGCGTGGCATGCCGAGCAGGATGCCGGCGTCGACCATCGCCTCTACCAGGAAGTACACGTAGGCAGGGCCGCTACCCGAGAGCGCGGTGGCGGCGTCCTGCTGCGACTCGGGGATCCGCAGCACCTTGCCGACCGGGCGCAGCAGCAGCTCGGCCCGGCGCAGGTGCTCTTCAGTCGCGTGCGGGCCCGCCGAGATCACGCTCATCGCCTCGTCGACCAGGACGGGGGTGTTGGACATCACCCTGACCACCGGGACGCCAGCCGTCAGCCGCCGCCCGATGAACGCGCTGGTGATACCGGCCGCGACCGAGATCACCAGCTTGTCCGGGGTGATGACGGGCCGGATCTCGTCAAGCAGCGCGTCCATGTCCTGCGGCTTCACCGCGATGACCAGGGTCTCCGCCTTCTCCGCGGCCCTGGCCGCTGACAGCACCTCGATGCCGTAGGCGGCGCGCAGCTGCTCAGCCCGCTCGCTGCGCCGCGCCGCGGCCGTGATCTCGGCCGGGCTCACGACACCGGCTCGCAGCAGGCCGGAAGCCAGGGCTTCCCCCATCTGGCCGGCGCCCAGTATCGCGATCATGCCCGCAGCTTATCGGCGGGCATTCCGCACTAGTGCCGGGAGGACAGCGCGCGCACGAACAGCGCCAGGTTCGCGGGCTTCTCGGCCAGGCGGCGGACCAGGTAGCCGTACCAGTCGCTGCCGTACGGCAGGTACACCCGCACCTTCGCGCCGGAGGCGGCGAGCCTCGCCTGCTCGGCCGGGCGGATGCCGTACAGCATCTGGTACTCGAAGCTGTCCGGCGCACGGCCCGCCAGCCCGGCAGCGGTCCCGGCGATCCGGATGAGCCGCGGATCGTGGGTGGCGAGCATCGGGTAGCCATCGCCGGCCAGCAGGATGCGCATGCACCGGGCGTAGCTGCGATCTACCCCTGCCCGGCTGGTCAGGCCGACGTCCTCAGACGCCCGGTAGGCGCCCTTGCACAGCCTCACCCGGGACCCCGCCGACGCCAGCACCCGGCAGTCAGCAGCGCTGCGGCGCAGGTAAGACTGGATCACACAGCCGAGGTCGGGGAAGTCCGCGCGCAGCTCGCTGACCAGCCGCAGAGTCGCCTCGACCCGGCTGTTGTCCTCCATGTCGACCGTGACCGTGGTGCCGGCGTTGCGTGCTGCGGTTGCAATCCTGGCGATGTTCGCGAGGGCCCGCTTGTAGCCGTGATCAGCAAGGCCCAGCCCGACCGCAGTCGGCTTGACCGACACTTCCGCCCGGCCGTGGCTGGAAAGATTCTCAGCCGAGAGCCGGCCAAGCAGGTGCACGTACTCGTCGGCGACGAGGGCTGCCTGGTCCGGGTCGGTAGTGTCCTCGCCGAGGAAGTCGATTGTCACCAGCCGGCCGTCGGCAATGAGCCGGGCGCTGACGGCCAGCGCATCATCGGCTGTCTCCCCCGCTACGAACCTGGCCACGACACGTCGGGTCAGCGGCGTTGCCATGATCAGGGCACGCGCCTGATCGCTGGCCGACATGGCCAGGAGCGCTTCGCGCAGCACGGGTTACCTCCGGGGAACGACGTTGTTCTCGGCTGGCTCAGGCTACTCGCGTCCGCGGCCGGCCAGGCCAGCACGGAACCGCCGGACGTCGAGCTGCACGTTCGCGCCGGCGTCCGGCGGCACGATGACCTCCTGCGCCGCCGCGACGCCGTCCACCTGGAGCGTGGCAGTGACCGGCGTGGTGCGCTTCACCAGCGCCAGCGCGATCGGGCCGAGCTCATAGTGGCGGGCAGCTGAGCCGGTAAAGCCGACGCTGGCCTCTTCGAGCCGCACCTCGTCGCCGTGTGCGGGAAGCTTGTCCTCGCTGCCATCGAGGTGCAACAGGACGAGCCGGCGTGGCGGATGGCCCAGGTTGTGCACTCGCGCGACGGTTTCCTGGCCGCGGTAGCAGCCCTTGCTCAGATGCACGGCGGTCTCGATCCAGCCGACCTCGTGCGGGATCGTCCGGTGGTCAGTGTCGAGGCCGAACCTGGGCAGGCCGGCCGCGATCCGCAGCGCCTCGTATGCCCACAGGCCGGCCAGCGCGGCACCGGCCGAGCGGAATTCGGCGGCACGAGCCGCAAGTTCGGCCCTGGGCACGATCAGGTCAGTGCCGAGGCCCGCAGTGCCGAGGCCCGCAGCGCCGAGACCAGTGTCGAGCCGAAGGTCGCCGTCAGGCAATTCGGGCTGCGCGGGCACATCAGGGCCCAGCAGGCTCAGGACCGCATAGTCCGCTGTCACGTCCTCCGGCTCGACCCGCAGCATGAACCGCATCGATAGCAGGAACTCAAGGAGCGCGGCGCCCATCCCCGGCTCGACATGGATCCAGACCGCCGACCCGTCGTCGGTCAGGGTCAGATGGTGTTCCACGTGACCCTGCGGGCTCAGTACCAGCGCCTGCGCGGCGGCCCCGGCGGCCAGCCGCTCCAGGTGCTGCGTGGTCAGGCTGTGCAGCCAGCTGAGCCGGTCCGGCCCGCTGACACGGACCACGTCGCGGTTGGACCGGTCCACCACTCCCCAGCTGCTGGCGAGCGCGCGCTGCTCGGCGTAAGGGTCGCCGTAGTGTGCCGCCACGCCGGCGTCAAGGCCGTCGGCCGGGACCGCGCCGGCCTCGCTCAGCAGCGGGCTGCTCATCGGCCCGGCCCTAGGCTGGTTGCGGGTGCGGCCACGTTTCCTCCCTGATTCCGGCAATCCGCGCACAGGCCGAAGACGGTGAGATGGCCCACGTCGGTGAGGAATCCCTGGCTGTCCTCCAGCGCGGCAACGAGTGGCCGGACGGTCGCCTGGTCGACCTGAGTAACGCTCTCGCACTGACGGCAGACCAGGTGCACATGCTGGGCGTGCTCGGCCAGGTGATAGGTGGGCGCGCCGTGGTGGAGGTGGTTGTGCTTGACGAGGCCGAGCTGCTCGAGCAGCTCGAGTGTCCGGTAAACGGTCGAGACGTTGACGCCGCGGGCGGTCTGCCGCACCTCGCCGTAGATCTCCTCGGGCGTTGCGTGCTCCAGCCGGGCGACAGCCTCCAGCACGAGCTGGCGCTGCGGCGTGACGCGGTAGCCGCCAGCCCGCAGGGCGTCATCCCACGTCTGCTGGGCCATAGGAAGAGTCTAACGATGCCGGGCCGATAAGACGCTTGCCTGTAGCGGCGGTACTGACGTAGCGTTCCTGCTAACGCAGGAAAGGAGGTGGTCCAACAGTATGCATAGATGTCGGACTTGCGAGGTGGCTGTCCGTTAGCCGCCGCCTGCGTGAAGCGCTCACCCGCGGTTAGCCGCGGCAGGCGCGTCACCGGCCGCACCTCGGCCTGCTTGCGATTGGTCGCACAAACCTAGCGCGCTCTCTTGAGCTGAGTTAGTTGCGTGCGCTTTCGCCCGGCAGAGAGGCAGCTGGCGCAGCGAAGCTGCCCAGGCGGAGGCTGGCGAATTCACGGCAGACACCGGGCCCCCGGGCTGACCGGCCTGTCCAGCCGGTCCCCGCGGCGGGTTTCTTTGTGGTGCCCAGGCACCGTGAGGAACCAGTGCGGGAGCGGTCCGGGGGTTCTTACTTTCCCTGGCACGGTCAGCGAACGCCGTTTCCCAGCGGGCGGTTCAACATACTGGGCGTCTCATCCGGCGGGTTCAGACGGGCCGGCTTCCCCTTACGCCACGCGCTTCAGCTGCGCGGACACATGCGACTGGAGCGGCTGACCGATGGCAGCCATGTCGTAGGCCCAGCCCAGGTCGGCGCCGATCAGCCCGTAGAGGCGCTTGCCCGCGGTCACTTCCTTCGCGGTCGCGGTGCGCACCACGGCGTCGGTTACCATCTCGATCTTCGTCCCGGTGATCTCACCGACGTAAATCTCGGTGATCCCGGTCGGGTGGGCCAGCACGACCTCGATCCCGCCATCCTCCTGCGGCCGCCAGAACCCGGCCTCCATGGCCAGCGGCCGGCCGATCCTTCCATCCGGCTCGATCAGCCAGGTCCGGCTGGTGTAGATCAGGAACGGTTTGCCATTGTGGCTGAAGCTGATCTCCTGGCCGAAGTTAGCGCTCTCGATGGTCGGATAGCCGACCACGCCTGCTCCCTCCCACCTGCCGAGCAGGAAGCGCACCGGGGCAAGGCTCGGATGTAGTTCAAACTGGTCGGGCAGCACGCCATTGTCGGCCGGCTGGTCTGGTTCCATCGTGGCCTCCCCGGTTCGTCGGATAGAGGGTTACCACACCGCGGTCTCGGTGGTCCGCACCGCGTCCCGATGTCAGTCCGCAGCGCTATCGTTCACCCATGGCCGATGACAACGAGTTCGCCGCCCGGCTGGACGCCGTCGAGCGCGACGTCGCGGCCGCGCGGAGCGACGCCGCTGCAGCGGGCGAGCTCGCGTCCGGCGCACATGAGGAGTTATCGCGGGTGCAACTGGCACTGAACGCGCACTTTCGCGTTCTCAACGCACTGCGTGAGACCCAGCTTGATCACGGCCGTCGGCTGGACCGCTAACCCGGAACAGCGCAATGACGAGCACCGCCCCGAGCACGGCAAGCCCGATGAACGCCGCTACCACGATCACGCCGCTGAGCACTGTCATCATGCAAGCACTGTCATCATGCAAGCACTGTCATCATGCAAGCACTGTCATCATGCAAGCACTGTCATCATGCCTGCGACTCTATTGCCGCCACCGACCCAGCGAGTCGGCGCCGCGCCGCGCCGGGCGACGATCAGCTACAAACCTGGCGCGCTAGGGTTCGAGGATGGCCGATCGATCCCTGGTAGTGAAGGTAACTGTCGGCAAAGACGAGCCGGAGCGCTGCAATCAGGCGCTCACGGTCGCCGCCACTGCCGTGGCAAGCGGCGTGCCAGTATCGCTCTGGCTGACCGGCGAAGCATCGTGGTTTGCGCTCCCGGACGGCTGCCCGGACCTGAACCTGCCGCATGCCGCTCCGCTGTCTGAGCTCATGGCGACTGTGCTGCGCGGCGGCATGGTGACCGTCTGCGGCCAGTGCGCGGCGCGGCGCGACATCACCGAGGACGACCTCGTCGAGGGCGCGCGCATCGCTGGCGCTGCTACCTTCGTCGCCGAGGCCATAGCCGACGGCGCACAGGCCCTGGTCTACTGACAGCCTCACTTCAGCCGCCGGCCACTCACTTCAGCCGCCGGTCACTCACTTCAGCCGCCGGCCACTCACTTCAGCCGCCGGCCACTCACTTCAGGCGCCGGCCACGGGTGAGCCGACGGCAGACAGGCGTTCCGCCCGGAGCTGGCCAGCCCACTCCTCGTCCTGCGGGTCGAGCGGCTGCAGCCTGCCCACTACCCAGCTGAGCAGCAGGTCAGCCAGACCCGGATTACGCGCGAGAGCGGGTCCGTGCAGGTAAGTGCCGAGCACCTTGCCCGCGTACGCACCCTCGGTGCCGTCGCCGTTGCCGACGCCAAGGCTCACCGCGGCGAGGGGACGGGCTCCCGGTCCGATTCTGGTGACGCCCTGGTGGTTCTCGAACCCGGTCAGCCGCGGCACGCTCAGCGCCGGGTCTGTATCGGCCACCAGCTCGCCGACACCGCGCCGCTCGCCTCTGCCGCTGCTGATGTCCAGGATGCCGAGGCCTTCGATGGGTTCGCCGTCGACACCGCCGAACTTCGCGCCAATGAGCTGGTAACCAGCACAGACGGCGAACAGGACAGCGCCATGCGCAGCCGCCGCTGACAACCCGCCGTCGGCATGCAGCCGACGGGCTGCCAGGATTTGCGGGAGATCCTCTCCCCCGCCGAGCAGGTAGATGTCCCCCTGCGTGGGGACTGCCTGGTCGGAGCTGAGCTCGACCGCCTCCACCTTGATCCCGCGCAGCGCCGCCCGGCGGGTCAGCACGAGCAGGTTGCCGCGGTCGCCATAGGTGCTGAGCAGGTCCGGGTACACCCAGATCAGCCGCAAGGCGCTGTCGCGCCCCGAAGCTGGCCGCTGCTGCGGGCGAACGTCGACGGCCGGGCCGCCACCATGAGACGGGACCGGCCCGTCCGCCGTTCTGGCCAGGGCACCGGCGGCCGTGGCGCCGGGCTGCCCGGACGCGTGGCGGCCTTGCGGGCGCCAGTCCCCGCCTTCGTGAGCAGCCAGGCCGTTGCCATCCTGCGCGGGCAGGATCACTGTCTCGATGTGGTCAGGCGCGGCGGCCGCATGCCGCCCGACGCGGTCGGTCATCGTCTCCGCTCCGTCTCACTGTCTTCCTGAATTACTGGCCGACCTGGTCACTGAGCCCGGCCGAGGATGGCCCTGATGTGCTGGAACGCGGTGTAGTTCGCGATCACGTCAAGCTCGCTGCCGGAGACCCGCCCGATCGCGTCGTCAATCCCTTCGACAAGCTCGAACGGGACCTCATCCGCCTCGAGCCGTACGGCCAGATCGATCCGCCGTTCGCCGGATATGTAGACCGGCCGCCCGCGCAGCACCCGGTAGTCAACGTCCCATAGCCACGAGGTGTCCTTGCCGTCGGGTCCCCGCGCGTTCACGCCGAGCAGCACCGGTACCGGACTCGGGGCGAGGACGTCGAAGGCCTCGAGCCAGCCAGCCGGATTCTTCGCCAGCAGCAGCCGGACGAGACGGCCCTGACGCTGCACCTGGGTATACCGTCCGGCGACTGACCTGACTTCACGCAGGCGGGGCAGCGACTGCTCGACAGAGGCGCCGAAGTACCCTGCCACCGCGAGCGCGACCACCGCATTCGACCGGTTCGCCCGGCCAGGCAGTGCCAGCTGCAGCTCATGAACCTCACCAGAGGCGTCGATGACCGAGTCTCCGCTCAGCACCCACCGGGTGGCCGGCCGGTCGAAGCCGCACTCTCCGCACCGCCATCCGAGGTCATCCCGGCGCAGGTGCGCGCCGCACTCGGGGCAGCACCACGAGTCCTCGTGCCAGCGCTGCCCGGCTGCCACCCAGGTCACCTGCGCGGCCGACGAGGCGGCCCAGGCGATCAGCGGGTCGTCCGCGTTCGCGACCACCATGCAGTCAGTGGCGGCGGCGAGCGCCTGCCGCCACCTTCTCGCGGTCAGCCAGATCTCGGCGGCCCGGTCCATCTGGTCCCGGCTGAGGTTGAGCAGCACCACGACCTTCGGCCGGGTGGTCTCGATCATGGCCGGGAGGTAGCGCTCGTCTGTCTCCAGTACCGCGTACGGCGCATTCGGCGACCGGCCGAGGGCCGACGCGATACCGGCCTCCATGTTCGCGCCGAACGCGTTGCTGGCAACGTCCTGGCCTAGAGCGCCGAGCCCCGCCGTGATCAGCCGGGTGGTCGTCGTCTTGCCGTTGGTGCCGGTGACCAGCACGACCTGGCGCCCGGCGGCGAGGAGTCTGAGCAGCTCGGGCTCAACCCGGAGGCTGAGGACGCCGCCGATCACCGAGCCGTCCCCGCGCCCGGCGATCCGGGACATACGGCCCGCCGCACCGCCGATGGACGTCGCAATGCGCGCGCGCAGGGGGAGCTTGCTCATGATGGGAGATGCTATCCGGCAACGGGGTCTGGCTCGCGAGCCGGCAAGCTGGCGGCCTGGTCGTCGGCGCCCACGATGAAGCGCCGCGGCCACGACAGCACGCCTTCCAGCCAGCCGGCCACGCCCATCTCGCCCGCTGCCTTCCGCAGCTGGCCGCGATGGCTGACGCCGATCGCCACGGCCGCGAGATCCTCGATGAACGCGCCCTGGTCGTCCTCGCCGAGCAGCGCAACCCAGGCAGTGAGCCGGTTGCGGGTGACTTCCATCGACAGCGGGTGCCGGCGCAGGCCGCTGACCCGCTGGCCGACCTTCATGTCGGCCCGGTCGGACAGGTCGGGAAGCTCGTAGTCCAGGCGTGGCGCCAGCGTGAACGGGTCCGGCACCGGGCCATCCAGGGGGCACAGCCGGTCGAGTTCGTGCAGCCAGCGCAGCTGCGGAATGACCCAGGTGGTGCCCGGCATCGTCCCGGCACCCTTGCCGCCATCGAGCATCGCCGTGGCCGAGGCGGCGCAGGCGGCGCTGAGCTCGGCCGGGTCAAAGCTCTCTCGTAGCGCCTGGCCGCGGCCGAGGATAGCGCGGTCGAGGGCGGTTGCGAGAAGGCACTCGCGCAGCTGGCCGTCCAGGCTCGCCCAGCGCTGCCGGAGCGGGACCGGTACCCGTGGCCGCGGCCGGTTCACCAGGTGTGCCAGGACGTAGACCTCCGACCAGACCCGGAGCCAGGCGTCGCGCGGTGACCTGGCCAGCAGGTCGGCGGCCCTGATCTCGACGAGCGTGCACGGGCGCCCGCCGGTGCAGGCGGGCCCGCAGGCAGCGGACCGGCGGCCGGACAGCGGCGGCAGGCTCACAGCGGGCGGTGTTACACCAGGCAGCGTTCTCTCGCGCTCCCGGTCGCCGCCGAAGGGCACGCGGACGCGCATCGGCCGGTCCATCCCGTCGGTGAATACCGCCGCCTCGCCCGGCGGCAGCGACACGACCTGCCGGGACTGATCCTCGTCCAGGTTCATCGTCGCGCCGACGAGCTGGCGGTCGTCGGCGGCCGGCAGCCGGTGCAGCACCTTGAGCGCAGTGTTCTTGACCGCGTCCGGGACGAGCTTGGCCGGGATCTGCTCGGCGATCACGATGCCCTCACCGTAGGACCGGATCTCGGCCAGCAGCCCGGCGAACAACTCGACCGCATGTCCGCTAGCGCCCTCCCGCCCGGCTCGCAGCAGCCGGTGCGCCTCCTCCAGCACGATGACGTGCCGGAGCCCGTCGGCCGGGTCGGTCTTCGACCGGAGCCGCAGGTGCTCGGTGACGCGGATGAGCAGGGTGCCGATAAGGAAGGCCTTGTCCTCGTCGTTAGCGACATCCTCCAGAGCAAGGACAACATTGCGGCTCAGCAGCGCACCGATGTCAGCCGGGTGGCCGCCCTCGAAGAACCGGCCAGCTGACCCGGTCCGCAGCGAGCGCAGGCGGACATCGACAAACCCGCGCATGTCCGCCCGGAGCTCGCGCCCGTAGCCGACGTCCTCGATCACCGAAAGCGCCGCCGCCTGCAGCCTGGCCAGCGTCGGCACAGCTGGCGGCACATTCAGGTCGGCCCGGCCGCCGCCGGTGAGCGGATCCCAGCCGCATTCCTCGTAGACCCGCTGGAGGGCCTGCGACACGATCTGCGGGAACGGCTCCTGGGCGTCAAACGCAGCCAGGAACAGCGCGCGCACCATGTCAATGTGCGCCTGCACCGGATAGCCAGGCTCGGGTTCAAGCGGGTTAACCGATAGCGGCACGGACTCGGGGTCGGCCGGGTTGATCAGCGTGACGGCTGCCTCGCGACCCTCCTCGCCGGCGGGGGCTGTCCCCGTGGTCGATGTTCCGGCAAGGCGCGCCGCCATCGCGCCGTACTCGGCCTTGACCGGCTCGACAGCCAGCCAGGCGACGCCCGCGCCAGTCAGCTGCTCCAGCATGTGCCTGACCGTCTGCGACTTCCCTGATCCGGTCGCCCCAGTGACCAGCGCGTGCCGGTTCAGCGTGTCCAGCGGAACAGCCAGCGCACCCACCGGGCGGTCCTGGCCGTCCAGGATGCTGCCCAGCTCGATCGACTGGCGGCCCGCCACCTCGCTTGTGACGTCAAAGTAGCCGGGGCGCATGATCCGCACACCTGGTACTTCACGTCGGGGCAGGCCAGTCAGCGCCGCCAGCGTTCCCGCGGTGGCCGCAAACGGCACCATCGAGCCGTCGGCAGGATCCGCCAGCTTCGTGCCGAGCGCGTCGGCGAACTCGCCGGCTCCGTCATGGCAGCGCAGCCGGTACGGGTGCGCTGACAGGTCCGCCGACCCGACCAGGACCGGGGCGATCAGCCGCAGGTCCTGCTCGCTTGCCGCACCGACGAGAACCCGGACGTTCCACAGGCCAGCCTCCCGGAACGCGTCGAGCTCGGCGAGCCGCCGCTCGGCCCGGCCTGCCTCGAACCTGGCGTTCTCGTCGTCGTACTGGCGCAGCATGGTCAGCTGGTTCCGCAGCTCAGCGGTCTCCGAATCGAGCAGGTTCGTGGGATCGGCGACGACCAGCCAGCCGAACGGCCTGCCCATCAGCGTCTGCAGGGCCGACTCGAACAAGGTCGGCAACGCCACCCCAGTCCGGTCGCCGGCGGCAGGCTGTCCCGTCCCGTTCCCGCTCACCGGCACCTGCCGCCCCGGGCATGGCGCCCAGACGAGCTGATCCAGGTCAGCGATCATGTTGCCGTCGACGGCGATGCCGCGGGCGCCCCACGGGAACAGCATCTCGGCCCCGGTGCGAGCTTTAGCGGGGGGAGTGCCGACCTCGGATGCGCCAGCCTCGGGTGCGCCGCCCTCAGGCGCGCCAGCAGCCAGCGGACCCGCGGTCGTGATCAGCTCTAGCGGCGCCCCGGATCCGCGGCACAGCCAGCCGGCAATGAACGGCCGCCGCTGCCGGGCCGCGTTCAGAGCGGCGGGCAGCACGGAGGCGTAGTCGCTCGCAGCGGTGCCGCTGCCACGCGAGCTCGCGCTGACGGCCTGGACCCGGTACCAGAGACCGGCCGCCCCCACGGTGTCTGCCATGCTGCGTGCTTATCAGCCCGGCTCGTTCCGTGCTACCGGAATGGGATGAATTGTCAGGCGCGCCTGGTCACCCGGTACACGAAGTAGTCGACCCGGTGGGCGTCCCGGACCATCCCGTCCTGCGCCAGCACCTCGCGATCGAATCCGGTGGAGTCCATCAGCGCATGCAGGTAGTCGATGTCACCGGAGGACCCGAACGAGATGAGCATCCGGCCGCCCGGCGCGAGATGGTCGCTCGCGCCGGCAAAGAACGCCTGCAGCGCGTGGTAGTCCGGGTCGGTGCTCGCACGCTCAAGCCAGTCGCGGGCGGCGAACCAGCGGTATGGCGGATCGAAGATGATCAGGTCGAACACCTCGGCGGCGCCGATCGCCCCGAACACGTCGCTCTGACGGACGTCAATCCGCCCGGCGGCCCCGTTCCTGGTCGCGTTATCCAGGGTCGCCGCCACGGCATGCGGACTGATATCCACGGCTACCACGTGCGGCGTCCTGGTGGCTGCCAGGAGGCCGTTCACGCCGCTGCCGCAGCCCATGTCCAGCACGCGGTCGGCCACGCCGGTCTCGGCCAGGATCGCCTCGCCGAGCATGCTCGACGTGCCGGTTATCGGCTGCACGTCCGGCGGCACGCGCAGAGTGAGGCCGAGGTGGCTGAACGTCTGGCCGTCGACGCCAGCCTCAGCTCTGGCGGCGGCATACGCACGCTCGTGCCAGGCACTAATCCGCTCGGCCTGCTCGGCCGTCATGTGCGGGATATGCGGCGCGTCAGTCATGCGCAGCTGGTCCTAACGCTCGACGGTGCCGGAAATGCAGGTGACGACGCCGCCGCCGACCCAGACCGTGCCGTCGGCGTCGGCGCTGATGCGCACCTGTCCCTGCCGCCCGAGCACGGCGCCCTGCCAGACCACATACGGAGCCTGCGCCCGGCCGGTAGCGAGCAGCCACTGCGCGAGCGAGGCGTTCAGGCTGCCGGTGACCGGGTCCTCATCGGTCATGCCGAGCTTCGGCGTGAACGCGCGCACCTCGAAGGCGGCCGGCGAGCCGGGCGGGTATGGCCCCGCGACGCCGAGGTCGAGGTCGGTCAATCCGGGCCGGAGAGCGAGTACCTTCTCTGCGCTTTCGAGCAGCACCGCGATCCAGCCCGGGCCGTTATCAGCCCATTGCAGGTCGACGATCTCGTCCCGGCGGATTCCCAGGATGTAGGCGATGTGCTTGGCCAGTGACTCGTCCACCGGCCCGGAGCGCAGCAGCGGCGGCGCCGCGAAGCGCAGCCCCTCGTCGTCATGCCGGATCGTGACCAGCCCGGCCTCGCACTCCTGCACGACCACGCCAGACTGGCGAGGATGACCGCCCGCCTCCAGCCAGGCATGGCAGCTGCCAAGCGTCGGGTGCCCGGCGAACGGAAGTTCCAGGCTTGGCGTGAAGATCCGGACCCGGTAATCGGCCTTGTCGTTCTCGGGC
>Ga0335075_10007324_pt1 | contig 16965 bp, 15 predicted proteins | sample Lox_Sample_24_FD_206723 | JGI IMG/M metagenome (GOLD analysis project Ga0335075, IMG submission 206723) | Soil microbial communities from Loxahatchee National Wildlife Refuge, Florida, United States - Lox_Sample_2.4 | ecosystem: Environmental > Terrestrial > Soil > Wetlands | place: USA...
CGCATAGTCGAGCGCGCCTTCGGGCTCGGCGCCTGCGTTATCTCGGAGGCCGTCCGGTTCGTCAGCGAGCGGCTCGAGCTGGAAACAGCCTGACGGAAACGCTCACTCGATCGCCGCCCTCCGCACGTCCTTGGCCAGCAGATTGCAACAGAGCCGCCGCCAAACCTCGGCTTACCGGACATCCTTGCCTTGCGTACATAAAAACGCACTTTTCGTGTCCGGACCCCTGTGCAGACTGTCGGTGTCGACACCCGCCAGTGCACGGGCTTCCGCACCGGTCCGACGCCCGGCCGCGTTCGCCAATCCGACCGGATGGTGGCGTGCGACCGCACGCCGCCGCAGGATCTCCGCAAGCCATGTTCGATTGGCTCCGAAAGGGATGGCTGACCGGCAGACAGCTCGTCAAGGGCATGCCGTAGCTCTCAGAGCCCGCTCTCGACGTACCATCCGATTCAACGGAGAGGAGCGCGATAGAGACCTTGCATACGAATCAGGCCATCGGGGACGGCGTGGAAGCCCATGATATCCTTCCGCATACCGACGATGTTCTTGTAGATCCACAGATAGATCAACGGCATGTCCTTTCTCTCCTGCTCCCAGACCTCTGCGTAAATATTGCGACGCTGACCGGCGTCGGTGACCAGTCGCTGTTGATCCAGCAGTTTGTCCATGAGCGGATTGGAATACTTGCCGTAGTTACCTACGCCACCGGTGTGTAAGAACGTCCAGGTGTTGGGGTCGGGGTCGGCGCGGCCGGAGAAGTTAATCAGATACGCTTCGAAATGTCCGGAGTAGGCAGCCTGCAATGACGACGCGAATTCCACCGTCTTGATGGTAACCTCGAAGCCGGCGTCACGCGTCATGGCTTGGATGACCTGCGCCGTCTGCTGGTTGTCGGAGCTATTCGTGGCGGTAAGCACCAGATGAACCGGAAGCTTGACCCCTGCCTGCTTGAGGAGCGCCCTGGCCTTTTCGATGTCACGCGGCGGCGGCTGCACCGAGGGAACGTAATACGGGGAGCTCGGTGTGTTCGCCTGCGCGATCGGTATGTACATGCCGTTATAAACAACGTTGATCAGAGCCTGCCGATCGATGGCCAGTTCGAACGCGCGCCGGACCAGGGCACTGCGAGCGGCGTCTGTGTTGTTGCCGGGCGGGTTGTCGGTGTTGAAAGTGATGCCTTGGTAGCCGAGGGAATTGCTAATATTAATCTTGAGATTTGGATCCTTTTCTACCGCCGCTACGTCGGTGGGAAGGATATATTCTACGATATCCAGTGCACCGGCCTGAAGATTCGCCAGGCGAATCGCCGAATTCGGGATGGGGAGGTAGATCAATCGGTCGAAGTGAATATCCTTGCTGTCCCAATAGCCGGGATAACGACGCAACACGATGCGATCCTCGGCGATTCGTTGCTCGAAAGCGAACGGCCCGGTGCACACTGGGTGCAACGCAAACTTATCGCCCTCGGCCTGCATTGCCTTGGGCGCTTGCATGATCCCGGATCGATCGGTGAGCATTGCAAGCAACGGCGATGACGGGTATTTCAGGTCGAGTTGAATGGTAAGAGGATCGAGAACGTCGATCCCATAGACCGCACTGATCTCGGCACGGCGCTGGCTGCCCTTCGCGGTCAGATTGCGCACAAAGGTAGCCTTGGCGGCCTCGGCGTCAAGCTTCTCGCCGTCCTGGAAGGTGACGCCTGGCCGCAGACGGATCACGAGGTGTGTGGGATCCTTGTACTCGTACCCGGTCGCGAGTTGCGGTACAATGTTAAGCTTATGGTCCACGTCGAACAGCTTGTCGCACATGCCGGCATAAACGACGCGGGCGACATAGCTCGAGCCGAGAGTGGGATCGAGCGGATCAGGATCCTCACGGAGGCCAATACGCAGCACCCTCTCCTGCGCCGCGGCGGGAATGGTGAAAGCCGCGATGACGGAAAGGAGGACAAACCCCAAAGCGAGGGCGCCGACTAGTGCGGCCGTTGCTCGGAGCATCGTGACTCCCCCAAACTCCTCATAAGCTAACAGCAGCGCACAGATCTGCGCAAGGTATCCGCGGCTTGCGGGGCCCGTCTTGCAGTGATCTAGTGTGCTGGACGTCACGACGGGAGTAGCTTCGGATGCCAAATCGCCCTAATGGCCTCTATACGTTCCGTCCGAATGTGATGGGCACACGGCACGTGGTTGCTGCCGGTCACCATATGTCGGCCCAGGCCGCGCTGATGGTGTTGGAAGCCGGCGGTAATGCGATCGACGCCGGTGTGGCGGCAGGTCTGGCGACGGCCGTGCTGGAGCCGACACATGTCAGCCTTGCCGGCGTGGCACCCATCATCCTGCGCCACGCCAAAAGCAACCAGATCGTCACGATCAGCGGCCTGGGGTGGTGGCCGAAAGCGGCTTCGTGCGATTACTTCCAGCACGAGCATCAAGGGCAAATCCCGATCGGCCTGCCACGCACGGTTATTCCGGCGGCACAGGATGCATGGATCACCGCCCTTGAGCATTTCGGCACGATGTCCTTTGCGGAGGTAGCGGTTGCAACGATTCGGCTGGCGCGCGACGGTTTTCCCACCTATCCGCGGCTACGCGACTTTGCGCGCGGGAACGAGGCTATCTTCCGACAGTGGCCTTCCAGCAGCGCTGTTTACCTGCGCGCCGGCCGTCCGCCGGAAGTGGGCGAGCTGTTCTTCCAAACCGATGCCGCGGCTATGCTGCAATACATGGCCGACGAAGAGAGGGCCGCGGCGAGACTGGGCCGCAAGGCCGGGCTGCGCGCAGCCCGCGATGCGTTCTATCGAGGAGACATCGCCGACACGATCGCAAAGTATTTCCGCGAGAATGGCGGGCTGTTGACAAAGGAAGATCTGGCAGCGTTCCGGGTCGGCATCGAGGCCCCCGTGCATACCACATTCCGTGGCATGCACGTCTATGGCTGCGGCCCTTGGACGCAGGGCCCCATGTTGCTGCAAGCGTTAAATATACTGGAAGGCCTCGATCTCGCAGCCATGCGCCACAATTCCGCCGATTACGTGCACGCGTTGAGCGAGACACTAAAGCTCGTGGCGGCCGATCGAGAAGCGTATTATGGCGACCCGCGCTTTATCGACGTGCCGATGGGGGCGCTGCTTGACAAGAGGTATGGGGCGGTGCGGCGGGAACTGATCCGCTCGCACGCATATATCGACATGCCGCCCGCGGGAAAGGTTCCGTTGGCCGAACCGTGGCACGGCGGAGAGGCGCTGGAGCCGACGGGGGGCCATCTGCAGAGCGTTTATGACACGTCGTATCTTTGCGTCGTGGACCATGCGGGCAACGCGTTCTCGGCCACACCCAGCGACGGCTCGGCCAGCACGCCCATTCTGCCGGGTCTGGGGTGCGTTGTGTCGCCGCGCGGCGACAGTTCCTGGACCGATCCGCGCCACCCCTCCAGCGTTGTCGCCGGCAAGCGGCCGCGACTGACCTGCAACCCGGCGCTCGCCATGCGCGAGGGTGAGACTATCATGCCGTTCGGCACGCCCGGCGGCGACGTGCAGGTGCAGACAATGCTGCAGGTGTTCCTCAACATCGTCGCGTTCGGTATGGATCCGCAGAGCGCAATCGAGGCGCCGCGATTCGCCAGCTACGGCTTCCCATCTTCGTTCTGGCCGCACGACAGAATTCCCGGCCGGCTGAATCTGGAGGCGGAGATCGGCGCCGAGGCTGGCGAAGAGCTGACACGACGGGGTCACCGCATCGAATGGTGGCAGGGGCCGATGAACGCGGCAGGCACCGCCTGTGCGATCGTCGGAGACCTGCGCAACGGCCTGATCAGCGGCGGGGCGGATATTCGCCGCAACGCTTATGCTGTTGGCTGGTAGGCGCGGCGTAGATTCGGGGCTGCTCGCCGAGAGGACCAAACATGTTCGCTATGCCCGACGCCGCCCAGTTGATTGAGCTTGCCGCTGCGCTCAATCTGCGTTTCAGCCATCAGGAAGCGGAACTCTATCTGCCCTTCATCGCCGATGCAATGCGTGATCTCGATGCATTCGTGCAGTCGCGCGCCGAGCAGCGGGCCCCACCACTGCTGTTCCCGGAACGCGGCCCAGGATACCGCCCGTCACTGACCGAGGACCGTTGCCGGGCCTGGCTCTGGAAATGCGCGATCGGCGGCAGCGACCGCGGGTTGCTGGCCGGCAAGACGGTCAGCTTCAAGGACCACATCAGCGTGGCCGGCATCCCGCAGGTCTTCACCTCGCAGGCGCTCGAGGGTTTCGTGCCCGACGTGGATGCGACCGTTGTGACGCGTGTGCTCGCTGCGGCCGGAAAAGTGGTCGGCAAGCACATGATGAACGGTTTCATGGGTGACTATGGCAAGCCGCTGAACCCACACGACCCCGAGCGGATCCCCGGCGGATCTTCGTCCGGCTCCGGGGCGGCCCTCGCCGCGCGAGAGGTGGACATCTCGTTCGGCGGCGACCAGGGCGGCTCCATCCGGCTCCCTGCCGCCTACTGCGGCGTCCTGGGGCTGAAACCGACCTTTGGGCTCATTTCGCATTTCGCGGTCGGGTTCGCCGCTGAACCCAGCGTGGATCACGTGGGGCCGATGGCCCGCACCGTGCCGGACCTCGCGGCCGCGCTGCAGGCGGTCGCCGGCTATGATGGATACGACCCGCGCCAGCACCGCGGCATTCCGGATTGCATCGACGCGCTATCGGATCTGGATGGCGGCGTGCGCGGCCTGCGGATCGGCATCCTCGAGGAAGGCTTTGCGGAACCGATCGAACCGAGGGTAGCCGACGGCGTGCTGTCGGCGGTGTCGCAACTGGAGAAACTTGGTGCGGAAGTCACCCGGATCTCGGTGCCACAGCACAGTCAGATAGACAGCGTTTACGCGGCGCTTGTTTATGAAGGTCAGCGGGCGATCTACGACACCGGCTTATTCGGGTTCGGCGCGAAGACCTACTACCCCGCCTCGGTCATTACCGCGATCGACCGGATGTGGCGGCACCACGGGGATATGATGCAACCACGCGCCAAGCTCGGCCTCCTGATCGCCGAGCTGTCGCGCCGCAATTATCACAGCGGGGTTTATGCCAAGGCGCACAATGTGCGGCCGTACTATGTCGCTGCATTTGACCAGGCGTTGGCGAAGGTTGATGTGCTCGCGCTGCCCACTGTCCGCAATATCGCACCCCCGGTGGAACAGGTTCCGAGCGACCCAACCGAAGCGACCCTGGCGGACCTGAACCGAAATTGGATAGTGTTACCGATCGCTCACAACACCAAGCCGACGAACTACACGGGGCATCCGGCACTTGCGGTGCCGTGTGGTAAGGTCGATAGGATGCCGATCAGTTTGCAACTCATCGGCAACTTTCTGGCTGATCCGCTGCTCCTTCGGGTCGCCTACGCCTACCAGCGAGCTGTCGATTGGGACGAGATCACCCAGGCATGTACGCCGTGAGGTTCGATACCCCAGCGTCTGCACGCGCTTGATTTTCTGTCTCAGCCGGCTTGCGATCTGGCGCCTTGGCCAATTGTACAGCCTATCCGGGCGAGCCAGAGGGCACAGGCAAACCATGGCCCGCGGTATATGAGGTGACGAGTGCCGCCACCAGGTGCTCACGTAGCGCCGTCAACTAGCCCGAGCAGTTTCTCGGCGTTGCCGTGTAACACTTTGTCCAGGACGTCTGGCTTCCATGACAGCGAAAGGAACCAGTCGGCGTAGGGCTTCAGCGGACAAAATGGATAGGCAGTTCCAAACAGTAACTGGTCCTGCATAAAGCCGTTCGCAGCTCGCACGTAATCATCCATTCCCGGCAGGTTAGGCAGATACATGTCGGGTGACAGAAACAGATTCGATCGACGAAACGCGACATGAATAATCTCCTGCACCCACGGCCAATTGCCGTGAGAAGAGACAATCGGCAGATGCGGAAAATCCCCGAGCACGCGATCGATGTGGTCCGGCGACGTGTAACTGATGTCCGGGCCGGCAGCGCCGCCACTCATCACGATTACGCCAAGGCCCAGATCCTCGCAGGTGGCATAGATGGGATAGAGTCGGCGGTCATCGACGTGTAGCGGCTCCGCCAATGCACCTGGCTCGAGGTTGATCATCTTCAGCCCCAAGCGGCGCGCAGTCTCGATTTGCTGCATTGCCACTTGGCGGTTAGCTGGATGCACCGAGCCTACTGCAACAAAGCGCTCCGGGTGCGCAGAAGCGATGGCCACCACGTCCTCATTGGTGACCACGCCAAGCCGGTCCGTGTTTCGCGCAACGACTACACCTTTGGTGATGCCGGCTGCATCCATTTCGGTAAAGAGCAGATCGAGTGACTGCCGCTGTGCCGACGGGGCCGGCTGAAAGCCAAGTCTTAGAGTATAGCGGTCGCGATTGTCCGGGGCGCCATAGATGCGCGTATTCAGAAAGGCGCCGGTGGGTGGACGCAGCCGGAAGTCGATGATCCGCATGCCTCCCATTAAAGGCCCAGGATACGGGCGGCATTGGCGCCGAGACAGAGTCGCCGTGTCTCGTCTTTATCGAACGCCAAGGCCTTGAACTGCTCGACGCTCTGCTTGAGCGGGCGAACCGGATAGCTGCTGGCATAGAGCAATCGATGCTGAAGATAGTAATTGGCTGCGCGCAGATATTGCTCCGCACCCGGCGTATTCGGAATGTGGAAGTAGAAGTCCGGGACAAGGTGTACGTTGCGGCACTGGAAGGCTACCGCGCAGATTTCCGTCGTCCAGGGCCAGGAACCGTGAGGCACTGCGATCTTCAGGTTCGGAAACCTGATCGCTACGCGCTGGATATGCACCGGCATCGAATAGGTAAGATCCGGGCCGATGAAGATGCTGGCTGTGAGCGACAGAATCAGGCCGAGCTTGTCACATTTGTCATAAATGGCAAACAGCCTTTCGTCGTCATCATACAGCGGTGGGTCGGCCCACCCATTGTCCATCGCCACTCCCTTGAGGCCCCACTCGGCGATGCGATCCACCTCGGTGAGCGCCGCGGTCAGGTCCGTTCCCATGACGCCGCCAAACCCGAGGAACCTATCGGGATATTGTCGCACCAACTCGGCGACCTCCTCGTTTGGAACAGAGCCGTAGTTCGGCGCCGATTGGCGGCCCGCGATCACGGCCTTATCAACGCCCGCCTCATCCATTTCTTCCATGAAAGCGGTCATTGAGCGCTCTTCGAAGGAGCGGTACAGTGGCAGCCCGATATACAACGGGGAAATTGTCGCGGGATCGGGATTCTTCGGCCTTTCCCTGAAGATCCAGCTCTTGAGGAACGACTTATACGGAGGACGGACCCTGAAATCGATGATCATCTGACACCTCTCGCTGACATTCGCACCTTCGCTGCTGGGTTCATCCCTCATTTCGTGGCGGCGATCGCCTCGACCATAACCTTGCATTTCTTCCAAAGAAACCCGACGCCAAAAGATGACCGAGCAGGTGGATCGGTCGGGAAATACTGGCGGAGTATCGCGTTCATCTCGTCGAGATCGTCATGACTGGTCATGAAGATCGTCAGCTTGACGATGTCATTCAGACCACATCCGCCAGCTGCAAGTATCGCCTCGAGATTCTTGATACAAAGGTGTAATTGGTCTCCGAAAAGGCCATCCACGAATTCACCACTGTGTGGGTCGCGGCTCACCTGACCTGTAACGAAAATAAACCCATTGGCCTCCATCGCCTGCGAGTACGGTGCCGCTGGTGTTGGGGCGTCCGGCGTATAGATTTTTCTCTTTCTCGGCACAGGAAGCTCCTTGAGTTGCAGCATGACGATGGAAAACGCACGTGATCAGCGGACAGGCGCGCCCAAAGTTCGGCCTCCATCAACAGTCAGCGTCTGCCCAGTGACATAGGCTGCACTCGGGCTTGCGAGGTATAGAACTGCCTCGGCGATATCGGCAGGCTGGCCAATACGCCGCAAGGGGATTAAGCGCATCCGCTCCTCGAACGCAGCGGGATCGCTCGGTGCCAGCTTGTTCATCGCCGTGTCTGTCCAACCAGGGGCTACCGCGTTGACGCGGATGCCATAAGGCGCAAGTGCGACCGCCATAGCGCCCGTCAATCCCCGCACTCCAGCTTTCGAGACGGTATATGGAATGTAGCGTGGACTGAAGATTGTTCCTTGCACCGAGGCAATGTTGACGATCGCACCGCCGCCATGATCTTTCATCCATGACGCAGCGTGTTGGCTCGTAAAGAACATTGCTCGGAGGTTGATGTTCAAGTGCCGATCCCACACGTCGCGCGTGACCTCAAAGAATGTTCCGCCAAATTCGACGCCAGCATTGTTGACCACTACGTCGATACGGCCGAAGCGCTCAAGCGTGTGTGCGATTAGCTCTGGAATGGCCTCGGTCTGCTCCAGATCGATCTCATGCTGGGTCAGCCGATCGGTACACCCGGCACTAGGTTGGTTGTGGAATTCGATATCGGCGATTACGACACTGCCACCCTCAGCTAGAAGCCGGCTTGCGATCTCCCGCCCAATCCCCCGGCCGCCTCCGGTAACGATCGTGACCTTCCCTCCGAAACACATAGCTACCTCTCAGAACTGCAGCCGGCGCTCAAGCAGGAGCGCCACACGCGCAAACACAAGTGTCATGATGACGTAGATCAGTGCGGCAGTGGTGTAGAACTCGAAAGGTCGAAAGTAGAAGTTCGACTGAATTTCGGTCGTCCGCATCAGTTCGGTGACGCCAATTACGGATACCAATGCCGTGTCCTTCAGCATGCTGATCCACATGTTGACCGTGGGTGGCAGGACGATACGGCATGCCTGCGGGAGTACGATCCGCCGATAGATGGACACGCGGCTCAGCCCGACTGAGAGGCCTGCTTCGATTTGTCCGCGCTGAATCGCTTGAATCCCGGAACGGAAAATTTCAGATAAATACGCGCCGTACTGCACGCTGAGCGCAATCACGCCGGCGGTTATGGGCTGGAAGTTGACACCGATAAGCAACGAAACGCCATAATAGAGCCAGAGCAGAAACACAAACTGCGGAATGCCTCGGAAGAACTGGATGTAGGCGTCGGTCAGCCAAACCAAAGGCAGGATTCCGGACAGCCGAATGATCGCCAGCAGCAGCCCCATGGCGAGCGCACACGCCATCGACATCACCGCCAGATAGAGTGTCATGCGCAATCCGAGCAGGATCACCTCCCAGTGCTGGATGACGACCGAAATGTCGGGTTGGTAATGCATCAATGTACGATCGCGCGCAGAAAGGTTCGCGTTTCTATGTGTACAGGTTCAGTGATCACCTGCCGCGCGGGGCCCTGCTCGACGACGACGCCTTGGTCCATGAAGATGACACGATCACCAACCTCCCGAGCGAAGTTCATCTCGTGCGTAACGACAAGCATCGTCATGCCGCTATCAGCCAGCCGCCGCATCTCTTCGAGAACTCCCTGGACCAGTTCTGGATCGAGCGCTGAGGTAACTTCGTCGAACAACATCAGCTGGGGCTGCAGTGCCAATGCGCGAGCGATCGCGACGCGCTGCTGCTGTCCACCGGATAAGTGGTTGGGCATTGCATGCGCTTTGTCCTGCAAGCCTACCTTCTGCAAGGCATCAAGAGCGCGATCGACCGCTTCTTTGTGCGGTATACCGAGCACGTCCTCCAGTGCGAGCGTCACGTTGCGTTCCGCCGTCAAATGGGGCCACAGGTTGAATTGTTGGAAAACGATCCCGACCTGCCGGCGTAGTCGTCGCATGTCCTGCCACGCCGGAGGGCGTGCACCAAAGGTGAACCGCATGCCCGCAACCTGCATTGAGCCGCGGTTCGGCACCTCGAGCAAGTTGATGCAGCGTAGGAACGTACTCTTACCTGAACCGCTGCGTCCGATGAGCACCAACACCTCACCCGGACGGACGTCGAGGCTCACACCTTTCAGGACCTCGACTGGCCCATAGGCCTTGTGCAGATCAACTGCCTTCAATATTGGGATCGTCTCAACGGGCGGTTCATGTGTCAGGACGCTCGGCACTTCCGCGTTCCTTGGCATGCTATTGGAACTGTGTCAGCGAAGCACCGGCCCCATGATGCGTTTGTAGAGGGCGGGAATGATGCCATGTGTGTCGTACCAGTACACCCAATTATCAAGCCATTGGCGCAGTGCCATATCGGAAGGGCGGACGGCCAAGCAGCCATATTCGGTCGCTGTTATGACAGGTGCCGCCAGGCCCCCCAGTATTTTCACGTTTGGTTCTTTTTTTGCGAACGGCACTGCGAGATACTGCTCGACGAGGTCAGCGTCGGCCCGGCCGGTCGCCACATCCAACATTGCCTCGTTGATCTCCAGCGGTTTTATGTTTGCCGTTGGGAACATCTGTCGTGCAGCGTATTCAGCCGTCGAGCCGATTTGCATAGTGATCGTGTATTTTGGGTCATTTAATTCTGTCGGGTTGGTAATCTTGGAGTCCGCACGAACGAGAAGCACCTGCTGGTAAGGTATGTAGCCGCGCGTGAAGGCAATGGACTCCGCGCGGGCGGGTGCGTTGGCCGTACCACCGAGCACGACATCATAACGACCGGCCTGCAACCCAACGATCCGGGCTGCTATCACAGCCTCCTCAAAAACTGCCTCCACTCCAAGATCCTTCGCGATCATCCATGCAATCTCCGGATCATATCCCGCAGGCTTGTTCGTATTCGGGTCGTGGTAGTACTGCGGCGGGACCATGCTCCCAGGCATTGCGCAGACGATCTTTCCTGCACTCTTGATCCGTCTGATGCCGTCACCCCAGGCGAACTCGGCTGCCGTAACCTGCACCGCTCCTGGTGGTACAGCCTGTTGGGCTTGCGCCTCCTGAAGGGCTCCAGCTAGAGCAGATGTCGTGCCGATTGCGGCCGCTCCGCCAGTGGCAAAAAGGTGACGCCGCGACATGTCATCTGGATTGGGCGACCTCGTCACGATGGCCCCTCCGGGTTACGATTCGTATAGCGGGATTCGAGTCCCGATCGTGGCGCATTGGGTTGCACTGCCGTTAGCTCTATCAGAGAGCCTCCCAAGTGCGCAAGTGCTGTGCGCGGTGCGCGCAGGTGTTCGCTTGCGATCATGCTGTTACAGCAGCAGTATGCCACCATCGACCACTAGCGTCTGGCCGGTGATGTACGCCGCGTCGTCGCTGCATAAAAACACCGCTGCGCCGACGAGATCCTCGGGTTGGCCTAGGCGCTTCATAGGAATGCGCTCGCGCGCCCGCTTCTCCAGCCTTGTGCGTCGCTCTGCCTCATTGCCTACGCCCGCCCCCAGTTCAGTGTCGATCGTGCCAGGCGCGATGGCGTTTACCCGTATACCGTAATCCACGAGGTGCGCCCCTAACGTTGTCGCCATCTGACGCATGCCTGCTTTGGACACGTCGTAGGCGACGGTCGGTCGGGTCGAGGAAATGAAGGCCGACGTGGAGGAGACGTTGAGGATCTTGCCCTTGCGCCCCGCATCGATCATCGCCCTAGCGACTTTCTGTGAAGCAAAGAACGCCGATTTCAGATTGATAGCCAGGATCCGATCCCAGTCCTGCTCGGTAAAAGCGAATAAGTCTCCGGTCCCCCCACTAACGCCAGCGTTGTTGCACAGGATGTCAATTGTGTGGAAGTGAGCAAGTGTCGCTTCGATCATTCGATCGAGTTCCGCGAGGCATGAGACGTCAGTCTCCACGGCCAGCGCTCGGCCGCCTGCCGCCTCTATCTCTCGCACCGTCGTCTGCGCCTGAGTTGCGCGCACATCGGCGATGACCACCCGGGCGCCCTCCTGCGCGAAGCGCAGCGCGATCGCACGTCCGATACCGCGTGCTGCTCCAGTGATAATAGCCGTTTGGCCGTCAAGCTTCATCACACGTTCGCCTTTGAGAAAGCCCCTGATAAACCCTAACGTCGTTGACAAGGCTCAGGCCAGTCATGAAGCCCATTTGCGCTGTAGACAGAAAGGTAGTCAGACACCCGGACGGAGTCCTCCCGTCGCCGACAGCCCGCACACGCTAGACCGGCGGCGGCCGGGGAGCCGCGACGGCGGCTAGGATGTGCTGGAACAGCGCGCAAAGCACCGCGACCGCAGCTATCTGGAAGGTCATCGATCGGCCGTGCCGGACCTCGGCATTCCCGTGGGGTCAGCGACTCGTCCCGCGGTACAGGTCTCCGGACGGTTCGGCGCTCCTGCCTTACAGGTAGTGCTAGCGCATGCTGCTTGGCCGTGCGGATTGGTCCGCAGGGTTGTGCCCTTCGTGGCCAGCGCTCAGATGGACTCACCAGGAATTCCGCATCGTCACCTCCCCCGAAGGCACGCGCCTCAGTGCGCACAATCGTGCGCATGACGTACCAGGGCATTTGGCGCAGATGTCGACCGCTTTGGCAAGAGGGTGGTTTTGCGGTATCTGGTCCCTCCAACCGTAGCAAGGGCTTGCCTTAGTGAGACGTTGGTTTTAACTCTAGCAACGACAGCAATTGGACCGTTTAAATGGATTCTAAGAGCGGGCATTCGCGCAAGCACGCGGTTGCACCCGGCGCTGGTCGGCCCAGAAAGCGGGTTCCTAACTCGTCGGTACGCACTGGTTCTTCCAGTCTGCACAGCGGTCGCGCCATATGGCGCGACCGGACGCCGATCGGCAAGGAAGGTTCAGACGTCATTGAAGCGAGCATCAGTGACCGCGACTGTATCGGCTCGTTCGCTCGAGGGCTGCAGGTAATACGCGCCTTCACGCGGACCTCTCCACGCATGACCCTCAGCGAGGTCGCTTCCGCGACCAATATGACCCGCGCGTCTGTGCGCCGCTTTCTGCTGACCCTTGTGCGGGATGGCTACGCCGGGATTCAGGGTAAATATTTTGCACTGCGGCCGACGATTCTCGAGCTGGGATTTTCGGCTCTAGCGTCTATGGATGTCTGGGAAGTTGCTCAACCGATCATGAACGATGTGTCCGAACGACTGCAGGAATCATGCTTTGCTGCCGTTCTAGACGGTGACGATGTGATCTATGTCGCGCGGGCGACGTCACAGCGCGTCGTGAACGTTGGCATTAGTATAGGCAGCCGTGTGCCGGCCTATTGCGTCTCGACAGGGCGGATCCTGCTGGCTCATTTGCCGGCAGAGCAGCGCGCCGCGTACTTAAGTCGCGTGCAGATGCGCAAAATAACCCCTAACACCACTACATCGAAGGCTAAGTTGCGTGCGGAGATAGAAAGGGTCCGGTGCCAGAACTGGTGCATTGTCGACCAAGAGTTTGAACTCGGGCTGCGCTCCATATCTGTCCCCATCCGGGCCCGCGGCGGACAGGTGGTCGCCGCCCTCAACGTGTGCTGTCCGAGCACGCGCGTCTCGCCGGACGACATCAACACCAGAGTATTGGGCGAACTCATGACGGCGTCAGACCAGATCGCGGCGGCGCTGCGGGCCTGAGTTGTCAATGAGTTCAACGGTATTGATGCTGCCGGTAGCGCTAATCTCAGCCGCCCGGTGGCCGCCTTTTGCAGCCCGATCATGCACGTACTGGCCTCAGTGGGCTCCCTCGTCACCATTCTTAGAATTGCTAATGGACACATCTCCATCACACGAGCTCTAACGATGATGAATAGTCAGGGCGATAACCTTGCACCACGTTCGAGGGGCCCGGCGTTCGGCCTCATCGGTCTGACTCCGTGATCAAGCACAGTCCCGAACTGACCCTGCTGTTTGAAGGCAGAGCGGTGCCTGCACAACGCGGCGAGAGTATCGCCGCTGCCCTGACCGCCGCGGACGTTCGCTGCCTGCGTAAGACGCAGAGCGGTGAGGGTCGTGGCCTCTTCTGTGGCATGGGCGTTTGTCAGGAGTGCACGGTCGTCGTTGACGGTGAGCTCTGCCGCGCGTGCATGACCGAGGTGACGAGAGAACATCACATCAGCCGCGGACCGGCCCTGCAGTCATCGCTGATCGAGAGAAGTGCGCTGCCGTTCGGAGTTGGCGATATTTCGGTAATGACACCCGATGTGCTGGTCGTCGGCGGCGGGGCCGGCGGGCTTTCCGCGGCCGCTGCGGCTGCCGAAGCTGGTGCTGAAGTGGTGTTGGTTGATGAACGGGCCCGGCTTGGCGGGCAGTACTTCAAACAAGCCGCCGGTGGAACGTCCGTGCGCGATGACGCCCAATTCGCCGCCGGCCGCAAGCTAATTGCGCGCGCTACGCGGGCCGGCGCGCGAATGCTTGATCATGTCGAGGTCTGGGGTGCTTTTGCGCCACGCGATGTTGCGACGCTCGATTCGCGTGGTTGCACCATTTGGCGCCCGGGTCAGCTTGTGCTCGCGACCGGCGCATATGAACGTGGGCTGCCGGTGCCGGGTTGGACGCTTCCGGGTGTCATGACGACCGGCGCTGCACAGACGCTGCTGCGCAGCTATGGCGTTGTGCCTGGCCGGCGAGTGCTTCTGGCAGGAAACGGCCCGCTGAATTTTCAGGTCGCTCTTGAGCTCGCCCGACACGGAGCGGATGTCGCCGCTGTCGCTGAATTGGCGCCACAACCGGGCGTTTGGGCGATCCCTGCTCTCTGGGGCATGGCGTCGACAACGCCTGGCCTGCTGTGCGATGGGCTGACGCTGGTCCGGGAGCTGCATCGGCGCCGGATCCCGGTGCTGTATGGCCACGCGGTGAGAGGCATCGGCGGCGATGCTGAGTCACTGTCCGTCCGCCTCGGCAATGGTAGGGACTATCGCGATCCGGGAATGGCATTCGACGTCGATGCGGTTTGCATGAGTTATGGGTTTTTGCCGGCCAACGAACTGGCACGTGGCCTTGACTGCCGTCATACCTACGATCACGCGCACCATAGCCTGATCACAGAGCGGAGCGACGATTGCGAAACGAGTGTCGATGGTGTCTTCGCGGTCGGCGATTGTTGCGGCTTCGGCGGCGCACGCGCGGCGATGGAGGAGGGCCTGATCGCAGGAACCGCGGCGGCAGCGGCCTCTGGTCACGCAATTCCGACAGCACTTTTGGCCGAATGCACTTCTGCGCGTCGCCGGCTGCGCCGCCATCGCCGCTTCCAGAACGAGCTGTGGCGCCTGTTTCGCGCCCCACAACTGCATTTGGAGTTAGCGACGCCGGGTACCCTGATTTGCCGATGTGAGTCGGTGGCGCTTGCACAGATTGAAGCTGCGCTGACGGACGGCAGACCTTCGCTAAGCGAGGTCAAGCGGCGGACACGACTTGGAATGGGAGGTTGCCAAGGACGGACTTGTGCGCCGCTGGCCGCTGCGTTGCTGATGGAGCGGCAAGGGCGGCCGCTCAACGAGATGGCGTTTTTTGCGCCTCGTATGCCGGTGAAACCCGTCCATATTGGCGTACTCAGCCGGCGATGACACGCCATCCGGAACTCGCAGAAATTAGCACCGTCGTAATTGGCGGCGGCATCGTTGGGCTCTGCCTAGCCTGGTTCCTTGCGGAAGAGGGTGTGGATGTAGCCTGCCTGGACGACGGCCGTCTGGCCGGCAGTGCGGCGAACGCAGGCAGCCTGCACGTGCAGATGCAGAGCCGCTTCATACGCCTTTATCCGCAGCTAGCGCCGGGAGTGGAGCGCGACCTCCCCATGTACGTACTTGCAGTACGACATTGGCGGGCGATCGCAACGCGCGTCCGAGACGATATAGGGTTGAAGCTAACCGGCGGACTAATGGTCGCTGAGGATCAAACGCAGTACGATTTCTTGGCCGAAAAATGTCGGCGCGAGCAGCGGCTGGGCTTGCACGTCGAGATGCTGGACCGCGTGGAGCTCGGCCGCATTGCTCCCTACCTTGGCCCTTCAATGTTTGGCGCCGAGTTCTGTGCCGACGAAGGGAAGCTCGATCCGCTACTGGCGAATACCGTCATCCGCCGCTGCCTCCTGTCCGCCGGCGGGGTGTTGCGGACCGACGTGACCGTAAAACGCCTAAGGCGGGAGGGCACCCACTTTGTACTGGATACAACGGAGGGAACGATCCGTGCGGGTCGAGTGGCGATCGCGGCCGGGGCGCGTACGCGTGATCTCGCGAATGATCTCGACCTACTAGTCCCCGCCAAGGCCGAGCCGCTACACATGAACATCACTGAAGCCGCCGAACCCTTCATTCTTCATCTGGTGCAGCACGCGGAACAGATGATCACGCTAAAGCAACTTACTGCTGGGCATGTGGTGATCGGAGGTGGCTGGTCTGCGCGCCTCGGCGGCCGTCTCAACTACCCCACCGTCGAGTTTGCAAGCTTGATCGCCAACCTGAGCTTGGCGCAGCACGTGGTACCTCGAGTGGGTGGCCTTCGACTACTCCGCACCTGGGCTGGCGTCAACACAGTTGTTGATGGGCGAGCCGTGCTGGGCGGCCTGGATGCCGTGCCGGGGCTCTATTTTGCCGTCCCGGGTGATGCCGGCTACACGCTTGGTCCGCTCACGGCAAGGCTTGTCGCCGACGCGATGCTGGGTCGCGCGCTGGAACTCCCTATAGATAGATTCACCCCAGAGCGGTTTGCGACGATGAATCGCAGCCCGCACACTTGTGCGCCCTGCGGGCTGCCGCTTGTGCAACCCCGGGACATCTGACATCCTGCACGCACAGAGAAGGAACCAGCGATGGACCGCCACAGCGTAACCTGGAGCGGGCCAATGCCCGCCTTGATTACCCCATTCGATGCCCGGGGTGCGATCGATCCCGGGCTTATTCAGCGCAACATCGACATTCAGCTTGACCGAGGTGCCACTGGCTGCCTGGTCGGCGGCTGCACTGGTGAATTTTGGGCTGTTACGGCCGAGGAACGCCGCTCTCTCTATTCAATGGCGGTGCGCGCTGTGCGCGGCCGCGGCACGGTGCTGGCGGGCTGCGGAGCAGTCACCGCTACAGAGGCGATTGGACTCACTCGGGCCGCACGGGATGCCGGATGCGACGGCGCCGTGATCCTGCCTCCCTTTTTCGTCAAACTCACAGACGACGAAATCTTCGCGCATTTCGAGGCGATC
>Ga0335075_10007326_pt1 | contig 16959 bp, 14 predicted proteins | sample Lox_Sample_24_FD_206723 | JGI IMG/M metagenome (GOLD analysis project Ga0335075, IMG submission 206723) | Soil microbial communities from Loxahatchee National Wildlife Refuge, Florida, United States - Lox_Sample_2.4 | ecosystem: Environmental > Terrestrial > Soil > Wetlands | place: USA...
CAGCGCCTTGTCCGCCGAGTATCTGATCCGGGGCGGCCCCGAGGGATGCTGGGTCGGCTGCGGCCGCGAATCCCGGCACGTCCCCACCGAGCCCGTGAAGGTCATGGGTGACACGGCCGGCGCGGGCGATGCACACCTTGCCGGCTACATGGCCGCCAGGGTCTCGGGGCTCGACCGAGCGGCAGCCGCGGCGTATGCAAATAAAGCCGCGGCGGTCATCGTCGGCCAGCGCGGCTCCGTGCCGAAGGAAGGCGCGAGATTCCCGTTACTGCCAACTCGCTCACCCGCGTAGACTCACCCACCGCAGTTCCGGGGACATCGATGCATTGGCCCACGACACTCTTCGTTGCCGCGGTGGTGATCGTCACGGCAGTGGAGCTGTGGCTCGCGTCGCGGCAGATCGCCGCGGTGCGCGCGCACCGCGATCGCATACCGGAGCCCTTTGCCGGCCGGCTCTCGGCGGAGGATCACCACAAGGCGGCCGACTACACCGTCGCGAAAGCCAGGCTGGGGATCGTCGGCAACCTGATCAACGCCGGACTCACGCTGGCTCTCACCGTCGGGGGCGGCATCGCTGGCATTGACGCACTCTGGCGGCACATCGGTTGGCGCGAGCCCTGGCTGGGACTCGCGGTGATCGGCACGGTCGCGGCGGTGATCGGAATAGTGGGCCTGCCGCTGTCGCTCGTGCGCACCTTTCGTCTCGAGGCGCGCTTCGGATTCAACCGCATGACGCCCCTGATCTTCCTCGCCGACCTCGGCAAGGGAATCGCGCTCGCGGCGCTGATCGGCGGCCCGCTGATCCTGGCGGTCCTGGCCCTCATGGCAGGCGCCGGCCGCTGGTGGTGGCTGGCGGCATTCGGTTGCTGGCTGGTGGTGACGCTGCTCATCACTTGGGCGTGGCCGGCCTTCATCGCGCCGCTGTTCAACAAATTCTCGCCACTCGCCGATGCTTCCCTCAAAGCGCGCATCGAGGCGCTGCTCGCGCGTTGCGGCTTCCGCTCCAGCGGCGTCTTCGTCATCGACGGCTCGCGCCGGTCCGCCCACGGCAATGCCTACTTCACCGGCATCGGCCGCCACAAGCGGATCGTGTTTTTCGACACCCTGCTGCAGCAGCTCGCATCGGCGGAGATCGAGGCCGTGCTCGCCCACGAGCTCGGACACTTCCGCCTGCACCATGTCCGCCAACGGCTGCTGGTGTCGTTCGCCAGCATGCTGGCCGGATTCGCGCTGCTCGGATGGCTCGCGGGGAAGGCGGGCTTCTATCTGGCGCTCGGCGTGCCCACTCCCTCGTCACACGCCGCGTTGCTGCTCTTCGCGCTCGCCGGGCCGGTGGCGCTCTTCTTCACCACCCCGCTCAGCTCGCTCTGGTCGCGCCGGCACGAGTTCGCCGCCGACCGGTTCGCTGTGCAACACGCGAGCGCGCAGGAGCTGGCCTCGGCCCTGGTCAAGCTCTACCGTGACAACGCCAGCACGCTCACACCCGATCCGCTCTACACCGCCTTCTACTACTCCCACCCGCCGGCGCTGGAGCGGATCGCGCGTTTGATGGAGTCAACATCTGACCGGCCAGTCATTGACAGCCGTGCGGGTCTTCGCTAGCTTTGGCGGCGATGACCCGCATGTCGCGCCAACAGCAACAGCAATCCCGCAACACTGTCGCGGGCGATGCGCGCGTGCGTTCCGAATCCGCGGCCTGAAGGCCGCAACCCGATCCGAACCTCCACTCTCGCAGATCCCGCCGCCGGCGGGGTCTCATGCGGGCTTCGCCGGCGCGCCGAAGGAGCCCGACCATGTCATACGCTGCCGACACCGACATCGAGCGCATCGCTCGCGGTCTGATCGACCGCACCCTGCCCAAATCCGCCTGGACCCATGGGGCGCACTTCGCGGCGGCGCTCTGGCTGCTGCGCCATAGGGGCGAAGCGGCATTCCACGAGATGCCGCCGCTCATCCGCGCCTACAACGAGGCGACCGGCGTCGCCAATACCGACACGAGCGGCTATCACGAGACCATCACCCTCGCCTCGCTGCGCGTCGCGCGCGCCTGGCTGGAGGAACGGGCCGGCCAGCCGCTGCACGCCGCGCTCGGCGAGCTGCTCGCCGGCGCCCCCGGCCGCTCCGACTGGTTGCTCGCCTACTGGTCGCGGGAGCGATTGTTCTCGGTCGCGGCGCGCAGGGCCTGGGTGGACCCTGACCTGCGCGCCTTCAGCTACTGAGCCGCCGCAGCGGCGGGTCACTTCGGCCGCGGCGGATACGGGGTGCCATCGCGGTGCAGGAAGGTCCTCGTTCCCGCCCGCAGCTGGAGATCGATGCCGGGATAGTCGACACCGTCGGCGTCGGGGTTGCGCGCGCCTACTTCCAGCAGGACGGCCTCCGTATCGGAGCGGTTCAGCAGGTGATGACCGTTCGGCTCACCCGCCTTGAATCCGGCGCAGTCGCCCGCGCGCAGCACCTCCTCGCCGGCATCGGTGACCAGCACGACCTCGCCCTCGAGGACGTATACGAACTCATCCTCGGCCGTGTGCCAGTGACGCTGGCTGGACCACACGCCCGGTGGCAGGCGCAGCAGGTTGACGCCGAACTGGCTCAAGCCGGCGGCGTCCCCCAGGCGGAAGCGCTTGCGCTGCCGGCAGGGCTCGTCGTAAGGCGCCGGATAGCCGCTGCCGACCGTCATCTTCGTGGCTGCGATATCTATTTTCTTCACCTTCCGCCTCCGACAGAATGCAGGTCGCCACTCCAAGTTTACATCTGCCGAGGTTCCGATAAATGAGCAGCTCCGCCGTCAGTTTCCTTTTCGACCTCGACGGTACGCTGGTCGACAGCGTCTACCAGCACGTGCTCGCCTGGCAGGAGGCGCTGCATGCCTCCGGCATCGAGCTGTCGGTCTGGCGCATCCACCGCAAGGTCGGGATGAGCGGCGGCCTCTTCACCGAGATGCTGCTGCGCGAGATGCCCATCGAGGTCACGCCGGCTCTGCTGGAGACGCTACAGCGCAAACATGCGGAGGCGTACGCGCGCCTGGTGCGCTGGGTGCGGCCGTTGCCGGGCGCTATCGAGCTGCTGAGCTATCTGACCGAGAGTCGCATCCCCTGGGCCATCGCGACCAGCGGCCGGATGGGCTCCGCGAAGTACAACCTCGACGCCTTGCAGGTCGATCCCGCGAGGGTTCCGGTAGTCACGCGCGACGATGTGCGGCACGCCAAGCCGGACCCCGATCTCTTCCTCGCGGCGGCTGCACGCCTGGGCGCCGACATCCAATCGGCCGTCATTGTCGGCGACAGCATCTGGGACATGCTCGCGGCACGGCGCGCCCGCGGGCTGGGTGTGGGCCTCCTCTCGGGCGGCTATGGCCAGGACGAGCTCGAGCGCTCCGGCGCGATCAGAGTGTACGAAGACCCGGCCGACCTCCTGCGGCACATCGACGAGATCGGCGGCAGAATGTGACCCGTCGCGCGGAGATGCTCATGCGGAACCTGCTGCCTTGCCTGCTGCTGACTTGCCTGATGCATGCGGGCATCGCGGGCGCGGCAGCGCCCCCGGCGGGGAGCCATCCCATCGCCATCGTGATCCACGGTGGCGCGGGAACCATCCGTCGCAGCGACATGACTCCCGCGCAGGAGGCGGCCTACCGGCAGACGCTCGCGCAGGCGCTGCACGCTGGTTACGCCGTGCTTCAATCCGGCGGTCGCGCGATCGACGCCGTGCAGGCCGCGATCGTGGTGATGGAGGACTCCCCGCTCTTCAACGCCGGCCGCGGCGCGGTATTCACGCGTGACGGACGTAACGAGCTCGATGCGGCGATCATGGATGGTGCAACTCTCCAGGCGGGTGCGGTCGGGTCCGTACAGTACATCCGCAATCCCATCAAACTCGCCTACGCCGTCATGACGCAAACTCCGCACGTCATGCTCGTGGGCGAAGGCGCGGAGCAATTTGCCTGGGCGCATGGCTTCCAGTTTACGCCGGAGTCCTGGTTCTACACCGAGCGGCGCTGGAAGGAGCACATCGAGGGACTCGGACGCCTGTCGGAGCACATGGCGGGTACACCGGAACGCCTGGTCTCCGGACGCGGCTGGGCCTATGGCACGGTGGGCGCCGTGGCGCTCGATCGCGCCGGCCACATCGCCGCCGGTACCTCCACGGGCGGACTCACCAACAAGCTGGACGGCCGGGTCGGCGACTCGCCCATCATCGGCGCCGGCACTTACGCGGACGATGCCACGTGCGGCGCCTCCGGCACCGGCACGGGCGAGTTCTACATGCGTCTGGACCTGACCAAGTCGATCGCCGACCTGATGGCGCTCAGGGGCTGGACTCTGCAGCACGCCGCCGACTACATGATTCACGACCGCCTGGTGACTCTCGGCGGACAGGAGACCGGCGGCGTCATCGCTCTGGACGCCAAGGGCGACATCGCGACGCCCTTCAACACCTCGGGAATGTATCGCGGCTGGATCACGCCCGACGGCCACATCACGGTAAAGATCTATAAGGACGAGTGATATGAAGCTCTACTTCAGCCCTGCCTCCCCTTACGTGCGCAAAGTGCGCATCACCGCGCACGAGCTGGGCCTCGGCGGCGACATCGAGCTGATCAGCATTTCCCTGACGCCAGTGAATCCGCACGAAGGCGTGCTGTCCAGCAACCCGATCGGCAAGATCCCGGCGCTCATCCTCGACGACGGGTCGGCGCTTTACGACTCGCCGGTCATCTGCGAATACCTCGATGCGCTCGCGGGTGGCAACCGCATCTTTCCAGCGTCTGGTGCGGCACGCTGGACCGCACTACGCCGCCAGGCGCTCGCAGACGGCATCATGGAGGCCGCCGTGCTCATACGGTACGAGCAGGCGGTCCGCCCGCGAGAGCTGCGCTGGGAGGAATGGGTGAAGGGGCAGTTCCTGAGGATCCGCACCGCTCTCGATACATTGGAGAAAGAGAATCTCGAGGGCGCCTTCGACATCGGCGCCATCTCGATCGCCTGCGCGCTGGGTTATCTCGATCTGCGCTTCGCAGGCGAAGCCTGGCGGAGCCCGCGGCCGCGGCTGGCCGAGTGGCTGACAGGCGTCAGCCAGCGCGCTTCACTCGCCGCAACCGCGCCGCCGGCGTCCTGATCGCGGCGCACGGACCGCACACTGACATGTTGCGGGGCGATACGCCCCGCCGCATCAACTGCTAGGCCGCCGCGCGATCCTCGGCCCGGCCGTTCAATTCGCGCACCAGCTCCGCGATCAGCTTGGCCAGCTCCCCGGCCATGACCGCGAAATCGAGGTCGAACTGCTCGGCCGGATCGACGTCATCCTCATCGCCGGACTCGCGGGCGATCTCCAGGAACTCGACGCGTTTGATCTGCAGCTTTTCCGTCAGGACGAAGGAGATGCGGCCGTTCCAGGTCAGGCCGAGCTGCGTCGGACGCTTGCCGGCGGCAACGTAGGCACGAACCTCCTTGCCATCCAGCGGATGGTGGCGGTAGCGCACGATGGATTTGGCGGGCTCGCCCGACTGCAACTCGAGATCCTGCTCGATCGCGAACGCGCCCGAGGCAGCGGATTGCAGCAGCCATGCGGCCATGCATGCGCTCGGCGCGCGCTCGGTATCGACTTTCTGCACGGCGAGACTGCCCAATGTATCGCGCAGGGTGTCGACGAGCTCCTCCGCCCGGCGATCGCTCGCGGAGTCGACCACGAGCCAGCCGCCGCGCGGGTCGAGCCATGCGCGCGTGCTGCGACGGCGCGTGAGCGCGCGCGCACGCAACTCTTCCAACACCTGCATCTTGAGGGCGCGCATCTGGCGGCGCCCGAGAGGGAAGCCCTGCGTTTGCGCCTGAATGCGCGCGCGGCGTTCAGCTTCCTGCCGGACGATCGATGCGGGCAGGAGCTTCTGATCGATACCGAGCGCCAGCAGGTGATGCTCGCCGAGGGTGTGCAGCAGGCGATCGGTCGTCGCCGGCGGCACCCAGCCCATGCTGCGCATCTCGAGCGGACTGCACGGCTGCAGAGGCCGGCGCGCCAGCGCCTCCTCGAGGTTGGCTGCGGACCAGCTCCAATCCGTGGGCAGACGATAAACGGTGAGATTTTTGAACCACATGTCAAGAGCAATGAAATGCGTGCGGCCCGGGATGGGCCGAATCACCGCCGCTGCGGCGGTCGCGAGCGGCGAAGTATAGCGGCGCAACCGGCGCGCGCCAGCCCGCGCAGCGGTGGATGGCTCGTCGCTATCTCATCGTCGACTGCATGACGTCGTGTGGCACGGAATTCTCGAAACCGTCGAAGCGCCCCTGCTCCGCCAGCGTTTTCGCGGCACGCATGAAACCGCCCCACGCCGCGCGCGCAAGCGCACCGCCCACGCTGATGCGGCGCACACCCAGCGCCGCGATGTCCGCCACCGACAGAGCACTCGCAGAGCCTACGAGAAGATTGACAGGCTTGGGAGCGACGCTTTCCACGACGCGGCGGATGTGCTCGGGCGAGCGGATCCCGGGAGCGTAAAGGCAGTCTGCGCCCGCGCTCGCGTACGCCCGCAGGCGCGAGATCGTCTCGTCGATATCGGGCCGGCCCACCAGAAAGCACTCCGCGCGGCCGACCAACAGGGTATCGCCCCCCGCACGGTCGATCGCCGTGCGCGCTGCGCGCATTCGCGCGACAGCCTCATTCATATCGTAGAGCGGCTTGGCGGCATCTCCCGTCGAGTCCTCGATGGAAAGTCCCGCGACGCCCGTCTCGATGGCGAGGCGCACGCTCTGCGCCACGCCATCCGGATCGGACGCGTAGCCACTCTCGAAATCGGCGTTGACCGGCAGGTCCGTCGCCCCGACCATCATCCGCAGGTGCTCCAGCACCGCCTCCCTCGTCATTCCACCGTCGGGACGCGCCTGCGACCACGCAAACCCGGAGCTGGTCGTGGCCAGCGCCTCGAACCCGAGCGTCTGCAGGTAGCGCGCACTGCCCGCGTCCCATGGATTGGGTATGACGAAACAGCCACTGCGGTGGAGCTCGTGGAAACGACGGCGCTTATCGGCGGCACTCGCGGGCGTGGCGGGCATGACGTCGCTCCTGGCTGGCGGGCGGACCATGATACCCGTACCCTACCCGCGTGAGCGCACGAGCCTCGCTGGCCTTCATATCCCTCGGAATCCTCTGGGGCGTGCCGTATTTCTTCATCAAGATCGCGGTCCAGGAGATCTCGCCCTTCGACGTGGCGTGGGGGCGCATCACTCTGGCGGCGCTGATCCTGCTGCCCATCGCATGGCGGCGCGGAGCACTGCGCGCGCTCGGCGCGCACAAGGCCGCGGTCCTGGCCTTCGGCCTGGTGGAGTTCGCCGTGCCTTTCTCGGCGATCTCGTGCGGCGAGCGCTGGATCCCCTCCTCGGTCACGGCGATTCTGATCGCGACGGTGCCGCTCATCATCGCCATCATCTCGCGCTTCTTCGGCGTGCATGAGCGGCTCGGCACCGCACGGGTCATCGGACTCTTCGTCGGTCTCGCGGGTGTGGTCGCGCTGGTGGGATTCGGCACGCTGTCGGGACCCCTCGCCTGGGCGGGAGTGGCGTGCGTGCTCCTGGCGACCGTCGGCTATGCGATCGGGCCCCTCATCATCCAGCGCCATCTGCACGCGATCGACTCGATCGGCCCGGTCGCGGGCAGCCTCTCGATCGCGAGCCTCGTGCTGCTCGTTCCGGCCATGCTCTCATTGCCGCAGCGCATGCCGAGCGCCATGGCGCTCGGGTCCGTCGCGGTCCTCGGCCTGGTGTGCACCGCGCTCTCGATGCTGCTGATGTTCTACCTGGTGAAGAGCGCCGGTGCGGCGCGCGCGTCCATCATCACTTACATCAATCCCGCCGTCGCGACCCTGCTCGGCATCGTGCTGCTCGATGAGCGCCTCGGAGTCTGGGGACTGGTCGGGTTCGGCCTGATCCTGCTCGGCTCCTGGCTGGCGACGCGCAGGAGCGCGTCCGCCGCCGATCTCAACCCATCGAGCCCGGCATCATCCCAGGCATCATGTTGATGTAGAGGTTGTGCATGATCCAGATGGAGCCGCCGAGGATGATGCATACCACGATGCCCGTGAACACCAGCGCCATCAGGTTCCAGCGCTGCGACTCGGAACGGTCGACGTGCAGGAAGTACACGATGTGCACGAAGATCTGCGCCAGGGCGAACACGGCAATGAGGAGCGGCGTACCGATGGAGGCATGGGTCATCACCAGCCCGAAGGGCACGATCGTCAGTGCGACCGCGAGCAGGAAGCCGATGACGTAGGACTTGCGCGAGCCGTGCGTCCCGCCGTGCGTGCCGGCATGCGCGCCGCCGTGAATGGCGCCGTGCGGCGCACGCCCCAGGACCGCCTCGTTGGCGACGCCCATGTCAGCAGACCCCGAAGAGATAGACCAGGGAGAACACCCCGACCCAGATGATGTCGAGGAAGTGCCAGAAGAGGCTGAGGCACGCGAGGCGCGACTCGGTGGCGGGCGTGAACCCCTTCTTCACCACCAACACCATCATGATCGCCATCCACACGAGGCCACAGGTGACGTGCAGTCCGTGCGTCGCCACCAGCGTGAAGAAGCTGGAGAGGAAAGCGCTGCGATCCGGCCCGGCACCTTCGGCAACCATGTGCGCGAACTCGTGCACCTCCATGGCGACGAATGCCAGCCCCAGCACGAAAGTCATCGCGAGCCAGCCGAGCGTCGCGCCGCGGCTGCGCCGCCCCATCGCCAGCGTCGCCAGCCCGCAGGTGAAGCTGCTGACGAGCAGGAACACGGTCTCCGTCAGCACATACGGCAGATCGAACAGGCCCTGCGGCGCGGGGCCGCCCGCAGTGCGTACGTGCAGCACCGAATAGGTGGCGAACAGGCCCGCGAACAGCAGGCAGTCGCTCATGAGATAGATCCAGAATCCGAGCTGTGCAATCGCACCAGGCTCGGGGTGATGCTCCAGCTCGAAATCGACGGTCTCGCTCGCCGGCCGCAGATTGCGCAGCGCATCGGCCGCGTTGTCGGCGTATCCCGGCTCGAAAGCCAGCGCCCCGCCGTGGGCGATCGTCGGACTGGTTGACATGGGCTACACGCTCCTCAGTTGGGCACGGCCGCGCAGGCTCTCGGTCCGCCGCACCTCTTCCGCCTCGACGTAGTAATCGCGATCGTCGTCGAAGGCGTGACGGATCAGGGCCACGATCGCGGCAGCGGTGCCGCCGATGGCGAGCCACCAGATGTGCCAGATCATCGCGAAGCCGGCGAAGCCGATGAAAACGGCCATGACGAAGCCGGTGCCGGTGTTGCGCGGCATGTGAATGGGCCGATAGACGGCGGCCTTCATGTCCACGCCCCGCTGCTTCATGTCCCAGAAGGCATCGCGGTCGCGCACCACGGGGATGCGCGCGAAGTTATAAGCCGGCGGCGGCGATGATGTGGCCCATTCGAGCGTGCGGCCGCCCCACGGATCGCCGGTCAGGTCGCGCGCCAGCTCGCGCTGCGCCAGGCTGACCACCACCTGTGCGAGCTGCAGCATGATGCCGCAGAAGATGATGCCGGCACCGATTGCCGCGACGACGAACAGCGGGTGCCATGCCGGATTGTCGTAGTGGTCCATGCGCCGGGTCGCGCCCATGAGCCCGAGCACGTAGAGCGGCATGAAGGCGACGTAGAAGCCGACGAGCCAGCACCAGAACGCGGCCTTGCCCAGCGTCTCATTCAGCCGGAAGCCGAATACCTTGGGGAACCAGTAGGTGAGCCCGGCCATGGCGCCGAACACCACGCCGCCGATGATGACGTTGTGGAAATGCGCCACCAGGAACAGGCTGTTGTGCAGCACGAAGTCGGCGGGCGGCACCGCGAGCAGCACGCCGCTCATGCCGCCGATCACGAAGGTGACCATGAAGCCGAGGGTCCAGAGCACCGGCGTCTCCAGGCGTACGCGCCCGCGATACATCGTGAACAGCCAGTTGAAGATCTTCACCCCGGTGGGCACCGCGATGATCATCGTCGTGATGCCGAAGAAGGCGTTGACGTCGGCCCCCGAGCCCATCGTGAAGAAGTGGTGCAGCCACACGACGAAGGAGAGGAGCGCGATCGCCATGGTGGCGAACACCATGGAGGTATAGCCGAACAGGCGCTTGCCGGAGAACGTGGCGATGATCTCGGAAAAGATGCCGAACGCGGGCAGCACGAGGATGTAGACCTCGGGGTGCCCCCAGATCCAGATGAGGTTGATGTACATCATCGGATCGCCGCCCAGGGAGTTGGTGAAGAAATGCATCCCGAGGTAGCGGTCGAGCGTCAGCAGCGCGAGGGAAACGGTGAGGATCGGGAACGCCGCGACGATCAGGATGTTGGTGCAGAGGGCGGTCCAGGTGAACACCGGCATGCGCATCAGCGTCATGCCGGGCGCGCGCATCTTGAGGATGGTGGCGATGAAGTTGACGCCGCTGAGGGTCGTGCCGATGCCCGAGATCTGCAGCGCCCAGATGTAGTAGTCCACTCCCATGTCCGGGCTGAAGTGCAGCTCCGAGAGCGGCGGATAGGCCAGCCAGCCCGTGCGCGCGAAGTTGCCGAGCGCGAGCGACAGGTTGACCAGCATCGCGCCCACGACCGTGAGCCAGAGGCTGAGCGAGTTGAGGAAGGGGAAAGCGACGTCGCGGGCGCCGATCTGCAGCGGCAGCACGCAATTCATCAGGCCGATCATGAACGGCATCGCCATGAAGAAGATCATGATCGTGCCGTGCGCGGTGAACACCTGGTCGAAGTGGTCCGGCGGCAGGTATCCCATGTGCGGCCCGTAGGCGAGCGCCTGCTGCAGACGCATCATGACGGCGTCCGCGAAGCCACGCAGCAGCATCACCCCCGCGAGGATGATGTACATCGCGCCGATCTTCTTGTGATCGACCGAGGTCAGCCATTCGGTCCAGAGATACTTCCACTTGCCGAGCACGGTGATGGTGCCGAGAACGGCGAGCGCCACGATGGCCATGAAGGCCACCGCTCCCATCACGATGGGGTTGTGGTAGGGAATCGCGGCCATCGTCAGCTTGCCGAGCATGGTCAGTTGCTCCTCGTCGCGGCCATGCCGGGCATCCCGCTCATCGCCGCCGCCGGCGCCTGTGGCTGCGGCGGAGTACGCGCCAGCAGCCGGCCCGCAGGCGCCTGCAGCCGGCCGCCGATGATCTCGGCGAACAGATCCGGCTGCACCTGCGAGTAGTACGCGACCGGGTTGTGCTCGCTCGGCCTGGCGAGCTGCTCGTAATCCGCGGCGCCGAGCGCCTGCGGCGAGGCTTTCACCTTCGCCACCCAGGCGTCGAAGCCCTGCTGCGACAGCGCGTGAGCCTTGAAGGTCATGCCGGAGAAGCCGTCGCCGCTGTAGTTCGAGGACAGCCCCTGGTACGTGCCGGGCTGACTCGCCAGCAGGTGCAGCTGTGTCTGCATGCCCGCCATCGCATAGATCTGGCTGCCCAGCTGCGGGATGAAGAAAGCGTTCATCACCGTCGCGGAAGTGATGTGGAATTCGACCGGCACGTTCGCCGGGAACGCGACCTCGTTGACCGTGGCCACTTTCTGCTGCGGGTAGATGAAGAGCCATTTCCAGTCGAGCGCCACCGCATCGATGCGGATCGGCTGCACCTTGGAATCGAGCGGCCGGTACGGATCGAGCGAGTGCGAGGACCGCCAGGTGATCACCGCGAGCGAGCCGACGATGAGGCAGGGGATCAGCCACACCACCGCCTCGATCCGGTTGGAATGCGACCAGTCGGGGCGGTACTCGGCCTTCTCGTTCGAGGCACGGTAGCGCCAGGCGAAGATGAGGATGAGCGCGATGACCGGGACCACCACGATCAGCATCAGCACCGTCGCCGTGATGATGAGCGAGCGCTCCTGCAGGCCGATCGGGCCCTTGGGATCGAGCACGGCCCACTGGCAGCCCGAGAGGAGCAGAGCCGGCGCAAGCGGCAGGAGCCGCAGCAGACGCGATGGATTCGGGCTCCTGCCCGCCCCAGCGCCGTCTCGTCCCTGTCCCTGGGTGGCTGTGTCATGTCGCTTCATGGCTTGGGTCCGCAGTGCGATCACCGGTCTTTTTCGACGCGATGAGCATGGCGCCACCCGCCCGTTCAAATCCTTAGCTGCGGCTAAGCCCCCCTTAAACGTCCTAAAGCCGCGTGCGGGGCCTCACGTTTCCAGGGCTGTCGACATGGCCTCCTCCTCCGACCAGCGCGCGCCCGCTTCCATCAGCTCGGTCAGCCGTTCGCCGGGCATGGCGCTGCGCAGGCTCTCGACGATGCGCGCCTGAATCTGCTGTTTCGCCGGACTGCGGCCGGCGAATTCCGCCGCGAAGAAAGCGTGCGCGTAGCCGATGAGCTGCGCGGCGCGCTCCAGGCGATTCTCCCGCGCCGCGATGGCCGCCAGGTGCTGCAGGCCACCGGCGAGCAGCACCGCATCGAGCTCGCTCTCCTGTGCCAGCGGCAGCCCCTCGCGCAGCGCCGCGCTCGCCTGCTCGAGATCACCATGCGCGATCAGGTAGCCGGAGAGATTGCAGAGTGCGTGTCCGAGGATGCCCGTGCGGCGCTCCGCACGGGCGAGCGCAATGACCTCGCGGGCCTGCGCGATCGCCTCCTGCAGATGTCCCTCGGCGAACTCCACCTCCGCCTTGTAGATGAGCGCCCGCCACACCCAGAAATCCGCCCTGGAATGCGACCCCACCGCGAGCGCCTCGTCCAGCAGCGCGCGAGCGGCTTCGAACTCGCCGGCCACCGTGCGCGCGATCGCGAGGTTGGTGAGGCACAGCGCCAGGCTCTTCGGATGCGCGGTGGCGGAGAGCTGTCGCCGGGCCTCCTCCAGGGCCGCCACTCCCTCGGCGAGCTGGCCCGCGCGTGCGAGATTGAGGCCATAGACGCTGAGCGCGCGGCCGCGATCGAGCGGCTCTCCCCCCGACTCGCGATAGAGCGCGACGGCACGCTCCAGCGCAGGCACCGCCCGTCCCCGCGGCTCGCCGGTCGAGAGAAAGCCGTACCCGTACCGGAGCTGGGCTTCGACCTTCTTCGGCGTCGCCGGACCCAACGCCGCCAGCGCGCGCTCGAGGCGCGCTCGACCCTCGTGGGTCAGCGAGAGGAGATACCAGAGCACGTACGAGGCGGCCGCGAGCTCCACTCCAAGAGTCGCATCGCCATCCGCGCCAAACGCCCAATCCAGCGCGACGCGCAGGTTGTCGATCTCCGGCGCTTGCGCTTCCAGCCACTGCACGGAGGGCGCCTCCTCCCAGAGTGCGAGTGCGGCGCGCACGTGATCGCGAAAGTGCAGCAAGTGCAGGCGCGCCAGCGAGCCGAACTCGCCGCTGTCGGCGAGCTTCTCCATGGCGTAGGCATGGGTCGTCTCGAGCAGCCGAAAGCGGCGGTCGCGGCCCGCGGAGTCGGCCACGACGAGCGATTTGTCCACGAGCTCCGCGATCCGTCCGATGACCTCCCATTCAGGCAGAGCGGAGTCCGCCACGACGCTCGCCGCGGCTTCCAGGCTGAAGCTGCCGGCGAACACGGCCAGACGCCGCAGCACGATTCGATCGGGCTCCGATAGCAGGCGGTGGCTCCAGTCCAGCGTCGCGCGCAGTGTCTGATGGCGCGGCAGCGCGGTGCGCCGCCCGCCCGTGAGCACGTGAAACCGCAGATCCAACCTGCGCGCCAGCCCCTCGATGCCGAGTGCCGCGGCGCGCGCGGCGGCGAGCTCGATGGCGAGCGGAATCCCGTCGAGACGGCGGCAGATGGTCGCGATCGTGGCGGCGTTGCGCTCGCTCAAGTTGAAATGCGGGTCGGCGGCGCGGGCACGCGCGACGAAGAGCCTGACCGCATCGTGACGCATCGCGGCGGCGAGCTCCGCGGTCTCCTCCACCGGAAACTCCAGCGGACTCAGCCGGTAGGTGCATTCTCCGTCCAGGCCGAGGGGCTCCTGGCTGGTCGCCAGGATGCATGCGCCGGGTACCGCGCGCAGCAGCGTCTCCGCCTCGCGCGCGGCCGCGCCGATCAGGTGCTCGCAGTTGTCGAGCACGAGCAGGAGTCTGCGGCCGCGCAGCGCCGCGGCGAGCCGCTCCGAGGTCCAGGCGGCGCCGCTTTGCAGCCCCAGGGCCGCGTTGATGGCGCTCGCGGCCAGATCGGGGTCGGTGAGCGGCGCCAGCTCTGCGAGCCAGACGCCATCGGGGAATTCCTCGAGCGTGGCCCGCGCCGCCTCCAGGCCGAGACGTGTCTTGCCGATTCCTCCCGTCCCCACCAGGGTCACCAGGCGATTGTGACGCAGCAGCTCGCGCAGCTCCCGCAGCTCGGTCTCGCGTCCGATGAAATCGGACACCGGCGCCGGCAGGTTGGTCGGCGCCGGGCGCGGCGCCTCGGGCGCGGGCACCGCCGCCGACACGGTACGGCCTTCGGCATCGAGCGCGCGCACCACGCCGGTGAAGCGATAGCCCCGCAACGGCACGGTGAGGATCAGGTTGCGCTCCTCGCCGAGCGCCTTGCGCAGCGCCGAGACCTGCACCTGGATGTTGCTTTCCTCGACCACCGCGCCCGGCCAGACGCGCGCCAGCAACTCCTCCTTGGTGACGAGCTCGCCCTCGGCCGCGACCAGAATGAGCAGCACGTCGAACGCCCGGGAACCGAGCGCAACGGTCACATCACCCAGCCGCAGCTCCCGCTGGCGGATGAGGATTCGAAATCGTCCGAACTCGAGGCAAGCCGCGCCTCGCGCAGTACCGTGCATGAACAGCTCTGTCGGGGATGCCCGCGGGATGTGCGGGCAAAATCCAGGGCGGAATTGTAGCTCAAATGCCCGGCTTGTTAATTTGGCCAAGCCGGGGTGTGCCCGTCTGGCGGATCGGGCTGCGGGGAGCCTGCAGCCCGCAGGCCGTTCGTCGGCCGGCGATCATCTGCTCGAACTCGTGCGCCGGCATCGCGGCGGCGTGAATGAATCCCTGCGAGTGGCTGCAGCGCAGCGCCCGCAGCCCGGCGAGCTGCTCCGGCGTCTCGACGCCCTCGGCCACGGTGATCAGATCGAATGCCGAGGCCAGCTCGACGATGCTGGCCACCAGCGTCACGCTGGCCGCATCGTCCGGCAGGCCGCTCACGAACGAGCGGTCGATCTTCAGCACATCGACCGGAAGCTTCGACAGCAAGGCCAGGGAGGAATAGCCCGTGCCGAAATCATCGAGCGCAACGCGAATGCCGGCCTCGCGCAGCGCGCGCAGCTTCTCGCTGGTCCCCTCCAGATCCTGCAGCAGCGTCGTTTCGGTGATCTCGATATCCAGTCCGAAGCCCGCGAGCGGCGCCAGCCGCTCGGCGAGCCCCAGCAGGCCGCGCAGGAACTCGCGCTGCTTGAGTTGCTGTGCGCAAACGTTGACGGCGACGCGCACCGGCGCGCACCCCGCCCGATGCCAATGCTCGAGGTCCTCCACCGCCTTGAGCAACACCCAATTGCCGACCGGCACGATCAGGCCCGAGGCCTCGAGGACGGGCAGGAAACGGCCCGGCAGCAGCAGGCCCTGCAGGGGGTCGCGCCAGCGCAGCAACGCCTCGGCGGAGTCGATGCTGCCGCTCGCGAGCTCGATCTGCGGCTGGTAATGCAACTCGAACTGCTGTTCCTCGAGCGCGCTTCGCAGTTTGTGCTCGAGCACCACCCGGCGCACCGTCTCGCGGCTCATCTCGGGACGGTAGTTGACACGCTGCTCACCGGATTCCTTGGCGCGCTTCAGCGCCGCCTCGGCGCGCTGCACCAGGATGGCGCCGCGGACGACGTCGGGCGAATACTCCGCCCCGCCGCAGCTCATCGAGAGGCGGATCGTGCGTCCCTCGATCTCGAACGGCTCCTCGAGCAGCGCGGCTTCGAGCGCAAGCTGTGGGCCATCGCCGCCGCGCTCCGCCGTCCGCTCCTCGAGCAGCACGAAAGTGCCCGTGCCGAGATAGCCGATGCGCTCGTCGCCGCCGGCATGGCGTTTCAACCGCTCCGCCAGGCCCTGCAGCAGCAGATCGATCACGCGTTGGCCGTGAATGGTGTTGAGGCTGCCGAGTCCGCGCACGTCGAAGGCGACGACCGCCGGAAGACCCTGCGCCGGAAGCTGGCTCCTCGCCTGCAACAGTCTGTCCAGCCGCTCGCAGAAAAGCGCCCTCTTGGCGAGGCCGGTCAGCGAGTCGAAGCTGGCGAGATACTGCGCGGCATCGGCGTTCTCGAGCGAGTGCAGCGCGAACGACAGGCTCGCCGCGATGTTCTCCAGGAGCCGCAGCAGCTCGGCGTCTTCCGCCGGGACCGGGTCCTGCGTGCTCAGCGTCAACACGGCGGCGCGCTTGCCGCCGACGATCAGCGGCATCGCGATCAGCGAGCGGATGCCGCGCGCCAGCAGCCGGTCGCGGCTGGGTATGGGAGTATCGGCCTGCGCAATGTCCGCGCAGACGATGACGTTGCCCGTGCGCAGCGCGCGCCCCGAGAGACTGGGGTCGGGACCTGTGCCATCGCCGATCTCGAGCCGTTGCAGGGTCTCGATGTCCAACACCGTCGCCCCCGCGCGATATTTCATCCATGCCCAGCGGCCGCCGCCATCCGGTACCCACACCACGGCTCCGAAGAAGCCGCCGGGGCCGGTCGCGAGCCGGCACGCCTCGCGCAACAGCTCGTCGCGGTCGCGGATGCGGACGATGGCGGAGTTGATGGCGCTGTGCAGGCCGACGATCTGCGCCAGACGATCGATCCGCAGCCGCTGCCGGCTGATCTGCGCCTGCGCGCGCAGGAACTTGACGCCGAAGGCCAGGTCGGCCGTCAGCTCCTCCAGCAGCGCCAGCTCCGGCGTGTCGAAAGCATCCGGCCGATCGGCATAGACATTGAGAGCGCCGATACAACTGTCTTCGAGCACGAGCGGCAGTGCGACCGAGGAGCGGTAGCCGCAGCGATGCGCCTGCTCCCGCCACGGCAGGAAGTCGGGATCGGTGTCGATGTAACGACATATCCG